>Ga0316208_1002654_pt1 | contig 14089 bp, 14 predicted proteins | sample 3monopyrite_MG_FD_204944 | JGI IMG/M metagenome (GOLD analysis project Ga0316208, IMG submission 204944) | Microbial mat bacterial communities from mineral coupon in-situ incubated in ocean water Damariscotta River, Maine, United States -... | ecosystem: Environmental > Aquatic > Marine >... | reverse complement strand
CGTGATCGAGTTCTGCGCCGGGCGAGACGAAGGAAGTTTCGTGGATGACGGTCATGTGGCAGCCACCATGGCAAAGGACAACAGGGCTTCGGAGACGACGCGGCGACCGACCTTGCCTTGAGCTTTGATCGTGGCGCGGTTGCGGTTCATGCGTAGGGTCTCCACTTCCAGGCGCAGTTGGTCACCTGGGACCACGCCGCCGCGGAAGCGCACCTTATCGATGCTCGCGAGAACCACTAGCTTACCGGTGTGCTCCATTTTCCGCTGCAGAAGGAAGCCTGAGAGCTGTGCAAGGGCCTCTAGCTGGAGGACACCAGGCATGAGGGGTTGACCAGGGAAATGTCCCTCAAAGAAGGGCTCATTGATGGTCACATTTTTAATGCCGACTGCGCGGCGCCAACCTTCGACCTTGAGCACGCGGTCAACCAACAAGAAGGGATAGCGGTGCGGCAACAAGCGCATGACATCGATGATGCCGTATCCACTTTCGCGGACATCCTCTTGCACTTCTTCCTCTTCAAGGAGGCCGCGCAACTCTTTGACCATGGCTTGATTCAGGCCGTGGCCGGATTGCGTGGCGAGGACATCGGCGTGAAGGTCAGCACCGAGCAACGCAAAGTCACCGAGCAAGTCGAGGACTTTATGCCGCGTCGGTTCTTGTTCGACGCGCATCTTGGGAGACTCTTCTCCGCCCAACACCAAAGTGTTGTCAGCGGTGGCGCCTTTGCCGAGGCCAGCTTCCAAAAGCTTTTCGATTTCTTCGGCGCGGACAAAGGTGCGGGCCGGGGCAATCTCTTCGGCGAACTCTTGCTGGGTGCTATCGAACAAGAAGGGGCGACTATCAATCCCTTCTGGATAGCTTGGAAAATAGCGCACTCGCAAGCCTTCGCCGGAAGGAGGCAACACCACCAGTTCACAATCGCCGTCGCGGACGACTTGCGCTTCGGTGACGCGGAAGGTTTGCCGCTCTTCTTTGAGCTCAACGACTCCACCGCCGCGCAATGCTTCGACATAGGGAGCGGAGGATCCATCGAGGCCAGGAAGCTCGGGTCCATCGACGGACACCAAAAGGTTGTCGAGGCCTAGGCCAAAGGCTGCGGCCAGCAAATGCTCGACCATGCCGACTTCAGAGCCACCTTCGCGCAACACCGTGCGGCGTTGCGACATGGATAAGTTGCCGGCGAGCGCTGGGATGTCGGCGCCGTCTTCACCTAGGTCTGCGCGACGGAACACCACGCCATGCCCGGCGGCCGCAGGTTCTATGCGAACGTGGGCCTTCGCGCCCGAGTGAAGTGCAATGCCTTCTAGCTCGACCGCGCGCTTCAGGGTGCGTTCCTGGCGCGTCATCTGTAGGAAGCCTACTCCCCCGAGGAGAGGATTTGAAGCACTTCGTTGGTGACGTCGTAGTTGGGGTTCGACCACAGAATCCAGCGGCCCTCTAGGTCGCGGAGCTGTTCGCTGGGGTTAATGTTGGTCGGTGGCAGCGCCATTGGCGCCATTTGGATGGAGCTGTAGCCCTGTTGTTCGCCAAGCTGTCGAGCCGCCTCATGAATGCTCGCCACTCCCCGAGCGAGCAAGGCCGCACTCTGCTCATTGAGTTTCTGGGCAGCCCAATCCACTCGTGCCTGCAAGGTTTGAATGTCAATCTCTAACTCAAAAGCCCGCTCGGTATATTCCGGGCTCTGGGGATCAAACTCTTCCAAGGCTGCCTTGCGACTATCGATGTCCACGTTCTTGGCTTGAAACTGCTGACGCATCGCCTCAAAGCTAGCGCGCATGGCATTGTTTTCCGCCTGAAACTCGGACCAATCCTGCAGGCATCGCTCCATGTTGATATAGCGCACCCCTTCCATGGGGTCTTGCTGACTGCGGTCCGCGGCAAGATAGGAAGCGGTCGAAACCAGGAGAAGGAGAACGAGAGTGGGGATCTTCATGAGATTTCCAGAGAAAGGCATGGCGTTTAGAAGTTGCCGATGGTGAAGGAGAAGACGCGAGTGTCATCGCCGTCTTCGGACTTCAGCGGCCAGCCGAAGTCGAGAGAAAGTGGCGCCGTCGGGAGCGCCGGGAAGCGAATGCGCATGGCCACACCCGTGGAGATGCGAATGGGATCCATGGTGCCGAAGTCGTCGCCGAAGGTACCGGCATCGATGAAGATGCCACCTCGCACCATTTCGAATTCATCGACCATGCCACGTTGACGGGTCGAAACTAAGGGGAAACGCAACTCCACGCTGGCATCCCAGGAAGCATCGCCGCCGCGGGCGAAGCCATTGGCGTCTTCGCCGATTCCGCGGTACTGGAATCCACGCACGTTACTTTGGCCACCCACGAAGAACTTCTCTGGGTAGGGAAGGCTATTGAGTCCGCCGGAAGTCCAAGCGCGGCGCATGCGACCGCTAGTCGAGAGTACCCAATAACGGCGCAGGCCGTCTTGCCACAGGGGGAAGAACTTCTCGGCCGTCAATGTGGCCTTGAGGTAATCCCAGTCTCCGCCCATGAAGCCGCCGGTTTGACCAAAGCTCAGTCCGATCTTCTCGCCATCGACTGGTGCAAAGGGATCTTCCACCGTGTTGAAGCGGCCGCCCACAGTGAAGGTCCGCGGACGACTATTGCCTTTCAGAGCAAGCAGGTCGGCGGGTGCGCCTGGGTCGATGTCATCGATGTTGATCACCTGCGCCTCAGGTCCGGCAAACAAGGTGAAGTAGCGACCGAAACGGCGGCCCAAGGTAAAGCCAATGATCTCGCGCTCTTCGTCATGAGTCGAGAACAAGCGCAGACTCTTACTGGCCACCGCGCTGAAGCTGAGACGGTTGATGTGCTCTTTCAGCAGGTCAGGCTCGGTAAAGGACAGCGAGTAGCTCGAGAAAATCGTGCCTGGACGGATCGAAAGTCCAAGCGATTGGCCTGCTCCGGTAAAAGCACTGCCATTCCATACCTCGGTAAAGGCACTCGACCAATGGTCTGGCGTATCGGTGATGTCGAAGTTGGTCTTGGTCAAGTCAATTAACAGGGCAGGGCCGTTATCCGAGTTCCAGGAACCACCAAAGCGCAGGCGGTTGTTGGAGCCGAGGTCGGTGATTTCAAACACCAGGTCGACCATGTCGTCGTCGCCGAAGTCTTGCCAATACCAATTCACAAAAGGATTGCGTAGTTCGTCGGTGAAGTAACCCAAGCCAATCAGGCGGCGCAAAGAACGCATGGCGTCTTCTTCGCTAACCAAATCACCAGGCTCGTTTTCAATTTCGCGCCTAGGCACGCGATCTTGCGTACGCGAGTTGCCGCGCACCACGACATCGCGCAGACGGCGTGCGGTGCCTTCTTCAATCACGAACACGAGGTCCACCAAAGGTTCTACCTGGTCGAGCTGAACATCGGCTTCTTGATTGCGACGGGTGCCGCCGACACTCAAGAAGGTGCTCGGCTTGACCCCAGGAATGGTGGTGACGCGGGCCGTGGTGGGATGGCCCAGATTGCCGTAGAAAGCCTGCAAGGCCAAACGGTCGCGCGTGACGCGGGCTCTTTCGTAAGGGTCGCCCGCCAAAAGCTTCATTTCGCCGCGCAGGACTTCTTCGGAGTAGCGCAATGGCTCACCGGAGGCGCTCTGCAACGAAACATTGCGCACGTGATAGAGCGGGCCTTCCATGACGGTGTAGGTCACCTCGGCACTGTCTTCGTCGCCACCGTAAAAGCTCACTTCGGTGGAAACTTGGACTTCCAGGTATCCATAGTCGCGATACAACTCGGCGAGTGCTTGTGCATCTTCTTGGATCTTCAGCGGGTTATAGGCTGCTCCTGAGAAGATGCCGCCGGTGCCGTTTTTCAACGCGCCATAAAGGTCCAAACCCGGGGTGTACCATGCACCCGAATCAATCGCTTCGTTGCCGACGAAGCGGATGGTTTCAATCGTGACTTCAGGACCTTCCTCAATGCGGAAGATCACTTCGTCGTTTTCACCAGGCTCCACCGTGACTGTGGCGTGGGCGAATCCCTCTTCGCGATAATGGCGCTCCAAAGATTCCTTCACGAGATTGGCGCGGAAGGAGTCCAGCGGCTGACCGACCAAACCTGCCCAGAGCTCTAGCTCATCGCGTTCAAACTCTTCATTGCCGACGAAGTAGGCGCGCCGCCAGGTATCCAAAGGCTCGACATGGAATACCAACCGAATCTGGTTTGGGGTACTGCCTTCCACCTGCTCCACGCGCTCCACGCGAACACGTTGGTACTTCCACAGCCATTCCTGACTGCGCTTCACCGCGTCTGCACTCAGTGGCTGCCCCACCTCTTGCTGGATTGCGGAGCGAATTTCGGCCTCGCGCTCCCCTCCTCCGACGATGTCAATCGCTTCCACGCGCACTTGGCCTTCTTGCTGAGGCTGAGCCAAAGGCAAGGCCATCGCGGGTGTGGCAACGAAAGGTAGCGTGGCCAAGCAAGCTAGGCACACGGACGCAATACGGGACAGAAGCAAAGGCAAGGGGAATCTATTGGGGAATCAATCGAAAGCGGTGGTCGTCGGTGGCGGCGGAGGCGCCACACCCCCACCGCTGGGGGCACTCTCAAAGCGCATGAACTTCTTGGTGAAGCGCATACGCACTTCGCCGGTAGATCCATGGCGGTTTTTTGCGATCGACAGCATGGCCAAATCGCGATTTTCCTCGGTTTCGCCGTAATAGTCGTCACGCCAGAGCAGCATGACGAGGTCGGCGTCCTGCTCAATGGCACCGGATTCACGCAAATCCGACAGCATTGGCTTGTGGTCACTTCGCTCCTCTGCCTTACGGTTGAGCTGAGCGAGAGCTAATACCGGAACCTTGAGGTCACGCGCAATCGCTTTCAAGGTTCGCGAAATCAGAGCGATTTCGTTTTGTCGACTCTCTGCTTTCGCTCCAAGAAGTTGCAGGTAGTCGATGATGATTAAATCGAGATTGTTATCCCGACGTAAGCGCCGTGCCTTGGCACGAATCTGCGCCAAACTGGGTTGCGAGCTATCGTCGACGAAGATGCGCGCGTTGCGGAAGGCGGCTCCCGAATGAGTCAAGCGACGGCGATCTTCTGCGGTCAAAATGCCGCGGCGCAAACTATCGTGAGCAATCCGCGCATGGGCACTGAGCAATCGCGTGATCAGTTGCTCGCCCGGCATTTCCAGGGAGAACATCAAGACGGCATGGTTGCCTTTCAGCGCCACTCGTTCCATGAGGTTCAGAGCGAGTGCGGTTTTGCCCATGCCGGGGCGAGCAGCCATGACCACCAAGTCACCGGCACGGAAGCCTTGCTTCTCGTCTAGGTCGAGGAAGCCCGTTTGCAAACCTTGTGGTTCACCATCGGCATGCAGCAGTCGATCGAGGTGGGTATCGACCAGCTCTTGCGAGGTGGTCATTTCATTGCCAGCCAAACGGTCGCCAACCTTGAACACACGCGCTTCCGCAGCATCGACGAGGTCATCGACCTCTTCGACGTCGACATCGAACACGGAACGTTGAATGTCGGTGGCGGCGGTGTGCAAGCCGCGGCGAATGGCGAGGTCGCGAACAATCCGGATGTGGTTCTCGAGGAAAGCAATCGAGGGCACGCTGGCCATCAGATCCTTGAGGTATTCCGGTCCGCCAAGGACCTCGGTCTGACCAACCCGCTCTTCCTCGTGGGCGACGGATACGGCGTCGCAATGACCCGGACTCCGGGTCTCGAGCTGCGCCATCAAGGCGAACAGCTTTTGGTGGCGCTCACTGTAGAAGTCTTGATCGCCTAGGTGTGCCATGACCTCGGGGAAGCACCGCGGATCACGCAGGACACTTCCAATCACGCACTTCTCCGTCTCAAGGTCGAAGGGCAAATGCGAGGGGTCGGTGGAGTGCACCATGGGTTGCACAGGATACATGCGCAGGCGGCCCGGCTGTTGACCAGCCGGGCCGCCTATTTAGGAGGGCATTTAAGCCTCGCTGGGCTCCTCAGAGGCTTCCTCTGCGTCTTCCGCAGCGGGCTCTTCTGGGGTCGGCACCTCGTCGCCAACCACCCACACCTTCACCGCGGCGTTGATTTCCGCATGAACGTGAATAGGGACTTCGTACTCGCCCACCGCGCGGATGGGTTCGGCCAGACGGACGTTGGCCTCGGAAGTTTCCAGGCCTTGTTCGCTGATGGCATCGGCAATGCGCTTGGCAGTGACCGCACCGTAGAGGTGACCTTCGCCAGAAACCTTCTCTTCGAAGGTTAGGCTGAGGCTCTCGAGGCGCTTGGCCAATGCTTCCATGTCTTGACGCATGGCGGCACGAGTTTGCTCGGCTTCGACCCGCTTCTTCTCGATGCGGAGGACCGCATCTTCGGAGTAAGCATAGGCCATGCCCGAAGGCACCAAGTGGTTGCGGGCGTAACCGGAAGCCACTTCAATCACGTCACCGGTGTTACCGAGGACGGCGTGGTCGACACGCAGAATGAGTTTCGTCTTCATGACAGGAGCCTCCTTAACCGGTGTACGGGATCAGGGCGAGGAAACGCGCGTACTTGACGGCGCGCTTCAGACGACGCTGTTCACGAGCGCTCAAACCAGTGCGCTTGGCGGACAAAAGCTTGCCTTGTCCGGTCAAGTACACCTGAAGCGACTCGATGTCTTTGTAGTCGAATTGACGGCTGTTCTTAGTTGCCATTGCTGGTACCTCCGGTGGTCGCAGTTTCCTTCTTGTCTTCTTCGGAATCGGCCTTGGCTTCCCCCTCTTCCGAGGACTTCTCCTTGCCTTCTTCTTCTTTGCCTTCTTCCGCAGACTCTTCGCTGGAAGCTTCTTCTTCCTGCTCAGGGCCTTCGCGCATCTCCTCGGCGAGATCGTCGTCGAGCTCTTCCGGGATGACGAGGTCGGCGTCGGCCATCTCTGGGATGCCCTGGCTCATTTCCTCGGCAGGGATCTCACCCTGTTCAAGGAACATGCAGCGGAACACCGGGCCGAGCAGGTAAAGCTCGCGACGGGCGTTGTTGACCGCGTCTCCGGAGCCTTCGAGCCAACCCAAAACGTAGGTTGCGCGACGACGGCCACCGATTGGGTAGGCCAGTTGGCGCTCGCCCCAAAGGCGTAGCACGTGAACCTGGAGGCCGTGCTTCTCGAGTGTGGTGCGCACCCAGTCGCGGGCGGCGTTGAATCCTTGGCGAACCTCCTCGTTATCGAGCAGGAACATCGCCTGGTACTTGTGGTTGTGATCAGTCATGATTGCCTTTCCGGTCCTACCGGTTTTTCCGAGCCACGAAGGTGACTTAGGATTCCGCCTGCGGCTTGCGGCGGTTGTAACGAGCCTGGAGTTCCTCAAACGGGAGTCCATGGGCCCAGTCCTCTAGCGCGAACGAGGCTTGGTCGAGGCTATCTTCCAAGACTGCTTGCTCCGCGGGAGAGAAGGTGTCGAGGACGAAATCCACCAGCTCTGAGCCACCCCCGGAAGGGGCGTCGACGCCGAAGCGCAAGCGCGGGTAGTCCCGCGAACCTGCCGCATCTTCAATCGAAGCGAGGCCATTGTGCCCGCCGGTGGAACCAGAGGCGCGAAGCCGCAGCCCACCAAGGGGAAGGTGAATGTCGTCTGTAATGACAAAGAACTGTTCCGGCCCTTCCAACTTCAGTTTGCGCGCCAGTCCGCGCAAAGCGCGACCGCTACGGTTCATGAAGGTCAAAGGCTTGGCCAGAACCACCCCTGGTTCCTCGCTACCGGGTGCCGGCGGCAAAGTGGCCACGAGAGACTCGGGACCGCTCTCCCACGTTAAGCCGTGACGAGAGACCAAAAGGTCAAGAACAGCGAACCCGACGTTGTGGCGCGTGCCAGCGTAATCGGGTCCGGGATTTCCGAGTCCCAACACCAACCGACGAGGACGAATCTCAAGCGGTGGGTCTTCAGGAATCGGGTCGACCATGATAGGCAGGCGCACAAAATGGGGCAATCAGGACGAAACGCCCAAAAACCCACTAGGCCCTACGAGAATCTAGTCCTCTTCAGTCTCGTAGCCCTTGTCGCCAAAGTGGCGGGCGCGCGCTTCGGCCAGCTCCCCTTCCGGGTCACGGACAAAGTCGATCTGCATGACCTTGTCGCCCATGCGGTCCCACTGGACCTCGGAGATGGCGACAGGATGCTCGGCGCCTTCCAGCTCGAGGCTGAATTTGCGCGCGCTGTTGCGCACACAGGCGTCGAAGGCGTGGGCGCTGACACTGAACTGCACCGTAGGCTGGCCACCACCGACGAGGGTGGCAGGGTAACGGCCCGAAGCGCGCAGCTTGCCGGCTTTAGTGCTGCCGAAGTCAGTGCGTGGCTCGGTGGTCAGGTTGAAAGTCTTCATGATGGTCGGGATGCCGCTGGGCGGAGGTCTATTCGGTAGGGACGCTCTCAAACAGAGCGCTTACGGATTCTTCACGGTGAATTCGGGTCACGGCCCGTGCCAACAAAGGCGCCACCGAAACCACTTTTAGGTTGTCGGGCAGCTCACCACGGAGGGCTATTGTATTAGAAACCAGCACCTCCTCGACAGGACAATTCTGAAGTCTTTCTACAGCCGGTCCACAGAGGACGGCGTGAGAGGCGGCGATGAACACTCGCTCGGCCCCCTTCTCCTTCAGAATCCGTGCTGCCTCGGTCACGGTGCCGGCAGTCGAGATCATGTCGTCGGTCAGGAGGACCTCTTTGCCCTCGACCTCGCCGATGACATGCTCCATGACCACGGAATCGCCGCTGGTACGGCGCTTATCGACGATGGTCAGGGGCACATTCAGCGCTTTTGCCCAGGCGCGGGCCAGTTTCACACCGCCGACGTCTGGAGAACAGATGACCAGATTTTCTTGATTGACCCGGTCCATGACCGCCTCTTGGAGCACCGGGCGGGCCCACAGGTGGTCCACCGGGATATCAAAGAAGCCCTGAATCTGCTGCGCGTGCAAATCGATGGTCAACACCCGATTCACTCCGGCGGAAACCAGAGCATTGGCCATGACCTTGGCCGAAATCGGCACGCGACCCTCGTCTTTGCGGTCCTTGCGCGCGTAGCCAAAGTAAGGCATGACCGCAGTGATGCGCCCAGCACTGGCGCGGCGCAGGGTGTCGACCATGAGCAAAAGCTCGATCATGTTCTCGTTGACCGGCGGGCAAGTGGGCTGCACGACGAAGACATCGGAGCCACGCATGTCTTCGTGCAGCTTGATGTCAATCTCTCCATCGGGGAAGCGACCAACGTAAGCCGAGGTCATCGGGACATCGAGGTAGCCCGCAATCTCGTTAGCGAGATCGGGGTGGGCGGTGCCACTGACGATTTTAAGGCGGGAATCCTTGTAGCTCATGGGACGAGGTTTGCTTAGGACCGGGATTGAGGAAAGGGTTTGGCGGGTACACCAATCACGGTGCTGCCCGGGGCGACGTCTTGTTTGGCCGTGACCACCGAACCAGCGCCGGTGGTGGCGCCATCGCCAATGGTGACCGGAGCAACCAAAACCGAGCCAGAGCCAATGAAGGCGCGTTCACCGATGATGGTTTGGTGCTTGTTCTTGCCGTCGTAGTTGGCGGTGATGGTGCCGCAGCCAATGTTGGCGCCTGCACCCACGCGGACATCGCCCAGGTAGGTCAGATGCTTACTTTTGGCACCTTCTGCCAGATGTGCGTTCTTGGTTTCGACAAAGTTGCCGATGGCGGCATTTGGCCCTAGAACCGTTCCTGGGCGCAGGTGCGCAAAGGGCCCGACAACCGCTCCAGGGCCAATCTCGACGCCGCGTCGAATGACACAAAAGGGCATCAAATGCGCGCTTGGAGCAATCGCTACCCCGGCTTCGATGTAGGTGCTCGCAGGGTCATCGATGACGACACCGGAAGCGAGGTGCTGTTGCAGGATTCGCTCGCGCAAGAGCAAAGACGCGGTCGCGAACTGCGCTAGGTCATTGACGCCGAACACCTGCTCGCCATCGTCTTCCAAACAAACCGTGGCACCGCCGCGGGATTGCAACACTTGGACCGCGGCATCGGTGAGATAAATTTCACCCTGCGCGTTATCGCTATTGACGCCGGCGAGTGCCTCGCGCAATGGCCCCATTTCCAAAACAAAAACACCAGAGTTGATTTCCTGGATTTGCTTTTGCTCGTCATCGGCATCGGCCTCTTCGATGATGGCCTGCAACTCCCCTTCTGCACCACGCATGATGCGCCCCAAACCGGTGGGGTCTTCGACCAAGGCGGTCAACATGGCGTTGTCATGTTCGGTCAACAACTGCAAGGTTTCCCCTTCCAAGAGCGGAGTGTCTCCACACAGAATCAGTAAGCGCCCATCTTTAGGAAGGACCTCGAGTGCACAGCGCACGGCGTCGCCGGTGCCACGTGCCACCTCTTGGATCACGACTTGCCAATCGCTGTGACCTGCCTTCTCCAGCCAAGCCTCAATCGGTTCGCGATGGCGCGGGCCCAACACGAGGGTTTTGGCACTTGGCGCCAAATCTTCGGTCGCAGCAAAAATATGCTCGAGCAGCGGGCGGCCGCACAAAGGCAACAAAGCCTTGGGCCCACCGGTACGAATGCGCGTGGACTCGCCTCCGGCGAGGATGAGGACATGCAGGGACGAATCGGCCATGGCGCGGCAGGAGTATAGCTCGACCGAGGGCCCGGCTGACGCGTGGGTGGGCAACCGTTACTCTGAGGCGGTCGTGGACCTGCGTACCCTCGCCACCATCCCGGCTGTGCCGCGCCGCGGCCTGTCGCGTCTTGCCGGTTCGGCAGCCCGTATGCCCCTGCCGGTAGGCATGCGCGGACGGGTTTGGGGCATGCTCGCCAAACGCCTGGGGATTGACCCCAGCTCCGTGCCCGGCAAACTCGAGGACTATCCCAGCTTTCTGAGTTTGTTCACCCGCGGTCTTCCCGAAGATTCGCGCCCCCTTCCCCCAGGCGAGGACTGGCTCTCCCCGGCCGACGGCCTGCTGGTGGCTTCCTCGCAAATGCGACCAGAGGGCACCTGGCTGATCAAGGGCGTTCCCTACAGCACCAAGGAATTGCTGTGCGGTGCTTCCTCTCGCGATTTGGCCAGCTATCGCGCCCTGCAGATTTACCTCGCCCCGCGCGATTACCACCGCTATCACGCACCCTGTGACATGCAAATTGAGGCCGCCTACCAGCAGCCCGGCGATTTGCAGCCAGTGGATCCGGTCCTGGTGCGTCGATCGATGCGCGTCTTATTGCGCAATCGACGAGTCCTTCTGCGCTGTCGCTCACTCACCGACGGCACCCGTTTCGCTCTGCTCTTTGTCGGCGCATTTAATGTCGGCGGGATGCGCTTCGTGTTTGATCGCACCTTGGGCCAGCCCCCACTGAGTGAAGGAGAGCGCCTTTACCAACCACCAGTCGTGTGTGAACGCGGCGGTGAATTGGGCCAGTTTGAGTTTGGCTCCACCGTGGTGCTCTTTACTCCACCTGGTTTGCGTCCGCTGGTCGAAGAGGGCGATCGTGTTTCCGCCCGCGCGCCGCTGTTCAGTACCCGTCCCTTAGTCACGGGCGACGAGTTTCATGACTAAGCACCTGGGCTCTTCTATCCGACTGTGGGCCGCGCTGTTTGCGCAGGACTCAGAACGATTGAAGGTGGCGGCCGAAGCACTACGTCAGGAAGCAGGTGATGGTTTTCTGCGCGAGGTTCTCCATCTCGCCCACTTGTATGTCGGCTTTCCACGCGTCGTGCAAGCTTTGAATCACCTGCCGCCTGCAGAGCCGCAAGCAGCGGGGCCATCGCGTCGGGTAGGCACTCCGCGGGAATTGGGAGAACAAAGTTTTCGCGAGGTCTACGGCGAAGACGCAGAACCGGTATTGGCGCATCTACGCAAACTTGATCCCGCGTTTGCTGCATTGGTCCTTGGCCATGCCTATGGCGAGGTCTTCGCGCAAAGTCCACTTGACCTGATGACCCGTGAGCGCTTGAGTGTGTTGGCCTTGGTGGCGACCCATTGCGAACTGCAAGCGCGTTCGCATATGCGCGCTTGCCTGCGCCATGGCGCCAGCTTGGAGGAGTTGCGTTCAGATCTACGGCTAGCAGATTGGCTGAACCCTGAGCAGATTGCCCTCGGCGAGCACTGCTTAGAGGAAGAACAGGCACGACGGTCATGAATCAGGTCCTGCGTGATGTTCGCAGTTATTTCCTGCTGCTGGGTACGCAGTTTTTGACCGTCATCAATGACAACCTGTTTAAGCAATCCGTCCTTTTACTCGCGGTAAGCCGGCAAGGTCAGGAGGGTCATCTGCAATCGATGGCCCAGGCCTTGTTCTCCCTTCCGTTTTTGCTGTTTGCCGTGCTGGCGGGTGATTGCGCGGACCGCTGGCCCAAACGCAGCATCTTGATTTGCGCCAAATTCGCCGAAGCCCTGATCATGCTCTTGGCTGCTGCTGCCTTTTGGTACGGCTCACTGTGGCCGCTCCTCGCCGTGGTGTTCTTGATGGGCGCACAGTCTTCTTTCCTCGGGCCAGCCAAGTATGGTTCCCTACCCGAACTCAGCACGCAAGAGGGTTTGCCGCGCGCCAACGGCCTGTTTCAGGCCAGCGTCCTCGGCGCCATCCTGCTCGGCACTGGGGCAGCCGGTCATGTTGCGGAATCGGCATTGCCCTATCTTGCACTGGGCATGGCGGTCACTGCTGTGGCCGGCGCGGGACTCGCCATGGGTATGCGCGCCCAAGTGGTGACCTCGCCCCCCGCCGCCTTGCGCTTCAATCCGCTGCGACGCCTGCGCGAGGGCTGGGCCGATGCCGCCAAGCGCCCTGGCCTCAGACCTGCACTGTGGGGCCATGCCCTGTTTTGGATGGTCGGCAGCCTGATGCTCCTGGCGTGGAATGAATTTCTTGCCGTCGATGCACAAGGCGTCGCCGAAGTCGCTGTATCCAGCGGGGATTGGTCGATTGGCTTGGCAGTCCTCAGTGTGTTCATGGCCATCGGCGCCTTGATTGCTGGACAGTTACAGCGCACCGCCATTCGCCGCAGCCTGGTTGGGCTCGGCTCCTGCGGCATGGCTGTCGGGTTCTTGGCCGCCTCCGTGGTGCCTACGGAGCCATGGCCCTTGTTCCTATGCATGGCCACCGCCAGTTTCTTCAGTGGCTTCTACTTAATCCCACTGCGCACGTTGGTGCAGAAGATTCCGCCCCACCATGCCCTTGGCGCAACCTTAGGGACCAGTCAAATGCTCGACTTTGGCTTTATCTTTTTTGGCGCGATGTTGCGCCCCCTTCTCACCTTGGCCGGCGTGGATTCCCAGGGGTTGCTTGGCTTCTTAGGTTTAGCCTTGTTAGCCACCTTCGTGCCCTTGATGCGTCACCTGCCTCACCATGTGACCCTTAGTGTGGACGCAGGCGCAGACGAAGCTCAGTCAAGCTAAAGGTCGCCGTGCTGGTCAGCAGAAAACGACCACGCCACGAAGAGTCCGGTTGCCAGGGCGCCACCATCAAGCCATCGAGAGAAACCTCGCGACCGTTCCATGCCAATACTTGGCGGCCGCCTCCGGGCTGAATGCCGAAGCCTTCAGAACGGCGACCAGCCACACGCAACGAGGGCAGCAATCTGCCGCCAGGATGTACCAAGGTGATGTCCTTCAACCACTGCACCCGTTTCGGCGCATTGGCATTGGCAGGAAGATCCCACTGCAAGGACCACTCCAAAAGGTCCGCTTGGCGAATCTCTTGGCGCAGATCGAGTTCCCAAGTCTTATCAATCACCACCTTCTCGATTTGCACTTCCAGATTGCCATCACCTAGGCGGGTGAACTTGGCTTGGGGGTACACCCGCAAAATGGCTCGCTCCAAACTCTCGCGACGGTCCCCACTGGCCACCGCTTCGACGGGACCAACCGCAGGAGGTGGATTGGGATCGGGGTTGGTGACCAGAGGCTCTCCAGGAGAACCCGGTGTTTGCGGGGTGGCCGCGCGCTCCATGTCGAGCTCTTGTTGCCACAACCATAACCACAACCGCGGTTGCCATTCTTCTGGTGTGGTTGCCGCCGGAACCAACCGCATGCGCGTCACAGATTCGTCCAGGCGTCCTTGGCACCAAAGCAACTGCGCAATCAGCCAGTCTTCTTGGTCGCCATCGAGCCATTGCACAACCTCGGCAGCATCGAGATCGAGAAGAGGA
>Ga0316208_1002652_pt1 | contig 14092 bp, 8 predicted proteins | sample 3monopyrite_MG_FD_204944 | JGI IMG/M metagenome (GOLD analysis project Ga0316208, IMG submission 204944) | Microbial mat bacterial communities from mineral coupon in-situ incubated in ocean water Damariscotta River, Maine, United States -... | ecosystem: Environmental > Aquatic > Marine > Coastal... | reverse complement strand
TGCAGTAAAGCATAATTCTTGACGGCTTCTGTGCTGATGCGGTCCGTTCGTTGAGTCAGGATTTCAAGAGACGCCTTTTGAAGTTCCTTTTCCTTGTCCTGCAATAATGTAATAAGCAGTTTTTGCAAACCGGGATGTCCGACCTCGTTTAAGGCTTTGAGGGCATCCACCTGCAAAGAAACGGGTTCCGTTTGAGCCTGTTGATAAAGCGCCTCGGCCCACCGTTTTCGCGGAAATTGAGCCAGCACTCTGATGACACGTTGCTGAAATCCGGGTGTTGCGTTCAGCGATTTTATTACCTGTTCATGGTCAGCCAGTAGTTCCATAATCTTTTTCTGGTGAGCAGGAAAGCGAGACGCACCTAAACTGGCCAAAGCTGTCAGCGAAATCGATTCATCCTCAGACTGTGCAGCCAACGCAAGGGTAGTTACTGCCCGAGTATCATTAAATTCCCCCAGGCAAATCAAAGCGGCTTTTTGCAATAACGGCTGTTCGTTCTGTTTAGAGATCGCAATGATCTCCGGCAACATCTCGCTTGGAATTCTGGGAGCACCGTGGATCAAAACAGCCGGCTTGGTTAAAGGGTCTCCCTTTTTTATTTCCTGAATCAATTCGGAGACCGGGATCGATTCGTAAACACTTTGAGAAATGGCAATAATCGCCTCATTCAGATTTTCATGCACGCGCGAGGGACCACTCGCGGAAGTATAAGTTCGCGTTGTCCCGCTTGGTAAATTGGTCAGATGGATTTCCCGAATCATGGCGGGAACAAGTGGGAATTCAGATGTCATATACGAATTCTGCGCCTTTTCCCGACCAGCCTGAGAAGCAACCCGTTGCAGCCACTGCATTAAATGGGGTTCAACTCGAGGAGCCTTCTCTGAAAATTGTATGATCACTCGCGTCATATTTTGCGTCGCCAGTGTGACAAAATCATCAATGATTGTCCCGATGTTAATTGTGTTGATTTCTCCGCCGATGGTGCAAAGAGAAACAATACCGTGAGGACCGATTTGTTCCCGTCGCCAGCGAAGTCGTGCCCGATGTTGAAGCGAAGCATCTAACGCAAATGCCTGCTTGTCGAACTTCCAGCGAAGAGTAAGATTCGGGACATCATTCCCGGCAGGTAGTCCATGAAAAACAACCCAGGAGGAGGCGACTTGTCCGGCTGGAACCTTTAACTGCTCGGCAGGTTTCAATTCTGAAATCGAGTAATGCCGATCCCCCAGCCTGAAATTAGAAAACCGGGTTAACTCTGTTCGTTCGCCAATGCGAAACTCTTTTCCATTGACATGCAGACGTAAATCATTTGTTTTCAGTTCCAAAGGAACATCAGATTTATTGATGATCACGAGCCGTCCAACCAAAAAGCGGTACTGTTTTTGACCAGAACGAAACTGAGCAAAATAAGGAGAGTCGAGCAGGCACGCGATGCCATCATCTGCAAGCGAAAATTCTGCGGGGACGGGCAACTTCAGAGCAATAAGTTCCTGCCCAATCTCTTTAAGCTCGGTTTCGTATTTAGCGATCACCTTCTGACTAGCCGTTCCTGTTGCAGGAGGAAACTGATCATCAAGCTGTTTATCCGCTTGAAGAGGCGTTTCATTCAGACAAAGCCCCACAAACAAAACCAGCAGGTAACGTGAAAGGAAATTTCGATTCATAGCAACCACCCAGCACGGCTGGTCTGTTCTGACCGCCGTAACCAAAATGAGACTTACAATATTTTGCGAACTGTACGTAAACTCTTATCGTTAGTAATATAACTATCAGTTAAATAATCTGATTAGACTTGCCTTAGGGGCGTTCGAATAATAACTGTCGTATCCTTGATGTTACATTTTCTTGGCTGAAGGCCAAAAAAACAGATAAAAGCAGACAGTCATTGTTCGAGCGATACTTACGAAATGGCTGGTGGAAAATATTGTTCCAGCAACCATAGCCCCGTCAACACCCTGGCATCTATCAATTGTCCCATTTTATTCCGTTCTTCCAACCATGAAACAGCTTCGCGGCGTAAAATTGTGTGAATTATAATCGATTCGCTTTCGTCCCCGCCTCCTACTCCAGTTTGGTGGCAATCTCTGGCCAGAAACATAGCCACTGTTTCGTTGCACATTCCGGCTGAAGTGGCGTACTCCCCCAAATTCTCGAACTGCTCTGCTTCGTATCCCGTTTCTTCCCACAACTCTCTGCGAGCGGCTTTCTCCAGATCTTCCTCTTCTTCGCCAGGTATATCCCCCACCAGTCCGGCTGGCATTTCAATCACATTTCGATTCACGGGCGGACGGAATTGTTCGATGAAAATTAACTCATCATTCTTTGTCATTGTAATGATGCAAATCACTGCCCGGGCATTACAACGCCGTACGTACTCCCAATGCCCCGTCTTGACCATTTCCAGATAGCGACCACGATATAATGTTTGCATCTGTTCGCTTTCCATGTTAGGAGAACCTGTAATCATTCAAAAGGAGTTCAGGCATTCGGCTCCTGTCTCGTTTGAGTATTCCCTATTGAAGGCAGACAAGAATGTCTACGCTCCGTTCAAGAAAATATTCCCATCAGTTGAATTTCTCTGCCCAGATCGCGAGTTCTTCTCGATTAATTTTTACATTGTGTCTGCGATCAACCGGCAACGAGGGATGTAACAGGAATGTTTGAATTGTTTTTGTCAAATCGTTTTCCTGCCCCAGCCTCAGTAGTTCAGTCTGGAATTTCTTTTTTTGTTCATCCGTTTTCGGGAAGTATCCTGCTTCCGGTTCTGCAATCAGGATCGGTTGTTGATGTCCGATTTCACCAACTCCCACCAACGCACTGCGGTAAACGTGAGGATGTTGATTGAAAATCGCTTCGCAGCGAACCGGGTACATCGGCCCGTTTTTGCTGTGAACAATGTGGGCTTTCCTGCCACAAAACCAGACTCTGCCTTGTTTGTCGAAGTAGCCCATGTCGCCCATGCGATGCCAGAAAGTGTTGCTATCGGGAATTTTGGCTGCCCTGGTTGCTTCGGGTCTGCGAAAGTATTCTCTTGTGACGCTTGGACTGCGAACAACAATTTCGCCAATCTCCCCCAAATCGACACGTTCTGTTTTCGACATCGACTCAATCGGACCATCAACCGGTTCAATGATGCGAACATCAACTTGCCCGAACGGTTTCCCGACACAGGTTCCGTGACCAATCGCGGTTAACGCTGCGGTTTCTTGAAGGACTTCGCTCGCAGAAATGGAACAGACCGGCAATGCTTCGGTTGCCCCGTAAGGAGTAAACATTTCCGTTGCGGGGTCAGGGCAGGTCTGTTTCATTTTTTCCAGAACATGAACCGGCACCGGAGCCCCAGCAGAGAGAATCCGCTTCACATAAGGCAGCGTCATTTTATTTTCGACACAGTATTTTCCAACGCGATTCCATAAAGCGGGCGAGCCGAACGCCTGGGTAATTCCCTGATTTTCAATCGCTTCGATTATATGTTTCGGGTTCACATCCGCAGGACGTGTCGGGTCCATATCAGGAATGACGGTCGTAACCCCCATTGCCAAATTGAACAGAGCAAAAAGCGGGAACCCAGGTAAATCACTTTCACCCGGCTGAATCTCGTATTGCTTTTGCAGTAAATCAACCTGGGCATTAAACATGCCATGTTCATAAACGACCCCTTTAGGAGGCCCCGTGCTTCCACTGGTAAAAATGATCGCCGCCTGATCCGTCGCAGCGGTTCCCACCGGTTGGAACGATTCATCGCCGCTCTTTAATAAATCTGAATAAGAGTTGCCGCCGAACTGAACGCGATTTCCGACAGAAACATTAAATCGTGAGTTCTTATATTTCCCAAGACGAAATTGCCGGATCAGATGCACAATCGGAATCGCGATAAAACCATCGGGATCAATTTCATCCAGACAATTAAAGATCCGCTTGCGTCCCATTCCCGGATCGATCAGCACGAGTGTCGCCCCGGTCTTGAAAACAGCAAATGTCAGCGCAATAAATTCGATGCCAGGCCGCACCATTAACACAAGCCGATGCCCCGCTTGAACACCCATCTTTAGTAAACCGCTGGCAAGCCGATCCGTTTCTCGTTGAAGTTGCGCAAAAGTTAAATGCGTGTAGGCAACACGCTTGTTGCGATCACGAGATTCAGGAAAAATAATCGCGGGCAAACCGGGCCAACACTCAGCAGATTGTGCCAGACGATCAGCGATATTTAGTGGGGCATCTTGCATTGGAGAGATTAAACCCAGATCAATTTGAAAAAGAGAAAGATACATTCTACCACCAAGGCACCAGGAACACAAAGATTCAAAACGCGGCTGGTTTATTCTAACAAGGATCGCTCGATAAATTACTGTCGTAAACCTTGAGCCGGACAAGCCGGAACCAAACAGGTATTACCCTGCGAATGAATCTAACGACTCGCATGTATAAATAGATTAAAACTGATAAACATCGATTTTCCAATCCCCCTGACCAATAACCTCGAATTTGTATTCCCCCGGCTTATCGAAGTTCAGGCTGCCGTGCTGGCGAATCTTTTTTCGCTGAATTTCCATGATAAGACTTTGAAAACCATCGGCCCGCTTCCAGATGATCTGCTCCAGGTGTCCATTATGGGCCCAGCGAAATTCCCAGTTATCAGTAACCGTGAATGAGCCAGTCGTGCCAGTATCTTTTCCTGTGAATGTGGCAATCGGTTTCGTTTTGGGGAGAGAATCGTGATCAACAGATAAAAATGCGATGTACGTGACCGCGAAAACCACCATCAATAACCCCAGGCAAACCAGCGTAAAGCCCCATGCGGTTTGAATGCCATGTTTAGGGGAAAGAGTCGGTTCTGTTGCCATCGTTTCTTTTTCAAATACTCAAATAAAATAAAAGCACCCGGATCCAATCAGGGCAGACGCAGAGCAGTCATTCACTGCGTGACTTATTTTTTCTATATTTCACCAAGGCTTGCTGTTCTATTTGTGCATCATAGGCAGGGTTAGGTTGGTTGGGAATCGGTGCATTGATTTTTTTTTGCCATTGCTGGAGGCGTGTCAACAAGTCCTTTTTTTTCTGAGGGAATTTCTCGCACAGGTTTGTTGTCTCGCCGGGATCATCCTGAAGGTTGTAAAGTTCAAGTCCACCATCTTCGAAAAATTGGTGTAGCTTCCAGTTGCCAAGTCTGATAATGCTGCACGGGCGGGTTCGGAACAATGAATCACGTGACTCGATTCCCTCTGATGCGCGGCTGGCTTGCAGGTAAGCAGGAAAGTGCCAGAACAACGCGCGAGGTTCCAGCGATTTTACTTTTCCTTTCAGCAGCGGCACAAGCGAAACTCCATCCGCAGGTTGCCCGGCTGGCAGGTTCGCCCCCGTCATTTCACACAATGTGGGATAGATATCAACACCGATGATCGGTTCTTCACTTCGCGTGCCGGGCTGCACAACGCCGGGCCATTTAATGAAAAATGGTTCTCGGATACCCCCTTCGTAATAGGTCCCTTTGTATCCGCGAAGAGGAGCCATATCTGTTGCGACCGCTAAGCCGCCGTTATCGGAGGAGAAAACGATTATTGTTTTCTCTGTCAATTTTAATTCATCAAGCACATCAAGGACTTTCCCAACTCCTTCATCAACGGCTTGAATCATTGTTCCCATGACAACGTGATGGTGGAGTTTGCCTGGTTTTTTGTTGCGATATTTTTCCAAGAGATCTTTCCGCGGTTGCAATGGTGAATGGACCGCAAAATGTGTCAGGTAAAGCAGCCACGGTTTATCTTTTTCGCGTCGAATAAACTTCACGGCTTCCTCACTTAAACGATCCGTCAAATATTCCCCCGCAGGCGCGTCTTTCAAGTCGCGATTACTGAAGGGTGGATAATATCCGTTGGGGGGACTGCCTGAATGACTGCCTGCAAAGTTGAAATCAAAACCGTATGGAATTGGATTGCGACTTAAATGCCATTTGCCAATCGTTCCCGTTCTGTAGCCTGAATTTTTTATGACATTCGCCCAGGTTTTTATTTGGAGATCAAGTGTATCAGTCCCTGCGATGTGCATTAAGCGTCGATACTCTTTCTTGCCACGCGGTCGCGTTCCGACATTAAAAATATGGTGCCGGGGAGTGTACTGCCCCGAAAGCAAACAGGCACGAGCCGGTGCACAGTTCGCCGCACAGGAATAAGCATTGGTGAAAACCATTCCTTGTTTCGCCAGCCGATCCAGGTGAGGTGTCTCAAAAAAATCAGACCCCATGAACCCAGCATCTTTCCAGCCGAAATCATCCAGATAAATGAAAAGCACATTGGGGCGTTCAGAAGCATTCAGATCGGAAGGCTTCGCATCTGCCTTGGTGCGAAATCTGTTTCTTTCCAACTGGGCTGAAACTTTTCTCTGAAACGTTGTCGCTTCGGATGTTGTCAGCACGCCATCTTTATTCGCATCTGCTTCCGGAATTTTTTTCAGTAATTTTTTGATCTGTAATTTTGAAAGAACGATTTCTGCAGAGACTGTCCCAGAAGCAAATGTAATAAATAGAAACAGGCAGAGAAAGAGCAAAAAGCGAAAGCGAGATATCATCAATCAATCCTTTCAAGAACGCCGGTCATAGGGATAGCCATTTAGGATCGCTCAAGCAATTACTGTCTGATTACATCTGTTTTTTTGGCCAAAAGCCTCTTTCACCATAGCCTGGGGCAACGCCCCAGGAACAGATGAGTCGTCCACCTTTTGGCTGAAGGCCATTAACAACAGCATTGAATATGGCTTTCAGCCAAAAAAAGTAATCAAACAATTCTACCTGGGGCGTTGCCCCAGGCTATGATGATTTTGGCCTTCAGCCAAGTAAATAGAACAACTCGGACACGACAGTTATTGTTTATCCGATCCTAAAAAGTAGCTTACAGTAATAGATTCTCTAACGCGAACCCATACTTCAAGCAATCTGCTCAGCATTCCCGATATACTTGCAACATGTTTATTGATAAAATGATCCAATGCGTTACTCCAACTAAAAGTTGCGATAATCTTTTTAGATGAAACTACATAGAAATAAAAGAATCAATGTCAACAAATCGATATCTCTGCAAGTTGTTCAGGGCAAAATCCTTTATTTCTATTGGCTTTGCCATCATGACGATTTTGTTTCTTTCGTCAGGGACCAACGCAGAAGAGAAACCGAAGTACAAGCTGCCCGAATTTATTGTTCCGGGGCAGGAAAAGAAAATGGCCAGCCTGCAAGATTTGTTTGCCCGGCACGATTCGCCGCACACCGCTTGTACATTGTGGGATGCGTGGCTACCGATGTCGATTTTTTGGCCTGCAACCGGAGATGATTATTCAGCAAAAAAAATGCGTGATTATTATCGCAGCGTATTCCTTAATAGATTCATTGATGCACAAGGTTATGTCACGATGGATCAGCACATCGGGCTGGCTCATCCCAACGGCTGGCCTTTCCCGACCTGGCGGCAAGCGGGGGGAGCAGGCTGGCACTTCACACACGAGAACGATCACTACGCGAAGTTTCTCTCGGTTCCATTAGCGACTCTTGAAGGCTGGAAGTTGGAAGGAATTCAACCGCAGGGGCTTGATAAAATGCAAGGTTTGAAATTAAATCTAACTCGAGCCAATGCAGTATTGACTTCGCCTGTTTGTAACGCAAATTCATTCGCCTCTCCATTTATTGTGTTGCAGTGGGATCACAAACGACTCCCTGAAGAGGTAAAACCAGTGCTACAATGGACGACAGCCGCTGCTCCCGAATTCAGCAAAGCGAGGCAAGTTTCCTTCAAGCCGGAAATGACTCAGAAAAAAGGGAACGGTCTCTCGTTCACGGCCATTCCTGTTTATCGACATGCGTTTTGGAAAGGAAACATCAGGCAGTTACGTATCAGATGGAATAATGATGCTCCGGTCGATCTGACCTTTCGGGCGATGCACACGGCGGTCGATACCAGGCACCCGATTACAAATATTTTGTTCGTGCAGGGATCGATTGACTACTTCAATTGGACAACAGATATCGACTTCCTTCAAAAGAATATCTCACGATTGCGAAGGGCAATCAATTATACCATCGATGAATTTTCTGTGATGGAAAATAATGGTGTGCTGGTTAAATGGATCGGGCATAACGGGAAAGCGGGATTTGATGTGGCTGCCGATGGAACCAAAAATATTCATTATGGACAGGGCGTTGGCAACAATTATTGGGACTTACTCCCCTTTGGTCATCAAGATTGCCTGGCAACAATCTATCTATTTGATGCCTTGAATCGACTTTCAGTGTTAGAGTCACAAATCGCAACTCATCCTGAATGGAAAATTGCTCCCCCGAATGATCAATTCACCTGGGCCAAGCTGAGAGAGTTGGCATTACGAATCCAAAAGTCTTCGACTCAACGATTCTGGAATAAAAAGACGAATCGATTTGTTGCCTGCATCGACAGCGATGGCATTGCGCACGACTACGGTTTTACGTTTCTTAATCTGGAAGCCATCTTTTATGGTTTTGCTACGGACCACCAGGCACGGGAAATTATGGATTGGATCGATGGAAAACGTATTGTCGAAACAGATACTTCACAGGCGGAGGACATCTATCACTGGGAATTTGCACCACGGGCCACCACGAAGCGGAATGTAGAATGGTACGTCTGGGCGTGGCACGGTCCGGAAACGAATCCGTGGGGAGGACAGGTTCAGGATGGTGGTGCGGTCCTTGGGTTTTCTTATTTCGATATGATGGCAAGGCTAAAAATAAACGGCCCGGACGATGCCTGGCAGCGGATGCAGGCAATTCTTACCTGGTACGATAAAGTGCAAAAGCAGGGGGGCTACCGAGCTTACTATGCAAAACCGGGAAGAGGAACCTTGCAAGGCGGCGGTACTGCGGGCGGGCTTGGAATGGACCACGAATTCTTTGAGACTGTTCTTGTCCCTCAAACAATGCTTTACGGATTTCTTGGTTTTAAGCCGATTCCTGACGGATTTTCCATCAATCCGAAACTCCCAACCGCATGGCCTTCACTCACCATCACGAGAATTCATGTACAGGATCAGGTGATAACAGTGACGGCATCCAAAGGTAAAATTAAAATCGAAGCAGAACGGTTCAGCGACAACGCATTAAATGTTCTGCTCCCAAAAGGAGACTGGTCGGTCTTGTCAGGCCCAGCCAAACTAAAAAGTAATCAAGCATTGATTCGGTTTGATTCAGAAAACAGAACGGCTGTTTTCGTTAAGGAATAGTCCCGAAATAAGTTCCCGGTTTTTCGTAGGGTGCGTCGTGACGCACATTGAAAACACAGGGTGCGTCGTGACGCACCCTACAATATAAATTCAATGAAGTAGGGAAGTTATTTCAGGACTCTCTCTAACCCGGCATAGCCGGAACCCCAAAAAGTAGGTTAGGCTTTCCAGCCTGACACGAATTGTACTCATCTTTCAATTGACAAAACAGCGTTCACTGGTCAACCAAAGAGTAATTATCATGGATGCCACATTGGTCAGGCTGAAAGACCTAACCTACGATTCATCAAAAATATCCTGCCACTTTTGCGCAGCATTTCATTGATAAGAGCCTAACCCGGCGTAGCCGGAACCAAACAGAAAAAACAAATCAACCACAGAGTCCCAGAGATCCCAGCGCGGCACAGCCGCAACCAAATTTTTTCACCACGAAGGCTCAGAGTTCTCAGAGTTCACAAAGGAAAACACGAAGAAAAACTAAATTGTTTAACGGCAAGCCGAAGGCGACTGTGTCAACAGGTCTGCTTGACTTGAAGGTGTCGAACCGCGAATGAACGCCAATTATCGCGAATCAATTTTCAGTCAGACAATCAGGCTCGTTCTTTGCTTTTTTCTTGGTGTCTTCGAGCCTTGGTGGTAAAAAATGATAAAAACCATGAAACAGGCATCGATACTTAACCTGTATTTCTCATTGAAGTTATGTTCTCATTTTGAAATAATTTGCGTAAGCGTCAAAAATTTTTCACGTTAGTAGCACAGAGAAAATATTCACGCAAAGACACGACAAACTCAAAGAGTTTCTCGCACTGCCTGCAACCGTTTGGAATTCAAACCGCCTATTTAATCTGCTTAAAAACTTTTCTTTTTTTTCTTTTCTTTGCGTCGCCGCGTCTTTGCGCGAAACTTTTTTTTTATAAACCATTCTCTTCTTTTTATTTTTCCTCGGTGTTCTCGGTGTCTCCGTGGTTCACATCGTTCTTTTTCGTGGTAATAATATCCTGCCACTTTTGCGCAGCATTTCATTGATAAGATATTAATGAAACATTTTTTCACGATTGCTCTTTTGATTCACTGCAACAATAATAGTGTCCACGTGTAAGCAGTAACCACCCAGCACGGCTGGTCTGTTCTGACCGCCGCAACCAAAATGAGACTTACAATAATTTGCGCACTGCGCGTAAACTCTTATCGTTAGTAATACAGACCACCAGATGGAAAGTTAATCATGAGAATTGTCGGCGTGCAGATGGATATATCGCTGGGACAAGTTGATGAAAATATTCGACGAATGACCGAGAAGCTTCAGGCAGCTTCTCAGCAAGGAGCGAAACTCGTTATCTTTCCTGAATGTTCGTTGACGGGCTACTGTTTCGACTCGCGTGAAGAAGCAAGCAAATATGCAGAACCGGAAAACGGTCCTGCCCAACAGCAATTGATTTCGGTTTGCCGCCAGTTGAATCTGTTTTGTATTGCTGGTTATCTCGAAAAATCGGGCAATCAACTTTTTAATGCCGCCGTTCTACTTGGACCCGATGGCATTGTCGGCTCGTATCGTAAAGTGCATCTCCCTTTTCTGGGGGTCGATCGATTTACCGATTATGGCGACCGTCCGTTCGCGGTTCAACGAGCCAGAGGGCTTAACATTGGGATGAATATTTGTTACGACTCCGCTTTCCCGGAAGCTTCGCGAGCGTTAGCGCTGGCGGGGGCCGATCTCATTGCTTTACCAACAAACTGGCCACCCGGTGCTCAGTGTATGACGCCCGCAGCAATCTGTACCCGGGCAATGGAAAACAAAATTTATTATGCAGCGATCAATCGCGTAGGAACCGAGCAGGGGGTCACATTCATCGGTCGAAGCTGCATCTGCGATCCCAGCGGCAATATTCTGGTCTCTGCATCGGCTGACGAAGAAGCATTACTGGTTGCCGATATCGATGTCGATCTGGCTCGCCAAAAAAGAATCATTCGTAAAAAAGATGTCCACGAAATTGACCGCTTCGCAGACAGACGTCCGGAATTTTATCGCTCGTTAACCGAGCCACATTCTCTGGAAACACCACGAGAACGACTGACTGAGTAAACTCTGACTATCGGAAAATCACCTTTACTGCGCACTGGTCATGTCAGGGCGTAGTTTCATGGCGTCTTTCATATAAACATGAGTGATATCGCTCTGCTTTTTTTCGGTATTAACGTGCAGTAACACGCGGATACACATCGGCAGCGAATTCGGGACCGCAATTTCTGAAGCGCACAGCAGCGGCACTTCGCTCATTCCTAAATCGCGGGCGGCTTCTGCGGGGAAACTGGCTGTTAAGTCGGGAGTCGTCGTAAAAACAGCCGAGACGATATCTTCAAAATCGTCAATCTCGTTCGCGCGAAGCACTTCCTGAAGCAACTCATTGGTTGCCTGCAGAATTGCTTCCCGCGTATTATCATCAGCCGAGATGGCTCCGCGAATACCTCGAACGAGCATCAGATTCCCTTTACTTCCCATTTTATCTCAGACAGTGCCACGTTCATCGGGCGCCACAGTTCACAGTAGGATGGCGTGCTTGCACCCATCAAATGCGGTTTCCATTTTATTAAATCTATTGACGAATGATAACCGTTCCAACTCTTTTCTGTTATTAAACGCAACCTGGCACGCAAAGATGGGTGCAAGCACGCCATCCTACGAAACACGAATTAAAATTATCGAATATCTTTATCGGGCAGTTTCGTTTTAATCCCCTCATCCAATGGCATCGTTTTCCAGGCTTGTTCGCCTGTTTCTGCCATCAGTTGATCGAGTTGTTTTTTCAGTTGGGCGACTAACTTCTGATGTTCCGGTTTGTTGATTAAATTGGTGTTTTCGCCGGGATCGTTTTTCAGATCGTACAGTTCTGCCATGTGACGATCCGGTTTGTCATCGCCATGAGGGTAACGCATATACTTCCAGCGGTCGGTACGAATCCCTCGCACATTCGGCGTGTACGGGAACTGTTTTTCGTAATTATATTCGTAATACCAGGCGGTTCGCCAACCTTCTGTTTTTCCTTTAAGAAGTTGCACCCACGATTTCCCGTGAATGTTTTTCAAAGCAGGAGCATCACACATTTCGACAACACTTGGGGCCAGATCGATATTCAGCACCTGTTGATCAATCACCGAACCGGGACGAACCAGCTTCGGGTAACGAACAATCAAAGGGACACGAATAGATGGCTCGTGCATCGCTCGTTTATCAGACATTCCATGTTCGCCCAAAAACATGCCGTTATCGCCAGCGAAAATGATGACAGTATTTTCAAGCAGACGTTTCTTTCGCAGCGTTTCGTAAATACGACCGACCGAATCGTCAACCGAAATAATGCTGGCTGTGTAAGATTTAGAGAACCGTTCAAAATCGAGAACGGCTGCTGCATCGCGATCCGGGAATTTTTCGCGGAAGCCGTATAACGGACCATAAATTCCGTGCCAGGTATCTAGGCGTTGTTTAATCCATTTCGGTTTGCCTTCCAGATGAAACGCACTATGCGGATAATTTACTTCGATGCCATCAAAAACATGCTCGTATTTTTTCTCGGGAGTAAACGGCGTATGCGGCGCTTTGTGTCCCAGAATGAGCAGGAACGGTTTTGAACTTGGCTTTTTATTCAACCAGTTCAGTGCCATATCTGTGACCACTTTTGTGTAATAACCGGGAACGACTTTTCGTGTGCCATTCACATTGAATGTCGTATCGTAATATTTTCCCTGCCCTTTATGTGTCACCCAGTAATCGAAGCCGGGGCGTTTGGAGTCGTCCGCTTCGCCCATGTGCCATTTGCCGATGTAAGCGGTTTGATATCCACTTTCCTGCAACCGACGCGGAAAACTCGCCAGGTCGCGGGGGTAATCGGTAAAGTTGTTGGTCACGCCATGCGTGTTCGCATACAGTCCAGAAAGAAATGAAGCACGGCTTGGCGAACAAAGCGACGTCGTCACAAACATATTCGAAAAGCGAACCCCTTCTTTTGCCAGCCGGTCGATATGAGGCGTCTTCAAATACGGATGCCCCTCGCAACCAAGCTGATCCCAACGCTGATCGTCCGTCAGAATGAAAATGACATTTGGAGTCGCAGCACTGAGAAACGAACTTTTCCCTAATAGGACAATGCAGGCAAGAAGCAGAAGTAATGTTGTTTTCCGGAGCATTTAACGCCACATTCCTTTCGATCCGAAGTAGTATCATCCGACAGGCGGATGATAGTTGTGCAAGTTTGTATCAATTTCGACCCGCACCGCAGGCCTGTCAAGCACCTAAGATACGATGTTAAGCACCGCAATTCCAGTCTCCTGACGACAGAGTTCATTAATGCAGGCAATGCCTGGGCTGATGAAAATCTATTGGACTGGGTAAGATGGGAAAAGTTATCGTCAAAAGACTGATACGACATTTTGTCAACGGCTTTGTTAAAATTCCAGCATAAGTTCTTTCGTACTGAAATAAAAAAAAGATTTTCTCGCCAAGACGCGGCGACGCAAAGAAAAGGAAAAATTATATTCCAGGTTGGTTTCGGAAAACCTTAAAGAACCACGAAAGAAACGAAAAAAGAGACAATCATTCGCTTAATGGCAAGCCGAAGGCGACTGCGTCAACAGGCTTGCTTTATTTTGAAGGTGCCGAACCGCGAATGAACGCCAGTTATCGCAAATCAATTTTCAGCCAGACAATCAGGCTCGTTCTTTGCTTTTTTCTTGGTAACTTTGAGTCTTGGTGGTAAAAACTAATAAAAATCATGAAATAGGCATCGATACTTAACCTGCATGTCTCATTGAAGTTATGTTCTCATTCTGAAATAATTTGTGCAAGCGTCAAAAACTTTTC
>Ga0316208_1002651_pt1 | contig 14094 bp, 11 predicted proteins | sample 3monopyrite_MG_FD_204944 | JGI IMG/M metagenome (GOLD analysis project Ga0316208, IMG submission 204944) | Microbial mat bacterial communities from mineral coupon in-situ incubated in ocean water Damariscotta River, Maine, United States -... | ecosystem: Environmental > Aquatic > Marine >... | reverse complement strand
CTGAAACCGATGCACCGTTAAGTAGCTCCGGTACGTTAACAAGTACTGACCCAGACAATGCTGATAATGCCTTTACGGCAAGCAGTACAATCGGCACGATCGGTAACTTCGCGATTGATGCTACTGGCGCCTGGAGCTTCACAGCCAACAGCGCATATGACAGTTTAAATGTGGGTGACAGTGTTACTGAAACATTTAATGTCACTTCCGTTGATGGCACGGCCAGCACGGTGACTGTGACCATCAACGGTACGGAAGATGCGCCGGCCATCACGGGTACAGCTAGCGGCACAGTTGTCGAAGACGTCAGCTTGACCGCCAGCGGTAGCTTAACTGCGACTGATGCCGATGCGGCCGACAACCTGACCTTTACCGTGCAAACAGGCACGGCTGGCACCTATGGTAGCTTTAATGTCGATGCCGTTGGTGCCTGGAGCTACGCTTTAGATAACGCGGCGGCGCAAAGTTTATCGGCTAGCGACACGATCACTGAAACCTTCACTGTGACTGCGACGACCGCGGATGGTGAAAGCGTGGATCAAGTGGTCACTATTACGGTTAGCGGTACGGAAGATGCGCCGATCATAGACCTCGATACAAACAACAGCACAGCAATCGGCAACAACTACACCACCACCTTCACAGAAGGTGGAGCTGCTGTATCAATCTCTGATGTAGATATTTCTATAACAGACGTTGATTCAACACTGCTACAAGGTGCCACTATCACCATCACCAATGTTGAAGCGGGTGATCTGTTGAATGTTGGTGGTATGCCAGTTGGTATCACTGCTTCAGCATATAATTCGGTAACGGGGAGTTTGAGTTTATCGGGTAGTGCTTCTTTAGCGGATTACCAGGCGGCAATTCGTGCTATTCAGTTTACTAATGACGGTTCGTCTGCCGGTAGTTCTCGTGCTATTGAAGTCACTGTAACTGACGGTGTTAGTAACAGTAATACGGCTATCACTACCGTTAATTTGCAAACATTGCCAACGGTGTCCATATCCGATGTGTCCGTGCAGGAACCAGATGGAGTTACCGCAACTACGACAATTCTGATCTTTACTATAACTGTGGATCAGTTGTCTAGTGACCTGACATTTGATTACAGCACAGCTGATATCAGTGCGCTAGCAGGTATGGGTGACTATGATGCTGTTGGACCAACCAGCGTTACGATATCTAGCGCTGGTGGTGCTCCCTATACCACACAGGTATCGGTTACAGTTAATAGTGATACTAATAATTTTGAAGGTGATGAAACCTTCTCACTTGATTTGTCGAACTTTAATCAGGCAGTGAATTTCGCCTCTGGATCTCACTTAACGGCGGATGGCGTGCAGGGCATAGGTACCATTGGCGCAAATAATGGCGCGCCGGTCGCGGTGGATGATAGCTATATCACTGAGGTGGATACACCGCTGGTTATCGGTAGTTTGCTGGATAATGATTCCCTGGTTGATGGTGCCGTACTGACTAGTTTTACTCAGGGTGTTAATGGTGGAACTCTAGTCGATAATCTTGATGGTACTTATACCTATACACCTAGTGCTGGCTTCGGCAGTGGTGGCTCGGCAACAGATACCTTTAGCTACACCTTGACCGATGCCGATGGTGAAACAGATACCGCCACTGTAACAATAACTGTGAGTGATACGTCGGTGAATCCACCCGTGGTCAGTGCCGTACCGGATACTGTTTATACCGAGAATGATGTGGCGACTCCATTACTATCAGGTATATCGGTCAGTGATGTCGATAGTACGACTCTAAGTTCAATGGTAGTTCGTGTGGATGGTTACATCGGCGGACAGGATAGTTTGAGCTACGTGACTGCGGGTACCAGCATTGCAGGTAGTGTTGCTGTGAATGGTAATAGCTGGGAACTCACTCTGACCGGCGGTGCCAGTATTAACGAGTACCAGCAGGTTTTGGCCAGTCTGAAATATGAAAACCTGTCAGATAATCCAAGTACCACGGTACGCACTATCACCGTTGAAGCCTATGACGATGCTTACAATAACTTGTTTGGTGTAGACTCAGGCAGTCTGACGATCACGCCGATAAATGATGCACCGGATGTGTTTGATAATAATCAGTACCCAGTGACGGGCTCATTGAACAATGCCCTCAATATTACGGCCCCCACGGATGTGGATACCGATGATGCTGTGTTGGTTATTACCGTCACCGGTTTGCCAACAACAGTCGGTACAGTGACGCTGGCAGATGGGAATACGGTTAACTTGGGTGATACCCTGACATTAGCACAATTAACCTCGCTGCAATTCGATGCGAGTGCAATCGACGGCACGGAAGTATTTACCTATAGCGTATCCGACGGCGAGTTCTCCACAGTAGGCACCACCACCATAAATGTTGGCTCTACAGAAGCCGATGTGAATACGGTCTACGAAAGTGCCTTACCTGGTGGTTCCGGCGTGGGTGGCGGTTCAAGTGTGGTCACCGGAAATCTATTAGCTAATGACGGTGCGGCAGACGGAGATAATACGCCCATTATCAGTATTGATTTTTCAGGAACCAACTATGTTCCAGTCAACGGTATTATCAGTATTGCAACACCACTGGGCACGCTCACGGTTTATGTGGATAACACTAACCCTGGTTTTGCTACCGGTGACTATGAGTATGTGTTAAACACCACGGATACTAGCAGTGCCGATGTTATTGAAAGTTTCACTTACTACTTTGATAATGGTACGGCGCAGCAGGATGACTTGACGATCACTATTATCGATGACCAACCGGTCGCCAATTCTCTGGTGGAAGAAATACCGGAATCGGAAGAGAATATTTTTAATGTCATCTTTACCTTGGATGATTCTGGAAGTATGGCCTGGGGTGCGGTTACCGGAGATACTAATCCAGTTGGTGAACCTACGCGCATGGAAATTGCTCAGCAATCGCTGGCAGCGTTAGCGACGGAGTATTTCAACCAGTCATCACAAGTGACGATAACGCTGATTACGTTCAATTCAGCGGCGACTTTTGTTGGTACTTACAATAACCTAGCTGCATTTGAAACTGACTTGAATGCAGTAACCGCAGGAGGTGGCACAAACTATGTGGATGCAACTGCTGAAATTCAGACTCAGTTAAATACCGATTTGGGCGCGCAGAATCCAAATGATGATGTGCAAAATATTTCTTACTTTGTCTCAGATGGTGAAGCGAATGCAGGTACATCACCCATTGGTAGTGGTTATATAGAGTTTGCAAATAATAACTCGATTAATTCTTACGCTGTGGGTATTGGTTCGAGCTTGCCTGCAGACCTAAGTGATTTAAATTATATTCACAATATTGACTCTCTTGGTCAGGGTGGTGGTCATATTGATGATGCCTTAATTGTTGCTGATATAACGCAGTTAGAAGCTGAACTTCTGAGTACCGTGCCAACCGCTTTCGGCGGCAATATTGCGGCCAACGGCAGCATTGAGAATCTCACATTTGGTGCTGATGGCGGTTTTGTGCAGTCCATTACAGTGGATTTAGGCCCGCCTAACCTTAACCCAGGTCAATATACTTTCAGTTACGACGGTAACACCATTACGGTTTCACCGGAATTGGCTACTGTGGAGATAGCTGGATCTAAACTTACACTTAACGTTGATGATGGTTTTTCTGACGGTTCTTTTATCTTTGATTTTTCTGATGGTAGTTATCTATTTATTGCAACGAATGGTACTGCTGGAAACACATTTAACTTCGACTACACCATCATTGATGGTGATGGCGATACCGCATCGGCAACGGCGACCATTAATATTGTCGACGATAGCCCGGAAGCTCGTGATGACCTGCATTCAGTAGAAGCTTACGAAACTGCAGCCGGTAATGTCATTACGGCCATTGGTACCGATGGTGGTCCATCCTATGGCGATGATTTCACTCCTTTTGCTACTCAAGGTGGTGGTGTCGATAAGATCGTTGATGATGCAGTGATTACAGAATTTACCTACATAGATACGGCGACCGGTCTGTCGTCGGTAATTGACCTTGCTTTAACTCTAACAACAACGACTATTACACCTCCTGATGCTACTGGCACATCGGATAATGTTGCGGTTAATAATACAACCAACTGGGGATCGACGGATTTTACTTTAAGTAGCGCTAATGGTGTTGGTTTTTCTGCTGCTGGAGCGGGTATTACAGGTGGACGTTCGGATTCCACTTTGGATAATCAGGATGGCGGTGCTGCTCTAACCATAACCTTTGATAGTGCTAAATTACCTTCTGGAGTGGATAATCTTGTTCTGGGAATGAATGATTATCAAAGCAATAACAGTGATGCTGTTAGTCTTACCCTCTATGATGTGTCCGGCTCTGTTATTGCGACTGTTAATCATGGTGCAACTACTAACAATGCTGAGACTATCGACCTATCGATTTACACTGGTATCGGTTCTGTTGATATAGCATATAGTGGTGGTGGATGGGATGCACAGCTAAGTAATGTTAGTTACGACCCTACACCAGCATCCCCCATAGACGTAGTCACACTGGATCAAACTGGTGGTAATAATTCCAGTAACCTGAGCTGGGTATACAGCCATGAGACCGATCTTGATGGCAATGATATCTTCCAGGCCACAGTCACCAATGCTGATGATGGTTCGACCTTTATCATGCGCAGTAACGGTTACTATGAATACACGCCGGATCAAACGAGTGCTCCAATCACGATTTCTGAAAGCTTTATCGATGGAAGTAGTGATCAAGGTATCGTTGTAACCACAACTGCAAATGGTTCACCTGTGATTACTTATAATGGCGCAAACGGTATTGGAGTTAACAGTACCGGAGATAACTATGGTGATAGTGTTGATGGTGGCGATAACATTATATTGACATTTGATTCGACCCTTTATCCTCATGGGGTTGAAGAGATTACCATGACATTTGGTTGGGATAGTGGTACAGCTTCGGCGATTTTCTATGATGATCAGGGAACTGTAATTGGTACTCCTGTTCCACTAACCGGAAACGATACACAGACATTTAGCGGAATCTCTGGTGTTTATAGCATGGAAATAACAACCGGTGCAGATGGCGATTTCAGTATTAGTCAAATCGACTTTACGCCTGTACCTGACCCAGCAGTAGTGCCGAATACTCAGTTACCTATTTTGGTTGATTATCTGCTTACCGACACTGATGGCCAGTCCGATACAGCCCGCTTATCGATCTATAGCATTGACCAGACCATTGCTGGTACAGTAGGCCCCGATAATATTAGTGGCGGCACCCTTAATGATGCCATCAATGGCGATACCGGAGACGATATTCTTTCCGGTGGCGAGGGGCACGATAGTATATCTGGTGGTGAAGGTGTTGACACGCTCTATGGTAACGCGGGTAACGATTATCTCAGCGGTGGTAACGATAACGATAGTCTGCTGGGTGGGGCGGGTAATGACTACCTCGACGGTGATGCCGGAAATGACCTGCTCGATGGTGGTATCGGTAATGATATTGTTCAGGGTGGTGTCGGCAACGATCAGGTTTACGGCGGTGCCGGTAATGACTTGCTGGAAGGTGAGGCAGGTGCCGATGCTCTGTTCGGTGGTGCCGGCGATGACACATTGCTGGGTGGTTCAGGCATCGATATCCTCAAAGGCGGTATCGGTAACGATACACTCACCGGTGGTGATGACAGCGATCAATTCGTCTGGTCGGCCGGTGAACAGGGCACAACCGTTGCTCCAGCCTCTGATGTGATTACCGATTTCACTCTTGGTAACGGTGGTGATGTATTAAATCTAGCGGATATGCTTCAAGGTGAGAACAATGGTAATTTAACCGATTACCTGCAGTTCTCATCAGATGGCAATGGTGGAACCCTTATTGAAATTGACACTGATGGGGGCACTACTTTTGCGGCTTCACAATATATTACGTTAATCGATGTTGATGTGACGTTAGGCGGCACGCTGACTAACAATGTAGATATTATAAATCAGTTGCTAGTGGATGGAAATTTGATAGTTGATTAATAGATAGTTGAACTAATATGTATTATTCGCTCTCTATTTCATTATTTTTTCTGCGCCTGTTTAGAATGTTATGTTTAATAACTCCACTGAATTTAGTATCGACTTTTCTTCAGTGAGTATAATGACATCGTTTAGGTTGTGAATGTATTGTTAGTTTTAGCATATGCTTGCGAACAGATTATTAAGCATGGGAATATTCAAGAGCTTTGATTTCTTCAAAGCTTGGTTAAAGATATCCTCTCGTACTTTTTACGACAAGGGGGACTGCCTAACGAAGCTTCGATTCTGCTCAGACGTCTAAGCCTCAGTGTAGATTTTGAAAGTGAGCGTTGAATCTTGTTGAATTTATATCTATTCACACCACTGCATCATGGGAATATGAGATGTTTAATTATCGTGAGTAAGTATACTGTATTCAAGTGAAGGAACGTATACCCATACTATAAGTGTAACGTAAGTGCTTGAAATAATAGAAAACTTGCAGTTAACCGCTGCATCCCATAAAGTTAAGTTGTTACCTGAAAATAATGTAGTGACTCTTAAAGGGGATGTCGATGACAAGAGAGTATGATGAAAAGCGTGACTTCATTCGTATAGATATTGATTGTAAAATTGAATTTAGAAAAACAGCGTCAACAGACGAAGCCTCAGTCGGTCAAATATTAAATTTGAGTGGACGCGGAATGATGTTTGTTAGTGATGTTGAATTAGATAAAAACAGTACTTTTGAAATAAATGTTAAGCCTGCAAATGCGTTAACACCTTCACTTCATGCTAATGTTAAAGTGGTGCGCGTGGTGAAACAACGTCATGACTCGGGTTATGAAATCGGTGCGGTAATTAAAGAAATTTATGATGATAAAGAGTAATTTCACGCTTTAAAATGGAAACGACTCACTAACTCGTTTCCATTATTGAACATTTTATTCCTTTCTATTTGCTGATAAAGCAAAATGCCTTTCTTCTCTTCTGCTTCTCGTAGTGGAAGGACTTTCGATGATATTTTGAGCGCTGAGCGGGGTTTATTTAATTCTAGTGGGCTTGTTTTCTTTTTCGCTATGCCGATTAAATGAATACTGGGTTTAGGCTTTTTGCTATGAAAATGAGTATAGCCTTGTTTTGCACTTTTTTTAGTGGCTGAGGGAAAGTTTGAAAAAGGGGTGACACGTATTTCCACACAGAACTCCAAACTGAAATTTATCTATATTTAGAGTATAAATGGGATAAATTCCAGTTTTAGTCGAAAAAATATGTCAAATAACGAAATAACAGTATTGGTTGATCAAGTTGCTGAACATTTACTTCGCCATCAACAGAAGATCGCGGTGGCTGAGTCGTGCACGGGTGGCTGGGTTGCCAAGGTTTTAACCGATTTAGCCGGCAGTTCAGAATGGTTTGAACGGGGCTTTGTGACCTATTCAAACCAGGCCAAAGGTGAAATGTTAAGTGTGTCTGAAACAACATTGAATACATTTGGTGCTGTGAGCCAGGAAACGGTTGGCGAAATGGCGCTGGGTACATTAAACAATAGTCATGCAGATTTTAGTTTATCGGTCAGTGGCATTGCAGGGCCGGGCGGTGGTTCAGAGGATAAACCCGTGGGGCTGGTTTGGTTTGCCTGGGCGAAAAATGAAAATAAAAAGCCTGTTATTGTCGCTTCTGAAAATCAAATATTTAAAGGTGATCGAGAAGCAGTAAGGCAACAATCTGTAGGATATGCCATAGCGAAGCTTATAGCATTACTAGATGAAAATCGTGGTTAAGTAATAAGTGACTAATAAGGACATAGCAGATAAAAAGCGGCTTTTTTTTGCTCTCTGCTTAGATGACAAAACTGTCCAACATATTCAGCTGAATATTTTAAAATATTTCCTGCCGTGCCAGGGGCGCATTGTGCCTGAAAATAACTGGCATATTACACTGGCCTATTTTGGCGCCTCGGATATGAATACTCAGGTTTGCCTTGAAGACAAGGCTGAAAAGGTGATTAGCCAGCCGTTTGAATTAAACCTCTCTAAATGTGGTTTTTGGCCTCGTCCCAGAGTTGCGTGGTTAGGCGTAAAAGAAACACCGGCTGTATTAACAAATTTAATGCACGATCTTCAACAAAATATTCAGCCCTGTGGATTTAATGTTGAAACAAGAGCATATCAACCTCATGTCACTTTAGTGCGTAAGGCAAAATATCAACCCGCTGTTTCAGAAGTCGAGCCGATTACCTGTAAGATGACGCAGTTTTGTTTGGTGGAATCTAAAACCTGTCCTGAAGGTGCGCAGTATACGGTTTTGCAGCGTTGGGATTTATAGCTGCTTATAAAAATGCCCATCCGGCAAAGGGTTCTATTTCATCCCTGTTCATCATGATCAGTTGATATGCATTCGGGTTGAGTGAATGATCTTCGGTAGTATCGACGGATAGCCGTTGTAACACATAGGCCAGTAATGCTCGGCGCACGGTAAATTCGATCACATCATTTGTTGCGGCATAATCTGTCATCAGTATTTTACGTTTTTCATCACTGAGTTTTGGATGAGGGGTGAGTTGCAAGTTAATGTGTTCCATCCAGTCATCATCATATTCCGGGTTTGACTCGGCTTTTTCACTGAGCTGTTTCGCCTGTTGCACGCGTGATAAAACAAAATCACGGAAATCGTATTTTTCTTCACTATAAGCCCGTATATGCCAACGTAGGCCAGTATTCACTAAGGAATGCGGTTCAATAATGCGCGTCTTACTGTTATCGCGATCGCTTAGCGAACTATAAATAACGCTGAGTTTTGTTTTTTGTTTAATGGCGCGAATGACCTGAGCCACAATTTCTTTGCCCGGTAAGCGTTGTGGCAGGGGAAGTTGTTCGGTAGTGACGCCATATAAAAGATTTTGTTCAACCGTCTGACCGATAAAAGGCAGGTTAGCCGCAATCATCGGTAATACTTGTTGTGGCTCAAGATCGGTAAAAATTTCTTCAAAATTCTGGCTGGGCACAAAACCAAATACATTGTGTTTGTAGATCAGGTTATCGGGGGCAATCTGGCCGTAAAACTTGAGATCTTTGGTCGCTGCCGCATCCGAAATCCCAAATGCTTTGGCAACATCGCCACGTGTGACCACGCCCGTGTAGTAGGCCATGAGCTCAATATATTGCAGACGCTGTTGGCTCGCGCGCTTTATGCCATTGACGGATTGATCGACTGCCATATTCTTCTCCCTATTTTTTACCCTCCTATTATACATGCTATAAAAGAGTAGCTAATAAAAAATATTAAGTGGTATTTTATATTTAGGTGGTAAAAAGTATTGACATAGAAAAAAGTATAGCCTAAAGTGTACCCATGTTGCAGCAAAGGGGCCGAAAAGGTCGCTGCTAAAAGAGAACTCTGGATATAAATACGAATACTGAAATTTAATTAAGAACACTAAAATTTAATAAGAACACTGAAATTTAATAAGAACACTAAAGAAAGAAACACCTAACAGGAGAAGAGAAATGGCTGATATGAGCGCAGATAAGAAAAAAGCATTGGCAGCAGCATTGGGTCAAATTGAAAAGCAATTTGGTAAAGGCTCGGTCATGAAAATGGGCGATGGTAGTGTATTAAATGATGTTGATGCTGTTTCAACCGGTTCATTAGGGCTGGATATTGCCTTAGGCATAGGCGGCTTGCCGCGTGGCCGCGTTGTTGAAATCTATGGTCCGGAATCATCTGGTAAAACAACACTGACATTGCACGTTGTTGCTGAAATGCAAAAGCTCGGGTGTACCGCAGCCTTTGTTGATGCGGAGCATGCGCTTGATCCATCTTATGCCGAAAAGTTAGGTGTTGATGTTGATGAGTTACTGGTTTCTCAACCAGACACAGGTGAGCAAGCCTTAGAAATTACCGATATGTTAGTACGTTCGGCAGCAGTTGATGTGGTGGTTATTGACTCGGTTGCGGCATTAACGCCTAAAGCAGAAATTGAAGGTGACATGGGTGATTCTCATATGGGTTTACAAGCCCGCTTAATGTCACAAGCCTTGCGTAAATTAACGGCCAATATTAAACGTTCAAATACCTTGGTTATTTTCATTAACCAAATCCGTCATAAAATTGGTGTCATGTTTGGTAGCCCGGAAACAACAACTGGCGGTAATGCATTGAAGTTTTATGCTTCTGTACGTTTGGATATTCGCCGTATTGGTGCGATTAAGAAGGGGGATGAAATTTTAGGTAATGAAACCCGCGTCAAAGTCGTAAAAAATAAAGTGGCGCCGCCCTTTAAACAGGTGGTTTTTGATTTACTTTATGGAGAGGGAATTTCACGCCATGGCGAGATCATTGATCTGGGCGTGAAGCATGATATCGTTGATAAAGCCGGTGCCTGGTATAGCTATAACGGTGATCGTATTGGTCAGGGTAAGGATAATGTACGTAATTATTTAAAAGAGCACCCCGAAATGGCTGAGGAAATTGAAGCGAGAATTCGGGAGATTGTATTGCCAACCGCAATGCCAGAAGATGAAATAGAAGCCGAAAAAGCCAGGGCGAAAGATATTAAACCTGAAAAAGGCGCTGAGGAAGAAGACTTAGTTGAAGCTTAAGTTTTAAAAAGTTTGACCTAACAATCTCCTCAGTTTGAGCACTGATATAGGGGATTGTTAGGCATTATTAAAAAGTAAGATAATGCCAAAACCTATCCGTACAGTTCGTGTTGCCGCAATGGATTACTTATCGCGTCGTGAACACGCTACGCAAGAGTTATTCCAGAAACTTCTCGCTAAAGAAGACTATGAAGCCGATGAGATTTCAGCGGCGCTGGCACGTTTAACCGGGCAAGGTTTATTGAGTGATGAACGTTTCACTGAAGCATTTATTCATCAACGTATTAACCGCGGTTCAGGGCCGTTAAAAATTCGTTCAGAATTGCGCCAAAAGGGGATAAGTGATGCCATGATTGGGGCATTTTTAAATGAGCGTGATGCGCAATGGCAAGAAATCGCCTTAGCTGTGCGGTTAAAAAAATACGGTTCAGAGTCGCCTTTAAATGCTAAGGAAAAAATGCGCCAAATACGTTTTTTACAGTCAAGGGGCTTTACCAATGAGCAGATTTTTTTTACTTTCTAAATTATAACGTTCATCAAAGCTTCAGACATATTAACCCTCAACTCAGCTACCTAAACCGGCTACCAGACTTAAGAGCTCCTCATCAGAAATTTCTCTTTGTTTAAGATCAGCGCAACAGATGTTGCCATTTTCAATTGCTGAGTTAAGTTGTTGTTTATTCCAACGTAATAATTCGTTGCCACTGCTACGGTCAAGAATCCGAACATAGGCATCAACACGTTCTAACCATGCATCCAAAATAATATTCATATTTTATTCCTCTTATTTTTTTATATGACGATCATTAGTACTAGATATACTAAGCATTTGAAAACTCGTTTAAGCCATGCATGAACGCAGACAAACTTGAACGAGGCAACCAAACAAGTTTTTTACTATGCTGCTTACAATATTTTTTTATTTTGTAAGCTGCTTCATGGCTGACACAATCTAACGGACAGAACACTGCATCAACTTGCTTTAGTAATGAGCCCAAACGTAAGCGCCCATCATGCAAGCCACCATCATGATGTATGAATTGCCCATTTTGTTGTTCGACAACTGTGCGAAAATTTGCGCATTGTCTATTACGTCCGCCGACGTATAAAATACATTGGCCACATAAATTTTTACATTCCTGTTGCTTTGAACAGCTTGGTGTTCTGGAAGTCAATAATTCCTGAACGGTTTTTTCAAGAGCGTCAAGTTCAGATTTTTGCCGAAGATGATTTTTCTTTAAATCAAGATATTGATCCCCGCTTTGTATGGCAAGGTTTTTCCAGTTCTGCGCATTGTCTTCCAGCCGGCTTAATCGATTTTGTTGTAATATAAATTTTGATTCATATTCATCAATCTTTCTTTTTAGCTGCTTTATATCTTGTTTTTTATCAGGCTGATTTATTCTTGCCGTCACACTTTTATATTTTCTTTCTAATAAACGCATTCTCTTTTGTTGTAAAGACAATAGTTGAGTGACTTTTTTTGCTTCTTCTGTTTTATGTTTTATTTCTAAATGACTTTGTTTAAGTTGTTGCCTGTATTTTTGCGAAGCCTGTTGTAATTGATATTGCTGCTGCATATCAACGCGTGTTGTGCTGCCTGATAAGTGCGATAACATATGCACCTCGCCATAAACACGATCATTTAATGGCTCCGAAATATGAGGTGAGGTGATTAATGCCCAGTAAGCTGCTGCGATGTCACCGTTTGTTACCGCTTCATCCCATAATGTTGCTAACTGTTCATTTGATTTTATTTTTGAAAATTGTCGAACTGCTGCCTGATATTTTTTATCAAGATATTTGCTTACGTGTTTGCTTTGGTAGTTATTTTGACTAACGGTGTGCACAAAATAGCGGTGCAGCTCGTAATCTGTCTCTGCGATATCAGTATCAAGTTTAAATTTTTGATGAAACCGCATGAGCTCTTCCATTGATAAACAGGTACCGATAACACTACAGTGTAAAGAGGAGTCAAGCTGCCAGAGCTTTTTACGCGATGTGGAACACGCCTTCTTTTTGCTCGTATTATTTAAACTTTCATTCTGGTTGCTACTAAGGCACATCGGTCTTCCTTTTCTGTGATTTCTATATCTAAATGATAATCATTCTCATTTATTAGTCAATGTTTTTTGATAATAAATGAGAATTTTTATTAAGTTGTTGAAATTATTAGAAATAAAAAACTATATAAATTATGTTACGGATCTTGACATTAGCTCAATTACAAACAATAATGAGAACGATTATCATTAACTAATAAGTGGTTTATTACTATGTACGTTTGTGTTTGTAATGCCGTCACTGAGCGGCAAATTCGTAAAGCTCGAGACAATGGCGCGAGTTCAGTTGAAGATTTATCTCGTGAATTAAAAGTCGCGACCTGTTGTGGTCGTTGTAAAGAGTGTGCCAATAGAATTCTTTGTGAAAATAGAACCCAACCATTAATCCCCGTCTCTTTGGGGGCTGATTCATTCGTTCCTGCCTAGAAAATATTATACCTTTATAAAATCCGGTAATTATTTTTTCTAACTTAACTTAATCTTTCTGTTTTATTTTTTTTATTTCGTCTAGTATTAAGGTCTGATTTTTGAAAAGGATAATTAATTATGAAAGGTGACGCCAAGCTTAATCAAGCTTTAAATGATGTACTTAAAGAATCCTTAACTGCTATCAACCAATACTTTCTGCATTCTCGTATGTTAGGTGACTGGGGTTTTGAGTCACTGGAAAAACGTGACTACGAAGCTTCTATTTATGCCATGAAAGAAGCGGATCGCTTAATTAAACGTGTTCTCTTTCTTGAGGGGCTGCCAAATTTACAAGATCTGGGAAAACTTCTCATCGGTGAAGATGTGCCTGAAGTTATCAAAAACGATCTCGATATGGAAAACCGAATCAATGCGACATTGAAATCTGCAATTGCTCAATGTGAGCAGGCTAGTGATTATATTAGCCGTGAGCATCTTGAAGAATTACTCGAGCATAATGAAGAACGTATTGATTGGGGCGAAACTCAGCTTGCATTGATTGAGAAACTTGGTACGCAAAATTATCTTCAATCGGGAATGTAGGGGGGAGTATTATGAAAGGTAATGCAAAAGTTATAGAACAATTACAAAAACTACTTGCAGGCGAACTCGCCGCTATCGATCAATATTTCATTCATTCGCGGATGTATGATGATTGGGGGTTAAATGAACTGTATGAACGAATCAAACATGAAACCGAAGAAGAAATGGAACATGCTGATGCGCTGATACGCCGTATGTTGTTTTTGGAAGCAACTCCAGATTTAAGCCAGCGTGAAGGTATCAATGTTGGCAGTAATGTTCCGGAAATGCTGAAAAATGATCTTGACCTTGAATATGCGGTGGTTGCTGCATTAAAAGAAGCGATAGCCATTTGCGAAACAGAACAGGATTATCAATCAAGGGAAATACTAGAAAAACTATTGCTCGATACTGAAGAAGACCACGCCTATTGGC
>Ga0316208_1002649_pt1 | contig 14111 bp, 7 predicted proteins | sample 3monopyrite_MG_FD_204944 | JGI IMG/M metagenome (GOLD analysis project Ga0316208, IMG submission 204944) | Microbial mat bacterial communities from mineral coupon in-situ incubated in ocean water Damariscotta River, Maine, United States -... | ecosystem: Environmental > Aquatic > Marine > Coastal... | reverse complement strand
GCTACACACCAGATACATTAAATACAATGCTTAATGGGTATTTAAAAGAATACCAAGAAAAACTAAAAGCACAAGACACCCAATTAGAACACGTTAAAAATGTAGGTACAGACCGCGAAAAGGTAAGTGCAGAAAAAGAACAAGCACGTATTAGTAAAGTACTTATAGAATTACAAGAATACGACCGTGAGTTATTTAAAATAGCAACCGAGCGTATCGCCATAGATTTAGACGATGGTGTTTTGGTTAATTATAACAAGTTTGGAAATGTTATTAAACCGGTTGCAGGTTTAAACGATAAAAAGGCAAAGGATAAGGTAAAGAAGTTTGATTGGATAGATGTAACTGAGATACAGTAATAAAAAGGAGGGAATGAAATATATAAAACCAGAAATAATTAGTCTAAAGAACAGCCAAGAGTTTAATGAGAAATGGCTTCAGGCACGTATAGAAGAAGACCCTGGAATATTAGGGCTTGGTGAATTAGATTTTAGAGATACAGAAAAAATGATGGTTGGTGGTGGCCGTTTAGATACTATACTTTATGATCCTGAAGATAAAAAGCGGTACGAAGTTGAAATACAACTTGGAAAGACTGACGAATCACACATAATTCGCACCATTGAATATTGGGATTTAGAACGTAAAAAAAATCCACAATACAATCATTGCGCTGTCATAGTAGCGGAGGATATAACCAGTCGTTTTCTTAATGTAATATCACTTTTTAATGGATTTATTCCTTTGATTGCTATTCAGGTTAAAGCGGTGCGATTTGGCGATAATATATCCTTATTCTTCACAAAAGTACTTGATGAAGTAACATTCGAATTATTGGATGAGGATATTATTGCTGAGCCTACAGATCGTAATTACTGGGACAAAAAGGCTTCAAAAAACTCGGTAAAACTTGCAGATAAAATACTTGATAATTTAGGGGAGTTAACAAAAGAATATAAATTGAAATTCAACAAATACTATATAGGTCTTGAGAAAGATAATATGGCAAATAATTTTATTTCGTTTATACCAAGAAAGAATGTTGTCATACTCAATATAAAACTTGAGAAAGTTGAGGATATAGATGAATTGTTAGAAAATGTGGACTTCGACACCCTTTCCTATGATAAGCAATGGAAATATTACAGGCTAAGATTAAATGCTAATGATATTTCAAATAATATGGATTTGATTAAAAAATTAGTAGAAAGAGCTAAGGCCGAATATCATAATTAAAGGACTTTACTAATGGGTTTAGAAGTACTATTTAATAAAACTGAAAATTTACACGAAAATGTGCAGTTTAATCGTATTGTAAAACGATTGATTCCATTTTTTGAAGAGCAAGGTTGGGATGGATTATTAATAGGGAATCCTTCAAACGATGATTATCCTAGATTTAGAGCAGACGCAATTTTACTTTACACAAATGGTATTATTATAATAGACTTTAAAGATTATGCTGGGGAAATATTGATGCCGTTAAATGATGAGGATTTTGGAAAAAAATCCTGGTTTATCAATGTAGAAGATGGTAATAAAATAAAGATTGAAGCTGGTAATAATCATACAAACCCATACCGACAACTCAACTCATATCGTGGTGTAATGAAATCTATCATAGAAGATGATTCATTAATGCGTTATGTTATAAACAAAGGGCGCATTTGTGCTCTTAATATTTTTTCTGGACCCATAACGCTAAATCGTAAAACATCAAGAAAAGTTCCATATTACCAACTAGTTCAAGAAATAGATTTACATACTTTTCTAGACGCCTTTCCTAGTGATAATAAGTACGAGGAAGCTATTGCTAATAGGTTTAAGTCTTTATTCCCTTCTGATGAATGGAAAGGAGATTTAACGATACAATTAGATAGTCCTATTAAAACAGTTCAACAGACTTACAATTATATTGATCAAAATATTCAGCCAATATTAAAAGAGTTTTTTACTACTGAAGGTTCAGGAATTTTAGTTCTTGAATCAATGAGTTCTAAATTAAGAGGCCAATGGTTACAAAATGTAAATACTTTTGCTTTAGACCAAGAAGTTCCCGAAACAGATTTATGGTGTCACTCTTCGAGAATTGCTCGCAAATTACAACGTAGTACGGGATTTGATATTGCTAGTTTATACACCGTTATTTATGGAGGAAAGGGCAAAACTGAAATACCATCAGATGATGAAGAAAATGGAGATGAAGAAACCGTATCTCAAGAACAGATTGGTATAAAAAGCGATAGAGATATCGATGATGCCGCAGTGATTATTATTCCAGAATCACATCTTGTGTCTAGAGGTTTACATCAATCAGACTTACTTCGGTTTGGTTCGGGCAGGTTACTAGAAGATTTGTTTCACTTTTTAAAACTGAAATCAAATAATAGGAAATTAGTTTTAATAGGAGATCCATATATGCTTTCTTATAGCAAAAATGAAGATTCTGCATTGAATATTGAGACATTAAATGAATTATTACCAGATGGAAATATTTTGCATTTTAGACACGAATACAAGGTTCAAGAAAATGATAATAAGCTCTTAAAACTAAGAAGGTCAATTGCTGGCTCTATAGATCATTCTATTTTTAATTATTTAAAATTCAACTACGATCAATCTGTTATTTTAACCGAACACGAGCAAGCGACAGCGCATTTACAAGAATGGTTTAGCGGGCCAATAGAAAATGAGCCTAAAGATGCCGTATTGTTATATTCAAAAAAAGAAGTAAGAACTACAAACAAATGGATAAAAAATAATGTACTAAAAAACGGGACAAGTCTTGCCGCAGGGGACTTACTTCTATTAAATAACAATATTAATATTCCTGATCAAACAGGTTTTGGTACACCCACAAAAATTGTTAATGGTAGCTATTTTGTAGTGCAAGAAGTTTTACAAGTGGAGAATGAGGATGTTACAACTAAAAGAGATGGGCTTATTGCTAGATTAAGGTATCGACATCTTGAAGTTAAATTGCTCGCAAATAATGCTATCCCAAACTTTAAACTGATTATTCTAGAAAACTATTTTGATGGTGTAGAAGATTTGACACGAGAAGAATTGAAAGCTGTTAAGATTTTTACATCACAAAAACTAGCTAAACTTAAAAAGCAACTACCTTTTGAAGAGAGCTCAGATTATCAAAACCTTGTATCTGACAAAGAATTTATTGACTTTCAATTAAAAATTGAAAACTGGCAAAAAGCCAATCAGAATAATGAAAAGGTTTTAAAAAAGGATTTGAAAGAATTTGAAGTTGCTCGTAACAAGATTGAAAGATCTTATAAAAGTAACTACACTTCTCAATTACTGTTTCAATTGCGCAAAATGGATCCCTATATTAATGCCGCTCTTGTAAATTATGGATGGGCAATTACGGTGCATAAATCAGTTGGCTCTAAATTTGAAAATGTGCTTTTTAAAGCGCTACAGTTGGAAGATTCAGGCATTACCAATGAAAGTTATTTTAGATGGCTGTACTCTGGATTAACTGCATCTTGGAAAACGATTCACGTATTAAATCCACAAGCAATAGATCCGTTTATCAATTGCCATTTTACTGATGAAGTTGAGATTACTGCTGAAGTTAGTCTTAATATCAATACTCAAATGCTAAGGTATGACAATGAAGTTACCTTGGATGAATTATCGGGTTACTTTCCGGATAGCTTAAAGCACAATACGGCAATCTTTATTGGGAAATTATATGCAGAACTCAGTGATTTTAAGATAGATTCTGTTAGAAAATATTCTGATTATTTGAGTAAAGTTGTATTGGTGTCTAAGAATGGAAACAACGTAATAGTTGCGATTAATAATCGTGGAAACGAAGAAATATCATCCGTGCGAATTGAAGGAAATGATGCTGAGGATGGTTTAGTTCAGAAAGCTATAGATAAAATCTACGAACTACAATTACAAAGTTCTTTTCCAACAGATTATCGAGGGGATATTTACAACCAATGGAAAGCGCAATTGGCTTCTGAAGAAATTACGCTACATCTTTTAGAATGTCACAGTAATGAGGATAGACTTGCTGTCGTGGATGCAGATGATGTTGTAAAATTTAATCTAAGATATACAACAGGAGAAAGAAACGGTGGGTTTTTCATATCACTAGAGATAAAGGAGAAATCAAATCAAGCATTAGTTGAAGCTGTAAAAAAATTGCTGGATGAAAAGTAAAAGAGAGTTTCAAGATGAAGCAAAACAATTGCTAGAAAACGATCCAAGTAAATCTTTGGACGTATGTCTTGAAATGCATACCAATTATCCAAATGAATTTAATAATTACGATGCTGTAAGCCTACTTCAAGCTGCTAGAGCTTCTAAAAGAGTAGACATTAATAACCTCCCTGAGATTATAGAAAATTTCAAGGATTATGAAATTGTATCAAGTTTATGCGGTTGGTATGTGTTTGATAATTTTATAAAACACAAAACACCTCAGGTTATTTTAAATAGTGAAAACTTAATAAATAGTTATTTAAAAATTATAAAGCAAAAAGATATAAGCATTGATGATAAGTATCCGTGTCCTTTTTCCATCATTCTTTTTAATTTAATGGAGGCTCACTCCAATAATCTCTTCAATGCCAATAAAATCTATGAATATTGCAAGAAAATAAATCCTGAGTACCTTTCAAAAAAGACATCTGAATTTGAAGACAAAGAGGGAAAGACGAAAGAAAACCCTTCCGATTTAGAAACGTATTATCAATACTATACTAAAGCTTGTGATAAATTAAACAAAAGTAATGAAGCCATCGATGCTTGTGAGCAAGGACTAAAAGTAATTATTGACTATCACTATGATAATGATCTTTGGTTTCAAATGAGAATTGCTAGAGCTTACAGAAATTTAAAAGATTACGACACCAGTGAAAAAAAGTATTTAGAGATTATCAATTCAAGAGCTGGTAGTACCAAATATTTTTTATTTAAAGAATACTCTGAATTGCTATATGAACAAGAACGTTATGAGGAGAGCTGGACTCAATCTTTGCGTTCTGGAATTCAATTATATGATGTACAATTTAGTGCAGGCATACTTCTTCATCAATCCAGATTGCTTGCCAGATTAGATCGAATAGATGAAGCAAAGAAATTTGCAGAGATAATATTTTTAGGGGTTAAAGAAAATTTATGGAATAACTCTACAGATTATCAAAAGTTAATTAATTACTTCAAAATTGAAGAGGTTAAGGGAAATGCCGAAAAGTCCTTTAAAGAATTGTACAAGACCTTTAAGGATGAACTTTATTCTGATTCAAAAATCATTCAAGGCGAGATTGTATTTATACATCCCAGAGGAAAATTTGGGAAAATTAGATACTTAAATAATGCAAGCATTAATTTCTCAAAAAACTCATTTAATAATAGGGTTAGAAATCTAGACAAATTTGCTGGTGCAAAAGTTTCCTTTGTAATTGATTACGATTACAAAAGTGAACAGATTGCAGAAAATATAAAAATAGATAGTTTAAAAGTCCCAGAAGTATTAGTTGGGGAAACTTTTAAAGGGAAAATCCGGAATATTGTTGATTTTGGATTATTCATAGATATGGTAAATGGTAAAACTGGATTAGCACATCAATCAACTTTACCAAAGAATTTCAAAGAAATTTACGAAGTAGGTAATACTGTGAAAGTACTTATTGATAAAGAAACCGAAAAAGGTTTTAGCTTAAAGTTAACGGAATAGGAATATGAGTATTAAAATACAAGAAGCGTTAGAAAAAAAGTTCCAAGAACACAATGTGATTTTTTGGTACGATGAGCGTAATGAATTAAAAGAAAGCTTTGACGACCTAGATTTAAAGGGTGTTGAAAAATGTCATATACAGGGTAATGAATTTGAAATAAAGTATAAGATTACATCGAATACCACTAAGATTAAATTTTTAGTGTATAGCAATACCCCTAAACCTAAACCCAATGAAAATTGGTTATTAGATTTAGAACTGGCATATCATATTTTCCACACCGACCAAGAAGCTATTATTCTTCAAGATTTAGGTTTAGAGTTTAGTTTTAAAGAATTAGTTGGGGAACATATTCAATTTTTTAAGTCAAAAGATCGCGTTGACAAATTAAAAGAATTATTAGGTAAAGGCGACTCTCACAGAGACATTCGCTACAAAATGGTGGCAGTAACCCTAAATACTGATTACGTTAATCTTAACACCTTTATTCACGCACACGGAACAGCTTTTGCTAATGGTAATGAAAAGCTACAAAGAGATTTAGAACGCTATGAACTATCAGATTTTTACTGGAATCAAATTCTAAACAATTTTAAATACACAAGTAAAACGCCATCGATCTATGATTTTCTTGTAGAGGCATTTACAGATAATTTTAATGCTACCGCTAGCCCTAAACTTTCTAAAGAAACTAGACTTTTGTTAGCCCTTTGGAAAGATACCATTACCTACCGAGAAGGGTTTGATAAAATTTCTTTACAGATAGCAAGCGACCTGCAAATAGAAAGTATTCTCAATACGCTGCCTTTAGAAAAAGCGGTAAACGATGAATTATTTAAACTCACAGACAAGAAAATAATTCACGATCTCGTTCAGCGTTTAATTACAAATGAAATTTCAAATGAGTCCTTACAAAATATTGTAAAACAAAGGGAACATACGTTTTGGTATAACCCGCATTTTGTGGCATTCTACGAAAGTGTATCTTTTGCTTCACAACTGCAATATCAGATTCAAAAACTTAAAGTAGAATTTAAGTCTGTTGAAAACGGTTTAGAGCAATACACGACGTCTCTTTATGAAATTGATTATCTATATAGAAAGTTTATTCTAAACTACCGAAGATCCAATCAAGATAACATACTTGTCGGATTGGCTCAAAAAGTAGAAAAATTATATACCAATGACTGGTTACTTCATTACAATGATAAATGGCAATCTATTATTGATGATTTAGAAAACTGGCCAGTATCCAAAAATTATAGTCAAAGACAATTTTTCAAAAATCACATCCAACCTTTTGTTGAAAAAAAGCAACGTGTGTTTGTCATAATATCTGATGCATTACGATTTGAGTGTGGTGTTGAGTTAAATAAAAGATTAACTCAAGAGAATAGATATGATAGTGAAATTGAAGGTTCGTTAGCGTCATTACCATCCTATACACAATTAGGGATGGCTTCTTTGTTGCCTCACAAAGAACTATCAATAAAAGAAGGGACAGACCAAATTTTAGTGGATGGGATGCCATCTATGGGTATTGCATCTCGCTCAAAAATTCTAACAGAAAATTCTGAAGCACGAGCAACAGCAATTTTAGCTGAAGATTTTATGAAGTTTAGCGCCAATACAACAGGTAGGGACTTTGTAAAGCAATATGATGTTATTTATATCTACCATAACAATATAGATGATACTGGTGATGACACAACCTCGCAAGACAAAGTATTTGATGCGGTAGAAAGCGAGCTAAACTTCTTGATGGAAGTATTAAAGAAGATTTCCAATATGAATGGTAATAATATGATTATCACTTCAGATCACGGTTTTTTATATCAATATGAAACATTAGAAGAAAGCGATTTTACAACAGCTGATATAAAAGGTGTAGTCGATAAGCATAATAGAAGGTTTGTACTTGGAACTGACATAACTGGGAATGGTGCAGTAAAGTCTTTTACGCACGAGCAACTCGGACTAAAAAGTACCGGTAATGCATTAATTCCAAAATCGGTAAATAGATTACGAGTTAAAGGTGCTGGATCTAAATTTATTCACGGTGGTGCATCGTTACAAGAAATTATAATACCCGTAGTAAAAGTGAATAAAAAGCGTCAAGATACTACAGCTCAGGTGGAAATAGATATTATAAAATCTACAGATAAGATAACTACAAACCTGCTCGCGGTTTCATTTATTCAAACAGAGCAGGTAGATGACACTATGTTGGAAAGAAAAATTAAAGCATCCATTCAAGCAGAGGATGGCACGTTGTTAAGTGATCAGTTTATCTACACCTTCGATATTAAAGAAGAAAATCAACGTCAGCGAGAAGTTAAGAACAGATTCCAATTAACCGCTCAAGCAAGCGGTAAATATAAAAATCAACGCGTAAAACTGGTATTAGAAGAACCAATGGATCGCGCTAACAAATGGAGAACTTACAAAGAGTATTACTATACTCTCAATATTTCTTTTACTAACGACTTTGATGAATTTTAAAACCTATGAACGCACTAAATATTAAAATAAACGAGCACTTTGCAGGTAAGGTAGTTCGTAAGGATTTAACCAAGTTAGTAAAAGGTAATGCTATAGTTCCTACCTATGTTCTTGAATATTTATTAGGGCAATACTGCGCTACAGATGACGAAGCAACAATTGATGAAGGTGTAGAAACTGTTAAAAATATTATTGCCAAACATTTTGTGCATCGAGACGAGTCTCAAATAATAAAATCTACAATTCGAGAAAAAGGTTCTCATAGAATTATAGATAAAGTGGCGGTTCAGCTTAATGACAGGCAAGATAGATATGAAGCTTCATTTGCAAATCTAGGTTTAAACCGCGTTCCAATTTCAGATGCACTTATCAGAGAGCATCAAAAACTACTATCTAGTGGTGTTTGGTGCATTTTAACTTTGGCTTACGTTCCTTCAGATGAAAGGGATCATATTCCTTGGATGGTTGAAAGTTTAAAACCTATTCAAGTTTCTAATGTAGATATTGAAGAATATAAAAACGCTCGGAAACATTTTGAAAAGGAAGAATGGATGGATGTTTTATTGCAATCCATTGGGCTTAATCCAGATGAATTTACATTTCGTTCAAAACTGCTGCAATTAACTAGACTTGTTCCATTTGTAGAAAACAATTATAACTTAATTGAGCTAGGTCCAAAAGGAACAGGAAAGTCTCATATTTATTCTGAAATGTCGCCACACGGTATTTTAATTTCTGGTGGAGAAGTATCAAAAGCGAAACTATTTGTAAATAATAGTTCAGGTGATATAGGGTTAGTTGGGTATTGGGATGTTGTTGCTTATGATGAATTTGCAGGTAAAACGAAGCGTGTAGACCGTGGCTTAGTGGATATAATGAAAAATTATATGGCTAATAAATCCTTTTCAAGAGGAACTCAAGTCTATGGTGCTTCTGCTTCAATGGTATTCGTTGGAAACACAGACCATTCAGTAAAATATATGATGAAGCATAGTGATCTTTTTGAGGCCTTGCCTAAAGATTATTATGATACAGCTTTCCTTGACCGTATGCACGGATATCTTCCAGGGTGGGAAGTACAGAAATTACGAAATGAAATGTTTACGTCGCAGTACGGTTTTATCGTAGATTACCTTGCTGAAGTATTAAAGAACCTAAGGAAAGAAGATAGAACACACGATTATACTAAATACTTTGAATTATCGAGTACCATTACTACCCGAGATAAAACATCGATTGCCAAAACATTCGCTGGTCTAATTAAAATAATCTACCCAGATAATGATTTCACTGAAACTGATGCGAAAGAAATTTTAGATTTCGCTATTGAAAACAGAAAGCGTGTTAAAGATCAACTTCGTAAAATGGATGAAACGTTTGAAGAAGTCGATTTTAGTTACGTTAGTAAATCAACAGGAGAGCATTTTCCTATCTTAACACTAGAAGAGATTGAAAATGAAGTAAAACCTACTATACAGCAAACGGAAGTTGCTGAGAACAATCAATCGCAGAAATCCGAAAACGTTAATTTATTACTAGAACCTGGGCAAAAAATAATTAGAGATAATCAGTCTGGTATTTCTTATGATAATTTGTTTGGAGCTTATTTATTAAATGCCACTGATTTTAATATCACAGACCCATACATTAGGCTACCCTATCAGTTGCGCAACTTTATGGAACTAGCAAAACTGATTAGTGAAAAGAAAGATCCTGACACAGAAGTTAAAGTTCACTTAGTAACTAGTAATAATGAAGATTTTATAGAAAATGCGAAAGATGCATTTGAACAAATGCGCTACTCGTTGGAATCAATGGGCATTATCTTTTCCTATGAGTTTGACGATTTTATTCACGACAGATCTATTGAAATGAATAACGGATGGAAAGTGATTTTAGGGAGAGGACTAGATATTTGGCAAAAAACTGGTGGTTGGTATGATATCAATGAATACATCCAAGAAAGACGTTTATGTAAGGCTTGTGAAGTGACATTTGTAAGAATCTAATCAGATTGAAAATAAGGATACTGAAAAATAAAACAATCGTTAATAATGAACTTACAATTAAATAAAATGTTCATCAACTTATTTCTAGGGAATAAACAGTAATCTATGTATTTAAAAAATTTAAAACTTTGGAACTTTAGAAAATATGGCAACACCAATCCATTTGACCTTAACCAACCGCATTTGGATTTAAATTTCACTAAGGGTGTAAATGTACTTGTTGGGAAGAATGATTCTGGTAAATCTGCTATAATCGATGCTATAAAAATTGTGCTAAAAACGCATAGTTATGATTGGTACAAGATTGATCAAGATGATTTTTTTTATGATTCTGAACGTCTTAGAGTAGAAATAATTCTTGACGAACTTGACCCTGAAGAAGCAAAGCATTTTACGGAATAGTTAGGCTGGGTTAAGGATAGTTCGGGTAACGCCAAATGCTATTTAAGATTAATACTAGATGTGAGAAGAAATCTTGCTAATAAGAGAATCTTTCCATCAGATGTAAAGGCTGGTATAGATCCAATAGGTTTTCAGTTGAATGCAGAGGCCAGAGAATATCTTAAAACGACATACTTGAGACCTCTTCGAGATGCAAAATCAGAACTTGTACCTAGAAAAAATTCAAGACTCACACAAATTCTTCAAGCTCACGATGCTTTTAAGGACAAAGATTTAGATCATTTGCTTGTTGGACTTTTTAAAGATTTCAATGATTCTGTAGAACAATATTTTTTGGGTAAAAATAATGAAGGTAATGACTTATCAAATGATGAATTAAAAGGAAAAGAACTCAAATCAGACATTGATAAATATATTAAATCCTTTTATGATGTCTCAAAAGAATCTGCATTTGGAGTTAAGGGTAATAACTTAAAAACAATCCTTGAAAAATTAGAACTTTCCATAAAAGACGAAGTCAATCCAGGCCTTGGAACTCTTAATCGTCTCTTTATGGCTTCGGAATTACTTCATTTACAAAAAAAAGATTGGTCAGGATTGAGACTGGGATTGATAGAAGAACTCGAAGCGCATTTACATCCGCAAGCTCAAATGCAGATTATTGAAGCTTTACAAAAACATAAAGAAATTCAACTTATTCTTACTACCCATAGTCCTAATTTGGGATCAAAAATCAAACTAGAAAATTTAATCCTATGCTCAGATGATTCAGCATTTCCATTAGGTCCAGAGTACACAAAATTAGAATCTGATGAATATTCATTTTTGGAAAGATTTTTAGATACTACTAAGGCAAATTTATTTTTTGCAAATGGGGTTATAATGGTCGAAGGTTGGTCTGAAGAGATTTTAATTCCAGCAATTGCTCAACGCCTTTATGAACAAGGAACAATTTCAAAAAATTTAACTCAAGCAGGTGTTTCAATAGTAAATGTTGGTAATACAGCATTTCAACAATATTCTAGAATTTACTTACGAGCGGATGATTCTAAACAAATCAACATTCCAGTCTCAGTTATAACTGACGTTGATGTTAGAGCTTACAAATTGCATATAGACAAAGATGAAGACGGAGCTATCATTAAAACCTACATTAAAGAAGATGAAGTTGAAGTTCAGGAGAAATCTGAAAAGAAGAAAACTGAAATTGTAAAGAAATATAATGATCAAAATGTTAAAACATTCGTCGCGGAAAATTGGACTTTAGAATATGCCCTTTTAAAATCCACATCGCTTTCGAAACTCTTTTCAGATGCATTTAAGAAAGTGCATCCTCAAATTAATCTTGACATAGTGGAAGAAGAGTTAGGAAAGAAGTTAATTAGTAAATTATACAAAACACAAATTGCTTACGAGATTGCCGCCAATATTGAATTGAATAGTGTTCTACCAATAAATGAAGATGATGCTAGCATAAAATATATCATAGATGCAATAAAACACGCTTGTAATGATTAACATTACTGAATCAGATATCGCTTATGCAGAAGAAATACTTTTAGAGTCAGGGAAAGTATTTGATGGTGAGCGAAGAGCCTTTATAAAAAACTTCAAAACTATAGATTTACAAGCAGTTCCAGGTAGTGGAAAAACGACTGCACTACTTGCTAAATTATTAATACTTGAAAAAAAACTCCCTCTAGTTGGTAATGGGGGTATTTTGGTTATCTCCCACACAAACGCTGCTGTAAATGAGATAAGAGAAAGAATTGGACATCACTGCCCTAAATTATTTTCTCATCCTAACTTCGTAGGCACGATTCAAAGCTTTGTTGACACTTTTTTGGCTATTCCAGCATACCTACTAAAATACAAACAAAAACCTGTACGTATAGATAATGAGATTTATAATGAAACAGTTTCTAAGTTTTTTAACTATGGGAAAACTGGATTTTTAGGGCAGGAAAAAAGTAACGCAATCTATTACAATAAGAATTTCAACGTTCTTCACAGTTATCGTTTTCAACATTCTAAGAATGGTATATTATTGATAGACAAAATCAATGGAAAAGAGCTAATTGTCAAAACTCCAAATGCAAAGAAAGTAAAGTTTACACCATCTGAAATTTCAAGAATTGAACAGTGGTTGAGAATAACGAAAGAAGATACGTTGAGAACTGGGACACTATGTTTTGATGATGCGTATTTTCTAGCCGATTTACTATTAGCAGAAATTTCAAATTACGATAAATTGCTTCAAAAAAGATTTCAATATGTATTTGTAGATGAGATGCAGGATATGGAAGTTCATCAAATGAACTTAATTGAAAGATTGTTTACTGGTCATAGTTGTGATACCAAGTTACAACGACTGGGTGATATTAATCAGAGTATTTTCTCAAGTAATGTTAACGCAAAAATGATATGGAATCAGAGACAAGAAAAATTATTTTTTAAAGGAAGCCATAGATTGAGTAAACCGATAGCCGAGATAGTCCAAAGTGCTTCATTGACACAGACAAAGGTCGATGGTCTTGGTTCCGACGAAAAAGGAAAAGCAATAGACTTAAAGCCTCTTTTATTGGTGTTCAATGTAGCTAACGCAAATAAAGTAATACCAACGTTTTCCAATAAAATAAAAGAGCTTCAAAAAGCTGGATTACTTCCACTAGCTAAGCAAAATTATCACGCTTTTGGTTGGCGCAAGGAAACAGACAAAGAATATAAGCTCTGTTTAAATACATATTTACCTACTTTGAAAAACAAAACAGGTGCTAACTCACTTGAATTTAAAACGTTAGAAGATTATCTACTATTCTTCCCTAAAAAAGATCACTCTTTGAAGACATCTAGGGGAGCTATTTTAAACGGATTGGTTAAAATACTTCGTATTGAAAACGTTAGAGATGAACACGGTAGGTATTTTACCTCATTCCGACTGCTATATTCTATCAAAAAGCTTAACCTTCATAATTACGAGTTACTGAAAAGTAAAATTTTAAAATGGAGTATAGAGCTTATAGAGTTTAAATCAAATGATGTTTTATTAGATATGAAGGATTTTGCTCCTGTTTTATTAAACTGGTTAAGTTCAGAGTTAAAGTATTCTCAAGAATTTATCAATACACCGTCAGTTGATAAACCTGAATCTATAGAGGAAGAAATCAAAAATTATTACGATAAAGATGGTTTCAGAGTCCAAGTTGGAACAGTACATAATATTAAAGGACAAACTCATACAGCTAGTCTTTATTTAGAAACCTTTTGGAATGGAAAATATGAATCTGAACGCTTAAAGGATCAGTTTTTCAATATTCCAATAAATGAATCACTTCAAGATCTTACAGATGCAGCAAAAGAAAAATTAATACAAACTGCAAAAATGGTGTATGTAGGATTTTCAAGGCCTACACATCTATTAGCTTTCGCAGTTGAAAAAAGTAGATTTGAAAAAAACTTAAAAGATATCGATAGCAATAAATGGCTG
>Ga0316208_1002648_pt1 | contig 14112 bp, 11 predicted proteins | sample 3monopyrite_MG_FD_204944 | JGI IMG/M metagenome (GOLD analysis project Ga0316208, IMG submission 204944) | Microbial mat bacterial communities from mineral coupon in-situ incubated in ocean water Damariscotta River, Maine, United States -... | ecosystem: Environmental > Aquatic > Marine >... | reverse complement strand
GGAAGTTATTCAGCATAAAGTGTTTGAAGGAAATAAACCCACTAACACAATTATTTTTGAGCGCTTAACGCCCAAGGTGCTGGGTTCTATTATGGCCATGTATGAGCATAAGGTATTTGTGCAGGGAATTGTCTGGGATATTAATTCATTTGACCAATGGGGTGTGCAGTACGGAAAAGTGTTGGCAGGAGAAATACAGCAGGACCTGTCGCATAAGGAACAGGTTGATAATCACGATTCATCAACTAACGGCTTGATAAACTACCGTAAAGCATTTTATTTTCAGGATATTGAAGCAAAAAAAGTAGATTAAACTGAGCCAGGCGTTATTCGGTTAATGCGTTAAGCGCCCAATCAATATGCTCTTGTACTAAGGGGGTGACATCAGGGCGCCTTTCTTTGAGTGCCCGCGTCAACTGCTGTAAATGTGCCTCATCTTTAACTGCAATATTGCCAATGGCCACCGCTATGTTGCGTAACCATTGCATGTAACCAATGCGGCGAATGGCTGAACCTTCCATCTGGGTTAAAAATTCTTTTTCCGTCCAGGCAAATAAGTCGAGTAAATCAGGTGAGTCTAAGCCATGGCGTACTGCAAAATCTTTTTCATCACTGGGTTTGGAAAAACGATTCCACGGGCAAACAAGCTGACAATCATCACAGCCATAAATATGGTTGCCTATGGCTTTGCGAAACTCTAGCGGGATGGCTGATTTCAGCTCAATAGTGAGGTATGAAATACAACGGCGGGCATCGAGTTGATAGGGTGCAACGATGGCCTGCGTGGGGCAAATATCAATACAGGCCCGGCAGCTACCGCAATGGTTAGTTGGCTTTGCTTCGTTTACGGGTAAGGGCAGATCTGTGTATATCTCCCCCAGAAAAAACCATGAGCCAGACGACTTATTAATCAGGTTGGTATGTTTGCCTATCCACCCCAGGCCGGCGTTTTCAGCCAGTGCTTTCTCTAAAACCGGCGCACTATCGGTAAATACTCGATAGCCAAAGGGGCCAAGTGCTTCCTGCATTTTATCAACCAGCTTTTGTAGGCGCTTGCGGATTAACTTATGGTAATCCCGTCCAGTGGCGTAGCGGGAAACCAGGCCGAGCTCAGAGTTTGCTAGAACGGACTTGATTGATTCGGCGTGCGGGGGGAAGTAGTCCATACGCACAGAAATAATGCTAATCGTATTGGGCTCTAATTCCGCTGGGCGGCTGCGCAGGGTGCCGTGGCGCTGCATGTAATCCATTTCACCGTGAAAGTCTTTATCCAGCCAGTTTATTAATTGCTGTTCATGCTTACCTAAATCGGTATTAGTGATTTGCGGCTGTTGAAAACCGAGTTGAGATGCCCAAAGATTGAGTGACTCGATGAATGTGTGATCTAAGTTTTTCAATTTGTATCGGCTATTGATCCAGTAATTCGGTGAATCCTACAGAATATCATTGATTATCACATTGATTTTTGGTGATATACGCGCCTGCACTGAATACAGCAGTCCATTTGTGAAGCTATCCCGATTCAATATAGTATGGGTAGTGATTAAATCTAAGGCAATTATATATGAAAGTTCGCACTCGTTTTGCACCCAGCCCGACAGGTTACCTACATATTGGTGGTGCGCGTACCGCATTGTTTTCCTGGTTGTACGCAAAAAAAATGGGCGGCGAATTTGTATTGCGTATTGAAGACACAGATCGTGAACGTTCCAGCCAGGAAGCCGTAGATGCCATTTTAGAAGGTATGAATTGGCTCGGCTTGAGTCATGATGAAGGGCCGATTTATCAAACGGATCGTTATGCTCGTTATAAAGAAGTGATTCAGCAATTACTGGATCAGGGTGATGCTTATTACTGTAACTGTTCCAGAGAACGCCTGGATGAAATGCGTGAACAGCAAATGGCGAACAAGCAAAAGCCAAAATATGATGGTTGCTGTAGAGATAAAAATTTAGCAGGAGCTGATGACACGGTAGTGCGCTTTAAAAATCCACAGGATGGTGCGGTTGAAATTACCGATCACGTGCGCGGGAAAGTGGTTATTAGTAATGCGGAGCTAGATGACCTGATTATTCAGCGCTCAGATGGGAACCCAACTTATAACCTGACGGTAGTGGTGGATGATTGGGATATGAAAATCAGTCACGTTATTCGCGGAGATGATCACCTTAATAATACGCCGCGACAAATTAATATACTCACGGCACTGGGCGCGCATATTCCAGAATATGCACACGTGCCAATGATTAACGGCACCGATGGCAAAAAACTTTCCAAACGCCGCGATGCGGTGAGCGTGATGCAGTATCGAGATGACGGCTACTTGAAAGAGGCGGTGATTAATTACCTGGTAAGGCTGGGTTGGAGTCATGGTGATCAGGAAGTCTTTAGCCTGGAAGAAATGATTGAAAAGTTCGATATAGATGCGATTAATAAATCATCATCAAGCCTAAGTGTTGAAAAGCTGCAGTGGTTGAATCAGCACTACATGAAGCAGATGACGCCTGAGCAGTTAGCCGGTGAACTTACGTTCTATCTAGAAAAAGCAGAGTTGGATGTGTCGTCTGGCCCAGCGTTAGCTGATGTGATGGCTGTGTATCAGGAAAGGTGTTCCACTCTTGTAGAGTTAGTAAGTGAAATTCGCTACTTCTATGAAGATTTTGCCGAATACGATGCAAAGCAGGCAAAGAAACAGTTTAAGGGTGGGGCTGTTCATGTGCTTGAAACGCTAAAAAATAAATACGCTGCCTTGGATAACTGGGTAGCGGAAGAAATTCATAAAGTAGTAGAGCAAACTGTTGAAGAGTTAGAGGTTGGTTTTGGAAAGGTAGGCCAGCCATTGCGCTTAGCGGTTACAGGCCATGGGCGATCGCCATCTATTGATGTGACTTTGCAGTTATTAGGTAAAACTAAAACTCTTGAGCGTTTAGATCAAGCAATTAAATTTATAGCTTGATAAAACCAGGTAAAACTGTGGTGCATGTCCGCTAAATACCTAATAAGTCTCGACTTTATTTCGTAATACTTATAAACTCAGAACTCAATTTTGGGGCTATAGCTCAGCTGGGAGAGCGCAACACTGGCAGTGTTGAGGTCGGCGGTTCGATCCCGCCTAGCTCCACCAAATTTCTCTCTAAATCTTAATAATTATTATTAATAGGATGATTTCGTAAGGTATGTTAATGGACAGTGGGACGATAGTTGTATTGGGTGGTGATGGTTTTTGTGGATGGCCAACAGCATTGCATTTATCTAAGTGTGGTTACGAGGTAATTATCGTTGATAACTTATCAAGACGGAAAATCGATATTGATCTTGAGGTTGAATCATTAACTCCTATTAGCCCAATGGGTAAGCGATTGGGTGCTTGGAAAGAAGTAACTGGTAAAGAAATAAGATTTTTTGACTTTGATGCATCGCGTCATTATCAACGTTTGTTAGATTTAATAAAAACTGAAAAACCTAAAGCAATTGTGCATTTCGCAGAACAGCGTTCAGCTCCTTACTCTATGAAGGGGCCAAGAGAAAAAATGTACACAGTCGATAATAATCTTAACGCAACTCATAACACTTTATGCGCGATTGTAGAGTCAGGTCTTGATATTCATATGGTGCATCTGGGTACAATGGGCGTATATGGTTATGGTACTGCTGGTATGAAAATTCCAGAAGGATACTTGACTGTAGAACTGTCTGCAGATAGTGGTGAAAAAATTGAGAAAGAAATACTGTATCCTGTAAATCCAGGCAGTATTTATCATATGACTAAAACCCAAGATCAGTTGATGTTTGCTTATTACAATAGTAACGATCACATTAGGGTAACTGATCTTCATCAAGGCGTGGTGTGGGGAACGAGTACAGATGAAACCGCTTTAGACGAAAGGCTACTCAATCGTTTTGATTATGATGGTGATTATGGGACTGTTCTAAACCGTTTTTTAATGCAAGCGGCTATTAATTACCCTTTAACAGTTCATGGGACAGGCGGGCAAACAAGGGCGTTTATTCATATAAGGGATACTGTTAAGTGTATTGAGTTGGCTATCAAAAATCCACCGTCAAAAGATGACAAGGTCATGATTTTAAATCAAATGACTGAAACTCATCGTGTGCGTGACTTAGCTAAGTTGGTATCAGACATGACTGGTGTTGAAATTAGCTATCTAAAGAATCCTAGAAAAGAAGATGATGAAAACGAACTTCATGTTGAAAACAAATGTTTCCTAGATCTTGGTTTAGAGCCGACTACACTTGAAGACGGACTGCTAGAAGAAATTCGTGATGTTGCAGGTAAGTATGCACATAGATGTGATAAATCTAAAATTGTGTGCAAGTCGTATTGGACGGATGATAATAAGCCTAGTTAATGTCTAACTTTATGTCCTTAAGATATATTTATAGTACTGACTTTAACTAACTATTACTTACTTGATCTCGTATATAAAGATAAAACTAAATCAGAGTTCAATAAGTTAGATTAATGAAGGCAATAATAAGTCTATTATATCTTTTTCAAAAAGGTGGTCATTGGCTGTTTATTGGGCATGGATTAACTATGCTCGGTCAGTTTGTTTTAATTAAATATATTGCAGAAGAAGGCTCAAAAGCGCTATTTGGACAATTCGCTATTGCGATGTTGATTGTAACAGGTTTAGCGACATTGTTTTTTGGACCAGTAACTCAGTGGTTGCTGAGGTATTACCAAGAGTTTAATGAACGTAAAAGGCAACGTGAATATTATATAACGCTGCTGTCGATATTGATTCCTTTCATAATGCTGATAATTTTTATTGGTGTTGCTTTATTGCCTGTCCCGTATTTATTTGAATATGGCTTTAGTAAAAACATGCAATTGCTAGCGATTCTTTTTGCGCTTTTATCATGCCTAAATGAATTGATTTCAACCATATTTAATGCTGCAGGATATTCGAGAACTGCTGCACTTTCATATATGGCTGGAAGCTGGTCAAAAGTGCTGGGAGTGTTCTTAGCATTTTGGTTATTTGATATTGAAATGGAGGCAATGCTTTTACTAATTACAAGTGTTCAGCTTGTTTTGCTAATCAGTCAAATAGTCATTCTATTTAAGCTTGGTAATAATCAAGACTACATAAAGATACATAATAATAAAAAAATAATTATTCATCTTCGTAGAATGAGAAGTTATTTGTTGCCATTCCTGTTATGGGGGGTGCCAAGTTATATAGCAATGATGGGTGACCGATGGGTGTTAACATCATATGTTTCTGTTGAGGTGCTTGCGGAATATGCAGCAATGGCATTTGTATCAATTGGTATTTCAAATGCAATCAGTGTTGCCTTTAATAAGGCAGCCAGTCCTATTGTATTCCGTGTATCAGGTGGAGGTATGGATTTAGATCGTAAGAAAGAAGCGGCGCATATTGTAAATAATCTAACGCTAGTTTTGGTTGTGGGATATCTTATGGCAGTTTTGGTTTACTTGATATGGCCAAAAGATATTATCAGTATTTTTACGTCATCCGATTATACATCATACTCAGGTTATTTATGGATTATGATGGCATCATCAGCGATTTTTAATGTGTCCCAATTTTTGATTACACATGGATTAGTAGATAAGAATCCTAAAATATACCTGATACCAAAAATTTTACACGGAGCAATTACTTTATTGTTATTGATGTTGCTTATTCCGCTATTGGGTATTCTTGGTGCGATACTCGCTGTGTTGGTGGGTAATGTGGTTCAGCTTGGGCTGATAATGGTAGTGAATTATAAGCATGAAAAAAAAGGAATGCACTTAGCGGTGTCATAGTTGAAGAGATTATATATGTATATTGAATATGTAAAAAGTTTATTGCGATTAACAGGGGTTAACCCTAAAAAAATAGTATTTAACTTTAGAGGGTTACCGATTTATTTTTCGAATCTAATAAAATACAAATTACGTGAAAAAGAGGGAGAGAGATTTCCTATTAGTTTTAGTGGATTGTTTCCAGTATATGCTGATAGGTATATGGAAGCCGGTAATGCTAAAGGTCACTATTTTCATCAGGATATGTGGGCGGCAAAAAAAATATACAAAAATAATCCCGATCAACATATAGATATTGGTTCTAGAATCGATGGTTTTATATCTCATTTATTGATTTTTAGAGAGGTTGTAGTTATCGATGTGAGAGCTTTGCAGTCAGATATTCCTGGGCTGACTTATGAACAGGGGGATATAACTAAGTTGCGCTATGAGGACAATACTCTTGAATCCCTTTCATGTTTGCACGCTATTGAACATATAGGGCTTGGCAGGTATGGGGATGATCTAGATCTTGATGGATGGCTTAAAGGGATGAAAGAGATGCAGAGAGTTTTGAGGCCTGGTGGTAAATTGTATTTAGGTGTACCTATAGGAAAAGAAAAATTGTATTTTGACGCTCATAGAGTGTTTTTAGCTAAAACAGTGGAAGATTCTCTATGTGACTTGGAGTTAGAGTCCTTTTCATATGTAAATGATGATGGAAGCTTAATTGAATCTAGTGTTGATCTGCAGAATTTACCGACGATGTATTATGGCTGTGGTCTATTTGAATTTGTTAAACCAAACTAATATGGTAAAAGAAAATAAATGACGGCGAAAATTAGTATCCTTATTTGTGCGCACAATGAAGAAAAGTATATAAGGACATCACTTGATAGCGTGCTTAAAGAGAGTGATCTGGATATTGAGATTGTGGTAGTGGATGATCGATCGACGGATACTACGCCAGATATTTTGAAAGCATATTCGTTAAAATATCCAATACTTAAAATCATTACAAGAGTCGATGATAAATGTCTTGAAAATGTAAATAAAGGTTTGTATTACATGCAGGATCATGGTTGCGGAGGGCAAACTGATGCGTTGAATTTGGGTTTGTTGCATTGTACAGGTGACTATATTGCAAGACTTGATGCTGATGATGTTAATTTACCTAAAAGATTGAAAACACAGCTAGCATTTATGGAGAAAAATTTTGATGTGTCTTTTCTCGCATGCAGCGCGATTCGTATTGATGGTGATGGGCGAGAATTTGGGCGGTATCACTCGAAGCCAATGAAGCATGAAACAATTCTTGAAAATATAGAGATATTTAAAGCGTATGCTCCGCATTCAAGTTGGTTTGTACGTGCAAGTGTATACCATGAGCTTGGTGGTTATCATAGAGAGGGGTTTAGAGCGGAAGACCTTGACTTTATGTTGCGTGCATCTGAGCTGAAGGAGTTTAAATTTGCATTCTTAGAGCAACCATTGATTTATTTAAGAATGCAAGATGGCAGACTGAGTACATGTATTTCAACTAGGCCTGTAGAGCATGCTATTGAAGCTGTTGTGCGTCATATGCTTAGGCTGGATGGTGAGGTTATCTCAGAAAAAACACAGAAGGATATTAGAAAGATAATTTCAGAAAGAGCGCAGGATGAAAGTTTAGTAAACTCTATCATAGCATATCGTTCGTTAGTCAATGCTTATACGGCTATAAAGCAGAGAAACTTAAAAGATTTTTTTTATTCTATATACATGATTATTAAGAGCAGGCCTAAGATGCTTTTTAAGCATAATGAGTTATCAGAAAAAAAACTGGAATACGCTAGGGATACATATCAATATATTAGAAAAGAAAGTGGTGTTAGTAATGTGGTTTTTTAGGTGGTGAACTAATATGGATTTAATGGTGCGTTAGAATATGAATTATATAGCTGAAAAACTGTTTAAGTTAAGAGTATCGGTTTTTTATGCATTTTTTTCATTTTTTGTGATTACAATATTATCCATACTATATTTCTCTCTGATTGATGTAACAAGCCCTTCTTATGTTACGCATGACTCTATTTACTATAACGAATTATCTAAAGAACATTGTGCTGATCCATTGGTGCTTTTCAGTGATGCTTTCAAGGACTTAGGATTTGGAGGATTGAACTGGGTGACTATAGTGTCTATAGGCTCAGTTGCGTGTGCTATATCAAATGAATATAGCGATGTTCTTGTTCTAATTATAAACTTAGTTGCATTGTTTTTAACTTTAATGTTGTATTCTAGTTTAATTGGTTGCTTTAGAGGTAAAAAGAGGTGGGTTAAATTATTCTATCTGCTTTTTGTATTGCAATTATTTTTATATATAAATATGGTGTCTTTAAATAAGGAGATATATAGTTTTTTTATTGTTTCTCTATTTTTGTATCTGTTCCTAGAAAATAAAAAAACATGGCTATTTATTGCAGGGATATTTTTTTCTATATTGAAAATACAGTTTTTTCCAATAAGTATAATTCTTCTCCTTTGTCTTTATGGTGTAAGGCTTAGGTACGTCATTGTAGGTTTATCATTGGTGTTACCAATAATCTATTGGGTCTATAACCCAGCGTTTCTTAGTGCTGAAATATATTTTGCAAGATATGAAAACATAAGAACTGAAGGGTTGGCGGTCGTTTTAAATGAAATATCAAAATATCCATTGGGTTATGTTGTTGTCTTACCATTTAAAATGTTAATTACTTTATTGTCAGGGTTAAGTCCTATAAGAATTACCTCTGTTGATAGTGTTTATGCGTTGGGTTATCAGTTTAATGCTGTTCTGTTTTCAGTAACTGTTTTTAGTGTTGTAATAAGGGGTGTGTGGAGAGGTGTTAAGCTAAATAAGAAAATCGCTCAGTTTGTTTTTGCTTATTCCGCGGTTATATGTTTGCTTCCATTTTTTCAGTTAAGATATTTTTTGCCAATTTTTCCGGTGATATGGATGCTTTTTTCTAATGTACGAAGCGTTTCCCAGGTAAATAAAAGTACGAGTGAGCTTTGAATTATGATGGAATATATAGTTGTAGGTATCCTTAAAATATAAAGCTTCTTTAATTGGGTCTTAAAAATACAATATGAGTTATATAAAAATTGTCTTGACACGGTATATGTCGAATGCATTAAAGCGTCTTGGACTTGTGATTAAAAGAACAAGAGATATCGATGTATTAAAAAAACAATATTTGAATGCGATGCAAGTTTGCATGAATTGTCCTAATGATCGCATTACTGACTTTGTTGTTGGAATTGTCTTCTCTAAAGATAGACCGATGCAACTATACGCTTTAATTAAGTCTTATTTTGAAAATGTATCTTCACCTGGCTCACTAGAAGTGCTTTTCCATGCTTCTAATCAGGAGTATCTTGATGCTTATTTGCAGGTGCAAGTGCTATGTAAAGATTATGATGTCAAGTTTACTAAAGAGTCTTCATTTAAAGATGATTTGGTCCAGGTATTAAGCAGTTTAGAGGTTACGAAAGTATTTTTTTTAGTGGATGATATTTTGTTTATTAGGCATATGGATATGTCATTTTTTATGAATGTCGACCTAAATAAGCATGTGCCATCGATGAGGCTAGGGACTAATCTTAAAAGATGTTATACACAAAATGTCAGGCAGCCATTGCCACTAATGAAGGAATATGAAAAGAGAATGTCTAATTCTCCGATGTTTAGTTGGAGTTGGGTTGATGGTATGTTTGATTGGGCATACCCTTTGTCCGTAGATGGGAATGTTTTTCTTTTAGAGGAAATATTGGCAATGGCAAAAATTGGTGAATATAGAGCGCCCAATACTTTCGAGCAGTCTCTACAGTGGTTTTCACTTGCTTTTAGTGATCGTTATGGTTTATGTGGTGGCCAATCGTTTTTAGTGAATATACCATTCAATAAAGTTCAGTGCGAGAATAGTAATGTTTCTTCTAACGTTAGTGAGAAAGATTTATTGATTTCCTGGTGTCAAGGTAATGAAATAGATGTTAGTAAATATTACGGACTTAATAATGTTAGTGCTCATCAGGAATTACCACTTCACATAGTACAACGTAAAGATATAGATAATGGGAATTGAAAAAATATCAGTTGTAATGGCTTGCTATCATGGCGATAGATTAGATGCAATGAAAGAGGCGGTTTCAAGTGTATTGCAACAAACGCTCGATATATTTGAATTTATTATTATTGAAGATGGCCCAGTATCTGACTCTATTGAAAACTATCTGGTAGAGCTAGAAAATGTAGAGTCAAATGTCCGAGTAATAAGACGGCCTAAAAATCAAGGAGTGGCAGCTGCAAGAAACCATGCTATGTCACAGTCATTAGGCGATTATATAGCGATAATGGATAGTGACGATATTATCGTTCCCAATAGACTTGAAGTTCAACTTTTGGCTATAAATGAAAATAATGTTGATGCTGTGTGGGGCTGGCAGGAAGAGTTTTATGATAATACTAGAGAGTTTGCAGGTATTAAAAAGTGCCCAGAATTTCATGATGATATTGTAAAAAGCTTGAAGTGGCGTTGTTTGTTACCTGATCCAACAACTTTTATGAAGCGATGTTGTTACGAGAAAACGGGTGGGTATGGGAATGTCAAAACTTTGGGCATGGATTATATGTTCTTTCTGGAAATGGCCGTAAAAGGTTGTAAGTTATATTGTGTGCAGATGCCTTTGATAAAGGTAAGGATATCTCCTGAGCAAAGAAAGAGAAGGGGTGGCTTGTCTTTGCTAAAAGAGGATTATGTATTAAGGCGTTGGATGCTGAAAAAAAATCTGCTAAAGATAAAAGATTTTATACTAATTATGTTAGTGTTTACAGTGTTTAGATTGCAGCCAAACGGTATGAGAGATTGGGTGTATCGTAAAATACTAAGGAAATGATTTGTCAGTTTCTATTATGTGATTGTGCGGTTTTCGTATGATATGAGTTTTAAGGGTAGGTCAAATTAAGTGTTTGGAAAGTCGATTTTAAGAAGCTATTCTGGTTTCATAAATGTATTCTCAAGATTTAGTGATCCTCTGGCTATTGCTGTTGCAGCATTTGTTGCATATGGGTTGAGGTTCTCTTTTAGTGAAATGGATTTGCCTAAAGATTACCGGATTCTAGTCCTTTTTTCGATATTATGCACAGTGCTTATCTTTCCGATGTTTGGAATGTATGATTCATGGAGAGGGAAAGGCCTGCTATCACAAGCAAGAGCAATAATGATGGCCTGGCTTACGGTTGGTATATTGATTATTGTCATTTTGTTTGTGCTTAAAATATCTGCTGGATTTTCACGCCTATGGCTCGTGTGGTGGATGCTGTTGGGGATGCTTTTTCTTATTGTCTTTCGCATGACTGTTTTTGGTTATCTACAATATCAACGAAAACGTGGGAAAAATATTCGCCATATTATTATTGTTGGTGCTGGTGAGCTAGGTGTAAAAGTTGTAAATAGGATATCAAACTCTCCCTGGATGGGTTTTAAAATCATGGGATTGTTTGATGATAATGAAGGTCTATTAGAGTCAAATGTTGATGACGTTAAAGTTATTGGTTCGATTTCTGATGTCGAGCAATATATTTCAAAGCATGAAATCGATGAGATTTGGATAGCATTGCCTTTGAGATCAGAGAAAAGGATGAAAGAGTTATTACACGAAATTCGCTTCTATACAGTAAATATTAAACTGGTTCCTGATATTTTTGGTTTTTCATTGATGAATCATTCTATAACAGAGATAGCCGGGTTACCTGTTGTTAATATAAGTAAAAGCCCAATGGATGGTGCAAATAGTGTTCTGAAAAGAGTAGAGGATGTGTTTATTGCATTAACAATATTATTAATAGTTTCACCATTGATGTTAGTTTTGGCTATAGGTGTGAAGTTTTCATCTAGTGGTCCTGTATTTTATCGGCAGGAAAGAGTTAGTTGGAATGGCGGGCGGTTTATGATGTATAAATTTAGATCTATGCCTGTAGATAATGAGAAAAATGGTGTTGTTTGGGGTGGTGCTCAAGGGAAAGAAGCAACTGGTTTTGGTAAGTTTTTACGAAAAACCAGCCTGGATGAATTGCCTCAGTTCTTTAATGTCTTAGTGGGGGATATGTCAATCGTTGGGCCTAGGCCTGAAAGAACAGAGTTTGTTGATAAATTCAAAAGTGAAATACCTGGTTATATGCAAAAACATATGGTCAAAGCTGGTATTACTGGTTGGGCACAGGTAAATGGTTGGAGGGGTGATACATGTCTTAATAAACGGATAGAGTGCGATCTATACTACATAGAAAACTGGTCATTATGGTTCGATTTGAAGATTATATTTTTGACGATTTTTAAAGGTTTTATCAATAAAAATGCATATTGAATAGTTGACTGTGTTTTTCTGGTTGTTTTTCTCTTTCTCTTTAATTGCGTAATAGTTAATCGCTTGAGCAATGATTGGAATTTTAATTTAGTAGTGGTTTATTGGTTATGAGGATAAGTTTAGGCGTTAGTGCTTTGCTTGAGTGTGTTCTTATAGGTTAAGGTCTCTAGAACTAATCCCTCTTTTTTAAGGGGAGGGGAGAGTAGAGTTGCTTATCAGTAGGAGACTGTTCCCCTCTTAGAAAAAGGGGAGGGGATTTGTTATTTGGGTTATGTGATGATATTCTGAGCCACTATTATGGTTTTTTTAAATGTATGAAACACTATCTTTCGCGATTTCCTTCTGATTTTTCTTCTTTTTTTGTAAATATTTCACTTGTTTTGTACCCAGTTTCTGTTCTGCTCGTGCCAAAAGTGAATGGTCTGATTTTTGTTTTGTTTTTTATTGCGGGCCTTGTTTTTATCATCAGACAACGTGAAATTGCCTTTAAGGTGAGTGCTGATGAAAAACGCCTTTTTCTTGCAATTAGTATTTTCTTTTTTGCGGTATTGCTCATTACAGTGATGTCGGGCTTTACCTATAAAGCTATTGGAAAATACTTACACCTTTTATTTGCGATTCCTGTTTATCTCTACTTAAGACATGCGGGGATTAAACTGGGCTATGTCTGGTATGGGCTGGTAACGGGTTCTATAGTCGCTGCTCTTGTGGCTTTTTATGAGGTGGGAGTTCTAGGTATTCCACGGGCGCGTAGTTTGACTCATCCGATAGTATTTGGTGACTTGTCCTTAATTATGGGTTGTATGTCATTGGCGGGTTACGGTTGGTTTAAACAGCAGTCTTCTAAGTTTGTAATGTTGCCTGTACTGGCTTTATTGTGCGGCATTTTTGCCAGTATTCTTTCTCAGTCCCGGGGTGGCTGGCTTGCCATTCCATTGTTGCTAATGGCTTTTTTCTGGTATATGCACCCCCGTTTTTCGTTCAGGTTAAAAGCGGCTATAGCTGTTGGTGTATTGGTTTTCTTTACCGTTGTTTATGCTATCCCGCAGACAGGAGTGAGTTATCAGGTGGATAGAACACTAGAAAGCCTTGAGCAATATAGCGATAGTGAAATCACCTCAGGTAAACGTGCAACATCTGTAGGAACACGTTTGGAAATGTGGCAGGCATCATGGAAAATGTTTACAGATAATCCTGTTTTGGGTGTGGGGTGGGGGCACTATCTTGAGGAGGCTAAAAAGCAGGTTGAACAAGGGACGCGTAATCGATCTGCTGCATCATTCGATCATCCTCATAGTCAATATTTTACCGCTTTGGCAAGCGGGGGGCTGGTCGGTTTTATAGTAACCATGGCATTGTTTTTAGTACCCGCCTGGCTGTTTATTAAATATATTAAACAGCATGAGTCAGATGATATAAGCCGACTGTCATTGGCTGGTTTATTGTTAATTGTTGGATATATGGCGTTTGGTATATCTGAACCTTTGCTTGATCGATCACGTTCGGTTAATTTCTTCGCTTTGTATCTGGTGGTTTTTATGGCGGCTATATATGGGCAAAAAGAAGTCATAAGTCATAAGTCATAAGTCATAAGTCCAGTATACGTTCTCGTACGGTTGGTTTTAATGATTGTCTGATTGTGCTCGCCGGCTTCTGGCCCAGTTTGCTTTTTTGATGAGGCGGGTTCTAGTATTGCTTCAGAATGTTGACGTTATAGCGTTATATTTGTTTCAAATGGGGTTTAAATGTTATGAGTCGTTTATCAAAAAGGTCTACAGTTTACTTTGATGCTGAGGTGCACCAGGCGCTTAGGCTTAAAGCAGCTACTGCCCACCAATCTGTCTCTGAGGTGGTGAACGAGGCTGTGCGGTTGGCTCTACGTGAAGATCAGGAGGATTTAAGTGCCTTTTCACATAGGGTTAATGAGGAAACATTGAGTTATG
>Ga0316208_1002646_pt1 | contig 14118 bp, 9 predicted proteins | sample 3monopyrite_MG_FD_204944 | JGI IMG/M metagenome (GOLD analysis project Ga0316208, IMG submission 204944) | Microbial mat bacterial communities from mineral coupon in-situ incubated in ocean water Damariscotta River, Maine, United States -... | ecosystem: Environmental > Aquatic > Marine > Coastal... | reverse complement strand
CACTGCTTCGTCTGCGGCGCCGGAGGCGATGTCTTCACCTTCGTCCAGCGATACCACTCCATGGATTTCCGTGAGGGGCTGACCTTTCTGGCCGAACGCGGCAATATCGAACTCACCCCCTTCAAACCCAGCCGCCAATCCGGAGACGATTCACCAGAACAGCAAAACCCCACCGGCTCAAGCAAGCAAGATATTCTCATGGCAAACGAACAAGCCCAAGGATATTTCAGGGCGTTGCTCTCGCATCTCGATCACGGCAAGATCGCTCGTGAACTGATCGAACGCCGAGGCATGTCCCCCGAAATCGTCGAACAGTTCGGCGTCGGCACCAGCGCCGACCGATGGGACGGCCTGCTCATGACCATCGAAGCCAACGGCTACAACACCGAAAGCTTCACCGATGCCGGACTCCTCAAAACACGCGACAGTTCATCAGGAAATGGCGGCCAATACGACGCGATGCGCAACCGCCTCATCTTTCCCATCTGCGACCAGATCGGACGCGTCATCGCCTTCGGTGGCCGACGCATCAACGACGACGACGACCCCAAATACCTCAATAGCCCCGAAACCCTCGTCTTCAACAAATCCCGCACCCTCTATGGTTTGAACCACGCCCAAAGAGCCATCAAACGCAAACGCGTCGCCGTCATCGTCGAGGGCTACACCGATGTCATCGCCTGCCACCAGCACGGCGTGGACTATGTCGTCGGCACCCTCGGCACCGCCTTGACCAAGGGCCACGCCACCATCCTCCGCCGACTCTGCGACACCGTCGTCCTTCTCTTCGATGGCGACCAAGCCGGCCAGCGTGCCGCCGATCGAGCAATCGAAGTCCTCTTCTCCGAAACCATCGACATCAAAATCGCCGCCCTCGCCGGCTACACCGACGCCAAAGACCCCGACGAACTGCTCGGACAAGACGATGGCGAAGCGATCTTCGAGCGGGTGGTCGATGGAGCGGTCGATCTGCTCAAATGGCGATTCGATCGATTGCGAGCCGAACTCGACGGGGCCGGAGCCGCCCGGATCACCCAACGGATCGAAGAAGAAATCCGCACGCTCTTGGACCTGGGCATCGAAAGACTCAGCCCGATGCGTCGTCAGTTGATGGTCCGCCAAATCGCCGGAGCCGCCGGCGTCTCCGAAGCCGTCGTCAAAGCATCCATGCGGCTCGGACGACGGGTTCCATCAACAATGGAACCCAAAGCCGAGGAACGGATCGAATCAACCCAACCCCTGTCGGCACGCGAGTTGTTGCTTGGGTGCCTGCTCAGTGATCCAAAGCTCTGGCTGACCATGACCTCCGATGAACATGACCTGCTCACCACCACGGCCTTTGAATCCCAAGCATCTTCAACAGTCGCCCAGGCCCTGCACGAAAGTGTTGAAAACGGAAGCGGGACCGGCTTGCATCAGGTCCTGATCGAGTTGGTCGAGATGCTCGGGCAACGGGGCCCAGAAGAATCCGATGTCGATCCGGTGGGACGGGCGACCTTGTTGTGCCGAACAGTCGAGCAGCAAAGCGAAGAATCCAACGAACGCCTCGCCCAGTTGATGCGCGAATGTGTCCGAGAGATTTCAATGCACAAACAAGCCAGCATTGGAACAACAGCCAGCCACGCCGACGATGACGAGATGGATCAACTCCGGGCCTTTGCCGAGCGTCAGCAGTCGATGCGAAAGAAGTACGGTTCAATGCGTGGACGACTGTCCAGCGGCGACGCAGAATGAGAGCGACTCAACATCCCAACGCCGATGTGTAGGCGTGCTACGATGAATGATTCGTTTTGAAGAGCAGGGAGCAGCATGATCGGGATCACACATCCATCCGTCACCGCATTGATTGAGTCGGGCAAGTCACGCGGGTGGCTCAGTTTCGAAGAACTCAACAATATACTCCCCGATGATCTGGTCGATCCGGTCGCAATCCACGCGATCCTCGCGATGGTTGATGACGCCGGGATCGAACTGGTCGATGAGATGGAGTTCCGCGGCCGGGTGTTCCGCGCAAGACGATCAGGCGATGCCCGGACTCTCGAAAGTATCCAGTACCTCGACAACGCCTTCCGAGCAATGTCCGTTGCGGGCGGCGAGCACCTCGGAACCAATGAATCCCAGCGGGTTCGGATCAACGCCCAACACTATTCTCCAAGCAGCGGGACAGGGCCAGTGGTGCTCGATGCTGAGGATCTCAAGCAAGCCAAAAAGGATGTTGAAGAAGCCCAGGGGATGAACGACCGGGTGGTCCAGCGTGATCTCGACGAAGCGATCAATGCCGAGACAGATCGCCGGATGGACGATCCGGTGCGGATGTATCTCTCTCAGATGGGAACAATCCCGCTGCTAACCCGCGAAGAAGAGGTTCGGCTCGCCAAAAAAATCGAAACGACCCGGATGATCTTCCGCCGCCGGTGTTTGGAGTGCGATTACATCGTCAGCCAAGCCGTTGAAATCCTGCGGCTGGTGAGCAAAGGGAAACTCCCATTCGATCGAACCATGCGGACCAGCACGCTCGATCAGGGCGCCAAAGAGAACTTGATGGTGCGGATTCCCGCCAACCTACCAACAGTCGATATGCTGCTTCAGCTCAACCGGCAGGATTGGGAAGAACTCGAAGGGCTCCGTCACGACGACGGGAAGATCCACGAGACCAAGAAAGCCAAAGAACTCCAAGACCGGATCACCACAAGGCGTCGACGGATGGCCGCCCTCGTCGAAGAGCTGTGCCTACGGACCGGACGGATCGTCCCGCTGATGCGGAAGATCCGTTCGATCTCAGAAAAAATGCAAGCCCTCCAAGGCGAAATGCTCGAAGCGGCGATGTATCCAAAAAAATACGATCCCGAAGACCTCGAAGTCATGCGCATGGAACTCGACGGCCTCCGCGCGCTCGTGCTCGAAGACCCCGAAGATTTACGAAATCGCATCGAATGCATCTCCACAGTTTTCTGGGAATATGAACAAGCCAAACGCGACCTCTCGGGCGGCAACCTCCGACTCGTCGTTTCAATCGCAAAAAAATACCGCAACCGAGGCCTCGGATTCCTCGATGTCATCCAAGAAGGCAACACGGGTCTGATGCGGGCGGTCGATAAGTTTGAATACAAACGCGGCTACAAGTTCAGCACCTACGCAACCTGGTGGATCCGCCAGGCCATCACCCGGTCCATCGCCGATCACGCGCGAACAATCCGCATCCCGGTGCACATGATCGAAACGATGACCCGGCTGCGCAATATCCAGAAAGACATCAAACAACAGACAGGCGTTGAACCATCGCCTCAAGAGATCGCCGAGCAAGCCAAGATGACACCCTCGGAGGTCAGCCGGGTGTTGAGTATTTCGATGCATCCGGTTTCATTAGATCGCCCGGTTGGGGAGTCCGAAGATTCAAACTTCGGTGATTTTCTCGAAGACACCACCCAGCGAACTCCAGATCAACAAGCCGGCCAAGACGCACTCAAGCAACGCATCGAACTGGTGCTCAAAACCCTTTCCTACCGTGAGCGGGAAATCATCAAACTCCGCTATGGCATCGGCGACGGCTACACCTACACCCTCGAAGAAGTCGGCCGAATCTTCAAAGTCACCCGCGAGCGCGTTCGCCAGGTCGAAGCCAAAGCCATCCGGAAACTCCAGCACCCGGTCCGCTCGCGGAAGCTCGGCAGCTACATCGACGATGTATCGGACTGAAATCAATCCCTGAAAAATCCTAACTGAAACCTACCGGGCTCCAAGACCTACAACGGTGTACTATGGTCAAGCCGGGTGTGGTACCCAAGGCCAGATCACTTGTGAGGTGTCGAATTGAGTAATGCCATCGAGATGAACCGTGTGCGAAAGACATTCGGAGCCAAAGTCGCTGTCGAGGGGATTGATCTGGTGATCCCACAAGGCGCAGTCTACGGCTTTATCGGCCCAAACGGCGCCGGAAAAACAACCACCATCCGCATGGTCATGTCGATCCTCTTCCCAGATTCTGGTCAACTCAGCGTGCTTGGAAAAAAATCGGCCGTCGAATCCAAAGATCGCATCGGCTACCTCCCCGAAGAGCGAGGCGTCTACAAAAAAATGAAAGTCGCCGCCTTCCTCGTCTACATGGGCCGCCTCAAAGGCCTCGATTCACACGGACTCAAACCCAAGGTCATGGACTGGCTCGACCGCGTTGATCTTGGTGATGTTGCCAAAAAGAAATGCGAAGAACTCTCAAAGGGTATGCAACAAAAAGTCCAGTTCATCGCCTCGGTCTTGCATAATCCAGACCTCATCATACTTGACGAACCCTTCTCAGGGCTCGATCCCGTCAACATGCGTCTGCTCCGCGATCTCATCAACGAACAACACGCCGCCGGCAAGACCGTGATCTTTTCAACCCATGTCATGCAACAGGCCGAGTCCATCTGCGACCACATCGTCATGATCCACGAGGGCAAAAAAGTACTCGACGACACCCTCGACGACATCCGCAACCGCTTCGATCCACGAGCAATCCATGTGGACACAGTCGGGGACGCGGACCGGTCAACAGCAATCTCCGCCGCCCCAGGAGTCGCCAGTGTCCGCATCCACGAGGGCATCCATGTAGTGACGCTCGATGACGGGATGGACAAGCAACACGCGATGCAGGCCATCATGGGCGAAGTCCCGGTCTCCCGGATCGAAATCAAACGCCCGACACTCGAAGATGTCTTCATCGAAATCGTCACCGGCGGAAACGCCAGCGGCGACGACGAACAAGTCCGGGCACAACTGCTCGCCGGCTCCAAAGAGACCCAGGAGGTCGGCTCATGAACATGAACAAAATCATCAGGGTCGCCAGCCGCGAGTTCGCATCAACAGCAATGACCAAGGGCTTCATCATCGGAGCCCTCGTCGTCCCCGCGGTTATGGCCGCCTTGATCCCATTAATCGCCATCCTCTCCGCAGCCGCCCAGCCCTCTGCAGACAAGGGCACGATCTATGTCCTCGATCGCTCGGCCGAAGTCTTCGATGACATCGAATCCCGCTTGTCTCCAGAGGAAGTCCGCAAGCGTTGGGAGGACCGCGCCAAACGGGCCTCAGACTTTGCCAAGGGGATGATGGGTCAATCAGGAAATGCAAGCGATGGCGTAGAGCAGGCGATGAACTTCATCAAAACGCCAGAGTTTCGCGTGATTTCCACCGCGCCAGATGCCGACATCGAAGAAATTAAAACAGAAATCAGGCAGCAGTTGACATCGGGAGTTGAGTTGGACGACCCGATGCAAAAACTCCTGGCGGTCATCGATATCGACGCCGACGCCGCCAACAAATCAAACGACTCCAAGGGCTACGGCTCCTACCAGGCCTTCTTCCGACCCAAACTCAACGAAGAAACCGTCGGCGAAATCGAATCAGGCGTCCGCTGGTCCATCCGAGAACGCCGATACGACAACGCCGGTCTCGACCGTGATCAAATCTCAGAGCTCGCCTCCATCGAAGAACGAGACAGCAAAGAAATCACCGAAGAAGGCGAACGCAACGAATCCTCAGGTATCGCAACCTTTCTCATCCCCGTCGCCTCCCTCGTCCTCCTCATCATCGCCACCATGACCGGAGGCCAATACCTTCTCACCACCACCATCGAAGAAAAATCAAACCGAGTCGTCGAAGTATTGCTCAGCGCAACCTCCCCAATGGAACTCATGACCGGCAAAATCGTCGGCCAGATGGGTGTCGGGTTATCCCTGTTGATCGTCTACAACTCCCTTGGTATCGCCGCCCTCATCGCCTTCAACCGCCTCGACATGATCTCAGGCCAAATAATCATCCTCTTCTTCGTCTTCTTCCTCCTCGCCTACTTCATGCTCGCCTCCATGATGGCCGCCATCGGCTCGGCCGTCAACGACATGCGAGAAGCCCAATCCCTCATGACCCCCGTCATGCTGCTAATGATGATCCCATACTTCTTCTTCATGCCCGTCGTCCGCGCCCCAAACTCCATGCTTTCCACAGTCACCAGCTTTATCCCCCCAATCTCCCCGTTCATCATGATCATGCGTGTCTCCTCGACCGACCCGCCACCGCCCCTACAAATCGCGGCCGTCATCCTCGTCAACATCATCGCTGTATTCTTCTTCCTCTGGTTCGCCGCCAAGGTCTTTCGAGTAGGCCTCCTCATGTACGGCAAGCCCCCAAACCTCCGCACACTCATCAAATGGATCCGAATGGCCTAACTCCCACCCCACCCCCAAAGTAAAGATCTGCAAAGGAGCATCCCGTGACCACCACAACCAAAGACATCCAAGACCTCACCATCGCCGTCATGGAAGCCAAAGACAAACTCCGCCAAGCCATCAAAGATTTCCCCCCCGAACCCGTCCAAGACTGGCAACTCCAAAATACCGACGGCTCCCCAATCAAACTCTCCGAACTTTTTGGCGACAAATCCGAACTCCTTGTCATCCACAACATGGGCAAGCACTGCAACTACTGCTCCCTCTGGGCCGATGGCTTCATCGGCCATGCCAACCACATCCAAGAACGCTGCAGCTTCGTCCTTTGCTCCAACGACGACCCACAAACCCTCACTGCCTTCGCCAAAGAACGCGGCTGGACCTACCCCTGCGTTTCAGGCAATGACTCCGGCTTTACAGCAGCAATGGGCTACAAAACCGACGACGGCGGCACCCTCCCCGGCGTCTCGGCGTTCCACAAAAAAAACGACGGCTCCATTACCCGCACCGGCCACAGCCCCTTCGGCCCAGGCGACGACTTCTGCCCAGTCTGGCCCATGTTCGACATGATCAAAGGCGGCTACGCCGACTGGCAACCCCGCCACGGCGGTAAATCATGTTGCGGATCATCCGGCTGCTGCTCGGGCTAAATGATTCCGTCGGCATATCGTGTACCAATGAGCAACGACCAAAGTCTCCTATCAAAACTCAACAAAATTTCGGCTCAGTACGACGCGCTGTCGTCACAACTCGAATCCCCCGAGGTCCTCGCCGACCACAACCAGGTCCGCACCCTCTCGATCAAAAAAGCCGCCCTCACCCCCGTCGTCGAGGGCTACCAGCGCTACCAGTCCCTGCTCAATGAAGCGACAGAACTCCGCGATGCCCTCGCAGGCGATGACCCCGAACTCGCCGAGATGGCCAAAGAAGAACTGCCAACCATCGAGTCTCAAGCCGCCCAACAACTCGAAGACATCAAATCCACCCTTGTCACCACCGACGACCTCGCCGTCGGCTCGGTCATCCTCGAAATCCGCGCCGGCACCGGAGGCGACGAAGCCGGCCTCTGGGCTCGCGATCTCCTCGAGGTCTACACCCGCTACGCATCGACCCGTGGTTGGACCGTCGAAGAAATGTCCATGGACGCCGACGCCTCCGTCGGAGGCATCCGCCACGCCGTCCTCAACTTCAAAGGCGAGGGCGTCTGGCAATGCCTCTCCTTCGAGTCCGGCGTCCATTCCGTCAAACGAGTCCCCGCCACCGAAACCCAAGGCCGAGTCCACACCAGCACATGCACCGTCGCCGTACTCCCAGAACCCGAAGCCGTCGAGGTCAACATCGACTGGGCAAACGATGTCGACGAGCACATCACCACCGCCCAAGGCCCAGGCGGCCAGAATGTCAACAAAGTCGCCACCGCCGTCCAGATGCGCCACAAACCCACCGGCGTCGAAGTCCGGATGCAAGAATCCAAATCCCAAGCCCAAAACCGCGACAAAGCTAAGCGTCTCCTCACCGCCCGCGTCTACGAAATCGAACAATCCAAAATCAACGCCGAGCGTGACCAGTCCCGCAGAGCCCAGATCGGCACCGCCCAACGCTCCGAAAAAATCCGAGTCTACCGCTACCAAGACAACATCGTCGCCGACCAACGCCTCAGTGAAAAGTTCAACAAGAACCTCATCATGGACAACGCCGAGCTCGACCCAATCTTTGAAGCCCTCATCGAACAACAAACCGCCGAACGATTAGCGGCCCTCTGAGCTTCCCAAGTAGAACGGGCTTCCAGTCCGTTTCTTCACTCACTGCGCCAGCACATAATAATACCGACTCCCCGCCAGTTTCTGAAAAACCCCGGTAGATAGATCCCCGTTATCAAACCGCTCATCGACCAGCAGCATCACGGCATCGCCGAGATCGTCCCCATTGTTAAAATGCACCCCGATCGCCGCGGTGACACCCGAATCATTGAACTCGGTATCCCACACGCCGCCCATCGGTGTCCCCGCAATCCATTCATCAGGGTCAATGTAATCCTCAAACCCAACAGGTACAGCCCCAGAACTCCCATCAATGGGATAACTCCCCACCTTGACACTGTAATACTCCGCAGCCCCGGCATAAGTCTTTAAACTCGATATAAAAGCCCCTATCTGGGCATCACGCGTCGTACCCGCAAACTGGGGCACCACAATCGCCGCAAGAATGCCGAGAATGACAACCACAATGAGAATTTCAACGAGTGTGAAGGCCCGTCGAAAACAGCGGTGAGAATTAGACTGCATAGAAAGAAAGTGCCATATTATTTGAGATTCGGCGAGCAATCAAAGTGCTGTATTTTTTATTCGGACGCTCCAGGTCAGGTTATAACTCCGGGGCAAACCCACGACGCATCGTGTTCTCACAGCACGCCCGCGGATCCACAAACTGCATCAAATACTCAGGCCCCCCCGCCTTGGACCCAACACCCGACATCCCAAACCCACCAAACGGCTGCCGCCCAACGAGCGCACCCGTACACCCTCTATTGATGTACAGATTTCCAACCCGGAACTCACGCTTGGCCCGATCAATATGCGTCGGCTTCCGTGTAAACACCCCGCCGGTCAGTTTGTACGCATGACCGTTGGCCAGCCGCAACGCCTCATCAAAGTCCTTCGCATGGATCACCGCAAGCACAGGCCCAAAGACCTCCTGCCTATAAATCGTGTTGCTCTCCATTACCCCCGTAAAGATATGAGGTGGAATCAGATCAGGATTCTTCATCTCCGGGAAGTCCTTGCTCCCAACCAGTTCCGTCAATCCCTCGCTACGAGCAGAGTCAATAAACCGACGGATATTACCCGACGCCTCACCGTCAATTACAGGCGTCACATCCGAGTTCGGATCAACCGCCTCCCCAAGTACAAGCGTCTTGGTCGCTTCACCGAGTCTTTCGAGAAATAGCTTCATCCGCGGCCCATTGGGTCCCTCCGGATCAACCACAATACACCGCGAGCACGCCGAGCATTTTTGTCCCTGGAAACCAAACGCTGAGTACCGAACCCCGAGCACCGCCTCATCCAAGTCCGCACTCGTATCAATAATAATCGCGTTCTTCCCCCCCATCTCGCACACCACCCGCTTGACATGCGACTGCTCCTCCGGCATCACCCCCGCCGCCTCAATAATGTTCAATCCCACCGCCTTGGACCCCGTAAACGCGATCACATTCACCCGAGGATCACGCACCAACGCCGCCCCAGTCGTCTCCCCAGGTGCCGGACAGAAATGCAACACCCCATCCGGTGCGCCAACCTGCTTGAGCGCATCACTGAGCATCTCAAACATCACCTTCGCAATCCCCGGCGTCTGCTCCGCAGGTTTCACAACAACCGTGTTCCCCGTCACAAGCGCCGCCGTCGTCATCCCGCAACAAATCGCCAGCGGAAAGTTCCAAGGCGAAATCACCACCGCAACCCCCTTGGGCTGATGCCACAACTCATCCAACTCACCAATAAACTTTCCTAACCGCGCCGGTTCTGCAAGCGAAGGGGCTAGCCGAGCGTAATACTCACAAAAATCAATCGCCTCACACACATCCGCATCCGCCTCCCGCCACGCCTTGCGTGCCTCTTTGCACATAATCCCCGAAAGCCCATCCCGCCGATCCCGCATCATCTGCGCCGTCAGCGTCAATACCTTCGACCGCAAATACGGATCAAAGTCCCGCCACGCCGGGAATGCTCCGTGGGCCTCATCAAGCATCACCCCGCCCTGCTCAGCCGTCCGATCATTGGCAACCACAGGCACAACCGCCTTCTCCACAGTCGCCCCAAACGCCTTTCGCTGTTCATCCTCCGCAAAGTCCCGCAAGGGTTCCGAATAAAACGGCTTCCCATCTCCAACTCGCGCATCACTCGGCGACAACCCATGCCGCTCCGGCGCAATCTCAACCAAATCCTGCTTCAACGCCGCCGGTGCAAGCGTCGCCGGATCCGCCAGCAGCGTTGCCGTGTCCGCATCATCCATGAACCCCGCCTTGAGCCAGGATTCATTCGATGTGTTTTCCAAGAGCCGCCGCACAAGATACGCCATCCCAGGGATCATCTCCCCGACCGGCACATACTCCCGCACCCGCAGACCCATCTCCGCCGCCGCGTGCTTGAGCTGATCCGCCATCCCGTGCAGCATCTGCAACTCAATCGCCTCGCGTGGAAGATCGCGTTTATCAAGCCCCGCCAGTGCCGCCCCGATCGACCGCACATTATGCGACCCCAACGCCAGCTTCACCCCACCCTCGCCGTCCTTGGTCGGGCACGCATCAAGAAACACCTCCACCATGTCCTCGAAGCACTGATCGGTCTGCCACTTCTCATGCCACACCGGACAAGGCCACCCCTCTTGCTCGGCATGAATCGTCTCGTAATCCCAGTACGCCCCCTTCACCAGCCGAACGGTCACCACCCGCCCAGTCCGCTTGGCCCAGCTGCAAATCCGCCTCGCATCCTCAACGCCAGACTTCAAATACGCCTGCATCGCCAGCCCCGCCTCAAAGTCATGCGTATCACACGCCTGCAAAAAGGCCTCAAGCGTCAAATCCTTGAGTTCATACTGCTCCATATCAAAGTTGATCAACACCCCATTCCGCTTAGCCGCCTCAAAGATCGGCCTCGCCCGCCCCATAAAGTCGGCAATCGAAGATTCAGGCGCAATCGGATCAAACAATGCGCACAAACTCGTCACTTTAATCGAAACATTCACCCGAGGCACAACCCCCAGATGATCCCGCTCAAGCCGCTCGTTCCCATCCCAACCAGACGCCGTCCCGACCAGGTTCTCAACCAGATCCAGATACTTCCCTTGGTACATATCCGCCTCGGCATTGGACACACACGCCTCCCCAAGCAGATCCACACTAAACGCGATTCCATCCTTCCAAAGCTTCCCAAGCATCGGAAGCGCATCGGCCGCATTGGTCCCCGCAATAAAGTTCTTCGCCATCCCCGTAATCTGTCCAGAAATCGTCTTGGCCGCCAGCCCCTTGGCAACCCCACCCGCCTTGAGCGCAAGGTCCATCCCCGGCGGCGCCTTGACCCCCGGCTGGCTCATGTAATCCATCAAATGATCATGCACCATCTCAGGCGTCGTCAACGCCGGGAACGCATCGACAAACCGAAACATCTGTACTTTAAAGTTCTGGTCCTTCATCGACCAGTCCATGATCTTGTCCTGGTAAAACTGCTTTGATAACATCCCCGATTTGTGTTGGCGCGCAATATCAAGCATCTCGGTCCCAAGCTGCATGATGCGGAGTTCACGCTCAGGATTCGACGAACTGGCAACTGGAGGACGGACGCTTGGTGTAGGTGCGGTCGCAACCGCCGCTGAGGATTGAACAGATTGTGCCGTCGATTTGTCCTTGCGTCCGAACCATCCCATACGGGTACTCCTTCGTATAGATTCTGACCCCGCAGATTGATCTCGGGGTGGTCCAGATTCTAGATCATCCGCCCCCGCCTTGATAGACTATTCCATGCCAGAATCGTCATCCAACAGGACCCACAGGACCGCCCTGACCATCGGCAACTACGACGGCGTTCACCTCGGGCACCAGATGCTTATCAAACAGGCCCGTCAACAAGTAGGCGATGCCGGCCGGGTTGTAGTGCTCTGCTTCGACCCCCATCCATTGACGGCCCTGAACCCACAAATTGCCCCCCCTCAGATCGAATCCTTCGACCTGCGAAGGGCACGCCTGCTCAAAGCCGGAGCCGACGAGGTACTCGCCCTCCCACCAACCCCAGAACTCCTCTCCAATGACCCCGAGTCATTCCTGGATCAACTCATCGAAGATCACCAGGCCAGCATTATTGTTGAAGGTCACGACTTTCACTTCGGACGCGACCGAGCAGGCACTCCCACAGTCCTCAAACACCTCTGTGACATCCGAGGCATCGAAACAAAGATCCTCAGCCCCGTCAAAGTGACCCTCCGAGATCAATCCGTGGTGACAGCTTCGTCATCATTGGTTCGATGGCTGCTCCTGCATGGCCGAGTCCGCGACGCAACCTTCGTCCTCGGCCGACCCCACGAACTCACCGGCACCATCGAACAAGGCGAGCAACTCGGACGCACCATCAATATCCCAACCATCAACATGAAAACAGACGCCCTCCTTCCCGCCGACGGCGTCTACTCCGGATTCGCACGCTTTGGAAATCAACGGGTGCTTGCGGCAATCAATGTCGGCTCGCGCCCCACCGTGCAAGGAACAACACGACGAGCCGAGGCCCATCTGATCAACGACGATGGATCGGCATGGCAACCCAATCCAGCAATGCCCGCCTATAACTGGGATTGCACTATCGAACTCGTCGGATGGGTACGGGATCAAGTTCGATTTGATTCAATCGATGTGCTCAAAGCACAAATCCGCCGGGATTGCCAGCGGATTTGCAAGGTATTGGTTTGATCGTATTGAGCCGGCCAGTTTAGTATGCAAAGAATGTATCAAAGAACTCCGTCAGGAACCCCTTCTTGGCGGCCTTTCGGACATCGCCCTCGTTTTCTACCGTCAATGCCAAGTTCGCAAGTTGGCTCGATAAAATCGTATTCTGTTGCGTGATGTCCTCAGTCCGACCAAGCCCTGCGATAACAAGGGTCTGAATCTCATCGTCTTTTTCAATACGCTTCGTCGCCTGGAGGACGAGCGATCCATTGGGTTTGACCTCAAGAACTGTTGCCGAGATACGGGCAGAGAACTTGTCCTCGCGTTCGTATTCGCCCTCGCCAATGTATTTGCGCTTGGCATCCACATCAAACAACGCTTCATTGGTGATGGCGCCCGTCTGGAGCCGGAGTTCAAAGAGCTTCAGCAGATCGAGCATCGCGTTGATCTGCACACTACTCTTGCTGTTGTTCTTGGTGTCCAATGATTGGGAACTGGTTTGCGATGAAACCTCGTCGATGATGATCGTGATGATGTCATGTTCTTGGTAGGTGCGAACTTCGGGCTCGGGGATATAAGTGAGCGAAACATCCTCGATGAAAATCATCGGAGCCGACGATGCGTTCGGGGTCGTGGAAGCATCATCGCTCGTCAGATACAAGCTCTGGGCACTAGCAGAATGTGACACAGCCAGTGCAAGCATACTCAGGGTTTTTCGGATGTGCGAATATGGTTTCATATCATTCTCCATTGATCAGTGAGTCGTGGATGATCAGGGCTTTCCCTTTGTCGATGGCCCGTGCGATAAAGGTGCTTTGTCGGTTCATGGATTCAACTTCAACAATCTCGCCCCGGCGAGCGTTGCCCTGAGCACGCCCACGCACAGTGACAACGACCGCCCCGGCAATAGATTTGGCAGAGATAATGTCGCCCCGCCGGATCACCAAAGGCAGCTCGATATGCTGGAGCTTAAGCAGTTGGCCAGGATTGACGGTCGTCGAGATTGCCATCCCCAACGCTTGTTCAGGGCTGGCCGCGTGTTCATCCGGGCTCACCCATCGCCGTTCGGTCATGAAAAACGATTCATCAAGGATCGTTCCCCGGTTGATACGAACACGGGCAACGAGCAATGATCGAAATATTTCAACATCAAAGATCAACGCCCGCTCATCGATAATCTGATACCCATCAAGAATGACTACCCTTACCGAGACGCGGCCACGCTTAGAAATCTCCCGGATCTCAATCAATCGGCCTTCGGTCGATATAGATAAGAAATCGTTGTCCTGATCGCGGAATGTCATGTTGAGCAAGTCTTTGTCGACTTGGTAGCGATCACGAATCCAGTGCTCGATGTGCCCACGGACCACAGGCCCTTGGGGTTGTTCATCGGCTTGATCGACTTCTTTGGCGCCCGTCGGTGAAGCTGTTGGAATAGCAATGTGGTTGGTCCGACGGAGATTGACACGGTTGCCATGGATGATGACCGAT
>Ga0316208_1002644_pt1 | contig 14123 bp, 12 predicted proteins | sample 3monopyrite_MG_FD_204944 | JGI IMG/M metagenome (GOLD analysis project Ga0316208, IMG submission 204944) | Microbial mat bacterial communities from mineral coupon in-situ incubated in ocean water Damariscotta River, Maine, United States -... | ecosystem: Environmental > Aquatic > Marine >... | reverse complement strand
GCCGATACCTATGCCGGTCAGATCCCGACGATCCTGAAACTCAACAGTGCCAATTCGCTGATGTCCGGCACGGCGGGCAAGAACCAGGCGATCACGGCGTCCGTGGATGACGCGCTGCGCATTGGCGCCTCGGCGATCGGGTTTACGGTCTATCCGGGTTCGGATTGCGCGCTGGACATGTTCGAAGAGATCGTCGAGATGCGCAAGGAAGCCGCCGCCAAGGGGGTCGCAACCGTGATCTGGTCCTATCCGCGCGGCGAAGCGATCACCAAGGACGGTGAAACCGCGATCGACGTGGCCGCCTATGCCGCCCATATCGCCGCGCTGCTGGGCGCGCATATCATCAAGATCAAGCTGAGCACCGATCACCTGATGCTGCCCGAGGCCAGGAAGGTCTATGAGGATCAGAAGATCGACATCGCCACCCAGGCCGAGCGCGTGCGCCACTGCGTGCAATCCTCGTTCAACGGCCGCCGGATCATCGTGTTTTCGGGTGGTGCTGCCAAGGGCGCTGATGCCGTGTTCGACGACGCCCGCGCGATCCGCGACGGCGGCGGCAACGGCTCCATCATCGGGCGCAACAGCTTCCAGCGCTCCCGCGAGGACGCGCTGGAGATGCTGGGCAAACTGGTGGACATCTACCGCGGCAAGGCCTGAAACGGGCCTTTGACTTGCCAAATTGAAAAGGGGGCCATACGGCCCCCTTTGCGCGGCTGAGCCCGTCCTTGGGGACGGGCGGCTGGGGGCGCTGCCCCCGCGCCTGCGGCGCCCCCCGGGATATTTTCAGACAGATGATGGGAAGCGCCGCGAGAGATGGCGCGACCCTTTCAGGCCATACCGGCGCGGCCAGTCGGCGGCCTTGGTGATGCCGATACGCGGACCGGTCAGGATTTTGGCGGGAGGGCCTTCATCGATGAAAAAGTCTGGGGCGCTGAACGGGCGGCCATAATCGGCATCGGTGACACCGAGCGCCTGAGCAAGGCGGCCCGGGCCGGTTTCGATCAGGCGGGGCGCGCTGGTGCCGCGTCTTGATGCCATGAGTGCGAGGCCCTCGAGCGGTTCGCCGGCGCACAGCAGGACCCCGTGCCCATGCCCGCAGGTGACGTTCAGGCACCAGTGGATCCCGTAGGAACGATAGACATAGGCGTGACCGGCCGGGCCGAACATGGCGGCGTTGCGTTTGGTCGGACCGGGGAAGGAATGCGAGGCGGGGTCGTCGGGCTGGTAGGCCTCGGTCTCGGTGACGACGCCCGAACAGCCCCGAATTGTCAAGATCGCTCCGATCAGGGCAGGGGCAAGGTCGGTGGCGGGCGGTTGAAGATCATGGGGCCAAGGTAGGGCGCAAAGCCGGGCAGGGAAAGCGGGATGTCCCCCGCGTGGGACAGGGTGCGGGACAAGCGATATCAAGGGGTTGGCTTGCAGGGTTTACGATTTGGTAAGGGTTGCAGGCACTCTACCGGCGTTGGGTGCCCGTCAAACGCGGCCAATTTGAGCATGAAAGCAAGAGTCGCGCCCGATCTGGGGAGCGCTTCCGGGCCGGCGCTCAACGCGTGATCGGGCCGTCCGGGCGAAGGTCGGGCGCGGCCCGTGTTTCACACGGGCGGGCGGGTGGCTTGTATTTCTCGCAAGCATTCATCCGGTGTCATTGCACAGATATTGGCGACACGCTCGAATGCCACCGCGTTATCCTGAAAGTCTTCGGTGTTTGAGGTAACGAAAATGTCTCGTTTGTTGTCTATGTGCACAAACAACGTGTGCACGTCGCACCAAATATTGCGCAATTTTGAATATTTTTTCGAGTGGAACTCTTCATCAGTTAGATCGGCAAGAATATCTTTGGACGATTTGGGGGCCATAACTTCCCACAGGGCATCTGTTATCGGTTCGATCGGTTGCTCTTCGTCGCGCCAGTAACTCATGCCCCAATATGTTAGTCCCCATGTTCCGGGGGCCGGCAAAACCTGTAAATCCGCCAAACCCGCGTTGGCAAGCCGAATTTCGAGATGGTTCCCGTCTCGTGGAAACTCGCGCGATTTTCTTGTATTTTCAGAGGCGGATATCGCTGTAATCGCTACATCAACTTTGCCCTCGTTATGCAGGCGCGCCAGTTCCAAAATCGCCTTGGCTGCGGGCTCGTTTTTCTCGACTGCAATGACACAGTTCCAGTCGAAAGTGATGGTTTTCATATGCAAGCCCCACACATAAAAAGGGCACCCCGAAGGGCGCCCTTTAATTACTGATCCAGGAAACTCCGCAGTTTCCGGCTGCGGCTGGGATGCTTCAGCTTTCGCAAAGCCTTGGCTTCGATCTGCCGGATGCGTTCGCGGGTGACGCTGAACTGCTGGCCGACTTCTTCCAGCGTGTGATCCGTGTTCATGCCGATGCCGAAGCGCATGCGCAGGACACGTTCTTCGCGGGGGGTCAGCGACGAAAGCACCCGGGTCGTCGTTTCGCGCAAGTTCTCCTGAATCGCGGAATCCAGCGGCAGGACGGCGTTCTTGTCCTCGATGAAGTCGCCAAGCTGGCTGTCTTCCTCATCGCCAATCGGCGTTTCCAGGGAAATCGGTTCCTTGGCGATCTTCAGGACCTTGCGGACCTTGTCGAGCGGCATTTGCAGCTTTTCGGCCAGTTCCTCGGGCGAGGGTTCGCGGCCGATCTCGTGCAGGATCTGGCGCGAGGTGCGCACCAGCTTGTTCATCGTCTCGATCATGTGCACCGGTATGCGGATGGTGCGCGCCTGATCGGCGATGGAGCGGGTGATGGCCTGGCGGATCCACCAGGTCGCGTAGGTCGAGAACTTGTAACCGCGCCGGTATTCGAATTTGTCGACGGCCTTCATCAGGCCGATATTGCCCTCCTGGATCAGGTCCAGGAATTGCAGGCCGCGGTTGGTGTATTTCTTGGCGATGGAGATCACCAGGCGCAGATTGGCCTCGACCATTTCCTTCTTGGCCTGACGGGCCTCTTTCTCGCCCTTCTGGACCTGCTGCACGATGCGGCGGAATTCGGAAATATCGACGCCCACATAACGGCCCACGGTGGCCATTTCGTCGCGCAGTTCCAGAACCTTGTCGCCATGCTTCTCAAACAGGGCCTGCCAGCCGCGACCCTTGGCTTGGGCCATGCAGTCGCACCATGTCGGGTCCAACTCGTAGCCGCGATAGGCGTCAATGAATTCGCGGCGGTTGATGCGCGCCTGGTCGGCAAGACGCACCATCGACGAATCGATAGCCATGATCTTCTTGTTGATGCCGTAAAGCTGGTCGATCAACGCCTCGATCCGGTTGTTGTGCAGGTGCAGCGAGTTCACCAGTTCAACGATTTCGGACCGCAGCTTCTGATAGGCGGCCTCTTCGTTGACCGAGAACCGCGCGTCTTCCTCGAGCGTGGCCTGCATGCGCTGGTCTTGCATGTTGACCAGAAGTTCGTGGTCGCGCGCAATCGTGTCCAGGGTTTCCAGAACCCGGGGCTTGAGCGATTCCTCCATTGCCGCCAGCGACATGTTCGACTGGTCGAACTCGTCGTCGTCGTCGTCATCGTCGGCACCCGCGATCGGGTTGCCGTCGGCGTCCAGCTCGGGCTCGGCCTTTTGTGCCGGGCGGGCGGCACCGGTCGCGGCGTCGACCGAATTGACGACGGGTTCGTCCCCGTCCTCTTCCAGCGAATTGCCGAAGGTCGCGTCAAGGTCGATCACCTCGCGCAGCAAGACCTCTTCGGCCAGCAATTCGTCGCGCCAGATGATGATCGCGTGGAAGGTCAGCGGGCTTTCGCACAGGCCCGAGATCATGGTGTTGCGGCCGGCCTCGATCCGCTTGGCAATGGCGATTTCGCCCTCGCGCGACAGCAGTTCCACCGACCCCATCTCGCGCAGATACATGCGCACCGGATCGTCTGTGCGGTCCAGCGTTTCGGTGGTGCTGGCCGCGACGACGACTTCGGTCGAGCCCGAGGCAGCTTCGGTTTCCGCCGGCAAGGTGCTGTCGGCGTCCTCGGCCTCTTCTTCCTCGACGACGTTGATGCCCATTTCGGACAGCATCGACATCACGTCCTCGATCTGCTCGGACGACACCTGATCGGGCGGCATCACCTGGTTGAGCTGCTCGTAGGTGATGAAGCCACGCTCCTTGGCGGCGGCGATCATGCGCTTCACCGAAGCCTGGCTCATGTCCAGCGTGAAGCCGCTGTCCTGATCTTCGGACTTCGCGTCGTCGTTCTCTTTGGCGACCATGGTTCCTCCGGCAGGGGGCAAGACGTGATTCGGCACGTTTGACAGATAGCGGGTGCAACAGGCGAATCACAGGGGGGGGATGAAAAAAGTGATTCGGATCAGGTGGCGGGCGGTTCAGTGCGGTCGGTTTCGGCCCTTCTTGACCCAGATTTCCCGGTCGATCAGCTGGCTCAGGACCGATTTGCCCTGCGCGCCCGCCTGGCCCGGGTTGGAGCCCGCGTCGGGGCCCGTGTCATCGGCGCTGTCTGGAAATGCGGTTCGCAGCGCCCTTTCGCGCTCTGCCTTGGCCTGCTCCAGGCGCCATGTAAGGCCTTCATCGGCGAGATGGGTGATTTGCTCCATCGCTTCAAGGGTCTCGCGCCGCCCGCCCTGCATCGCGGCCAGCACGCGGAATTCGTGATCCAGAAAGCGCGCGGCCTCGGACTGGTCTGCACGCGCGCGGCGCAGGGGCAGGGTTTGCAGGTAGGGCAGCGTCAGATGTGCGGCCAGCAGACCACCCAGGTCTTGCGAAAGGGTTTCGGCATCGGGCGCCGGGTCGTGGCTGCTTCGCGCCAGCAGCGCCGATTGCAGGGCCCGCAGGTCGGGGCGGCTGGTCTCCAGGTCGATCAGGTGGTCATCGAATGCCGACAACAGGGCCGGATGCGCGGCCAGCACCGCCAGAATGCTGATGATGCGCAATTCGGCATCCGCGCCGTGCCCGGCAGCCAGCAGCGTGTTGCGCGTTCCGGGCAGTGACGTCTCCTCGTAGCCCTTGCGCGCGGCGTTGGGCCGGCCACCGCCGCGATTGCGGAACAGCGCAAACTGAAGATCCCCGAAGGCCCGGTGATACTGGGTGCGCAGTTCGGGGTCGGTGATGCGTCCGCACAGCAGCTTCAGGCGTTGCGCCAGCGCCGCCTTGCGTTCGGGGCTGTCAAAGCTCTGCCCTGAAATCTCGCGCTCCCACAGAAGCTGCGCCATGGGCACCGCGCGGTCGATCAGCGCCTTCATCGCGCCCGGACCCGAAGCACGCAGCAGATCATCCGGATCCTGTCCGCCGGGCAGCAGCACGAAGCGCAGCGACTTTCCGGCCGCAATCAGGGGTAGCGCCAGGTCGGCCAGCCGGTGGCCCGCGCGCAGCCCCGCGGTGTCGCCGTCCAGCGCGACCACCGGCTCGTCATGCAGGCGCCACATCAGGCGCAGCTGATCTTCGGTCACGGCCGTGCCCAATGGGGCGACCGCCCCCTCGAACCCGGCGCCGACCAGGGCGATCACATCCATATACCCTTCGGCGACGATCAGCGGGGTGTCCTTGCCCATCGCCGCGCGGGCGGGGCCGATATTGAACAGCGTGCGCCCCTTGTCGAACAGCGGCGTTTCGGGCGAATTCAGGTATTTCGCGCGCGCGTTGAGGGCCATTGCCCGCCCGCCGAAGGCGATGCAGCGGTCCCTGGCATCGCGGATCGGAAACAGGATGCGGCCGCGGAACCGGTCATAGGGCTGGCCGCCGTCATCCGGCCTGGCGCATAATCCGGCCTCGATTATCAGCTCCGGTGCGACACCTGCCTGCGTCAGGTGCTGCCACAGCTCATGGCGAGCGTCAGGTGCAAAGCCGATGCCCCAGTGCTCGATCTGCGCCTCGCTCAGGCCCCGGCGCACCAGATAGGCGCGGGCCTCGGCGGCCTGCGCGCCCATCAATTGCATCCGGTAGTAGCGCCCCGCCTGCTCCATAATTTCGGTCAACAGAGTGCGGCGGTCCGCGCGCTGGCGTTCTTGCGGGTCGCGCTCGGGCATGGTCATCCCGGCTTCACGTGCCAGCGTTTCCACCGCTTCCATGAATTGCAGGTTCTGGGTTTCCCGCAGGAAGGTCAGCGCGTCGCCCTTGGCCTGGCAGCCGAAGCAATAATAGAATCCCTTTCGGTCATCGACATGAAAGGACGCGGTCTTTTCATGATGAAACGGGCATGGCGCCCAGAAATCGCCCTTGCCCTGATTGGACTTGCGCAAGTCCCATGTCACAGCGCGCCCGACCACCTGCGCGATGGACACGCGGGTTCGCAACTCGTCCAGAAAGCCGGGGGGCAGCGACATCGGGGACAGTTTCCATTGGCGGCAGGCAGAAAGAATATAGGGCGCACCGGGGCGTAATCAAAGCCAATTGCAGGCAAAACCAATTGATGCTGCCGGACACATCAGCAAAGAACGGGGGCCGATGCCCCCGCGATACTTTGCACCGATTTGGCATCGGCCTTTGTGCCCAGTCTGAAAACAGTCTGAAGCCAGTCTGTGCGCTCTCAGCGCGGGCTCAGTCCGGCGTTACCGTTGTGCCCGCGTCGGACGCAACTTGCTCGGACGCCTGGTCCGACGGCTGATCGGCGCTCTGTTCGCCCTCGGCCCGAGGCTTGCGGGGCTTGCGCGCCCGCTTCGGCTTGTCGGTACTGTCGGTCGGGGCAGGGGTTGGGGCTGGGGCAGCCTGAAGGGGCACAGGGGCGCCGCCGGCCCGCGATTCCGGTGTTTCGACCAGCATCGAGTCCGACTCGTCTCCTTGTGGCGCGCCAGAGGTGTCCGCGCTCTCGGAGCCCGACTGACGGTTGTCTCGCTGTTCATTGTCGCGGCGGCCGGTGCGCCGGTTTCCGCGGCGTTCCCTGCCGTCAGAGCGGTCACTGCGGTTGTCGGGCCGCGGGTCGGCCCCGTCATCCGAATCGGTTCCGCCGCCGCCGCCGCCGTCGTTGCCGCCGCTGTCGTCGCGCTGGTCGTTGCGACGGCCCTGCTGCTGTTGCTGTTGCTGTTGCTCGCGCCGCGCCTCGGCCTCTTTGGCCTGCTCGGCCAGCGCCTCGTTCAGCATGCGGGTATAGTGTTCGGCATGTTGCTGAAAGTTCTCGGCGGCAACACGGTCGCCGGACAGCTGCGCATCCCGGGCCAGAACCGTGTATTTGTCGATGATCTGTTGCGGGGTTCCGCGCACCTTCCCTTCCGGGCCGGAACTGTCGAACACGCGGTTCACGACATTTCCAAGCGAGCGAGGGCGGTTCTTGTTCGAGCGCGAACGTTTGTTCGATGGTCTCATGGAGGCAGGTTCCGGCCTTTGTCGGGACGTTTGACCCCGGTCTGGCCCCGGAAGGGCCCGTAACGGGTTCAGGTCTGGCAAGATGGCAGTGTCAAATGCTGGGCTTGTCAATTGTTCGACCCGGCGCGACACAAGCCGCGTATAAGCACGCCAATCGGCGCCATACAACCCTGATTTCCGTAACATTGCATGAAAACCGACGGATTATCCCGGTTTTTCACCGCGTCGTGACCCAAAAAGCATAATTTCGGCGGTTAGCCCGTAGCGTGGCCGGGCCACAGCCCCATCACAACCCGGTTGCGGCCATCGAAATCCCGGCGGGTTTCAAGCCTTGTGAAGCCCGCCTCCGTCATCATCGTCAAGACGTCGGTGGCTTGTGTCGGGCCGAGTTCCATCACCAGACGACCCTGCGGCGTCAGAAACCGGGGGGCACGGGCGGACAGGATGCGATAGGCGTCCAACCCGTCGCCGCCGGGCGTCAGCGCCATTCGCGGCTCGTGCAGCCGCACCTCGGGGGACAGGCCCGCGATCTCGGTCTCGGCCAGATAGGGCGGATTCGAGACGATCAGATCGTACTTTCCCTTGACAGCTTCGAACCAGTCAGACCGGGAAAAGGCCACGCGATCTTGCAGACCGAGCGTGCGTGCGTTTCCTCGCGCAATGTCAAGTGCGGCCAGGGACAGATCCACGCCCAGACCTCGCGCATCCGGGCATTCCGCCAGCAAACTCAGAACTATCGCGCCCGACCCGGTGCCCAGATCCAGAACGTGCTGAAACGGGGCGTCAAGGCTGGCGGCGATCAGGCCCTCTGTCTCGGGGCGCGGGTCCAGAACATCGCTGTTCACGTGGAATACGCGGCCCCAGAACAGGCGGGTGCCAGTGATGTGGCTGACCGGCTCGCGCGACTCGCGCCGCGCCAGTGCGGCGGCCAGGGCGGCCTCGGCGGCGGCAGGAATCTCTTCGTGCAGGGCCAGCGTCAACCGGTCGGATCCGATCCCCAGTGCATGCGCCACCAATATTCTTGCGTCGCGCGGTGCATCGGGGATGCCCGCTGCGTTCAGGCGGGCAATCGCCGCGCCAAGCGACTGCGCTACCGTCATCCGTCCAACTCAGCCAGCTTGCGCGCCTGGTCATCGGCACTAAGCGCATCGATCACCGGGTCCAGATCACCCGCCATGATCTGCGGCAGGGCATAGAGCGTGAGGTTGATGCGGTGGTCAGTCAGGCGGCCTTGGGGAAAATTGTAGGTGCGAATGCGCTCGGACCGGTCGCCACCGCCGACCTGCGCCTTTCGGTCGGCGGCGCGCGCCTCATCCTGCTTGCGCCGTTCCATGTCGAACAGCCGCGCGCGCAGCACATCCATTGCCAGCCGCCGGTTCTGGTGTTGCGATTTCTCGGAACTGATCACCACGAGGCCCGACGGAATATGCGTGATGCGCACCGCAGAGTCGGTCGTGTTCACATGCTGTCCACCCGCACCGGACGCCCGCATCGTATCGATGCGCAGATCGCTGTCCGGGATCTGCAAATCGAGTTCGACCGCCTCGGGCAACACGGCGACGGTTGCGGCAGAGGTGTGAATCCGCCCGCCCGATTCCGTGACCGGGACGCGCTGCACCCGGTGGACGCCGGATTCGAACTTCAACCGCGCAAACACCCCGGCCCCCTGGACCCGCATGACCGCCTCGCGCAGGCCGCCCAGCTCGGTCTCTGTCAAGGCGATGATCTCGCAGCGCCACCCCCGGCTCTCGGCATAGCGTTGATACAGCCGCAGCAGATCCGCAGCAAACAGGGCCGCCTCTTCGCCGCCGGTTCCGGGCCGGATCTCGATGATGGCGGGCTTGGCATCGGCGGCATCCCGCGGGATCAAGGCCAGCTTGAGTCGGGCTTCAAGCTCTGGAAGGGCTTCATCCAGCGCTGCGATCTCGTCCCTGGCCAAATCCCGCAGTTCGGGATCGCTCAACATCGCCTCGGCTTCGGAGCGCTGGTTCGAAGCGGTGCGATACATTTCGATAGCCTCGATGACGGGCTTGAGCTGATCGTATTCCCGGGCAACTTCGGCCAAGCGCGATGGCTCGGCGCCCTCGGCCAAACGGGCCTCAAGATAGCCAAAACGCTGGGTGATCTGTTCAAGGGTCGAAGCCGGAATCATGAGCCGGGTTTGACGCCCGCCGCGCAGCCCGTCAAGGGCGCAGGCCGCCGGCCTGCGCTCCAAATCGAAAGCCCTGCGGGCTTGTTCCATTTGTCCTCGGGGCTCTGCCCCCGGCCTGCGGCCTCCCCCGGGATATTTGATGGCACAAAGATGGCAGAGGAATTTCGGACAATTTAAATAGAATTGTGCTTCATCTTGCCCAAAAATACTCTGGGGGATGAGCCCGAAGGGCGAAGGGGGCAACGCCCCCTTGCCCGGCCTCATTTCGCACCGGGCTATTGCAGATAGGGCATCGGATCGACACTTTCGAAACCGTCGCGCACTTCGAAATGCAGGAAAGAGGGATCGCCCTGACGCACCGTGGCGATGGTCTGGCCGCGCGCCACGCGGTCACCGCGCGCGACGCGGATATCGTCAATATTGGCGTAGACAGTCAGCAGGTTGTTTTCGTGGCGGATCACCATGATCGGAACCTGATCGGTGTCTTGCGTGATCGCCGCCACTGTTCCGGCTTCGGCGGCCTGAACGGCAGTGCCGGCCGGTGCGCCGATGCCGATGCCCTCGTTGCGGCCGCGTGCATAGGCGCGGATGATCCGTCCCTGAACAGGCATCGCAAGTTGCGGCGCAGCGCTGCGTTCGGCGGCCATGTCCGCCACCGGCTCGGTGGGCGGGGTACTGGGGCCGGCGCCAGTGGTGCCCGCGCCTGCCGGGGTCGGGTCTGTCGCTGGCAGGGGTGTAGCGGCTGACGGCGGAACCGGGGTAAGCGAACCCTGGCCGGGCAGCGTGGTATCTATCGCCGGCGTGGGCGCGGCCAAGGGCACTCCGGTTGCTGTCAACGGTGCGCCAATGCCCGCAACCTGGGGGGCAGCGCCCTGAGGGACTGCGACCTGGGCGACCGGGATCATCAGGATCTGGCCTTCGCGCACGCTCATGTTGCCGTCGAGCCCGTTCCATTCCGCCAGCGAGCGTGGCGAGACATCGTAAAGCCGTGCGATCGAAAACGCGGTCTCGCCACGACGCACAGCGTGTTGCACCGGCTCGGGTCCGGCGGCTGGCGCGGCTTCCAACAGCGGAGCCGTGGTGATGGACCCCACGCCTGCGGCGCCGGCCCGGCCGGGCAGGACCAGCAATTCGCCGCCACGCATCACGGTTGACGGCTCGACCGCGTTCAGTCTGGCCAGATCGGCCGGCGGCAGACCCAGCCGTTGCGCGATGTCGCTGACGATTTCGCCGCGCCCGGCGACGACAACCTGATATCCGGGATAGGAAATGATCCCACGCGCATCCGGCGCCGGACGGGCAGCGGTGGCCTGTCGCGCCGCGGCCGAGGTTGAAAACCGGTTTGTCGGTCGCAGATCCCAATCGAAATTGGGGACTGTCGCACAGCCCGACAGCAACAGTGCGATGCCGCCCATCAAGGCTACCCGCTTCAGAAGTCCGCGCGAATCCGGCATTCGGCGCCCGACCGCAATCACTTTTACGCTGCTCATCTTGTCCTGCACCCAGTTGACCCTTGTCGTTTGCGCCCCGTTTGGGCGCAGCGGTCTTTAGCCTTTTTATAGCGGATTCATCGCTGAAATACACCCCATCACCACAACGTGTTGGGGATTTCCGCGCAGCCCATGCCGGTTTGCCGCCGCGTCAATCCTTCGCCATGCCCTCCAGAAGGGGAACGAAGCGCACCGGGCGCAACTCTTCGTAGTCAAAGCCCTTTTCCAGCCGCCGCACCCGGATCAGGCTTTGCACCGTGTCGGACTGGCCGACCGGCACCACCATGACTCCGCCGACCCGTAACTGCTGTTTCAGGGGGCCGGGCGTGTCCTCGGCGGCGGCGGTGACCAGAATGCGGTCAAAGGGCGCCTGCTCGGGCAGACCGAAGGATCCGTCCGAGGCAAGGCAAGTGATGTTCGACAGGCCAAGGGCGTCGAACGCGCGGCGCGCTTCGGCGACCAGCGTTCGGTGCCGTTCGACGGTGTAGACCCGCCGCGCCAGCTGGCTGAGGATCGCCGCCTGGTAGCCGGATCCGGTTCCGACCTCCAGCACCTTGTCGCGCGGCGAGATTTCCAGGGCTTCGGTCATCAGCGCCACGACCGAGGGCTGGCTGATGGTCTGCCCGCAAGCGATCGGCAGGGGTGTGTCCTCGTAGGCGCGATCGGCGAAAATGCCGCGCAGAAAGGCGGCGCGGTCGATCCGCTCCATGGCGCGCAGGACGTTGGCGTCAGTCACGCCCTTGGACCGCAACGCGTAGATGAACCGCATGATGCTTTCGGCGCGGTCGGCGTCGGTCATTCCAGGCGATCCTTGAGCGTGTCGATGCTGTCATGGGCGGTCATGTCACAGCGCAGCGGGGTGACGGAAATGTAGCCGTCCAGGTTCGCGGCGGCGTCGGTTCCGGGCAGGGTGGCCAGGTGTTGCGGGCCGCCCTTGATCCACAGGAACTTCCGGCCCGAGGGCGAGATATGCGGCTCGACCCCGAAATTCGTCTTGCGCCGGAAGCCCTGCGTTGTGACGCGGGTGCCCTTGACCTCGGCGGCGGGGACGGGCGGAAAGTTGACGTTGTAGAACAGCCGGTAATCCGCGTCGTCCCACAAAGCATTGTCCAGAAGGTTGCGCACCACCGAGACGCCGTGTTCGACCGCGGGTTCGAACAGGCTGCTCATCTCTTCCGTGCGCGGGCCGATATATTGCGACAGCGCGATGGCTTTCAGGCCCTGAAGCGCGGCCTCCATCGCGGCGCCGACGGTGCCGGAATACAGGGTATTCTCGGCCGAGTTGTTCCCCCGGTTCACCCCGGACAGAACCAGATCCGGCTTGGCGCCCTGCAACACGTCGAAATAACCGGCCAGAACGCAATCCGCCGGGCTGCCCTCGGCTGCGTAGCGGCGCGGGCCCATCCTGGCGACCATCATCGGGTGCGTATAGCTGATCTTGTGCGCCACGCCGGATTGTTCGAACGCCGGCGCCACGACCCAGACTTCGCCCTTGGGACCTGCAAGGTCCTCCGCGATCGCCTCCATCACCTTCAGGCCCGGTGCGTTGATGCCGTCGTCATTGGTGATGAGAATGCGCATGAGGCAAGCCTTTTCTAAGGGTCTGGCTGCCTGCTTAGTCCAGCCGCTGGCCTCCGGCAAGGCACCGGCGCTCAAACAGGTGGCCCGTCGCAGATTTGCATCGGCATTTTCCAGCGATTGTGCAAGGCTGGCGTTTTCAGACCAGAGGATACCATGCGCCCCTTTTCAAGGAACACTTTGCAGGCGGTCACCGCCCTGACAGCCGCCACCCTGTTGTCCGCCGCTCCGGCCATGGCGGATGAGATGTGGGACAGCGCCCTGGGGCCGATCCTGTGGGACAGCGATCTGGGCGATGTCGCCATCTGGCGCCTGGACGACCTCACGAACGGCACCGTCGTGCGCCTGTATCTGCCCGGGCTGGCGGCTGACGTTTCGGGCGGCCGCGGCGCGTATCGCGGGTTCTGGCTGGCCGAAGGTGGCGACCCGGCAGAGGCTTGCCTGACCCAGATGATCGCCCCGGACGGCATGAAATCCCTGTTCTGGGGACAGGTTACACTTACCTTCGTGCGACCCGATTTCCCGTCCGATTGGGCCGGGGTTGTCGGCCAGTGTTTCGACACGCCGTCCATGCCGCTGGCGGGTGCGGCCCGATAGGTCCGTCTTTCGCCCCGCGCCCTGGCATTCGCTGTGGCTGCAATTTCTTCAGGGAATGCTTCGGGACGTCGTTTTTGGTGCATACAGGGCGCGCGACGCGTGGCAGCTTGACCGCGAAAAAGCAGGAGGATGCGCATGAACTACGCCTTTATCGGCCTTGGCAACCTGGGGGGGCATCTGGCGGCATCGCTGGTCAACGCCGGGTTCGGCCTGTCGGTCCATGACCGCGACACTGCGCAAAAGGACCGGCTGACGGCCCTGGGCGCGACCTGGGCGGACAGCGCGGTCGAGGCCGTCTCGGGGGCTGATGCGGTCATCACCTGCCTGCCGTCGCCCGCCGTGTCCGAAGCCGTTCTGGACGACATCCTGCCGCATCTGCGCAAGGGCGCCGACTGGATCGAGATGTCGACTTTGGGCCGGCCCGAAATCCTGCGCCTGGCCGACAGGATGCAGGCGGCGGGTATGGGCGTGCTGGAATGCCCGGTAACGGGCGGTGTGCATCTCGCCGCGCAGGGCAATATCACCGTGTTGGTCGGCGGCGGGGCTGACCTGTTCGCCCGTCACCGCCCGGCGATGGCCGCCATGGGCGACAAGATCTTTCACATGGGGCCATTGGGGTCGGCATCGCTGATAAAGGTCATCACCAACATGCTGGCCTTCATTCATCTGGTCGCCGATGGCGAGGCGCTGATGCTGGCCAAGCGCGGCGGGCTGGATCTGAAGACTGCGTGGCAGGCCATCGCGGCATCCAGCGGCAGCAGCTTCGTGCATGAAACCGAAGGGCAGCTGGTCCTGAACGGCAGCTACGACGTGGCCTTCACCATGGATCTGGCGCTCAAGGATCTGGGCTTCGCCATGGAGTTCGGGCGCGAATACGGAGTGCCGCTGGATCTGGCGGGGATGACCAACCAGACCTTCGTCAAGGGGCGCGCGGCCTATGGTGGCGACGCGCAATCGCCGCAGATCGTGAAGCTGCTCGAAGATGCGCTGGGCACCGATCTGCGCGCTAAAGGGTTCCCGGCCCGGCTGGAATAG
>Ga0316208_1002642_pt1 | contig 14137 bp, 14 predicted proteins | sample 3monopyrite_MG_FD_204944 | JGI IMG/M metagenome (GOLD analysis project Ga0316208, IMG submission 204944) | Microbial mat bacterial communities from mineral coupon in-situ incubated in ocean water Damariscotta River, Maine, United States -... | ecosystem: Environmental > Aquatic > Marine >... | reverse complement strand
TTTTTACGGCTGACGGGTTATAGCCAGCGCACCTTTCTGGCACCGCTGGTTTTTGGCAATACCGGCAATCTGGGTCTGCCGCTGGCGTTTTTTGCCTTTGGGCAAATCGGGTTTGATTATGCGGTGGTGGTGTTTGCGGTCATGGCGCTATTTTCTTTCACTTTGGGGGTTTGGCTGGTTTCGGGTGCTGCTTCACCGTTGACCGCGCTCAAACAACCCATGGTTTGGGCCACCGTTTCGGGCAGTGTATTTCTGGCCTATGGCTGGCAACTGCCAAAATGGAGCGTCAACACGCTGGAGCTTTTGGGGCAGGTTGCCATTCCCTTGATGTTGATCACGCTCGGGGTCGCGATCACGCGGCTAAAGCCCGCCGCGCTTGGCCGGGCTTTCGGGCTTTCGCTTTTCAAGCTAGCCATATGTGTGGCCGTGCCCGTTGGGCTCGGGCTATGGCTTGACCTGCCCGAAATCGCCTTGGCGGCGCTGGTGGTGCAGGTGGCCACACCGGTTGCCGTAACCTCCTATATGCTGGCCGAAAAATACGGGGCGGGTGCCGATGAAGTGGCGGGGTTGGTGGTGGTTTCAACCCTGCTTTCGGTGATTGCAATTCCGCTTATTCTCGCCTTTATGTTGTAGCCCTCTTGCTTTTGCGCCGATTTTCGGGCTTGATGGGTAAAAATAAAAACAGAGCAGCAAATATCGAGTCAGGCCAATGCGTAAATACGCCATATTACTGGTGCTTATCCTTGCCTCCTGCGTGCGGCAAAACCAGCCGCCCGCGCGGCAGGATGACGCCTGTTCGATTCTCGACCAGCGCCCCGGATGGTTGCGCGATATGACCAAAACCGAAGCGGTATGGGGCGCGCCGATCCATGTTCAAATGGCGATCATCTGGAAGGAAAGCAACTTCCGCTCCCGGGCAAAAACCAAACGAACCTATTTTTTAGGGGCGATCCCCACCGGCCGCGTTTCCAGCGCTTTCGGGTTTTCTCAGGCGCTCGATGGCACATGGGATGATTACCAACGCGCCACCGGTGCCAAAAGGGCGCGGCGCTCGGATTACGGTGATTCAACCGATTTTATTGGCTGGTATATGTCGGAAACCAACCGCCGCAACGGGGTTGCGATGGATGACGCCTATAACCAGTATCTGGCCTATCATCAGGGGCAGGGCGGTTTTGCACGCGGCTCGTATCGCGGCAAGGACTGGTTGCTCAATGTGGCGCGGCAGGTGCAAAACCGTGCTGACGCCTATGAAGCCCAATTGGCCGATTGCACCTAGCGCCGCCTGAGCCCGCTCCCTAAAAATATCAGGGCCGCCACCACAATGATCGAGGGCCCCGCCGGGGTGTCGGCCTCCCAGCTCAGCCACAGGCCACCCAGCACCGAAGCCGCCCCGATGCCGGCGGCAAACAAAACCATGCGTTCGGGCGAGCGCGACAGCGGTGCCGCTGCGGCGGCAGGCAAAATGAGCATGGCGGTGATCAGCAATATCCCGACCAGCTTCATGGCCAGCGCCACGAAAAGCGCGAGTGACAGCGTAAAAACCAGCTTGTCACGCAAAAGCGAGCCGCCTTCTGCCGCCATCAGCTCGGGCGAAAGCGTGGCATTGACAAGCCCGCGCCAAAACACCGCCACCACCACCAAAATCAGCGCACCACCTGCGGCAATTATCGCAATCTCGCCATTGGTAACCGTTAAAATATCGCCCAGCAGGGTTCCGATAAGATTGAGCCGCACGCCCGGCAGCAGGGCCGCCGCCACCAGCCCGATGGCGAGCGCGGCATGAGAAAAAACGCCAAGCACCGTGTCGGCCGCAAAGCCGCCCCGGCGGGTGGCAAAAGCAACCGCCAGCGCCATGGCCCCGGCAATGGCAACCACCCCGATGATGGGCGGCAATGACAGGCTGAGCGCCAGCGCCACCCCGAGCAGGGCCGCGTTTCCGGTGGCATCGCCAAAATAGGCCATGCGCCGCCAGACCACCAGACAACCAAGCGGTGCCGCCACCAGCGCGATCAAAAGGCCGGCAAAAGCGGCGCGGAGCAGGAACGGGTCAATCATGGTCGCAATGCTCGTGATGATGGTGCTGATAGGGGGCAATGCTGGTGCGGGCACCAAACAGGGCGCGGTAGCTCGGGTCTTCGGCCACTTGTGCGGGCGCACCCGAGCAGCAAATATGGGTGTTGAGGCATATCACCCGGTCAGACTGGGCCATAACCACGTGCAAATCATGGCTGACCATAAAAATGGCCACCCCTGTTTCGGCACGAATTTCGGCGAGCAGCGCATAAAAGCGCTCTTCGCCCGGCTGGTCCAGCCCTTGGGTGGGCTCGTCCAGAATAAGCAGATCGGGGGCGCGCATCAGGGCGCGGGCCAGCAGCACACGCTGGGTTTCGCCGCCTGAAAGATCGGTCATCTGCTCGTTTTGCAGCCCGGCGGCATCGCACCGGGCCAGCATGGCGGTGCGGCGTTCCTTGTTGCGCTCTCCTGAAAGCGCCATGAAGCGGTCAACCGGCATCGGGATCAGCTGCTCGAGCGGCAGTTTTTGCGGGGTGTAGCCAAGGCGCAGGCCGGGGCGGCGCCCAAGGCTGCCACTGCTGATGGGCTGGGTGCCGATCATGGCACGGATCAGCGTGGTTTTGCCCGCCCCGTTCGGCCCGATCAGCGAAATCGCCTCACCGGTATGCACCTCAAAGCTGACCGCATCAAGGAGCAGCCGCCTGCCGCTTTTCACGGTCAGGTTTTCGGCATGGATGAGCGGTGCGGGGTTTGGCATCGGCTGGCCTTTCAAGGGAAGCCCCTAAATTATCGCATGCGGACGGCGGGCACAACCCGCGCTCTAGCGTGACTGGGCGTGATATTCGGGATTGGGCCGCATATCAATCGCCGAGGCCATTTTATTGCTCATATTGTAAAAACCGGCCACCGCCGCTACATCCCATATATCGGCATCCGAAAGCCCGGCATCGCGCAGGCTTTGGCGGTCGGCCTCGCCCATATTGGCGCTGTCTTCGGTCATTTTTACGGCAAAATCCAGCATTGCGCGCTCGCGCGGGGTTAGCGTGGCCACGCGGTAATTCATGACCAGTGCTTCGCCCAGCTCGGGCCGGCCGGAAAGCGCGCGCACCGCGGCCCCATGCGCCACAAGGCAATAAAAGCAGCGGTTGACCGAGGAAACAACCACCGCAATCATTTCGCGCTCCAGCTTGGAAAGCCCGCTATCGCCGAGCATCAAATCATTATACATGGCGGAAAAGGCGTTGAGCTTGTCAATATTATGGGCGTATGCGCGCAAAACATTGGGCACGAGGCCGAGCTTTTCTTCGCAAATCGCAAAGAACTTGGCGGTGGCTTCGGGCAGCGGCTCGAGCTGCGGCAGGTTGAGCGCGGTTGGTTGATCCATAGGTTAATCCTTTCGACGATAATGATATTTGCCACTCTCGGCCATGCCAAGGTGGCGGTAAAGGCCGCAAGCAGCCTGATTGGCCGAGACGGCAACCAGTGTGAAAGTATCGGCACCTTGTTCGGCGGCCCAGGTGGCGGCGGCGGCGGTCATCGCGCGGCCAAGCCCTTTGCGGCGGGCGTTGGGCGAAACCTCCAGCGCGTGCAGCATGGCCGAATTTTTGTGCATGGATACAAAGGCGGCCCCGGCGGCGCGGTCATCTGCCCGGCCGAGCAGATAGGTTTTTGGCCCTTTGGCGCGGGCCATTACCGCAAGCCGGCCCTTTTCAATGCGCCCCGCCGCCCAGATTTCTTTCATGATCTCGAGCGCGGTTTCAGCCCGAATGGCGGCGCCGCCCCCGGGGTCATGCCTGGCGAGGCTGGCGACGGGGGCGGCAAACATCATGACAGGGTCTTTGATCGCGTATCCGCGCGCCGCCAGCGCGGCATCGAGCGGGCCATCCTTGCCGGAAATCATAAACAGGCTTGGCTGTTTCATGGCGCGCATGGCGCTTTCGGCAGCGCCAATCTCGGCCGCGTCGGCCGGGCCGTTGGCACTGGCCGCTGAAACCCGCTGACCGCCATCAAGGCCAAGCCGCAGCGTAAACGGGCCGCATTTGCTGTAGCGGGCGGCAGGCCATGTTGCGTCAACCGTGCGTAGTATTTCGGCCTCCGAGGGGGCTTGCCAGCTCATATTATGCATATCTCCAATACCGGTTCGTTTCGCACAATTCTCTCATATCCGAAGCGGGAAAGATCAAGGGTTTTATACTTCCCGAGGGCCACCAGCTCGGCCAGCCCGCGCCCGATGGCGGGCGATTGCTGCAAGCCATGGCCTGAAAAGCCGTTGGCGAAGTAAAAGTTGCCGATTTCGGGGTGCGCGCCGGTGACCGCGTTTTGGTCCAGCAGATTATAGGCATAATGCCCGGCCCACATGCGCCGGATTTTGATAGCCTCAAACGCGGGGGAACGCCGGGCAAGGGCGGGCCAGATGATGTCGTCAAACTCCTGATAGCGCGGCTCAAAATCGTCGTAATCCACGCGCGGGTCATCCTCGGGGCAGCAGCCGCATAAAAAATACGCAGCTTCGGGGCGCAGCCACACGCCGCTCGGGTCAATCATCAGGGGCAGGGGGCCTTGCGGCGGCGTGGCGCAATCAAAGGTGAAATTGGTGCGTTTGCGCGGCTCGACCGGCAGGTAAATGCCCGCCATAGCCGCAATATCGGCGGCACGCGGCCCGGCGGCATTGATAAAGGCACCACAGGCTATTTCAGCCCCCGAAGCCAGGTGCACCGCCGCCACCTTGCCCGCTTTTATGCGCAATCCGCTTACCTCGTCCCTCAGCCTTTTATGGGTAAAACCGGCCTTATATCCCTGCATCAGCCCTAGCGAGTCAAACCAGCCCTCGCCGCTTTGGCCAAGGCTGGCCAAGGTCAGATCATCAACATTGAGGTGGGGAAAGCGGCGCGCCAGCGCCTCGGGCGGCAAAAGCCGCACATCAGCCCCGCCAGCGCGTTGCACCGCGTGGTTTTGGCGTAAAATTCCGGCACTTTTTTCGCTGTTGGCGAGGTAAAGATAGCCCTGCTCGCAGAGGTTGAGGTCAACCCCCCAGCGGCTTGGGGCATCGCGGATAAAGGCGGCCCCGAACTGGCTGATGGCCACATTCAGCGGGTCAGAAAACTGCTGCCTGATACCGCTGGCCGACAACGCGGTCGAGCTGAACCGAAAGCTCGGATCGCGTTCAATAATGGTGATGCTGGCCTCCGGCAGCAATTGCGCGAGGTTCCAGCCGATGGCGCTGCCAATGACAGCGCCACCACAAATGACAATGTCACTCCGGGTCATCTGGGTGTGGGTAATTGCTGAACCAGCCACCCACCACCCGGGCCACCCGCGCGTTGGGGTCGTCGCGCTCGGTTCCGGCCATTATTTTGGCGGTGTAGCTATCGGCACTGTCTTTCGGGCGATAGCCAATATGCCCCGCCCGCGCGTTGGATACCGCCTGTTGGGCGTTATCAGAGGTGCCGTATATTACCGAAAATGCCACCCGCGGCGCGGTCATCGCCGCCTCTGTCAGCCGCACACAATCGTCAAAGCTCAGCCAGCTCCACAGCATCCGGCGGTCTGCCGGTTCGGGAAAGCAGGAGCAAATCCGCAGGTTGACGCTCTCGATGCCCCATTTATCCCAGTAAAGGCTGCCCAGATCTTCGATAAAACACTTGGTCATGCCATAAAACGTGTCTGGCCGGTGGCGGCCCTCGGTATCGGGCACGCTGTCAACCTCACGCATGCCAACCGCGTGGATGGAGCTGGCATAAACCACCCGTTTGGCGCCATAAAGCCGCGCGCCTTCATACATATGATAGGCAGCAGGGATGGTGTCGGTCATGATCTCGTCAAAGCTCTGTTCGCGCGGCACCCCGGCAAAATGCAGGATGATATCCACGTCTTTGGTGATTTCGAGCGCGGCTGCGCGGTCTGAAAGGTCCATCACGATCAGCTCTTCGCCTTCCACTGCCTCACCCATTTCAACGCGGTCCACCAGCCGCATATGGGTGGTCAGGTGTTTGAGGCCGAGGCGCAGGCGGGTGCCAAGCGCGCCAGCCGCGCCGGTGATCAGGATGCGATTGAATTCGGGCATGGTTAACCTCTTATCTGCGAAAGGGTGGCGGTGGGGGTGATGTTTTCGGGGTCGACAATCAGCTCGATCAGGGCACCGGTGGTGGATTGCGTGGCGCGGGCAAAAGCGGCGGGGAAAAGGGCGGTTTCCTGCACGGTTTCAGCGTGGAAGCCATAGGCTTGGGCGAGGGTCGTATAATCGGGGTTTTCGATATCGGTAAAGCTGGTGCGGTTCGGATAGGCGCGCTCCTGATGCATTTTGATGGTGCCATAGGTGCCGTTGTTGACCAAAATTACCAGCGGTTGCGCGTGCTCCTGCATGGCGGTGCCCATTTCCTGCATGTTCATCTGGAAATCACCGTCGCCGGCGATGCACAAAACCAGCCGCTCGGGGTGTTCAAGCTTGGCGGCAATGGCGGCGGGCAACCCATAGCCCATGGCACCCGATTGCGGGGCCAGCAGGCGTGCTTCCGGCCCGTAGCGGAAGAATTTGTTATGCCAAATGGCGAAATTTCCGGCGCCATTGGCGAGAATCGCGTTTTCCGGCAGGGTGGATTGCAGATGCGCCAGCACCGCCGCCATATCCACACCGCCAGCGCGTGCGGGCAGCACCATGCTGGCCTCGTAGGCGGCGCGCTGGCTGGCGGCCCAACCTTGCCAGTTACCGCGAAGGTCAAGCTGGGCGAGCACGGCGGCCAGCGCGTTTGGGCCTGCATGAATGGGCACATCGGGTTGGTAGATTTTGCCTAGCTCAAGCTCACTGGCATGGCTATGGATGAGCGGCTTGCCGATGCGGGGCACGGTAAAGGCTTCATAGCCGTCGGTGGTGTTTTCGCCAAAGCGGATATTGAGCGCAAAAACCAGATCAGCCTCGGCAATGGCGGTTTTGAGCGCTTTGGTTTTGCCCAATCCGGCATCACCTATATAGCTGGGCGAATGGTTGTCCAACAGATCCTGAAAGCGAAAAGCGCTGGCCACCGGCAGGTGGTTTTGCTCGGCAAATTTTTGCAGGTCGGCCTTGCCATGCGGGTTCCAGCCGCTGCCGCCGATCAGCAAAAGCGGGCGCTCGGCACGGCTAAAGGTTTTTTGAAGCTCATAGATCGCATCAGGGGTGGGGGCGGCCTCGGCCAGCCGCACCTTTGGCGTGGCGGTGGCGTTGGCCTTGCTGCGCAGCATATCTTCGGGCAGGGCAACAACCACCGGCCCGGGCCTGCCGGATTGGGCCACGCTAAACGCACGCGCGATGGTTTCGGGCAGGCGGGCGGCGTCGTCGACCTCGGTCACCCATTTGGCGATCGGGCCGAAAAAGGCGCGGTAGTCTACCTCCTGAAAGGCCTCGCGGTCGCGCATATCGCGGCCCACCTGCCCGATAAACAGGATCATCGGATTCGAGCCCTGCATCGCGGTATGCACGCCAATGCTGGCATTGGTGGCACCGGGCCCGCGGGTAACCATGCAAATACCGGGCGCGCCGGTAAGCTGGCCATGGGCGCAGGCCATGAATGCCGCGCCGCCCTCGTTGCGGTTGCCGATCAGGCGAATCGCCGGGTGGTCCAGCAGCGCATCGAGCACCGCAAGGTAGCTTTCTCCCGGCACGCCGAAAATGGTGGTTACGCCTTGTTTGGCAAGGCAATCTGCAAGTATCTGGCCACCGGTGCGCATGGGTTTCTCCGTTTTGGGCTTGGGTTAACGGACCATAAAACAACCCGTATGGAAAGCGAAATCATGGCCGGGTTAACCCGTTATGTGAGCGGGCAGCGTGCCGGTGCTCATATGCCGTTTTCGGCCAAAGCCCTTGATGCGGGCAACGGTGAAACCGGCGGCAGCCAAGGCGCGGCGCACATGGCCTGCGGCGGTATAGGTGGCAAAACTGCCACCTTTGGCGGTATGGCGGCCCACCTCCGCCAGCAAATCCGGCGACCAAAGCTCGGGGTTTTTGGCGGGGCTGAAGCCATCGAGAAACCACGCATCGGCCAAGCCTTGCCACTGCGGCAGGGTGGTGCGGGCATCTCCGTAAATGACCTCAAGCCTTAGCCCCGGCAAGGTGAGCACCCCTTTTGGCGGCCATTGCGCCAAAAAGGGCGCGGCCAGTTCGGCCAGCTCCGGCCAGTGGGCGGCGGCGCGGGCCATATCGGCAGGGCCAAGCGGGAAGGCTTCAAAGCTGGTGAAGCGCAGCGGGCCTGCGCAGTCGGCTTCTTGCCAAGCCTGCCACGCGGCCAGCGCCGTGAGCCCGGTGCCAAAGCCAAGCTCGGCGATATGAAAACCGGGCCTGAAGCGTTTTGGCAGGTTATTTCCGGCCAGAAACACATGCCGCGCTTCGGCCAGCCCGCCCGCCGCTGAAAAATAGGGGTCATCAAAGCGGGTGCTGCGGGGGCTGCCGTCTTCTTGCCATGTCAGGCTTGCATTTTGCGGGGTGATGGGGTCCATAAAGCCATTGATGCAATCAGGCGGGGCAAAGCGCAATGGCGAATATTTCTGTGATCGGTGCCGGTGTCTATGGCCTGAGCTGTGCGCTGGCCTTGCTGGAAGACGGCCACAAGGTGCGGGTGTTTGAGCAAGGCCGCGTCGGGCAGGGGGCCAGTGGCGGGCTGGTAGGGGCGCTGAGCCCGCATGTGCCGGAAGACTGGAATATCCGCAAGCAGTTCCAGCTTGGCGCGCTGCTGGGGGCGGCGGCGCATTGGGCCAGGGTCGAGGCGCTCTCGGGTCTGCCGACGGGGTATGGCCGTATCGGGCGCTATATACCGCTTGATGATGCCTATGAGGCTGAAAAAGCACATAAGCGCAGCGGAGGTGCGGCGCGATTGTGGCCGGAAGGGTTTGGCTGGCAGGTGCTGGAAGGCGCACCGATGATTGCCAAAGATACCGCGCCCTTTGGGGTGGTTTTTGAAAACCTGTCGGCCCGGATCAACCCGCGGCTGGCCACGGCGGCGCTGGCGAAAGCCGTGCAAACCCTTGGCGGTGAAATTATTGAAAACCACGCCGTTACCAAGCCCGAGGGCCTAAGCGTGATTGCCGCCGGTATTGGCAGCGCGGCATTGCTGGCGCCCTATCTGGGGGCCGGAAAAATCCGTGGGGTAAAAGGGCAGGCGGCATTGCTTGGCGTGCGGCTTCCGGCGGGCTGCCCGGTGATTTATGGCAACGGGGTATATATCATTCCGCACGCCAATGACACCGTGGCGGTAGGGGCCACCAGCGAAAACCAATTTGAACAGGCCGATAGCACCGACGAAAAGCTGCAGGCGGTGCTGGCCAAGGCCACAGCGATTGTGCCCGCCTTGGCTGCCGCCCCGGTGCTGGAGCGCCATGCCGGCCTGCGCCCGCGCGCCCCCAAGCCCGAAGCCATGCTCGGCCGCCTGGATGACACCACTTTTGTGGCCACGGGCGGTTTTAAAACCGGGCTTGGCAACGCCCATGCCATTGCCGGGGCGCTGGTGCAACTGGTGAGAGGGGAAACGCCCGACATACCAAAAGACCTCTCCCCGACGCAGCATTTGAGCAAACGGCTCAAACAGCCCATGCCGTGGCAGATCAGCCGCTAGCGGACCGCGCCATTCCGGGCACGCGCAAAAATATTGGCTTTGCGCCCATATTCACCTAGATTGAAAAAAACAAAGGGGGGCGCGATATGGTCAACAAAATTAAGATTTTGATTTCGTCGAGCAAATTCAACAATTTCATTTTGGCGGTTATCCTGGTCAACGCTATCGTGCTGGGTTTGCAAACCTCGAAAGAGTTGATGCGAATGGCAGGCCCTTTGCTAAATATTATTGATAATATCTGCCTTGGTATCTTTACCGTTGAAATAATACTCAAGCTGATCGTGATGCGCTTCCGCTTTTTCCTGATCGGCTGGAATGTGTTTGACTTCCTGATTGTCGGCATTTCGCTTGTGCCCGGTGCGGGTGGGCTTTCGGTATTGCGCGCCATGCGGATTATGCGGGTTTTGCGGGTTATTTCGGTTGCCCCCAGTCTGCGCCGTGTGGTCGAGGGGTTTATCACCGCCTTGCCGGGGATGGCGTCTGTTTTTGTGCTGATGGCGTTGATTTTTTATATTGGCGGCGTGATGGCCACAAAATTGTTTGGTGAAACCTTCCCGCAATGGTTTGGCACGCTGGGTGAAAGCCTGTATTCGCTGTTCCAGATCATGACGCTGGAAAGCTGGTCTATGGGGATAGTGCGGCCGGTGATGGCCGAGCACCCTTATGCCTGGGCGTTTTTTGTGCCGTTTATTCTGGTGACCACATTTGCAGTGGTCAACCTTGTGGTTGGCCTGATCGTTACCTCGATGGAAGGGGCGCATGATGCCGAAGACAACAAGGCCACCGAAGAGTATCGAGAGGAAGTTTTGGCCCAGATCAATGCGCTCACCGCCAAAGTGGAGGCGATGAGCGCCAAGCGCTAGCGGCGCTGCAGCAGCCGGAAGATTTCGGAGGCGCCGTAACCCGCCACCAGTGCCACAAAAATAGAGAGCAGACCGTAAAGCAGCGCCTGCTCTTGCGCGAGGTTATAGAGCCAGCGCTCCAGCCCTTCTTTGCGCACTTTTATGCCCACAGAGGCATCGGCAACAATATTACGATCGCGGATCAGATAGATGCGGGCGGTATAATCGCCCTCCACCAGATTGGCGGGAAGCTGGATGCTGGCGTCAAACAGGGTTTCGGCGGTGAGGTTGACAATGCCTTCTCGCTCCGAATAAAGGCCGTTTTTAACGCGAATACGGGTTACCGCCTCGCTAAAGGCCTGCATGTCGATATCGGGGTCTTCGTTGGCCTGGCGGCGCACCACATAATCCAGCCCGATGGCAAAATCGCGGCGGTCGCCATCGGTGAGAATTTCGTCAAGCGGGCCGGTGCTGGCCACCGTGAAAAAGCTCGGGGCTTCCGCAAACTCCACAGATTCGTCATTGACCCAAATGCCAAGGGTTTTGCTTTTTTTACGCACGGTGGTGTGTTCAAGCGGGCCTTCGACCACGATCGCCACATCCAGCGGCGCAATATCATCGGCCAGCGGCGCTTCGCGCTTGACAGCGCCGAAAACGAAAATTTCGGAGCCGGCATAATTGGCCGTGATGGCCACGCGGTTTTGGCTCAGGTCAACCACTACGGTTTCCTGTGCGGCGAGCGGTGCGGCGAAAACCGCCAGTAAAAGGGTAAAAGCGCGGATCATGCTAATGGTCTCCTGCGCCGATAGAGTAAAGCTCGGAAGGCATCAACAACAGATCTGTCGCCAGCTTGAAGCTCATTGCCAGCACCATGATTGCCAGCAAAATACGCAATTGTTCGGCTTTGAGCTTAACCCCGATGCGCGCCCCGATCTGGGCACCGATCACGCCGCCGGTGAGCAAAATAACCGCCAGCACCGCATCAACCGTAAAGGTTTGGGTGGCGTGGGAAAGCGTGGTAAAGGCGGTTACGAAAATAATTTGAAAGAGCGAGGTGCCAACCACAACCTTGGTCGGCATCCCCAAAAGATAGATCATGGCCGGCACCATGATAAAGCCGCCGCCCACACCCATTATTGCTGCCAATATACCCACCGACAGGCCAACCAGAAGTGGCGGAATAACGCTGATATAAAGCCCCGAGGTGCGAAAGCGCATTTTAAACGGCAGGCCGTGGATCCAGTTATGCCGTTTTTTGCGCGGCCGTGCGCCCGGTTTCTTTGATTTGCGGATCGCGTTGAGGCTTTCCACAAACATCAACGAGCCGATCAGCCCTAGAAAAACCACGTAGCTGATGGTTACCAGCAGCTCCACCTGCCCGATGCTTTTAAGGTATTTAAACACCCACACCCCGATGGTGGCCCCGACCAGGCCGCCTATCAGCAGGACAATCCCCATTTTGATATCAACGGTTTTGCGCTTCAAATGGGCGAGCACCCCCGAAAAAGACGAGGCGACAATCTGGTTGGCTTCGGTGGCCACGGCCACAGCAGGCGGAATGCCGATCATAAACAAAAGCGGTGTCATCAAAAAGCCGCCACCAACACCAAACATACCCGAAAGCACGCCAACCAAGCCGCCGAGGCCCAACAACAAAAAGATATTTACCGAGACTTCGGCGATGGGAAGATAGATTTGCATGCGCGATTCCGCCAGTATGTGAGGGTTTCCATCTATAGTATTACTTTCGGGTTTATCAGCCCATTTCGATGCGACATATCGGAACACCTGCCCCTTATTCGGGGCTGGTGCAAGCAAAAACAAATATGGGCGCTTGCGCATGGCGCGAACCGGGCACCATGGCGGCTTAGCCGGTGATAAACCGCTGCAAGATTTTTTCGAGCTTGGCGGCGCCTATCGGTGCCATATCTTTGGTGTGCTGGTGCGATATTTGCTCGCTGCCAAGCCCGGCCGCCATATTGGTGATCACCGAAATCGCCGCGGCCTTCAGCCCCAGAAACCGCGCCAAAATAACTTCGGGCACGGTTGACATGCCAACGGCATCGGTGCCGAGAATTTTCAGCGCGTTTATCTCGGCCGGAGTTTCAAAGCTCGGGCCGGAATACCAGCTATAAACGCCGGTTTTCAGGTCGATCCCTTCGGCTTTGGCGGCGGCAGCCAGGGCGGCGCGCATATCGGTATTATAGGCGTTGGTCATGTTGACAAAGCGCGCGTCGGTTTCCTCGCCGATCAGGGGGTTGAGGCCGGAAAAGTTGATATGATCCGAAATCATCATCAGATCACCGGGTGGAATATCCGGGCGAAAAGAACCTGCGGCATTGGTCAGGATCACTTTTGAAGCCCCAAGTGACTTGAGCAGCGAAAGCGGCACCCGCATTGCATCTGCTTGTCCGCGCTCGTAATAATGCGCGCGGCCGCCAAACACCGCCACCCGCATGCCCCAGAGATCACCGATCACCAGTTTGGCGGAGTGGCCGGAAACGGCGCTGACCGGAAAGCCCGGCAGATCCGCATAGTCAAAAGCCTCGCCCTGCACCATTTCGGCAATGTGCCCAAGACCGGAACCAAGGATAAGGCCAAGCGCCACCGGTGCATTGCCGGCGCGGGCCTGCACCTGCGCCAGCAACTCATCGCTCTTTGACATAGGGTTCCCCGCCCGCTTTTGGCGGAATGGCCTTGCCGACAAAGCCCGCCAGAATAACCACGGTTAAAATATAGGGCAGGGCTTGCATGAACTGCCCGGGCAGCACCATGAAGCCAAGGTCAACGCTTTGGTATCTGTTGCCGATGGCTTCGAGCAGGCCAAAAAGCAGCGTGGCCCACAAGGCCGGAACCGGCTTCCACTTCGCGAAAATCAATGCCGCGAGCGCAATAAAGCCCCGCCCTGCTGTCATATCTTTGCCAAAGCCGGCCGCCGCTGTGCCGAGGCTGAGGTAAGCCCCCGCCAGCCCGCATAGAATACCGGTGATCACCAGTGCCGAATAGCGCAGGCGCACTACCGAAATACCGGCGGTATCGACCGCGCTGGGGTTTTCTCCCACCGCCCGCATCCGTAGGCCAAAGCGGGTGCGGTAAAGCACCCACCAGGTGATTGCAACGACCAAAAAGCCGAGGTAAACGAGGATGTTATGCCCCGATATCAGATCATGGTAAATTTGCCCCAGCACCGGCACATCCTGCAATTCCCTCGCAAAAGGCAGGGTGATCGAGTCAAAGCGCTGGCCCTCGCGTAGCTGCGGGGTTTGCCCGCCCATTTTAAACCAGTATTGCCCGAGCAGAACCGTGATCCCGGCGGCAAAAAAGTTGATCGCTACGCCCGAGATCAACTGGTTTCCGCGCAAGGTGATGGAGGCAAAAGCGTGGATCATGGCGAGGATGGTCGAGGCAATAATGGCCGCGCCGAGCCCTATCCAGACAGCGTTGCCGCCCATGCCCCAGCCGCCATCGGCCACCGAGGTGCCCGCAAATGCCGAAAACGCCCCGGCGGCAAAGGCCGCGACCAGCATTTTGCCCTCAAGCCCGATATCAAAGATACCGGCACGCTCGGAATAGAGCCCGGCAATGCAGGCCAGCAGCAGTGGCGTGGCATTGCGCACCGCTGAATCGCTGAGCTGCAACAGATCATTTGTCAGGAAGTCCATCATGTTGCGGCCCCCTTCTTGCCAGCGCTGATAAAGA
>Ga0316208_1002641_pt1 | contig 14144 bp, 7 predicted proteins | sample 3monopyrite_MG_FD_204944 | JGI IMG/M metagenome (GOLD analysis project Ga0316208, IMG submission 204944) | Microbial mat bacterial communities from mineral coupon in-situ incubated in ocean water Damariscotta River, Maine, United States -... | ecosystem: Environmental > Aquatic > Marine > Coastal... | reverse complement strand
CCCCATTCACACCGAGACTCAACTGTTTCGTAGATGGTATAGCCCGTCAACTCTTCCACAATTGATGACTCTAACACGCCATCTAACCCTTTACATTCGGCTGCTGATGTCGAACCAAAATCATCCCAACTGCCGGTCTTTCTGGATGTTCCGGTCACGCCGACACCACCCCACGAATCAAACGCCCACCACGATGGTACGGTAGTCGTTACGGTAAATTCTGCACACTTACAGGCACGACCAGCGGATTGGCTGGGTGGCCCAGACAATCTCTTTAGATTGTTTGGGCGCCGGAGGCACAAGAGTTCTACCAAAATCGACGGTAAGTCGCGCAGCTACTGATCGTAATTAGTTTCTTCCGAGATCGTTGTTTCGGACTTCTGCCAGCTTATCTGCGAGCTTCGCAGGGTGGCCCAGACAATCTCTTTTAGATTGTCTGGGTGCCGGAGGCACAAGAGTGCTACCAGAATCGACGGTAAGTCGCGAAGTTACGATCGTGCTTAGTTTCTGCCAAGGTCGTTGTTGCGGAGGTCTGACAGCTTGGCGGCGAGCTTTGCTTTGAAGCGATCGACGAGAGTTTTGTGTTCGGGGTGCTCGGCGAGGTTGGTGTATTGCAGCGGGTCTGCCTCTGTGTCGAAGAGCTCGATGCCGGCGGAGGCGTCTTCTTTGTACTGGATGTAGGCGTAGCGGTTTTCGCGGAGCAGGAAGCCTTTGCGGGCAGGGGCGACGCTGAACGCGGCGTCGCGGACTTTGGCGGTTGGATCGTCGAGCATCGCTGAGATGTCTTTGCCCTGCAGTCGGTCGGGAACGTCCAGGCCGCAGAGTTTTGAGATTGTCGGGTACAGATCGAGGAGCTCGGTCAGGGAGTTGCAGACGGCTGGTTGCTTGCCCGGCACGCTGATGATCAGCGGGACGCCGGATGATTCGTCTCTGAGGCTGACCTTGGCCCAGAAGTCGTGCTCGCCCAGGTGGTAGCCGTGGTCGCTGGTGAAGATGACGATGGTTTTGTCGTCGAGGCCGGCTTTGTTCAGAGCGTCCAGCACTTTGCCGACCTGCGCGTCCATGAACGCCACCGAGGCGTAGTAGCCGCCGACGGCTTTCTTCTGACGGCGGATGTCCATCTTCATGTTCACGCTGGTTTTGTAATTGATGCCGGCTTTGGGAATGTCGTCCCAGTCGCCGTCGATCTTTTCGGGCAGCAGCATTTTGTTGTACGGCTTGAACGGCGGGTAGTAGCTGCGGGGAGCGACAAACGGCACGTGCGGCCTCACGAAACCAACGCCCAGCCAGAAGGGTTCGTCTTTGTGTTTGTCGATCAGCTCGACAGCCTTCGCGGCGGTCTTTCCGTCCGAGTGAACCATGTCGTCGCCGTCGGCCTCAACGACGACGAACGTGTTGCCACCGACGGCCGGCTTTTTGCCATCGGGATTGTTTTCCAGAGTCTCGCCGTCGCCGGGAGCTTTCCATTCCGGGCCGCCGCTGTTGAACCTTTCGGTCCATGACGCCTCGTCATCGGCTCCGTGGCCGCCGTCTTCGATGCCGCCGGGGACTCCCATGTGAAAGATCTTGCTGACTCGCGCAGCGTAGTAGCCGTTGTTCTTGAAGTGCTGCGACCATGTCGCGCGGTCGCCGATCTGAGGGCGAGGGTTTTTGTAGCCGAGCACGCCCGTCGCGTGCGGGTAGTACCCGGACATGAACGACGCTCGCGACGGTCCGCAGTAAGTGCCCTGGCAGTACGCTCGCGTGAACCGAGTCCCTCGCGCGGCGATGCGGTCGATGTTCGGCGTGCTGCAGACTTTGTTGCCGTAGCACGACAACGCGGTCGAAGTCAGATCGTCGGAGATGATGAACAGGACGTTGTATTTCTGATCGGCTGCTTTCGACTCAGCAGCGTTCGTGGCCGCCTGTTCGGTGCTCGGCGAGCCGGCAAGAATCAACAAAGTAAAAGCAAAACAGAGGATCTTCTTCATCGTGCAATCTCCGCAACGGGTGGTGCAATTTCCTGACGAGGGACACGATGGTATGTTCTGACGGATGACCTCGCGACAAACCTGAAGGATTCCATGCTGCCGAGAAAACTGATTTTCTAAATTCAACGTGTGCCACTGGCTTTGCCAGTGCAGATTTGCCGGTAGACGTTGAATGAATAAGGCACTGGCAGAGCCAGTGGCACACATTGTTCAATCAGCTGTGAAAGTGTCCCAATGCAAAATTCAAAACTGCGATCTAAGTCTTTCGGGCGGGGCGCCGCCTCGATCATCAAGGCTACAGCGGTGACAATACTGGTCCTGCTGTTGCCCTCTCGTGCCGAGAGTGCTGAGCCGCCGCATCAACTCCGAGTCCTCTGTTACAACGTGCATTGGTGCCTGGGGACCGACGGCAAGTACGACGTCGCGCGACTCGCCGATGTGATCAACAAAGCGAAGCCTGACCTGGTCGCTTTGCAGGAAGTCGATGTCGGAGTGAAACGGTCCGGCCGGGTTCACGATGTTCGGGAACTATCCAAACTGACTGGCCTCGCAGCGAGGTTCGGTCCGACTCAGCATTACGAGGGCGGCCTGTTCGGCAATGCCGTGATGACGAACCTTCCGATCCTGGACGTCGCCATTCATCCGTTGCCTTATACCGAAAGCACGGACGAACGCACGACCTATCCGCGCGGCGCGATCGCGGTCACGATGGAAGGGCCTGATGGAAAATCGCTCCGGTTTGTGAGCACGCATTTTCAGCACAACGTGCCCGAAGATCGTGTCGCTGAGGCCAAGGCCATCAACAAACTCTTCGCGGCTGATGGCGACGACTTGCGAACGATCCTCGCCGGTGACATGAACGCAGTGCCAGACGCGGATCCGGTTACCGAGCTGCTCAGAAAATGGACCAACGCGATCGACGAAGCCGCGACACCAACGGCACCGGCCACAAAGCCACGATCACGAATTGACTACGTCTTCTACCGAGCCTCCTCGCAGTTCCGGGTCGTTGAGTCGAAGGTGATTCCGGAATCGATCGCTTCGGACCATCGTCCGGTGTTGACGGTTCTGGAACTCTCCTCGAACTAAAACCCGCACGAGACCGAGCGCATTTCGTGGAATTTCCCGGCAGCCATCTTCGGAGTACGTCGAAATTCCCATGATCGAACCTGAAACACACCGCCGATTGAGGTAAGCTGATCGGTCAATCCCGCCACTGATTCCACTTCTCATCGCGAGACGTCAGACACTCCCGCCTCCTGATCTTCATCGGTCCTTCCATGATCGCTCCTGTTCGGAAGCTTTCTCTGTTTCTCGGTCTGGCTGTGTGCGTGCTGCCGAGTTCGGCCAAGGCGACGCCGGCCAACAAGCAGGCATTCTCTCGCTACTTTGGCAAGTATCTGCCGCGCGGCCTTGATTCCTGTGCGGTGTGTCACGTTCGTGCGGAAGCCAACGGGGCCGAGTCGCTTGACGAATTTCCGCACAACTCCTTTGGCAATCGTCTGGCCGCTGCGGCTGACCAACTGGCGAAGGAAGGTCGAAAATCGAGCATCCGGGAACGGCTGATTCTTGTGGCCAAGGAAGACGCTGATGGCGACCGCGTTTCGAATTTGAGTGAGATTCTTGCCGGCACTCTTCCCGGAAATGACGCAGCCAAGCCCGACCAGACATCGCTGGAGAAACTTGCGACGCTGCTTGTCGAGTTTGGCGAATATTCGAGTCGCTATCAGTGGCGGCCTTTCGAAACGGTGGTACGTCCGGTCGTGCCGACCGTCACTGCGAAAGAGTGGGTCAGGAATCCGATCGACCATTTCATCGCGGCGGAACACCGGGCACGCGGCCTGACACCTCAGGCTCCGGCCGATCCGGGAATTCTGCTGCGTCGAATTTATCTCGACCTTACTGGTCTGAGTCCGTCGCCCGAAGCCATTCGAAGCTTCATTGAAGAATCCAGGACTAATGGAAACGCTTATGAGGAAGTCGTCGACAAGCTGCTTGACGATCCGGCATACGGTGAGCGGTGGGGACGCCACTGGATGGACGTCTGGCGGTACAGCGACTGGGCGGGTTACAAGGCTTCGTTGCGAGACAGCCAACGGCACATCTGGCATTGGCGGGACTGGATTATCGAGTCGCTGAACAAGGACAAGCCATACGATCGCATGCTTGTCGAAATGCTCGCGGCTGATGAATTAGTGCCGGAAGACGCTGACGCTATTCGAGCCACTGGATTTCTCGCCAGAAACTTCTTCCGTGACCGCGACGCCTGGATGGACAACGTCGTCAAGCATACATCGCAGGGTTTCCTCGGACTGACTGTCGGCTGTGCGAAATGTCACGACCACATGTACGACCCGATTTCGCAGCGAGACTACTACTCGATGCGAGCGATCTTTGAGCGTTACAACGTGAGGACTGATCGCATTCCGGGAGTGCTCGACGTTGCGAAGAATGGCATCCCACGAGCTTACGACAATTCGTTGACCGCAGAGACCTGGTTGTTCGAAAGTGGCGACGAAAGACGGCCTCTCAAGGACGAAGCGATTCCGCCAGGAGTTCCAGGTTCGCTCGGAGGATCGTACAGCGTTGAGCCGGTCTTGTTGCCACTGTTTGCTGCGAAACCTGACCGTCGCGATTTCGTGAAACGAGATCTGATCGCTCAGGCAAAGAAAACTGTCGCCGAAGCCAAGGGCGAGACTGCTCTTCAAGCGGCAGATGCAAATTTAGCCGCTCTGATTGCGGTGCTCGAAATTGAAGTTCTGGAAGATGGTGGGAAAATGGATTCGGAAGCGTGGACGGCGGCCGCCATGAAGCTTGTCGAACTGCAACGTCAGGCTGCCGTCAGCGACGCTCGGTTGAAACTTGCCACTGGCGAGATGGCGGTTGTGAAAGCCGAAGTAGCTCTCGCGAAAGCGGTAAAAGACAAGAACAAGACAACCGAGGCCAAAGCCAGCAAGTCACTGGCAGCGGCAAAGAAAAGCGTTGTTGCCGCCCAGAAGTCGCTTGGTGTGGCGGAGAAGGCACTCGCCTCTGAAGTCACCACGAAGTACGTGCCTCGGAAACAAAGCATCTATCCGGAAACGAGTAACGGGCGTCGCCTGGCGTTTTCTCGATGGCTGACCACTCGACAGAACCCGCTGACCGCACGGGTCGCGATGAACCATATCTGGCTGCGTCACTTCGGAAAGCCGATCGTGCCAACAGTCAACGAGTTCGGAGGCAACGGCCGGGAGCCGACGCATCCGGCATTACTCGACTGGCTCGCGGATGAGTTCATGGCGCGAAACTGGAGCATGAAAGAAATCCACCGGCTCATCGTGACCAGCGCGAGCTATCGAATGTCGAGCCTTTCGAATTCTTCCAACGCGGCTGCCGATCCTGACAATCACTTTTTGTGGCGTATGCCGACTCGGCGAATGGAAGGCGAAATCGTCCGCGACAATCTGCTGCACATTTCAGGACGCATCGACCGAACGATGGGCGGACCGGACATCGACAACAAATTGGCTCAGAAGTCGATGCGGCGCAGCATTTATTTGAGACACGCTCATGAGAAACTGGTTGAATTTGTGCAGATATTCGACGGCCCCAGCGTCACGGAATGTTATATGCGGGAAAACAGCGTGAAGCCTCACCAGGCCCTGGCCCTGGCGAACAGTCCATTAACCGTTGAAGGCAGCAGTAAACTGGCAAAGCGACTACACGAAGAGACTGACGGACTGCCAGAGTCGTTCATTGAAGAAACATACCTGACAGTTCTCGGGCGACGTCCAAACCCTGAGGAAGCCGCACTGTGTCGAAACTTTCTCGGCGATGGACAGCCGGATTCGACGACACCCGCAGCGCTGCCGCGGTGCGAGAAGCTTATTAACGTTCTGTTTAATCACAACGACTTTATTGCGATCCGTTAACTCTCGTCTGTCGATATTAAACTCGTTGCTGACGCTCGCTTGTTTGCGACCTTTCTTTCGTTTGCGTTCTTCGAGACTTGTGCCATGTCTGACTCGCCAATCAACGATCGCCGTACTTTTCTGTCTGAAACAGGCATGGGCCTTACGGGTCTGGCTCTGTCGTCGATCCTTTTCAAAGATGGAGTCGCTCAGGCGTCGGCCCCCAACCAGGGCAAGCACTTCGAAGCTCAAGCCAAGTCCGTTATCTGGATATTTTTTATCGGAGGCTTGAGCCATCTTGAGAGCTTCGATCCTAAACCCGCTCTCAACAAGTATGCCGGTAAGTCGATCGAGGAAACACCGTTCGCCGCCGACGTTCTGAACAAAGACAAGATCAACGAGAATCTGCTCGATCCATCCAAACAGAAACGCGAGGTCTACAAAGCGGTCATGCCCTTGCAGACGGGCTACCGATCGTATGGTGAGAGCGGGCTTCAGGTCAGTGACTGGTTTCCGCACATGGGGTCGTGTGCGGACGACATGTGCGTCGTGCGGTCGATGTGGACGATCGACAATAATCACGGTGCCCAGCTCACTTATCACACAGGCCGTAAGATTACCGAAGGGGCGTATCCAACAGTCGGTTCATGGGTGAGCTATGGCCTGGGAACAGCCAACCGAAATCTGCCTGAGTTCGTCGTGTTGGGAAATCCCAGCGCCGACTGCTGCGGTGCGGCATGGACTCACGGTTCGAGTTATCTCGGTCCGAAGTATGCTGGCGTTCGTCTGAAAGTTGATGCGAAGCGACCACTCTCGTTTGTCCGTTCGGCAAAGGAGAATTTGACGATCGATGAGCAACGGGAAATGTTTGGGCTGATCGGGCAACTCAACCGCGCTGCCGGAATTAAGTATCCCGAAGACAAGGAACTCCAGGCGAGAATCAAGTCGTACGAATTAGCGTTTCAGATGCAGTCAACGGTTCCGGAAGTCATGAACTTCCAGCAGGAATCGAAGAGTGTGCAGTCACTTTACGGGATTGATCAATCGGCAACAAAAGCGTTCGGCGAAAAATGTCTGGCCGCCCGTCGCCTGGCTGAGCGGGGCGTGCGATTCATTCAGCTCTTCCACGGCTATACCGGCAGCGCTGGAGCATGGGATTCGCACCTCGACATCAAAGGGCGACACTCAAAGCTCGCCAGGCAGGTGGATCAGCCGATCGCCGGTTTGATTCAGGACCTGAAGCAACGAGGCCTGCTCGATGAAACTCTCGTCGTGGTTGGTTCCGAATTCGGCAGAACGCCGGGGGCCGAAGTTCGTGCTGGCAGCACAGCCGCCAAAGCGACCGGACGAGACCATCATCCTCACGGCTTCAACGTTGTCATGGCCGGCGGAGGCGTGAAATCGGGAATCGTCCACGGAGCGACAGACGAACTCGGCTTTCACGCGGCAGAGGACCGTCACTACGTGACCGACTTGCACGCGACGGTGCTTCATCAACTCGGCCTCGACACGCGACAACTCGAGCTTCCCGGCCGCAAACGTCTCGATCGCGATTTCGGTGAAGTGATGCACAAGATTCTCAGTTAAATCAACCTGCTCAGCCTCGAAACGGGTTCGGTTGCTGCCAGACTGGATGCTTGCAAAACGGGTCGATCTGATCTCGCTTCCACTCTTCGGCGAGGTTGTGTCAGAATATCGATGACGGCTGATGTGTTCTGTTGAACCGTCGGCTTCTCCCCCGCTGTCTCCCGCCAGTTGTGATACCCGCCCGCATGCTTCTCGCTCATTCAGCTTCCGCTCTGCCACCGATGATCGAAGCGACTCAACCGTCGCAAATGGTCAATGCTGTTTCGGAACGTCGCCGCTGCGTGGTCGCGTTGATCGAACGCTCATCGCGCTTTCTGCGTTGTGCGTTCGCGGCGCTCGCTTTGTTCGCTGGAGCGGGCAGTTCTGTAGACGCGGCAGATTCGTACCAGGAAATCGTGCAGCCTTTTGCGGCGAAGTACTGTGTCGAGTGTCACAATGCGAAGAAGGCTCGTGGCGAGCTGGATCTGACGAAGTATGCGACTGAGAAAAGTGTGACCGCACATTTTCGACGATGGCAGAACATTATTGCATTCATTCGTGATGGAGAGATGCCGCCGGAGGATTCGAAGCTGCAGCCGACGATCGAAGAGCGGAACGTCGTCATCCGGGTCGTTGAGGAGATGCTGATCGCTGAGGCGACTCGGAATGCGGGCGATCCGGGCGTCGTGCTTCCGAGGCGATTGTCGAATACCGAATACGATTTGTCGGTCAGTCATCTGACCGGTGTCGACATTCTTGCGACGTCCGAGTTTCCAGCCGATCCGGCGGCTGGCGAAGGGTTCGACAATACGGGCGAGGCCTTGACGATGTCTCCCAGCCTGCTGCGAAAGTACATGGCGGCGGGGCAGCACGTTGCCAGCCACCTGGTGCTGAGGACCAGCGGGATCAGTTTTGCACCTTTCCCGGTTACCTCGTACAACGAACGGAAGGTCTTAACCGAACAGGCGATTATCGATTTTTATCAAAGCCGTGATGTCAGGATTCAAGACTACCTGGAAGCCGCGTGGAAGTTTCGACATCGACCGATTGAACATCGTCAGACGTCGGTCGAGGATTGGGCAAAGACGCGCGGACTCAGCGAGAGATATTTGGCTCTGGTCTGGAAGACGCTCAGCGCAGCTTCTGCGTCGACGGGTTTTCTCAATCAGGTTGGACAGGCCTGGGACGCCGTTCCGCCTCCGGTAACGTCTGCCGGTGTGCCGGGAGAACTCGGTGACCTTGCACGATTGATTGACTTTCTCCGGAGAAATATCGGAACGAAAGACGAGCGTTTGATTCGACCGAACGCCGGGACCTGGCCAATCGGGCAACTGGACTTCCGAGCGAAGCAGGCGGCGATCCGCGACAAATTCAGTCCGAGCAATCTTCGCGACCAGGTATTCGTCCGCTTTGATCGAGTGGCCCGTCCGCGAGACGAGAAGCCGGGAGAAAGCAAAGACGCGAAACCTCACACGCTCTACTTGCGAGTCGATCCAGCTATCGACAGTGAGGGCGAGAGTTACGCGATCGTCCAGCGTCCGATCCTCAGCAGTTCCGGGGAGCTACCGCGGAACGACGAACAGGCAGAGAAGAATAACGTTGTCACTCTTCGCGAGTTCCTGACTGAGAATGCGCCGGACGTTGCAAAACAGTTGGAGTTTGGGCGACATCCGAACGGCACCGAAATTGACGCTGATTCGTTTGTCATCGAAACAGCATCGCTGATCGAAATTCCTTTGGAACGCGATGCGCAGGCAGCTGCCGAACACCGACACGTGCTGGCGAATTGTGTGTTCGACAAAGAGCACAGTCGCGGTCCGGGAGTGATTCTTCAATCTGCGACGAATCGTGTTCCGGACAATAAGTTGGCAGATCAAGCAGAGCTGTTGATCGACTCCGGAAGTGACTTCGCCAGCAAGCACATCGAATCTTCCGAACAGTTTTGCCGCACGTTTCCGAATCGATTCTTCTACGTCGATAAGAGCCGAGGATTGGCAGCTGGCTTTCATCTGGTTGAAGGATTTTTTCGGGACGATGAGCCGCTGGTTGAGAAAGTGCTGACTGATCAGGAACGCGTCGAGTTGGACTTGATGTGGGAAGAGATCAACTTCGTGACGCAAAGTGTCGAGACGTTGATCCGCGGTTTCGTCTGGTTTGAACGTTCGGAGCGACACGTTCTGCATGACAAGCGATTCGATTTTCTACGGGCTGAGGATCCGAAGCTTGTGGAAGATGAGCTGTTGCATAAGTTCGAGCGGCTTTACATGGACCGGCTGGGAGTGAAACTGGCCGAGGACACATTCGCGCCGGTCAATCCGGATGACGAAAAATTTGGACTCATCCACGGTTTCTTCGATCAGATTCGCGGCGGGATGGCTCGTCAGCGCGAGCTGTTAACGAAGGCCGAGTCACGCGCCTTTGCCGATCTGGATGAACTGGCGGCGCGTGCCTGGCGGCGGCCACTTGTGGATCAAGATCGGAAGTCGTTGAGATCGTTGTACGCCGCTCTTCGCGAGCAAGGGCAGGGCGTTGAGGATTCGGTTCGTGGTGTTCTGACCGCGATTCTGTTGTCGCCCGACTTTTGTTACCGCTACACGAACTCGCATCCGGGAATCGAAGTTCGTCAGCTATCGGATCGCTCGCTGGCTGGGCGACTGAGCTACTTTCTTTGGTCGTCACTGCCGGATGAAGAATTGCTGGCGGTCTCTCTGTCTGAGGAATTGCGAACTGATGCCGCGTTGGTCGCTCAGACTCGCCGGATGATCAAAGACGATCGTGTGAAGTCGTTCTCGCGGGAATTCTTTGGGCAATGGCTGCGGTATCGAGACTTTATTTCAAAGGACCCGATCAATGCAGAAGCGTTTCCAGGGTACACCGACGAGTTGCGTAGGGCGATGTTTGAAGAACCCGCTCGACTGGCGACAAGACTGATTCAGGAAGACCGGCCGGTCACAGAGCTACTCAATGCCGATTCGACATTCGTCAACGGAGTCCTGGCCCGGCATTACGGTGGCGGCGTTGAACGCGAGTATGGAAGGCGGGCTGCTGAATGGACAACCGAACGTCGGGACAGAGGACTTTCGACGGACAACGCCGATAAGCAATGGCATCGAGTCAGCGGGCTTCACGATGCTGGTCGCGGAGGCCTGTTCGGGATGGGGGTCGTATTGACGAGCAACTCGGCCGGTGAGCGAACCAGTCCTGTGAAGCGAGGTTTCTGGGCAGTCCACCATCTGCTCGGTCAGCACTTCCCGCCACCGCCGGCCGACGTTCCGGAGTTGCCTGGCGATGAAAAGAACGCTCCGAGAACAATTCGCGAATTGATGGCCGAGCACACGGCTAATCCACGCTGTGCAGTGTGCCATGTTCACTTCGATTCGTTGGGCATGGCGATGGAAGGTTTCGATCCGATCGGACGTCGGCGCTCCAAGGACCTTGCTGGCCGAGTGGTCATTGACTCGGTCGAATTTCCGGGCGGGGAAACTGCCAGTGGTATTCCCGGTCTGATTCAATACATTGAGAAGAATCGAAAGCAGGATTTCGTCAGAACTATGTGTCGCAAGTTTCTGGGTTACGCACTCGGGCGGTCAGTGATGCTGTCTGATTCGATCTTGCTTGAACAAATGGAGTCCGCGTTGCGGAAGAACGAATACCGGTTTTCAGTGTTGTTCGAGACGGTTGTGACAAGCCCGCAGTTTCGAAATCAACGGGGGCGAGATTTTTCAGTCACCAACCGATAAACAGTATTGATTGCGAATTATTGACCGACGACGTTCGGCTGAAAATTGACTGAGAAATCGACTGAGAGTTTAGATAAACAAACTTTCGTTCCCAGGATAATTGAGACGAAGCCATGAATTCCAAAACACAGATACCTCGTCGACACGTTCTGAAAGCAATGGGCGCGACTGTCGCTCTTCCGTGGCTGGAATCAGCAGGACGGGCGAACGGCAAAGCGGCTCCGCCGAAACGTTTCGCCTGCCTGTTCTTTGGTGACGGAATTCATCCGCCCGAATGGTGGGCGAAGGGCAACGGATCGACGCTTGAGATCGGTCCCGCTTTTGCACCGCTGGAAGCGGTCAAGCATAAGGTCAACTTTATTAACGGATTGGCCCACCCGGGCAACGTTGTCGGTGGACACGCCAAAGGCGCCGCGGGCATGCTGACTGGCGTGCAGCCGAAAGGTGGCCGAGAGATTCTCGCTTCGACGAGCATGGATCAACTGCTCGCACAACGGCTCGGCGGTGACACAGCGATTCCGAGTCTCGTGCTTGCTTGCGAACGCCCGGTCAGCGGTTTCCATGAGTCCGGCTATTCGATGATGTATGCGTCGCATGTTTCGTGGAGTTCGCCGGTTGCTCCTGTTCCGTCCGAGCTTTATCCGTCGCTGGCGTTCGACAGCCTGTTCGAAAGCCGCGGAAGCAAAATGCAGCTCAGCGTTCTCGACCACGTGCTCGGCCAGTTAAACGATGTCTCGCGAAAAGTATCGACATCCGATCGTTCAAAAATCGACGAGTACGCAACCTCAGTCCGTGAAGTGGAACAACGGATTTCAAAGATGCAGGAGCGTCAGGGAGAGGAACGCGAAGACCTCGACATGATCAAGTCGAAGCGCCCAGCCGATGGCTTGCCGACTCAGCTGGATGAACATTCGCGTTTGATGTGCGATGTCATTGCTCTGGCGTTTCAGGCCGATCGCACTCGGTTTGCGACGATGGTTCTGACGAACAATCTGTCAGGCCAGGTCTATCCATTCCTCGGGCTCCGCGACGACCACCACAGCTTTTCTCATGGCTGGCAGAACAAAGAATTCGCATCGATCAGCCGCTTCTGGGTCGAGCAGTACGCTTACCTGGTCAGTCGACTGGACTCCATGCAGGAAGGCGACGGCACGGTCCTGGACAACAGTTGCATCATGATGGCCAACGAGCAATGGACTGCTCACAGTGCTCCAAAAGTTCCGCTGCTTCTGGGTGGCGGACTCGGTGGAACCCTGGAAACCGGCCGCAGCCTCGACTACGAAAAGAGCGAACAGCGTTCAATGTCGTCGCTCTACCTCACCCTGATGGACCGCATGGGCGTCCGCCTGCCAAGCTTCGGCAACGCCACCGAACAGCTCTCCGAAATCTAATCGGTGAGCTGGCCGGTTTTAAGGCGATCGCTGAGTTTACTCTGGCTTCGCAAACCAGCTCGGGTCAGCTTCCTTTTCCAGGCTGATTTTCTGTGTCTCGCTGACGACAAACTTCTTGCCATCGCGATTGATGTCCAGTTTGTGCGCGACTTTCAGATTGCCGACATCGCCGTAGTCTGAGTAAACGATTTCTTCGACGACTTCTTGCTTCAGTTCGTCCGAATAGACAACGCATTCTGATTTCCGAAGCAGCCCCGATTTTCTGCTGAACAGAAGCGTCACGGATCTTTGTTTGTCGCTGGCCACGGTGACGCCGTCGCACTGTTCGCCGTCAACTTCCGCTTCACCGAACAGCGAAAGTTTGTATTTCTTGCTCGGTTTCGCAAGCGGAATCAATGTTGCGACGAAACTGGTGTGTTGTTGCTTCTTCTGTTCTGCCAGTTGTTCGGCTGGCATTTCGATGGTCCTGCCTTGCACACTGAGCCAACCCTTGTCTCCGTCGACGACGATGACGAACACGTTGAGGATCTCGACTCGAAATTTGTCGGGCAGAGACGTCTGGAATTCCCCTTCGTACGGCACTCCTTCACCCATTCCGTAGTACAGGCCCTTGTCCTCAACGGCAGCGATCTTCAGCCTGTTCAGCGCCTTCGCACCGCCAGCGGCCTTGATTCCTCGGTCAACGATCTGTTGAGCCTTTGCAGCATCATCCTCCGCTCGCACGGACGAGACGACAGTCAAAGTGATGGCCAGCACAGCCAGGGTGATGAGACGTTGCATAGATTCAGGCTCCGGTTCATAGATCGATATTACAGCACGATGCCTTGAAAACATTCGGGCACTGGCTGCACGAAGCGATTCGTTCGAGACAGTTTACTTGTTACGGGTTGAATTTCTGAGGAAGCAAGGGGGCCGTTTCAGAAGCTCCCGGATCCTTGAGCATTCGGAGCAGGTCGCCTTCGGTTGACAGTATCAGGCGGGTGTCCTGATCGAGCGTTTTTTTCAAGACTTCCAGTCGCCGCAGAAATTCATAGAACTCCGGGGACTGGCCGTAGGCCCCGGCGGTCAACTCGATCACCTGGGCATCGGCTTCGCCACGGATTTCTGCGGACTTCTGCTCCATCTCGCCTTCAATCTGGTCAAGCTCCTTCTGCGTTTGACCAAGGATCCGATTCTTCTCTTCCACCGCCTCCGACTCGTACAACTTCGCGATTTTCAATCGTTCTGAGATCATTCGCATGTAGACAGTCGCGCGGACTGAGGCGACGTAATTGACTCGTTTGATACGGACCTTGACCAGCTCCATGCCGTATTCTTTCAGATTGACGCCCTCGAGAATCTCAGCTTCGACGTCGTCCCGGCCATTGCCCGCGACGGTGTCGGCTTCCGTGCGTTCCAGTTCTTCCGTCTCGTAAATCAATTCTGCGTTCGACTTACGAACGACATCGATCAAATTGTGGCGTGCGACAACGTCGCGCACCGCCGAATCAACCAGGTCGTCGAGGATTTTCTGACCGCGTGCTTCGTTCCGGACCTTCACAAAGAACGTCATCGGATCTTTGATACGCCAGCGAGCCCAGACGTCGA
>Ga0316208_1002640_pt1 | contig 14144 bp, 10 predicted proteins | sample 3monopyrite_MG_FD_204944 | JGI IMG/M metagenome (GOLD analysis project Ga0316208, IMG submission 204944) | Microbial mat bacterial communities from mineral coupon in-situ incubated in ocean water Damariscotta River, Maine, United States -... | ecosystem: Environmental > Aquatic > Marine >... | reverse complement strand
TTTTGCGCATCGCGCATCGTTTGCTGCATCAATAAAACCATTTCCACCGCCTGAATTTTTTGGGCAACCTGTTCTTCCTCAGAGTCTCGCCGGCATCTGCTGCAATAATCGACAAAAGCAAACGGATCCCATGACTCTCTTGAAGCAAAGTCATCCGAACTCGATTGCGCATATCGAAGAAGTTTTGCATACACGGGTGAATGCCCCACATGTCTGAACCAGTATTTGGAATTCGAATCGTCCGGTTCCCGCCGGTGCATGATCGCGTGCCAATAGTCAGCTGCCTGATTTCTTCCCTGGTGCTGTGCATCCTGCGAATAGCCATGCGAAACTTCTAACGCATCGTACCACTGATACAGCCCGGCTCGCAGTGCGGTGAAGTCGGGAGAGGATCGATCAAGACTGGCAGGCAACAATTGCTCCAAATTTTGAATCAACGGATCGATCTGCTTCAATCTGGGATGCTGTCTGGTCGGTGCAAGTTCTGGCAGGTCTACCGAACAATCGGACCAGTCGATTTCCAGAAATCTTTCTTTTGTTGATTCCCCCCAGTTCAGTTTTGCCATTACTTCATGAAGGGAATTGCTTTCCATTAAAGCAGTACGCAAAACTTGAGCAGGCGCAAGAACAGCCCCGGCTTTCCATAATTCAGTCCACAGTGAAGCCATCTTTCCCCCCAATGCAAGCACCATAAAGTCTGCAAATGAATCGGATACTTTCGGCAGCCAGGCGGTTGAGCCGTTTTCCTGAATCACTTTGAGAGATTGACCAGTTGGAATCTGATTCGTTTCTGTTATTACCTGCGTCAACAAAAACCACTCGGCTGAGGATTGATTGACGATTTGTGAAATTGAATGCAGATTTTCAAACTGTTCAATAGAATCGCACTGATAAACCCGTTCGTTCGAGCAAACAGAATCTGCACAATTTGCAGCAATAATGTGTAGCCTTGTCATAAAATCCTTCTATTCAGTTCTTATCAATAAAGTGCTGCGCGATAGTGGTAGCGTATTTTATGAATCGCAGGTTAGGCTTTCCAGCCTGATGTATATGGTTTCCATGAGTTTTAGCGACACTCAAACAATAACTGTCGTTACTTCGATGCTCTGTTTTCTTGGACTTTGACCAAACAAAATAGATAAAACCCGACAGTAATTGTTCGAGCGATGCTAACTGGACAGCGACAGTGAATGAAAACTGGCGGTCTTTTTCATTGCGGTCTTTTTCATTGCGGTCTTTTTCATTATGGAACAGTTCTGCCCATTGCATCGGTTGCATTTTTCTTCTTCGGTCTCTATTCAAGATGATATCTAAAACAGGCCACTTCAACAGAAAACTAAATCCATGCACGACTCCAAACAACCGATTGGCTTTTGGTCGGCTGTCTCCATGGGGGTTGGGGCGATGGTCGGGGCAGGGATATTTGCCCTGCTGGGAGAAGCCAGTGCGATCGCCGGCAGTGCCGTTTATATTTCATTTATCATTAGTGGAATTATCGCGCTGCTGAGCAGTTATTCTTTAGGGAAACTGGGGGCCCGATACCCTTCCTCAGGTGGAATAATTGAATATCTAACCCAAGCCTTTGGTGTCGGGACATTTACCGGCAGCATGGGAGTGATGATGTACTTCGCTGCGGTGGTCTCGTTAAGTTTGGTCGCGAAGGCGTTCGGCAATTACGCCGCTTCGTTGATCCAGGAAAATTCTCTTGTTCTGCACCACGTGTTTGCGGTTTCCGTTATTGTGCTGTTCGTGGTTGTTAATTTGAAAGGGGCCAAAGATGTTGCCATCTGGGAACGTTTAATTGTCGGGATAAAATTTGCGGTTCTGAGTGGACTTTCCATTGCTGGGATTTTCTATTTGAATCCGACGTTACTCTCGCCTGAAAAATATCCTCCGGTTAATGATATCTTCTTCAGTCTGGCGATTACCTTTTTCGCTTACGGGGGGTTTAGTGTGATTACAAACACGGCTGAAGATATGCCTGATCCGGAAAAAACACTTCCCAAATCAATGATGGTTTCTATCCTTCTGGTGATGTTGCTTTATGTCGGTGTTTCTTTTGCCGTGTTTGGAAATTTGCCGACAGATAAAGTGATTGCCGCCAAAGATTATGCATTAGCACAGGCGGCAACGCCAATTTTTGGTCGCTGGGGTTTTAACGTGGTTGCCATTGCTGCGTTAATTTCGACCGCTTCTTCCATCAACGCGAATCTGTTTGCGGTCACCAATGTCACCTACCAACTTGCCAAAGACGGCGAACTTCCCGCGGAATTCGGCAAGCCGATTGCGCATAGCCAGGAAGGTTTAATTATCAGCGGCATTCTGGTAATTGTCCTCTCTGTTTTGCTTGATCTGACACAAATTGCTGTGATTGGTTCTATTTCCATTCTCTTCATTCAAACAATCACACACATCGGGCATTTAAGGCTCGCTGATTCCACAAAGGCATCACGTATTTTAATTGTTTTGGCAGCCGCTACCTGCCTGACGGCAATCATTCTGGCACTCATTTACGCCAGCAGAACAATGCCTCACATCATTGAGATTCTAGCCGGCTTTGTTGCCGTTGCAGTCATCACAGAGTTGCTTTTGCAAAAGATTTTACACCGAAAAATTCAAGCCCGAATAAAAGAATGATCTCGTTTACCAATGTAACCTGTCTCAAACTGGACTTTGCAGGACGATATCGTGACAATAACCCAATCATCTGTTCTTCAGATTCACTTCTAATGGTGAGCATCTCTTATAGAAATGGTTGATGCCGTGGCTCGAGTTATTGTTGTTCTTCTATTGATTAGTTCTGCCGTTGGTGGAGGCTGGTATTGGAAGACGCATCAGAAGCAAACCGACAGCAACGAATTGACATTGTTCGGTAATGTTGATGTGCGTCAGGTAGAATTGGCGATCAACGGGAATGAACGTATTGCCATTTTGCATGCGGAAGAAGGGGATCGCATCAAAAAAGGGCAACTGCTGGCGAAGTTGGAAACAGAGCGGCTCGAAGCGATTGTTGACCGTGCCCGCGCGATGCTGGAAGTTCAAAAACAGATTGTCGCCCGCTTGGAAGGCGGTTCCCGCAAAGAAGAAATTGCCAAAGCGAAAGCCGATGTCGAAGCCGTTGTGGCACAACTTGCAGATGACAAACGAACTTACGAACGAACCGCAGCATTGCATAAAACAGGGACAACGACTCAACAGGAAGTCGATGATGCCCAGGCGGCAATGGATGCCGCGGCCGCTCGTGTCAAATCGCTCGAAGCGACGCGCGATCTTGTCATTGCAGGCCCGCGCAAAGAAGATATCGCAGAAGCAAAGGCGATGCTCAAACGTTACGAAGCCGAACTGGCACAAGCTCAGCACGATCTGGATGATGCGTCCCTTCATTCCCCCTGCGAGGGAATTGTGCAGGATCGCATTCTGGAAATTGGCGACATGGCTTCTCCGTTGAAGCCCATCTTTCTGGTGGCGCTGGTCGATCCGGTCTGGGTGCGGGCTTTTGTTCCGGAACCTGATCTCGGAAAAATCTATGAGGGGATGTCTGCTTCGGTTTATACAGACAGTTTTCCGGGCAAGGCTTATGAGGGATGGATCGGCTTCATCTCCCCCACGGCTGAGTTCACCCCCAAACCGGTTGAAACAAGTGAGCTACGTACAAAGCTCGTTTACCAGGTGCGGGTTTTTGTGAAAAATCCGCATAACGAACTTCGACTCGGAATGCCCGCAACCGTAAAAATAAGATTAGATCTAACTGCAGCAACGCGTACTCCAGACCGAGATAAAAAAATAGAAACCGATGAGCATGATAAAACTGAAAAGCATGATGATTCTGAAAAGCAAGCAACCCCATGAGCAAGTCATCCCTTGCCCTTGAATCTGATCCTGCTCAGCAATCGGAAAACCAGTCGTGGGCGCTGCAGTTGAATGATGTGACAAAGCAGTTCACAACCGGGGATCGTACCGTTGATGCGTTGAAAGATTTATCGGTTGGCGTCTCTTTCGGCAAAGTGACCGGCTTGATTGGTCCCGATGGAGCAGGCAAAACAACGTTGATGCGACTTGCCGCTGCGCTGCTTCGTCCCCAACAGGGGGAAGTGCGTGTTCTTGGGTACCACAATGTGAAAGAGGCTTTGAAGATTCAATCGCTTGTCGGTTACATGCCTCAACGTTTTGGCTTGTACGAAGATCTATCTGTGCTGGAAAATTTGGAGCTTTACGCCGATTTACAGGGCGTTCCGAAACAGGTTCGTAAAAAACGGTACGACGAACTGATACAGATGACCGGACTGGCTCCGTTTCTTTCGCGATTGGCGGGAAAGCTTTCCGGCGGCATGAAGCAGAAACTTGGTCTGGCGTGTACGCTGGTGCATCCGCCCCGTTTACTTCTTTTGGATGAGCCAACCGTCGGTGTGGATCCTGTTTCCCGGCGTGAATTGTGGGAGATCGTCAATCGCTTTGTCACAGAAGAAGAAACAACGGTTCTGATCAGCACCGCGTATCTGGATGAAGCCGAGCGGTGTGATGAAGTCATCATTCTAAATGAAGGCGAATTGCTCGGCAAAGGAAAGCCATCGAAGTTCGATGCTCCACTAAAAGGGCAGGTTTTCGAGATCACGATTTCTGGAATGAAAAACCGTGACGCTCAGCGAATTTTGTCGCATCATCCGCAAATTATTGATGCGGTCATTCATGGAGACGCCGTGCGGATTGTCTGGCGAACAAAACAGACACCTGTTCTCGACGATTTTTTTTCGCAAGACCAGTCCATCAACATCAAAGAAGTTACCACTCGTTTTGAAGATGGCTTTATCGCGATGCTGAAGCAGCATCACAAAAAAAATGATGCGACAAGCGAAAATACAAACAGCAATGTTGAAACGAAACCACCCATTCAGGTTTCAGCTCAAAACTCTCCTACCGATCAACCAAATTCTCCCCCAAAACAGGAACCGATTATTCGTGCGGAAGATGTGAAACGACGCTTTGGTGATTTTTATGCGGTCAAGGGGGTCAGTTTTGATGTTGCTCCCGGCGAAGTATTCGGATTACTGGGTGCCAACGGGGCAGGCAAGACGACAATGTTTCGGATGCTTTGTGGGTTGCTGCCGACAAGTTCCGGGAAGTTGTTTGTGGCTGGGGTAGATGTCCGTAAAACCGCAGCCGCGGCTCGGGCGCAAATTGGGTACATGTCGCAAAAGTTCTCTCTGTATGGATCGCTGAGCGTTCTCGATAACCTCCGTTTTTTCAGCAGTGCTTACGGTTTGAGAAATCAACATCGCAAAGATCGTATTGAATGGGCCGTTAATGAATTTGAATTGACTTCGGTCACGCAAACAAATAGTGGGACGTTGCCGCTCGGTTATAAACAGCGACTTGCCCTTGCCTGTGCATTGATGCACGAACCGAAAATCATCTTTCTGGATGAACCGACTTCCGGGGTTGATCCGCTGGCTCGGCGAGAATTTTGGGAGCGTATCAGCGATTTGTCTTCGCGTGGCATCACAATTATGGTCACCACTCATTTCATGGAAGAAGCCGAATACTGCGACCGCATGGCGATTATGATACGCGGCGAAGTGCTCGCCCTGGGAACTCCAACGCAAATTAAACAAAAAGCCGGTTCAGACGAGAAGCCGTTACTGACGATGGAAGATGCGTTTATCCACCTGATTGAAACGCACGATCAACAGGTGAAAGCATGACGATTTCATCTAATAAAAAACAATACGCCCGTGGAGGCAGTCTGCTTCGATTACGTGGATTAATGCGCAAAGAATTCATGCAGATTATGCGTGACCCGAGCGCGTTGGGGATTGCGTTCATTCTACCGCTGGTGCTTCTGTTTCTTTTCGGGTACGGCGTTTCGCTCGACTCCAAGCATGTCCCCGTTGGCTTGGTGGTGGATAAGACAACTCCCGATACCAACAGTTTGTGCGGTGCTTTTGAACGCTCTGAATACCTTACGACTCATTATTTTCATGGGATTCGCTCTGCAGAACAATCGCTGATGGAGCGGAATATTGATGTCGTTGTGCATTTACGGGAAGACTTCTCTGAAAAAATCCGCAAGCCCGAAGGAGCCGTCATTCAGGTATTGATTAACGGGATCGATGCCAACACCGCCCGCATTATCAACGGGTATGTCGAAGGAGTTTACGGGAACTGGCTTGCAGATCGGCAGCTTGAAAGTGGCCTGCAATCTGTTTCGGGAGTGGGTGTTGAACACCGTGTCTGGTTCAATGCAAATGTCAACAGCCGCAACTATCTTGTACCCGGCGTGATCGCGGTCATTATGACGCTCATCGGGGCGTTACTGACGGCGTTATTGATGGCTCGTGAATGGGAACGCGGAACGATGGAGGCGCTATTGGTCACGCCAACTTCGATGAATGAAATTCTACTCGGAAAAATACTCCCTTATTTTCTGTTGGGGCTCGGCGGATTAGCTCTCTCGGTCGCGGTGGGAGTTTGGTTATTTGAAGTGCCACTGCGTGGTTCGCTAGGCGCGTTATTTGTTGCATCCTCTTTGTTTTTGCTGACAGCGCTCGGGATGGGACTGTTTATTTCGACCGTGACCCGTGTTCAATTTGTCGCGGCTCAGGTGGCAATCATCACGACTTTTCTGCCCGCGTTTATTTTATCCGGCTTCATTTTCGATATTGGCTCGATGCCCAGGCCGATTCAATGGATTACACATATTGTCCCTGCCCGTTATTATGTATCGATGCTAAAAACGATTTTTCTTTCAGGAGATATCTGGTCGGTACTCCTGCCCAACTCGGCGGCTTTAATCATCATGGCAATCATCTTTCTGGGATTAACACGACGACTCTCACAAAAACGATTAGATTAGGCTCTTATCACTGAAATGCTGCGAAAAAGTGGCAAGAGATTATTGTTACGAAAAAGAAAGATGTGAACCACGGAGGTGAACCACGGAGGTGAACCACGGAGGTGAACCACAGAGAACACCGAGGAAAACAAAAAGTGAGTTTCACGAATAAAAGATAAATAATATGATATTTCAAATCGATCAAATGATCGGATTGAATTTAAAACTGTTGCAGGCGTTGCGAGAAACTCTTTGAGTTTGGCGCGTCTTTGCAAGAGTTTTTTCTCCGTGACCTCTGCGTCTCTGTGGTTAATTTAATTTCCTACTTTTGTCCCGGCTACGCCGGGTAAGGAGAACAGTTTTGTCACGCTTGATGGCGTTGATCATCAAGGAATTTCAAGCCCTGCTGAAAGATCCGCGAAGCCGATTTGTGATTATTGGCCCGCCGATTATTCAGTTGCTGGTCTTTGGATATGCAGCGACATTCGACGTGACGCATGTTCCGATCGCTATTTATAACGAAAGTTCTGCTGCCGGTTCACGAGACCTAATAGCGAAGTTTGTCGGTTCGCCCAATTTTACCTGTGTCGAATTTATTCACGATGACGAGCAGATCGCCCCGTTGATCAACAACCGAAAAGTGCTGGGCGTGTTACGGATTGGACCGCAGTTTGGCAGAGACCTCAATGCCGACGGGGCTGCTTCGGTACAGTTTATTGTCGATGGCAGAGATTCCAACACAGCTTTAATCACCGTCGGTTATGCACGTTCGATTGTGAATAATTTTAATGCCGAGTGGTTGAAAAGCCGAGGCATTACCAATTCATCCGCCCGCCTGGAAGTCCGTTCCTGGTTTAATCCGAACCTGCAAAGCCGCTGGTTTATCGTTCCCGGTATTGTCGGGCTGTTGACTCTGGTTGTCACTTTAATTGTGACCTCCCTTTCGGTTGCCCGGGAGCGAGAACAAGGCACGTTCGATCAATTACTTGTCACGCCGTATCAGCCGTGGGAAATTTTGATCGGAAAATCGGTTCCCGGTTTTATCATCGGGATGCTCGAAGCGACGTTTATTATTATTGTTGCCGTCCTTTGGTTTCAGGTTCCGCTGGTTGGAAGTTTGCTGACGCTTTATATCGGGCTGGCACTATTTGTGATCGCTGCGATTGGAGTTGGCTTGATGATTTCTTCCCTGGCCGTGACACAACAACAGGCACTTTTGGGAGCATTTTTGTTTCTGGTTCCTGCGATTATTCTTTCCGGTTTTTCGACACCGATTTCAAATATGCATTATTTTGTCCAGCAAATTACCTATATCAATCCCATGCGATACATTATGGTGGTCCTGCGCAGCGTCTTCCTGCAGGCAACACCGCTTGAAATGATGATCAACCAATTCTGGCCGATGGCTTTAATCGGGGTCGTTTCGTTAACCTGTGCCGCATGGCTGTTTCGCAGGCGTATGTATTGAAACTTACTTCAAAATTCGCATAGCTTAAACGTCCAAGAAATGTCGAACAGTTTGTGAATTTATTGTGAGAAACTTTCCATTACTGGTTTTGTTTTGATCGTTACCCGGCGTAGCCGGAGCGAAAAGTAGGTTAGGCTTTCCAGCCTGACCAATGTGGCCTCCATGAGATTTACTCTCTGATTGACCAGTGATCGCTGTTTTATTCATTGAAGGATCAATGCAATTCATCTCAGGCTGGAAAGCCTAACCTACGATTCATCATAAAATTCCTGCCACTTTCTCGCAGCATTTTATTGACAAGAGCCTAGTGCAGCTTCAATCCTAAAAGAAGGGGTTGCAAAAGATTTAAGGAGCGACAACGGAGCGGGTTATGGAAACAAACACCCCAAATCTAAGCCCTGAAAGGGCACTAGCGAGGCTTTGCCTCAACCCAATTCTTTCATCTGTTACAGTAAAAACTCAACAGGGTGGGTAGCCCGACCACTTCAGTGGTTGGGTGCCGCCAGGCACAAGAGGCTCGCGTCCTGTGCGTTCAATATCATGGAAACGTCCCATGCAAAAGGAAACCAGATGGCGCGAGCCTCTTGTTGCTACGCAACCCAACCGCTAAAAGCGGATGGACTCCCCTGTTTTTCAAGTTCAACCACGACCACTTGCTAAAACACCTGAAAAACCGGAGCATATGCAGGAATTGGTCATCAGACGCAAGCAACTTCTTAATCACATGACGGCTAAAACAAACAGAATGGACTCGGTCCGCTTGAAGTCGGTCATACGCAGCATCAAGAAGGTGACCAAACTCTTTAAAGAACAAATCGCTGACATCGAAAAGCAAATCCTCAAACTGATTGAATCCGATGACGAATTCAAACGAAAGGCCGAGGTCCTGGTCAGCATTCCCGGAGTCGCATAAACTCCGCGGAGGACGTAAACGCCTTCGCAGCAGCCTGTACATGGCGGCTCACAATGCCCGATTGCACAATCCCAAATTTAAAGAGAATTACAATCAATTAATTGCCCGTGGAAAATTATTTAAGGTTGCGATGGTTGCTGTAATGAGAAAACTACTCGTGATCATGAACACCATGATCAAAACCGACACCACCTGGAACGCTCATCTCATAGAAAGTTGAAAAATATGACCAAAATCACAATTTACAACGTTGACAATTAACACAGCCGCTCGGTGGTTATTTTCGGTGGTTATTTTAATTTCCATTGCTTGGTTCCGGCTACGCCGGGTTAGGATTGTTCGAACGATCCTTATTCTAGAAAAGAAGAGTCGTATCAGCCCAGGCTGCTCTACTCCCAGTTCACAATCACAGCGGAGTGAATTTGATGTAAACCGTACATGTCTCGCAGAAGCATCGCACCGCTTTCGTCGATTCCTTCACAGCGTCCGGTGATTTTCTTCCCGGATTGATCAATGGTCACCATTTTCTGATCAAGCAAATGATACTCTTCCCACGCAAACGGAAAGTAATCTTCTCTGCATTCTTCATCTTCGAAGATATCTTCAAAGTTCGCCATGATCGAAAACAGCACCGTTGTCAGCCGTAGATCTTCTGTTGAAGCATCGCGAATGGAAATTGCTTTTTCGCGAATTTCATCCGAAGCAGAAAAGAAAGAATTATTCACATTCAGGCCGATGCCGATCACAATCACATCATTGGGAGTGCCTGGTTGTTCCAGCAAAATACCGCACACTTTTTTGCCATCCAGATAAATATCGTTGGGCCATTTTAACCACACCCGAGAACCATCGATATCGCCACTGGTCATAATCGCTTCACGAACTAAAGCCGCCGTGATTAAAGAAAATAACTGCTGTTGTGAACGGGGAAATCCATACTTTTCAGGAGAGATCATCACCGAAAAAGTGAGAGAGGTACGATCCGACCACCAACTGTTTCCATCCCTTCCACGGCCCTGCGTTTGCTGCTGTGCAACGACAACCGCAGGAGTTTTAATCGTTGCTGCCTTTTGCATCATGTACTGGTTGGTGGAAGGCAACTGCTCATGAATTTCAAGAGTCCACTCAGGGAAAGCGGCTTCAATGATGTTTGGTTCGATTTGATCGTCCATACTGTCGCTCCGGTTTTTAGTGAGTACCTTGTCAAAAAAATGCTGTGCTAATGTGACAGAATATTTTAGGCGAGCCGGGGGTGTTAACCCCCTGGTAACTCTGCTCTCACATTATCGGCAGCAAATCGACACTTATTAAGTTACCAAGGCCATCACTGACCCGGCTCGCCTGATCTGTTCGATTCCGGCTCCTCTGGGCTGGGTATTTATTGAATGGATTATTTGAGTTTATCTATCCACGGCCCCAATAGCTTATGGGCGTATTTTCCCATGATGTCGGTTTCGATGTTGATACGATCTCCTACAGTTCGGCTGCCCAATGTTGTCACTTCGAGCGTGTGAGGAATGAGCGCAACACTGAAACAGTTTGGTTGAACATCAACCAGCGTTAAGCTGATTCCATCCACGGTAACCGACCCTTTGGTGACCATGTACTGCGAAAGTTCTTCGGGTACTTCAAACCACATCGTGATCCATTCATCTGATGTATCGATTTGATGCACGGCACCTACGCCATCGATATGCCCCTGGACAATGTGACCGCCAAGCCTTGCGTTCGCGAGCATGGCTCGTTCCAGATTGACTCGGCAACCGGGCTGTAATTTGCCGAGATTCGTTCGAGAAAGCGTCTCTTCCCCCGCTTGGAAATGCCAGCCAGCTTGATCGATTTCTATGATCGTTAAACAACAGCCGTTGATGGCAACCGAATCGCCAATTTTTGTTTCAGGACCGGAATCGTTTCCCTGTAGCATCTCTTCAGGAATACGCACGATAAGCCGAACGCCTTCCCCTTCTTCGAGAAGTTTTTCGATTGTTCCCTGACCTTCAATCAGTCCTGTAAACATGATTATCGTCCATCTACTGCCTGGTTTATGACTCTAGTGAATCTGTTTTATTCTCTGGATTTCCTTTTGGTTTAACAATGTCTTCGTTGGTCTTTTCGATTGAATCAACCGTTGTCGAAGTGGAATCTGTTGAAACAGCATCGAGTGCGATGGGAGGATTTTTATTCTGAGCAGCAGCTTGTTCGCGACTCTCTGGACTCATCTTCTTTTCAGTCTCACTAATGACAGTTTCAGTCTCTGATTCGACTGCTGGTTCAGGGGCATCGGGGACGAACAGGGTGCTGGCTCGTTCTGGTTGAATCCATTCCAGCAGTCTGGCAGCGATGCGGGAAGAAACTGTTTTCAATCGCAGCACTGCAATCGAATTTCCCATCATTCGATAGTTTTGCCCTTGTCTCATCAATCCGGTTTCTTGAGAACTGTCACTCGAATCGATGGTCGGCTTCCAGAATTCATTCTCTTTATGAACAGGCAATGTGAAATCGACCGGGTACTTGTTCGCATTCAAAAGCATCAATAATGTTTTGCCATGAATCTGACGGCCTTTTTCATCCACTTCTGCAATGAGACCTCCTTCGAGACGTACGGCCAGGCATTGTACGTGGGGTTGGTTCCAGTTTTCGTCAGTCATTGCATTGCCACTCGGTGTTATCCAGGAAATATCCTGAACTTCATCCCCGCGGATTTTGCGTCCCTGAAAGAAATGGCGTCGTTGAAAAACAGGATTATTTTTCCACAACCGTACCACTCGTTTGATGTATTTCAGGAATTTCTCTTTGACGGGATCCAGTTCCCAATCTAACCAACTGATTTCGTTATCCTGACAGTACGCATTGTTGTTACCGTTTTGGGTATGACTCAATTCATCCCCCGCTCGCATCATCGGCACACCTTGGGAAAGTAGTAGCGTTGTCATCAGGTTGCGTACTTGCCGGCCTCTCAATTTTAATACTTCCGGCTGATCAGTTGGCCCTTCTTCACCACAGTTCCAACTTTCGTTGTTATTATCGCCATCGCGGTTATCTTCGCCGTTAGCAAGATTGTGCTTCTCGTTATAACTGACTAAATCTCGCATGCAGAATCCGTCGTGCGATGTCACAAAATTGATGCTCGCGTACGGCCTTTTTCCGTTATGTTGATATAGATCGCTGCTGCCGGTCATCCGTGTGGCGAATTCCGACATCGTGCCGCCATCGCCTCGCCAGAATTGACGCACGCAATCTCGATACTTGCCGTTCCATTCGGTCCACAAAATCGGGAAGTTCCCTACCTGATAACCACCCTCTCCCAAATCCCACGGCTCTGCGATCAACTTTACCTGTGAAAGAATCGGATCCTGATGGATGATATCGAAAAATGCTCCCAGCTTATCGACCTCATGCAATTCCCGCGCGAGTGCGCTGCACAAATCGAACCGAAAACCATCGATGTGCATTTCATTCACCCAGTAACGCAGCGAATCCATAATCAACTGCAACACATGCGGCGTCTGCATATTAAGCGTGTTGCCACACCCCGTGTAATCCATATAAAAGCGTCGGTCATCGTGAACCATGCGATAATACGAACTGTTGTCAATTCCACGCAAACTAATAGTCGGACCATGATGATTTCCTTCTGCGGTGTGATTGTAAACGACATCCAGAATCACTTCCAAACCGGCCTGGTGCAGTTTTTTGACCATCGATTTGAATTCGTTCACGCTTCCTTGTGGCGTTTTATCCGAAGAATAGCTTAGCTCCGGCGCGAAGAACCCAAGTGTGTTATATCCCCAGTAATTGCTCAGCCCTTTTTCGATTAAATGTCGGTCATCAATCTTTTCGTGAATCGGCATTAACTCAACCGCAGTCACTCCTAAATCGAGCATATGTTGAATCGAAGCTCGCGATGCTAAACCGGCGTACGTTCCCCGTTTTTCTTTGGGAACTCCCGGATGTTTCATCGTGAACCCTTTGACGTGCAATTCGTAAATAAGCGTTTTGTGCCAGGGCGTTTTTAATGGTTTATCATTCCCCCAGCGGAAACGGTTATCAATAACAACACTTAACGGGGCAGCGGCTGCATTATCACGATCATCAAAGGAAAGGTCTTTCGCGGGGTCGGAAACATCGTACCCAAACATGGCATCGGTCCAGCGTATTTCCCGCCCAATCGATTTCACATACGGATCCAAAAGGACTTTGTTCGCATTAAACCGGTGTCCATGATGCGGCTCGTAAGGTCCATGCACACGGTAGCCATACAGTTGACCTGGCTTTAGTCCCGGAAAATACCCATGCCAGACGAAATCGGTCTGTTCCGGAAGTTCAATCCGCTGCGATTCATGGATGTCATCGATTTCATCGAAAAGACACAACTCAACTTTAGTCGCATTGGCAGAATAGAGAGCAAAATTAACGCCCACCCCATCCCAATTTGCTCCCAACGGATACGGGCTTCCCGGCCAAATCTTATTCACTGATCATTCCCTTTATCGATACCTGCGGAACGATATCAAATGCTGAAAAAATGTGTCGAGTGCATCGTCGCGCACCCTTCCTATGGCAAAAGTCTATTGTCTCGCAAATAATGAGCGATACAAGAGGAACCGGGGCGATTTCTCAATGCGAAACGGGATTCACAACAAACATGAATATGTTGATGTGAATCCCTAGTGCTGCAAGCAGCAATTGATGTGTAACGCTTTTGGGCATTTCGTAAGTGAATAACCATGAAAAACGTTCAACATCAATTCGGAAGATTAACACTAGTGCAGCTTCAATCCTAAAAGAAGGGGTTGCAAAAGATTTAAGGAGCGACAACGGAGCGGGTTATGGAAACAAACACCCCAAATCTAAGCCCTGAAAGGGCACTAGGCTGGTCAATGGAAGATATCCGAGCGAAATTACTCTGGCAGGCGACCTCTTTCAAGGGGAGT
>Ga0316208_1002638_pt1 | contig 14162 bp, 13 predicted proteins | sample 3monopyrite_MG_FD_204944 | JGI IMG/M metagenome (GOLD analysis project Ga0316208, IMG submission 204944) | Microbial mat bacterial communities from mineral coupon in-situ incubated in ocean water Damariscotta River, Maine, United States -... | ecosystem: Environmental > Aquatic > Marine >... | reverse complement strand
CTAAACTTCCAAAATTTTCCATTAAAGAATGGTTTGCAGAATCAAACCATTGTGGGAAACTTTCAATACCTAAAGCAATTAATGCCCAACTAATGGCCATCATGACCAGTGCCGGAATAAGTTTGTCAATTTTTATACTATGCTCTAAAGTAATGGCTAAATAGCCCATAACAAACACTAAGATAATTGCTGCTTCCATAAGTTTTTGGTTAAATAAGTTGTTTTAGTGCAATTTCGAATGCGGATGCACTAATTTCCGTTTTTGATTTATTTTTATTGTAAACTTTTTCTATTGCTTCTTTAATTCTATTTGATGTATCGTTAAAAATGGCCTCATCGGTCATTTGCACTTTGCGTTCCATAAAATAGGCAAAAACTCTTGCCATTCCACAGTTAGAAATAAAATCTGGAATTAAACTAACTTTATAATCTGTGTGTTCCATGATTGGTCCAAAGAAAATTTCTTTATCTGCAAAAGGCACATTTGCGCCACAAGATATAACTTCTAATCCACTATCAATCATTTCATCTATTTGATGAATCGTGATTAATCGTGATGCAGCACAAGGTGCGAAAATTTCGGTCTTCAACGCCCATATTTTTTTATTTATCTCTTCAAAAGGTATTAAATTATCTGCAACCAAAGTATTCTCTTTTTTTGCAAGAAACAATGCTGTTATTTCATCAAAAGTAAAGCCTTCTTCATTAATTAAACCTCCTGTACTATCAATAATACCAACCACTTTAGCTCCCATTTGAGATAAATAGAATGCCGCAGCGGCTCCTACATTTCCAAAACCTTGAACAACAGCTTTTTTTCCTTTAACCGAACCACCATAAATATTATAATATTGTTTTACAGCTTCAGCAACACCAAAACCCGTAATCATGTCGGCTACTGTATATTTTCTTGATACACTTGGTGAATATTGCGGGTTTTCAATAACTTTAATAACTCCCTGTCTCAACTGCCCTATCCTATTTATTTTATCGGCTTCAGTTGGCTTGAAATGCCCATTAAAAACACCTTCTTGCGGATGCCATACCCCACTTTGTTCAGTAATAGGAATCACTTCATGAGTTTCATCCACATTCATATCACCTCCAGTACCGTAGTAGCTTTTCAACAAAGGCGAAACAGCAGCATACCATCGTTCTAAAACGCCTCTTTTTCTTGGGTCTTTTGGGTCAAAATTAATTCCAGATTTAGCGCCACCAATAGCAGGACCAGAAACCGTAAATTTGATTTCCATAGTTTTTGCTAAAGATAAAACTTCATTCATATCAAGTCCTTTACGCATTCTTGTTCCGCCACCTGCCGCTCCACCACGAAGCGAGTTTATAACAACCCAACCTTCAGCTTCTGTTTCAGAATCCTTCCAGTTAAAGACTATTTCAGGGGTTTTATTTTCATATATTTTTAATAATTCTTTCATTTCTATTTTAAAATTGATACATATTAAGCTAACATTATTGTTTATCCAAAGGTAAATAGTAGTGTAGCTATAACTGAGTCATAAGAAAGCGATTAAATTATTAGTGAAACAAATATAAAAAACTAAAACTCCTTTAAGATTAATTTTTTGTGATTTTTAGGGAAGAAATATTTTACCAGAGCTATGATCCTTAATAGCGCCAGTAACACTGCTTAAACAATTGACCTCATTTCTAAGTTTTTGTACACCTAAAAATCCAAAAATTACAGCTTCTTTAAATTCAACAACCTCATTTTTTGGAACTATTATTTTCTGTACGGCATGTGCTTTAATTCTATCCATCAAGTAAATATTATAAACACCGCCCCCTGTGATTAGAACACTGCCTGTGTTTTTTTTATTAATTTCTGAAGCTATCTGAATAGCAATATGTTCAACAAACGTTTTAAGAACATCCTGTATTTCTAACTTAAAAGTATCAATCAGTGGAAAAACAGTATTGTTTACCCATTCCAACCCTAGAGATTTGGGATAAGTTTCCTTATAGAATTCTAAAGCATTTAATTGATTTAGTAATTTTACACTTATCATTCCTTCTGAAGCTATTTTCCCTTCATCATCATAATTCAGTCCAAGTTTCCTTATATAATGATTCAATACAATATTTACAGGACAAATATCATAAGCAATTCTATTCCTATTAAAATTTGTTGAAACATTAGCAAACCCTCCAAGATTCAAACAAAAATCAAACTCAGAAAATAACAATTCATCTCCAATTGGCACTAATGGGGCACCTTGACCTCCAAGTTCAACATCTTGAACTCTAAAATCACAAACCACTGTTTCCTTTAGTAATTCAGCTAAAAAAGGTCTATTACCAATTTGATAGGTTAATTTATTTTCTGGTTGATGTAATGCCGTATGCCCATGAGAACAAATAGCATCAATATTTTTTATCTGGTATTTGATTATAAAATTCTTAATGACTTTGGCTAGGTATTCCGTGTAATTCGTATCAATTGCTTTTAATTCTTCAATAGGTGTATTCACCAATTCTTTAAGCGCTTCGTGCCAATTAGAAGGATATTCAACAGTTTCAGCATGTACAATTTCAAAACTCCATGTCTCATTCAAACAAAACTTAGCGTAAACCAAGTCTATACCATCTAAAGAAGTACCAGACATCACGCCAATAACATTGTATTCGTCTTTAATCATAGAAAGTAAAAGTAATCATCTTGATTAAATATATAAAAAAATCTATGCGTGAAATCAAATCATTGTTTTTAAGAATTCACATTTAAAAGCTATATTTGTAAACATTTTTTATCAAAACAACATTTTAATTACGAATTATGAATTTTAGCCTTTCAGAAGAACATATTATGATTCGCGATGCGGCTCGCGATTTTGCCAGAACAGAACTACTTCCTCGTGTTATTGAACGCGATAACAAACAGCAATTCCCACAAGAACTTGTTAAAAAGATGGGAGATTTAGGTTTTTTAGGCATTATGGTTGACCCAAAATACGGCGGAAGCGGAATGGACGCCATTTCTTATGTTCTTATTATGGAAGAGCTTTCAAAAATTGATGCTTCAGCTTCAGTAATTGTATCAGTAAACAACTCTCTAGTATGCTATGGATTAGAAACTTACGGGAGTGAAGAGCAAAAGCAAAAATACTTGACAAAACTGGCCACAGGCGAATTTGTTGGTGCGTTTTGTTTAAGTGAACCAGAAGCTGGTAGTGACGCCACATCGCAAAGAACCACAGCCATTGATAAAGGCGACCATTACATTATAAACGGTACAAAAAACTGGATTACAAATGGCGGACGAGCAGATGTTTATATAGTGATTGCTCAAACAGATAGAGATAAAGGTTCACATGGTATCAATGCATTTATAGTTGAAAAAGGCACGAAGGGTTTTGATATAGGACCAAAAGAAGATAAACTTGGTATCCGCGGAAGCGACACCCACACCTTACAATTTAACGATGTAAAAGTACCTAAAGAAAATAGAATTGGAGTTAATGGTTCTGGGTTTCGATTCGCCATGAAAACACTTTCAGGAGGGCGTATTGGTATTGCCGCACAAGCATTAGGTATTGCCTCTGGGGCTTTTGAATTGGCCTTAAAATACTCGAAAGAACGCAAAGCTTTTGGAACAGAAATTTGCAACCATCAAGCTATTGCTTTCAAATTAGCAGATATGGCTACAGATATTGAAGCAGCAAGACATTTAGTTATGAAAGCGGCATGGGAGAAAGATCAAGGCAAAAATTATGATTACTCTAGCGCGATGGCAAAACTTTACGCCTCAAAAGTGGCTATGGAACATACTGTGGAAGCTGTACAAATACATGGTGGTAATGGTTTCGTAAAAGAATATCATGTGGAGCGTTTAATGCGTGACGCAAAAATCACACAGATATATGAAGGCACATCTGAGATTCAAAAAATAGTCATTTCAAGAAGTCTTATAAAACAATAATTTTTATTTTATTTGTTCAACGCGTTTCACCAACTTTCCAACAGTAAGCCCTTGAACTAAAATAGAAAACACAACTACAACATAGGTAATTACTAAAAATAAATCTCGTTGCATGGCCTCGGTTAACCCCAAGGCTAATGCAATGGAAATACCACCTCGTAAGCCACCCCAAGTCATTATTAGATTGGTTTTTGGTACAAAATCTAGTTTCTTTTTAAAAAGACTAATTGGTAAGAGTAGGGATAAATAACGGCATAACAACACCACTGGAATAGCTATTAGTCCTGCTAAAATATATTCTGTTTTAAAAGTAAGCACCAATATTTCCATACCTATTAGAACAAATAAAATAGTGTTTAAAAGAATATCGATAAGCTCCCAGAATTTATCAACATAACTTTCTGTAATTTCACTCATTGCAGTTCCTCTAACGGTGTCGTTACCAACAACTAACCCAGCTGTTACCATGGCTAAAGGAGCAGATAAATGCAATTTATGCGCAATAACAGTACCTCCCATAACAGCAGCCAATGTTATAATAACTTCAATATCATAATCATTTATAGATTTCATTAAACGGTATGTAACCCATCCTAAAACACCTCCTAATAAAATACCTCCAAAAACTTCTTTCCCAAAAAGAGTAAACACATCAAAAGCTTCAACTTCACCTGTTCCTAAAGCTGCTATCTGAAAAATGGTTAAAAAGATAACAACACCAACACCATCATTAAACAATGACTCTCCAACAATTTTGGCTTCTAATTTCTTGGGCACACCTGCCTTTTTTAAAATACCTAAAACAGCAATAGGATCGGTAGGTGATATTAACGCTCCAAACAGTAAACAATAAATAAAATTAATATCTAAACCAATTAATTTCAGAATTAAAAAAACACTAGCACCAACTAAAAAGGTAGACACCAATACTCCAAAAGTTGAGAATACCAAAACAGGCCATCGCTGTACCTTTAACTGCTCGAAATTAGTATGTAAAGCACCTGCGAACAGTAAAAAACTTAACATAACCTCTAATAAAACCGATTTAAAATCTATTTGCTTAATTATAAATCTTTCAGCATCTAATAAAGTAGCATCAAAATAACTTAAAGCGAAAACACCAAATGTAAAAACGATGGTTATAAGCATCAAACCAATACTATTTGGCAGTTTTAAAAAACGCACATTTATATAGCCAAAAACAGCCGAAAGAACCACTAATATGGTAATGATAAAAAAATAATCAGTCATAACTAAAAACTTTATTTGGCTAAAATAAAGCATCTTTAATCATTATATAATATATAGAATTAATTATTATTTAAAACCCAGAAAATAAAAACATGCTTTAAGTGAAAATTTTGTTAAGTATTATTAAATTACTCGACTGAAGTTCAATAGATTTCTATCTTTAGACAAAAATATTTTATGCAAAAAACATATTACGACCCAGCAGATCTTAGAAAATTTGGTGAAATAAGTGAATGGAATCAAGAATTAGGCGACAAATTTTTTGATTACTACGGAAAAGTTTTCGAAGATGGCGCACTCACCGCACGCGAAAAATCCTTAATTGCTTTAGCCGTTTCACATACCGAACAATGCCCATATTGCATAGACGCTTACACAAAAGATGGCTTACAGCGGGGTGTTACAAAAGAAGAAATGATGGAGGCCATACACGTTGGTGCAGCCATAAAAAGCGGCGCAACATTGGTACATGGTGTACAAATGATGAACAAAGTAAACAAGTTAGACGGGTAAAACGATTTACGATATCAGACTTACGATTTTTGAGTTTTCAATTCGTAATTCATAATTCGTAATTCTTAAATCAAAATATGGCAACAAAGTCACTACATAAACGCCAAAGCGATTTAGCAAATAGCAACAGGCAATTAGAAATTTTATCTAACGGTATTTTTCAAAACGGAGAATTACCAAAGTTTAAAAATAAAATTGCTGAAACAAATCAATTTCCACTTAGAGCAAAAAAACTTGAAATCTTACAAATTAATGTAGGTTACATGTGTAACCAAGTATGCGATCATTGCCACGTAGATGCTGGTCCAGATCGTAAAGAAATCATGACTCGAGACACCATGCGACAATGCTTGGAAGTTATAAAAAACACAGGCGCACATACTCTAGATTTAACTGGTGGCGCACCGGAAATGAATCCGGATTTTCGTTGGTTTGTCGAAGAGGCTGCAAAAGCTGGAGTTAAAGACTTTATTGTGCGTTCCAATTTAACGATTATTAGAGCCAATAAAAAATATTACGATTTACCAGAGTTTTTCAAAAAACACAATGTACATGTTGTAAGTTCTATGCCGCATTGGACACGTGGAAAAACCGATAAACAACGTGGTGATGGTGTTTTCGATAAATCGATAAAAGCATTACAAGAATTAAACGCCGTTGGTTACGGTTTACCCGATAGCAACTTAAAACTTGATTTGGTTTATAACCCAACAGGAGCCTTTTTACCCAGTGATCAAGCTGCTATGGAAAAAGATTTCAAAAAAGCCTTAAAGGACGATTTTGGTATACAATTTCACAATTTATTTGCCATTACTAATCTACCAATCTCGCGCTTTTTAGATTACTTAATCGCTTCTGAAAACTACGAAGATTATATGTATTCTTTAGTTGAATCATATAATCCTACTGCTGTTGCAAACGTCATGTGCACAAATACACTTTCTGTAAGTTGGGATGGTTATTTATTTGATTGCGATTTTAATCAAATGTTAGAATTACCTGTAAACAGTGAAGTAAAACATATTTCAGAATACAACGAAGATTTGTTGGAAGGACGGAATATTGTCATTTCGCAGCATTGCTACGGTTGTACCGCAGGAGCAGGAAGCAGTTGCCAAGGAAGTGTTGCGTAACAAAAAAGCCCCTTTAATTCCCCAAAGAGGAAAACTCAACGTATGAAAAATTTTATCTTTTACATATTTACTTTAGTTTCAACTATTGGATTCACTCAAGAATCTATTTCAGAATTACTAAAAAAACACAATTCCGAAAGCATGCCTTATATCTCAGTACAAGAATTGGCAATGCCAAAAACCAAAGCTGTTTTATTAGATTCTAGGGAAGAAAAAGAGTTTAAAACCAGTCATCTAAAAAATGCCATTTGGGTGGGCTATGATTTTTTTAATTTAGATTCAGTTCAATCTAAATTAAAAAATAAAAACTCAAAAATAGTAGTGTATTGCTCTTTAGGGATTCGCTCTGAAGATATTGCTGAAAAACTTAAAAAAGCAGGATACACAAACGTTTATAATTTATATGGTGGTATTTTTGAGTGGAAAAACAATGATTTAGAAGTATTAAATTCACATGAAAAACCAACAGATTCCATTCATACATTTTCTAAAGCATGGAGTAAATGGTTAAAAAAAGGCATAAAAGTATATGAGTAAAGCATTAGTTATCGTTTTTGTAAAAAACATAAAACTAGGTAAGGTAAAAACCCGCCTTGCAAAAACCATTGGTAATCAGGGCGCATCCGAGGTTTATAACGAACTTATACAAGTTACCGAAAAAGCCACAGAAAATCTTTCAGTAGATAAACGTATTTATTTTTCTGACGCTGTAGTTGAGACTATATGGAAGAATGACTATAAAACAGTACAACATGGAGTCGATTTAGGCGAACGCATGAAAAACGCATTCAAAAAAGGCTTTGAAGACGGTTATGAACATATTGTTTTAATCGGTTCAGACTTGCCAGATATAACAGCAAACCATATCAACAAAGGTCTAGAAGCTTTAAAACAAAATCAAATGACTTTTGGTCCAGCAGAAGATGGTGGATACTATTTAATAGGACTATCAAAAATGCACAATTTTGTTTTTGATAACAAACCATGGAGTGAAACTAATTTATTAGAAGAAACGCTAAGTGAATTAAAAGAAAACGGTGTCACATTTACTACATTAGATATTTTAAATGACATTGATACTTATGAAGATTTAATAGCTTCAAAATTTTATCAATCTAATATAGAATTACAAGAAAAAATCAAACAACTATATGATTAAACGAATGTTTATAAATTAAATTATTATTATTTCAATAATTTAATTTTAAATAAGAGAACGAAGTGGTTACACAGGTTCTCAATTTTTTAAACATTTTTTTTATTTTAAAAAATTTAAACATGCTGAAAATTATAGAAGAAACCGTTGATTATTTAAAAGATAAAGGCTTTGATAATCCAGAAATTGGTATTATTCTAGGCACAGGCTTAGGGCAGCTCATCAATGACGTAGAAATAATAAAAGAGGTTAGCTACAACCATATTCCTAATTTCCCGACGGCAACAGTAGAGTTTCATAAAGGTAAACTTATTTATGGCAACATGGCTGGTAAAAAAGTAATCGTGATGCAAGGGCGTTTTCATCTTTATGAAGGTTATTCGTTGCAAGATGTTACTTATCCTGTTCGCGTCATGGAAAAATTAGGCATCCATACCCTATTGGTTTCTAACGCTTCTGGAGCCATCAACCTGAACTTTAAAAAAGGGGAATTAATGCTGATTGAAGACCACATTAATCTTCAAGGCAGTTCGCCACTCGCTTTCAAAGGTGTTGGGAAATTGGGTGAACGATTTACAGATATGAGCGCGCCTTATGATGCCAAGATTAACGAGACTTTCAAAACTATTGCTAAAGCAAACAACATCACTTTACACGAGGGCGTTTACGCGAGTGTTGTGGGCCCACAATTAGAAACTAGAGCAGAATACCGCATGTTAAAAATAATGAGGGCTGATGCCGTAGGGATGAGTACTGTACCTGAAATTATTGTTGCCAATCATTTAAAATTAAAAGTTGCAGCTGTGTCAGTTTTAACAGATGAATGCGACCCAGATAACCTAGCCCCTGTTGATATAGGTGAAATTATTGCTATGGCTGGAAAAGCAGAACCTGATATGGTGACTTTATTTAAAGAACTTATAAAAACAATTTAATAAGTTAGCAGTAAGCAGTTAGCAGTATTCAGTCACATTGATACTGCCAACTGAAGACTGCATACTGAAGACTGCATACTGAAGACTGCATACTGAATACTAAAATTATGAGCTATTTAGAAACCACACACGACGTTTACAAAGAAGCAGCCTTAACACCAGATATCGGCTTATGCTGTACCACAAATCCTATTTGGGAATTACCAGGTTTAAAAATCCCAAAAATAATGCAAGAAATGAATTATGGATGCGGCTCAACGGTGCATGCTCGTGATTTAACAAATAGCCCAAGAATGCTTTATGTAGGTGTTGGAGGCGGCATGGAATTATTACAATTCTCATATTTTAATCGTCAAAAAGGTGGTGTTATAGGTATTGATGTAGTTGATGAAATGCTTGAGGCTTCTAGAAAAAATTTCGAAGAAGCAGAAGCGCAAAATGATTGGTTTAAAAGTGAATTTGTAGCCCTCAAGAAAGGAGATGCTATGAATTTGCCTGTTGAAGATAACAGTATTGATGTTGCTGCCCAAAATTGCCTTTTTAATATTTTTAAGGCCGATGATTTAAAGAAAGCAATCGAAGAAATGCATCGTGTTTTAAAACCTCATGGTCGTTTGGTAATGAGTGATCCTACTTGCGAACAACCTATGAATGATACGTTGCGTAATGACGAACGTTTACGTGCTTTATGCTTAAGCGGAAGCCTGCCAATTTCAGAATATGTTAAAGCACTAACAGATGCTGGTTTTGGAACCATTGAAATTCGCGCTCGTAAACCGTACCGAATTTTAGACCCTAAAAACTACCCAACAGATGAGTTAATTTATATAGAATCCATTGAAGTTGCCGCCATTAAAGACCCAATGCCAGATGACGGCCCTTGTATTTTTACAGGAAAAGCAGCTATTTATTATGGTTCAGAAGATTATTTTGACGATAACAAAGGACATGTTTTAGTTAAAAACCAACCCTTAGCAATTTGCGATAAAACTGCTGGAGCATTACAAGCATTAAATAGAGACGATATTTACTTTTCGGAATCTACTTTTCATTATGATGGTGGGGGTTGTTGTTAATTTGCCAGACCCTTCAGGTTTTAAAAACCTGAAGGGTCTGTTTACAATAAATAATGCAAAAATATATAGACATCATAAAAAATCCCTATTCTGAGTATTGAAATCACCTAAAATACTATTGCTGAATTTTTAAATGACATTGAATTTTCTATGACTAATCTTCAATTATATGATTTACCAAAACATGTAAGGTTAACCATAAATTACGGACTAAGTTTCAAATGAAAAACGTACACTTATTCACGCTCCTTATTTTAATAGCATCTTGTTCTAGCACAAAACGCATTTCTGAAACAACTTCAACAGAGCCTCTTAAAACTGTAAAAACTACGGATTCTATAAGTGAGAACGTTAAACCTATTGAAGAAACTATTCCAGAACCAATAATAGTTACTGAAAAAAGTGAACCTGCAGAATCAGATCCTGAAATTAAAAATGGAATATCCAAATCGTTCAATCATGATTCATGGACGAAATTACTTCAAAAACATGTATCGAATCATGGAAGCGTAAATTATAACGGATTCAAATCAGATAGAAAAATATTATTAAACTACATAACAAGTTTAAGCGAAAATATGCCAAATGAATCATGGACAAAAGAGGATAAATTAGCGTATTGGATTAATACATACAATACCTTAACTGTAGATTTAATTTTACGTCATTATCCTATAGAAAGCATTAAAGATATAAAAAAACCTTGGGATCAACGCTATTGGAAACTTGGAAACAAATGGTATAGTTTAAGCGAAATTGAACACCAAATTCTTCGAAAAATGGATGAACCCAGAATTCATTTTGCTATTGTTTGCGCTTCGTATTCTTGTCCAAAATTACAAAATGTAGCCTTTACAGCTTCAAAATTAGAGTCTCAACTTACCAAGGCTACCAAATCATTTTTAAGTGATTCTAAACGAAATAGTATATCAGAAAATAATTTAGAATTATCCAAGATTTTTCAATGGTTTTCTAAAGATTTCAATCAAAATGGGAGTTTAATAGATTTTTTAAATCTATATTCAGATCTGAAAATTTCAGAAAAAGCTAAAACAAGTTTTAAAGATTACGATTGGACTTTGAATGAATAACCATATATAATGAATCATCAAATTTCAATTATCATTCCTGTTTTAAATGAAGAAACTTGTATAGGCAAACTATTAGAGCATTTACTAGCCAATTCTTCTGCTAAAAACATTTCTGAAATTATAATTGTTGATGGCGGGAGTTTTGATAACACAAGACACATTGCTCAAGCATTTTCCAATTTTACCTGCATTAATAATAAAGAAGCCTTTAACTATATAGACAATACCCTTTTAGAAGATGAATCAGTTTCATCTGAAGGAATAAAGACGCCTATCAATCTTTTAGATTCAGAAAAAGGGCGAGCTAAACAAATGAATTTAGGCGTTAAATCTACAACAGGAGATATCCTTTATTTTTTACACGCTGATTCTCTTCCTCCTAAATATTTTGATAAACTAATCATCAAAGAAGTAAAAAAAGGAAATCAAGCGGGTTGTTTTAGAATGCAGTTTGACAGCCAGCATTGGTGGTTACGTTTAGCAAGTTGGCTCACCAAATTTAGATGGCGCGCTTGCCGTGGCGGAGACCAAAGTCAGTTTATAACTAAAACGCTTTTTAATGATATTGATGGCTTTGACGAAAACTACAGTATTTACGAAGACAATATTTTGATTAACGAATTATATGCCAGAAACCAATTTATTGTTATTAATGAAAAACTTAAGACTTCGGCTAGAATGTACAGAAAACATGGCGTTTGGAAACTACAATATTTATACTGGTCTATTTATGTAAAAAAATGGTTAGGAGCAGATTATGATGCCTTGTATGATTATTATAAAAAGAATATTCGTTAAAACTTACTTATTCCTTCCGTTTTCATCTGGATATAAAGTTGGTAAATTATCACTTTGAAAAACGTCTTTAGTATTTACATCAACACCTGACAATTTCCCTGTAAAGGCGGCACCTGTATCTATATTCCAGACGTTTATTGCATGCATTGGTACATCACAATTAAAGTTAATGGTTGGAGTATGTCCAATATAAATTTCTTTGTAGTGTTTTAGTCTATTAGGATAAATTGCCGAATCTTTTTCAATTCGTTTGTCCATAGTTAAAGCCATTTCCCAAAGGGTTCTATCAAAATAGAATGTGGTTTCAAAAACCTCTTTTGTAACACCATGCATGGATGTGAATCCTGCATGAAGAAACAATCTATTTTCATCATCTATAAAATACGAAGGCATATTTTCAAAGAATTCTAAATGCTGTTTTTTATCATCTTCAGAAAAGCAATCATAACTCTCTATAGTTTCCTTACCGCCATGCATATACCAAGTAGGATTAACATCACTACTCCTCAACCATGCTTCACACCAAACATCATGATTTCCTTTAATGAAAACACAATTAATGTTTTCAGAAAGTTCAATTAAAAACTGAATAACCTGAGCAGATTCACTCCAGCCATCCACGTAATCTCCAACAAAAATTAAAGTATCTTCATCCGTAACCTTTATTTTATTTAAAACTTGAATCAAAGCTTTTAATCCGCCATGAATATCTCCTATTGCTAAAACGCGCATATTTAATTTGGTTTTAGGCAAAACTAATAGATTCCTTTAAAAATACAACTTAGTAATATTAATTTAGTTTAAAAAAAGTTAAATAGAATGCAATTACTAATGAATTTAAATTGAAAGGAACACTAAGTTTTGAATGAATTTAGTTACTTTTAGTTAAAATTTATCTAAAGCCACTAAAAAGCCATCACATTGAAAATTAAAAAAGTACTTGTAGCAAATCGAGGCGAAATCGCCATCAGAATTTTTAGAGCATGCACAGAAATCAATATTAAAACCATTGGTATTTATACGTTTGAGGATAGATATTCATTACATAGATACAAAGCCGATGAATCTTATCAAATAGGTGAAGACAATGAACCTTTAAAACCTTATTTGAATATTGATGTTCTAATACAAGTTGCCATTGAAAACGGTGCTGATGCCATTCATCCTGGTTATGGGTTTTTATCTGAAAACGCAGATTTTGCTCAAGCCTGTCATGATAATGGCATTATTTTTATTGGTCCAAAAGTATCGGTTTTAAAATCTTTAGGTGATAAAATTACGGCTAAACAAGTAGCAGTAGCTAATGATATTCCCATTATTAGAAGTAATAAAAATCCATTAACAGACATTACCGTAGCGCTTTCCGAAGCCAAAAAAATTGGTTATCCTGTTATGCTTAAAGCAGCTTCTGGAGGTGGTGGTCGTGGTATGCGCGTCATAAGAAAGGCAGATGAATTAAAAAAAGCGTTCAGCGAAAGTAAGCGTGAAGCATTAAATGCTTTTGGTGATGATACCGTTTTTTTAGAAAAGTTTGTAGAAAACCCCAAACATATAGAAATTCAAATTGTTGCTGATAGTCATGGCAACATCGTTCATTTATTTGAAAGAGATTGCTCTGTTCAAAGACGTTATCAAAAAGTAATAGAGTTTGCACCGTCTTTTGGTTTAAAGGAAAAAACAAAGCAAGATTTATACAACTATGCTATTAAAATATGTAAAGCTGTAAACTATAACAATATTGGCACTGTTGAGTTTTTAGTAGATGATGACGATTCTATCTATTTCATTGAAGTAAACCCAAGAGTTCAAGTAGAACATACCGTTACAGAAGTTATTACCAATATAGATTTGATAAAAGCCCAATTATTTATTGCTGGTGGCTATAAACTTTCGGACGAACAAATAAAAATACCAAATCAAGAATCTATAAAAGTAAACGGTTACGCGCTGCAATGCCGCATTACCACAGAAGACCCTCAAAATGATTTTAAACCAGATTACGGAACAGTTTCCGCATACAGAAGTGCTTCAGGATTTGGGATTAGATTAGACGCCGGCAGCATCTATCAAGGTGCAAAAATTTCACCATTTTTTGATTCTATGTTAGTTAAAGTAACGGCAAATAGCAGAACACTTGATGGTGCAAGCAGAAAAATACGTCGTGCATTAGCAGAGTTTAGAATCCGTGGCGTAAAAACAAATATGCTTTTTCTTGATAATATATTAAAACACGACACTTTTAGGCAAGGTAAAGTCACAGTAAATTTCATTA
>Ga0316208_1002634_pt1 | contig 14191 bp, 14 predicted proteins | sample 3monopyrite_MG_FD_204944 | JGI IMG/M metagenome (GOLD analysis project Ga0316208, IMG submission 204944) | Microbial mat bacterial communities from mineral coupon in-situ incubated in ocean water Damariscotta River, Maine, United States -... | ecosystem: Environmental > Aquatic > Marine >... | reverse complement strand
TCTGTCGAAAGAGGCATTGATTAATCCTTGTCGTTCACTGCGCTAACCGCACATCCAATAAATTGAGAAATATCTGCTTGAATTTCGTTCCAGTCCTTTAAATATGGAGATCTATAGCTGGCTCGAATGTCGATACCTTGCGCCCGGAAGTCATGGGTGCAGCTTGGTTGACGTTTTGGATCATCAGTTCGATCACAGACGATGACCGCTGACACCGCGCCGCCAATTTCACGGCCAACAAAGACTTCCCTATCAATCCTGATACTTTCAGGGATTTCGCGCCACCTTATGGGGCTCACTTTCGAGAGGCCAAATGCGGCATCCGTCTCCTCAAATAAAGCGAGATCGCGCCCGACGTTCCGATCTAGCTCTCCCGCTACAATACCCAGTACTTGCTCAAGCGGCACTTTGTCATGGATCACAAACGTCATATATGCGCGGTTATTTTCTTTGATGAGCGCCGCAGCTTGTGGCCGCGTGACAGGCGCAAAACTATCGTTCATAGCGCGAAACAGTTGCCCCTCATATTCAGTTCCATCCACGCGATCAAACCGATCTTCAAAATAAATCACTGGCACCTTGAGGTCATGACGGACGTCTTCAATAGGCATATAAAGCGTCTGCGACACCATCTCCGCGTCTGGCGTAAACGACCAGCAGGTATCTGGCGTTTCTGCGTCTACTGGAAGTGTGAAAGCCATCAAAGCAAGCAGCCAGGTTGCTTTGCGTCTCAATGCTATTTGGCACGCGGAGATACCACGCTGTCTCGAAAAATCTGCCATTAAAGCCCCTCAGTCGAACAATACTTCATAAACGTGAAATAGCGCCACCTTACGTTTTGGAGCTTAGTGCCTTGCCAATCACGTTCAACCCCTAATTGTGGCCATTCAAAGCGCAGGCATCGCTTCTTGAGATCGACGGCAGGACCTAGTCCATTTTTGGGTCAAATATTAAATAGGCAATTTGCTGATTACTCCAAAAACGGCCCTTTGTGCCGGTTTGCCCTGCCCCACGGAGAACCAATCGCTTAGCCATGACAAAAACCCACGGCAAAACCTTTGCAGTTTTGGCAGGTTTTTGTCACAATGAGGCATGATTATTGGATACGCCCGCGTCAGCACCAGCGCAGCCACGATCTCGGCTGTGTCGCCCGCCAAGCGGATCGTAATGTCGCCCTTCATCACATCAAGTGTTCCCACCAAAGGGGGCTGCGGGCAAACCGCGTTCAACGCCTTGGGGTCTTCAATCTGCACGGGCACAAAATCCATGCCATCCAAGTTGGGCAAAACAAGCTTGCCCGTCCGAGCCATGCGCCGCCAATCTGAAACGCTGCTGGGTATCAAATCATACCGCTTGGCCACCCCAGTGACCGTCGCGCCCTCAATCAGCGTTTCCGCGACAATCCGCGCCTTCAGCTCCAGAGGCCAGCGCCGCTTGCCATCTGAACTGCGTGGTATCCTTGCGAGAAACTCGTTCGTAGCTTCCATAGAGGAACTCCCTTCAAATCTATGAAGGGCCAGAATCGCATATCAACAAACGATGCGAAATGTGGGGTCGAACCAACGGTTACAGTTAATCTTCTTTAGTTTGCTTATCATGTGCATATGGGTGTCTACATACGCAACGATCTTTATCTGCCACCTACAATCTGGGACTTCCTGCCTCAGGAAACAGCCGCCAAGGATGCACAAAAAACCCAAACACACTTGTTCTTTGACGGAGGGCTCACTCACGATCATGCCCGTGGTGTCACAGAAAAGGCTGCGGGGTTTGGTGTGGGAATTTCTTACTATCATGACCGTTTCACCTTTTCAGGCGTCATCGGCGCGCCGTTAATTCAGAACAACATCCTCGATATTGGAAAGCCCATCGTTCAGATTAGAGTTGAGATGAAAACTTGGTAATTATTTTAAGTCCATGAAGGGTGACCTGCGCAAAGTTTCATCAAATTCAGTTGAAAGCTCATTTGCCCATGATTGCGAAATTTTTGCCATTTCGTTTACTGCTATCGGAAACCAAACCCTCCGAGGATCATTTTTATGATTTTTATGACTATTCTCCCGCTCTCGCCCAATTGCGATTGCCTTCACCATCTCCCTAAAAACCCAAAACAAAAAAACATCAATTTCCTGTGTTTCCAATCTCCGCCAACTTTCGATGGGTCGTCATATGTCCCGTTTTAAGTCTTCGGTTCGGTGTCATCATTGATGTGGTCATCTTCCATCAAGATACGCCAAGCGTCCCCGTCGAGGTCGTCGTATTGTTTGTGCCGCAGCGTCCACAAAAACCCCGCCAGCCCAAGGCAAGCAAGGATCAACGAGGCGGGGATCAGAATTATCAAGACATTCATGGCGCTACCTTACCCGCAGGGCGTTCAATAATACAGTGATGGATGACGCCGACATTGCGATGGCGGCGGCCAGTGGCGACGCATAGCCCAAAATTGCGACGGGCACTGCGATCACATTGTAGCCTGCCGCGATTGTAAAGTTTTCAAGCACCCGCGCGCGGGCCGATCTGGCGGTGTCGATGGCATCCGGAATGTCGGCGAGGCTACGCCCCAACAGCACGATATCGGATGCCGCCCGCGATGCATCCAGTGCCGATGCGGGGGAAATGGACGCATAGGCCTGCGCAAGTGCGGCTGTATCATTTAGGCCGTCGCCGATCATCAGGACTTTTTTGCCCGCATCTGACAGTGCTTTGATGGCGCTTAGCTTTTCGTCGGGCATCATTTGCGCGCGCGCCTGCGTGACCCCAAGTGCTGCGGCCAGCGCAGAGACGGCGGTTTGTGTGTCGCCCGAGAAGATATGCACGGGCGTGCCGCGTGATTGCAGGCGGGCGACAGCATCTGCGGCCCCTGCGCGCAATGTTTCGGAAAAGGTAAGCGGGATCGCCGCCGCGTCGCCGATTTGCAGCGCGGGTGATGCGGCCGCGCCGACCCAATCGCTGCGCCCTAAACGCACGGGTAACCCGCGCCAAAGTCCCATGACGCCCAATCCCGCATGTTCGCTGATCTCTGTCAGGTCAGCGGCTTGCAAGGTGGCGGGAAGCGCTGCGGCGATGGCACGCGACACCGGATGGTGCGAGGCCTGCGCGAGGGCCGCCAGAACCGAAAGTTGGGTCGGGTCCAGCGCGTCGGTATCGATCCGCGCATGTCCTTCGGTCAGGGTGCCGGTTTTGTCAAAGACCACCACATCAATCTCGGCCAACCGTTCAAGTGCGGTGCCGTTTTTGACCAGTAGCCCGCGCCGGAACAACCGGCCTGTTGCCGCCGTCATCACGGCGGGGACAGCCAAGCCCAATGCGCAGGGGCAGGTGATGATCAACACGGAAATCGCGATGTTCAAGGCAAGCGCCGCATCCGCGGAGAGCACCAGCCAGCCGATGAATGTGACCAGTGCCAGCACATGCACCGCGGGCGCGTAGATCTGTGCAGCACGGTCTGCAAGGGCGGTGTATTTGTTGCGCGCCCCTTCGGCATGTTCGACCAGCCGTGCCATGCGCGCCAGTGTGGTGTCCTCGCCCACCCGCGTGACACGCAGGGTGAACGGGCCGGTGAGATTGACCTCGCCTGCCGCTATGTCACTGCCTGCATGGACTTGAACAGGGAGGCTTTCGCCTGTCAGGAATGACCTGTCGGTGTCTGATGTGCCTTGGGTGATTTGTCCGTCTACGGGCACTCTCATGCCGGCTTTGACGCGGATCAGATCACCGATAGCAAGGTCGCTTACGGGTATGGTTCGGGTCGTGCCACCCGTTACAAGCAGCGCATTGGGGCTGGCCAACGCGCTAAGTTCTTGGGCTGCCGAGCGGGCCGCGATCCGCGTGCGGTGGTCAAGGTAGCGGCCGATCAACAAAAAGAATGTCAGTGACAGCGCCGCGTCGAAATAGACCGCGTCGCCGCCAATCGAGGTTTCATAGACCGAAAGCCCTGCGGCAAGGATGATTGCCAATGAAATCGGCACATCCATGTTCAGCCGCCCGACCCGCAGCGCCACCCATGCATTCTGGAAAAATACTTGCGCCGAAAACAGCAGTGCAGGCACCGCGATCAGGGCGGATATCCAGTGGAACATCTGTTGGGTCGCCAGCGCTGCCCCCGACCAGACCGCGACCGAGAACAACATGACGTTCATCATCGCAAAGCCCGCGACGCCCAAGCGCACCAGAAGCATCCGTCCTTTTGCATCCGTGTCCACCGAGGTGAGCATGGCCGCATCAAGCGCGTGCGCCTCGTAACCTGCCTGTGCCAACGCCGCGATCAGCGGATCTGAGGTGATGCCATTGACGTCGATCGTGACCCGCTTGCGGCTCAGGTTCACACGCGCGGTGGTGACGCCTTTTGTGCCCGTCAGGGTCCGCTCGACCGCGCCAATGCAGCCGGCGCAGTGAATGCCCGGCAGTGACAGAATAACCGTGTCAGTCATTGTGGCTCAGAGCTTTTGCAGGCGTGCAGAGGGGTGTTATCATTTATCGATCTCGACGATCATGCGCTGGCGGAATTGTGTGCCATCAGCGGATTTTGCAACAAGCCGCAGGTTCCAGTTTCCACCCGCAAGATCCACGGGTGCCACAAAATCGGCCCCGTCAAACACGAGGATCGGGGTTTGGTCGGAGGCCACATTGGTGGCCCGCCCAAGCACCGCCGATATGATTTCGGGTTCCACCGGCACCCCGTCCTTACGAAAGCTAAGGCGTAGCTGACCGGCTTGGATCGAGACCCGCGCATCCCAGTTCAGGGCGATCTGGGCAGCACGGTCCGCGTCAAAGGACTGGCTGGTCACATAAGAGTTTTTTGTCTCCAGCCCGGGGAATGTGGAGACGGCTTTATAGGCCATCGTCAGGTTGACCGAGATGATAATCGTGAAGGCAAAGACCATGATTGCGAGAAATTTCCAGCCGGTCATTTTTCCTTTGGTAGCAGTGGTCATTGTGGCGCCTTTCCGTTGAATGTGTTGTCGCGATAGGCCCGTTCGCCGCTGATCACGTCTTCGACCCAAAAGCGCAGGCCGGTGGCGTCGACTTTTGCGGCGGGGTCTTGCGGGCGGGCGGTGACATAGACCCGCTGTAGAAACGAGCTGTCTGCGGGGACTGTGACATGGGTGCTCGGTTGTCCTTCAAGCGAGATGCGCATCACCTCGTCGGATGTCAGTGAGACGCGAAAATCGCGCGGCTCGCCGTGTTTATTGCGCAGACGCAGCGTGTAGGTGTTGCGCACAGAGCCGTCAGACAGGGTGATATAGGTCGGGTTGCGCACGGCCTCGACGGTCAGGTCGATTTCGGGGCGAATAAACAGAGCGAAGATCAGGGCAAAGCCGATCAGCGACCACATTGCGGTGTAGATGATCGTGCGCGGCCGCATGATGTGTTTCCAGACCGCTTTGGGTGGTTTGCCGCCGCGCTCGGCAGGCTCGTCAGAAAGTGCAAGATAGTCGATCAAGCCCCGAGGTTTGCCGATTTTGTCCATCACGTCGTCGCAGGCATCGATGCACAAAGCGCAGGTAATGCATTCCATTTGCTGGCCATCGCGAATGTCGATCCCCATCGGGCAGACGTTTACGCAAGCCATGCAGTCGATGCAGTCGCCCGCCCCTTCGACGCGTTTTTTGCCACGCGGTTCGCCGCGCCATTCGCGGTAGCCCACTGTCAGCGTGTCATTGTCCATCATCGCGCCTTGGATGCGCGGCCAAGGGCACATGTAGATGCAGACCTGTTCGCGCATGAAGCCGCCAAAGATGAATGTAGTGGCTGTCAGAATTGCGATGGTCGAATAGGCGATGGGGTGGGCGGTGCCGGCGATCAGGTTGCGCGCCAAGGTGGGTGCATCGGTGAAGTAGAACACCCAAGCGCCGCCTGTGGCCACAGCAATGCCAAGCCAGATTGCCCATTTTGTAAATCGTAACCGCCACTTGTGCAGGCTCCAAGAGGCTTTCCATAGGCGGACGCGCGCGTTGCGGTCGCCTTCAATCCAGCGTTCGACAAGGACAAAAAGATCGGTCCAGACAGTTTGCGGACAGGTATAGCCGCACCAGACCCGCCCTAACGCGGAGGTGAACAGGAACAGCCCAAGCCCTGCCATGATCAAAAGCCCGGCAACAAAATAGAACTCGTAGGGCCAGATTTCGACCCAGAGGAAATAGAAACGGCGGTTGGCAAGGTCGAGCAGGACTGCCTGGTCGGGCAGGGCGGGTCCACGGTCCCAACGTAGCCAAGGTGTGAGATAGTAAATCCCCAGCGTCACGGCCATGATCCACCACTTGAACGTCCGATAGAACCCTTTGACCTTGCGCGGGAAGATGGGCTCTTGGGCTGCGAATAATTTCGGGGGAGTTTCTGTTTTCATAACAATTCCAAACCTGTCCGCAGTATAGGGCTATTGGGCCCGATGGTCACCGTCCTTGATGTGGGTCAAGACAGAAAACCCCGCCTCTGGAATGCACGAACAGGCCAGAGGCGGGATTGGTTTGCGCAAAGATGCCTGCGCAAACGTCCCCGAGTAGGTCAGGGATGTCAGCCTATTCGCCACCACCAAGCTGGTGCACATATGCGGCCACGGCATTCACTTCGGACGGGGACAGGCGCGTGCCCCAAGGTGGCATCACGCCAAAGCGGGCGTTTGTCACCGTCTCGGTCAAGGCTTGCACGTCACCACCATAAAGCCAGATTGCATCAGCCAGATTGGGTGCGCCCAAGGCCCGTTCGCCGGTTCCGTCGACCGCGTGGCAGGCACTACAGCTATTGTCATAGACTGCGGCACCCAATGCGGCCAATTCGACGTTGTAGTCTGTTGATGACAGCGAGGTCACATATTGCACGACCTGATCGATTTGTTCTTTTTCCAAGATGTCGCCAAAGGCGGGCATTTCGGACCAGCGCGCATCGGGGTCGATTTCGTTACGGATGCCGTAGTTGACCGTATAGGCGATATCTTCGATCGAGCCACCCCAAAGCCAGTCGTCGTCGAGCAGGTTTGGATAGCCCTTTGCGCCCGCCGCACCAGAGCCGTGGCACTGCGAACAGCTGGCCAGAAATACCGCCCGGCCGCCTGCCACTGCAAAGCGGCTTAACTCTTCGTTTTCTTCCAGCTTGGTCAGGTCAACTTCGGTCAGGGCCGCACGCAAATCCGCGTTCTTTTCATCAAAGGCCGCGATATCAGCGGCGACATTGGCGCGGGTCGAGAAGCCAAGATAGCCGGTCGTCGCGCCATTGATCAGTGGCCACGCGGGGTAGGCGATCACATACCACAGCCCCCAAGCGATGGTGAGGTAGAACGTCCAGAGCCACCAGCGCGGCAGCGGATTGTTCAGCTCTTTGATGCCGTCCCATTCATGGCCGGTTGTTTCAACGCCGGTTTCCTTGTCGATGTCTTTGTCTTTATCATGTTCGCTCATTTGTCTGCCTCCGGTGTCTGGTCTGCGTCATCTTTCACGGCGGTTTCATTGCGGAACACGATATTGGCGGTGTCTGCATGTTCTTTGCGGCTGCCCGGGCGGAAGGCCCAGACAATCGTGCCGAGGAAAAACAGGGTCATCAGAAGCAGAACCCAGCTATCGGCCAATTGGCGCAGGAAAGAATATGTATCCATTGTCGATGCCCTCCTTAGCGGCTTGCGTCTGGGGTGAATGTGGAAAAGTCGACCAAGGTGCCCAGCATTTGCAGATAGGCGATCATCGCGTCCATTTCGGTCAACTCGGGTTGGCCGTCAAAGTTGCTGACGACTGCTTTGGGGTAACGTGCCAGCAGGCCGTCGTAATCGCTGTCCGGATCGGCTTGCGCCATAAAATCGGCACGCGCCTCGGCGATCATTTCGTCGGTGTAGGGCACGCCGACAAAGCGGTTCGTTTCCAGCAGGTCCTGCACGTATTCGCCGTCGATGACAGTGCCCGACAGGAATGCATATTGCGGCATGATCGATTCAGGGACGACCGACTGTGGATCAGAAAGGTGATCCACATGCCATGCATCCGAGTAACGCCCGCCCACACGGGCGAGGTCCGGTCCGGTCCGTTTTGACCCCCATTGGAACGGGTGGTCATACTGGCTTTCGGCGGCCAGTGAATAGGGTCCGTAGCGTTCCACTTCGTCGCGCATGGGCCGGATCATCTGGCTGTGGCAACTGTAGCACCCTTCGCGGATGTAGATATCGCGTCCCGTCAATTCCAGCGGCGAGTAGGGGCGCATACCCTCTACGTCTTCGATGGTGTTTTCGAGATAGAACAAGGGTGCGATTTCCACGATCCCCCCGATGGAGACAACAACAAGTGTGCCTACCAGCAGAAGTGTTGGGCTGCGTTCGAGTATTTGGTGTTTATTTAGAAAAGCCATATTTATCAGGCTCCTATACTGTTGCAACGCCGACCGGTGCAGTGACTTTTTCACCACCACGGATCGTCATCCACATGTTCCAGACCATGATGATCGCGCCAGAGAGGTAAAGCACCCCACCAAGCCCACGGACCACCAACATTGGGTATTTCGCGCTAACGGTGTCTGCAAAGCTGTTGACCAGGAACCCTTGTGCGTCGACTTCACGCCACATCAGGCCTTCCATGATCCCAGAGACCCACATCGAGGATGCGTAAAGCACGATCCCGATTGTGGCCAACCAGAAGTGCCAGTTGATCGCAGACATCGAATACATTTTTGCACGACCCCAAAGGCGCGGAGTGAGGAAGTAGAGTGCGCTGAATGTGATCAGTCCGTTCCAGCCAAGCGCGCCCGAATGCACGTGCCCGATTGTCCAGTCGGTGTAATGCGACAGCGAGTTCACAGCGCGGATCGACATCATCGGACCCTCGAATGTGGACATGCCGTAGAATGCCAGCGACGTGACCATCATGCGGATGATCGGATCGGTGCGCAATTTGTCCCAAGCGCCTTGCAGCGTCATCAGACCGTTGATCATGCCACCCCAGCTCGGCATCCACAGAATGATCGAGAAGACCATGCCAAGTGTCGTCGCCCAGTCAGGCAAAGCGGTGTAGTGCAAGTGGTGCGGACCCGCCCAGATGTAGAGAAAGATCAGCGCCCAAAAGTGGATGATCGAGAGTTTATAAGAGAAAATCGGACGACCGGCCTGCTTTGGCACAAAGTAATACATCATGCCAAGGAAGCCTGCGGTCAGGAAGAAGCCCACGGCGTTATGCCCATACCACCACTGCACCATCGCGTCTTGCACGCCCGAGAAAACCTGAACCGATTTGCTGCCCCAGATGGACACAGGGATAGACAGGTTGTTGAGGATATGCAGCATCGCCACGGTGACGATAAACGCGAGGTAGAACCAGTTCGCCACATAGATGTGGCGTTCCTTGCGGGTGAAAAGCGTGCCGAGGAACACGATCAGGTAGGCGACCCAGACGATGGTCAGCCAAATGTCGATATACCACTCTGGTTCGGCGTATTCTTTTGATTGGGTCGACCCCAGCACATAGCCGGTTGCCGCCAAAACGATGAATAGTTGGTAGCCCCAGAAAACAAACCACGAAAGACTGCCGCCCCAAAGCCGGGAGCCACAGGTCCGCTGGACCACATAAAACGATGTCATAATCAGCGCATTGCCGCCAAAGGCAAAAATCACCGCACTGGTGTGCAGCGGACGCAGACGGCCAAAGTTCGCATAGGGTTGCGCCCACTCAAGATTGAGGACGGGAAACGCAAGTTGGAAGGCAATAATGACCCCCACGAGAAACCCAGTGATCCCCCAGAACGCTGTGGCAATGACGCCTGCACGGATAACACCGTCCATATAGCCGTTGCTATCAACCAACGCCCGTGGCTCGTCTGTGGAGCGCAGCACCCACACAAACATGCCGGACGCCACCAGCATAATGAGAATCGCATGAACTTGATATGCCAAGTCCCGTGCAAAATTTGTAGCCATCGCGGCGAATAGGACAATTAGTCCTAAAGCCGCCAGTTTTATGTAGTTGAGCATGAAAACCCCTTGTTCTTACGACGCGACCAAGGGGCCGCGACAACCTGTTCGCCGTGTCGTTTTGGGTGATCGGTGATCACTTTACTTTGATCTGGATCAATTTACCGTGAGCGACCACTTTGCGATAGATCAAAGACGCGCACAAGGTTCGGAATTTAGGGTGATGCGTGACTTAATGACGCTAGGACCCCCCGCATGACCTACAAATCTATCGCGACAATTTTGCATGAGCCGACGCAGGATAAAGCCGCATTTGAATGTGCTATTGCCTTTGCACGCAAAGCAGGCGCGCATCTTCATGTGCTGTGTGTTGGCGTTGATGATACCGACCCGGGGTTTTATTATGCAGGCGCGCAGGCCCTTGCGGTGCAGCAGAATTTCGAGTTTTCCCAAGGGGTTGCGAACACACTGGAGACAAGCGCGCGCGAGCGTCTGGCGAATGAGGACATCGCGTGGGATGTGCAAAACGTCACGACATTGCCCGGTGGTCTGGATATTTTTGTATCGGATACGATGCGGTTTTTCGACCTGATTGTTTTGCCGACACCTTATCAAGAGACATCGGATCGCGCCGATACTTTGATATTCGAGGCAAGCGTCTTGGGGGCCAACCGCCCGGTTTTGATGGTCCCGCCTGCGTGGTCGCATGATGTTGATTTCACCAATATTCTGATCGCTTGGGACGACGGGGTGCAGGCGATGGCCGCGACCCGCGCGGGCCTGCCATTAATTGCGCAGGCCAAGCAGGCCGAGATCACCATCGTTGACCCACCTGTGCATAGTCATGAACGATCTGATCGCGGCGGGCGATTGGCGGCGTATATTGCGCGGTTCGGTGCGAGGGCCGATATCTCTATTCTTGCAAGGTCACAGCCATCGATCGGACATCAACTTTTGACCCGCGCCAAAGAAAGGGGCGTGGACCTGATTGTGATGGGGGCCTATGGGCGCTCGCCGCTACGCGAAGCGATCTTGGGCGGGGCGACCCGCGATATGTTGCGGCTGACCGATATTCCGATCCTGATGGCGCATTAGGCCGTTTCTGATCCGGATTCGGCTTGCAGTGCGTTGCTATCGGGGATCGTGAGGTTGCGCTTGCCGTCCAGTACGATCAGGCCTTCTTTGCGCAGAAACGAAAACTGCCGGCTGACGGTTTCGATCGTTAGCCCAAGATAGTCGGCCATTGCTTCGCGGGTCAGCGGCAGCACGATTTTGACCTCGCCGTTCACCGCATGCGGGCTGGCGGTGGTGCGCCGCACGAGCATCATCAGGAAGGTCGCGATTTTTTCCCGCGCGGTTTTGCGGCCCAGCAAAAGCATCCATTCACGCGCTGCATCAAGTTCATCCAAGGCCATTTCCAACATGCGTTGTGACAGATGCGGGGTTTTGCCAACCATCTGTTCAAAGCCTTCACGCCTAAAACAGCACAAGGTCACATCGGTCACAGCCGTCACATCGTAAATCGCGGTATCACGCCCGGGTCTGCCGATAAAATCCGACGGCAGCAAAAGCCCCATGGTTTGCTTGCGTCCGTCTTCCATCAGCCGCTCGATCGTGGCGGTGCCCGCAACGACCGTTCCGACAAAGCCCATGCGGTCGCCGCTCCACATAATGGGCTGTCCCGCTTCAAAACTGCGGTAGTATTTCATGTCGGACAGCTCAACCAATTCTTCAGGGTTGCAAGTTGCACAAACAGCCCGGTGGCGGATCGGGCATTGGTCGCAGTTTTTTTCAAAGCTGAGGGCACGGGGCATCTTGGTCAATCCTTGCAGTTACGGCAACTTCGGTGCGCTGCGACCCACTATCCCATGATTTAGCCACACACTACAACCAATGCGTTTACTTGGCTGCTATGCCGCGCCAGCATAGCTTTCGGTCGGGATGTTGTGTCAGGGCAGGATTGCTATTTACCCGTTCAGAATAAGGTCGCTTATCTTTTCGCCGATCATGATCGCGGGTGCGTTTGTATTGCCGCTGACGATCTCGGGCATAATCGAACAGTCCGCCACGCGCAGTCCCGCAATGCCGTGCACCCGAAGCTGATGATCGACCACGGCCTCGGGGCCTGATCCCATTTTGCAGGTGCCGGTCGGGTGGTAGATCGACGCAGAGTTATTGCGCGCCCAATCCAGCGTGCCTGCGTCATCATCCAGATCAAGGCTTGCCTCGGGCCTGAATTCGCTGGAGATTTTTGAGGTCAGCGGGTCGTGCCGTCCGATACGTCGCGCGATTTTCACACCTTCGACAAGCGTCGCGCAATCCAGATCAGTGGACAGGTAATTGGGGTGGATTTTCGGATAGCTGCGCGGGTCGGGACCATCAAGCAGGATTTCGCCACGGCTTTCGGGGCGCAACTGGCAGACCGACATGGTGAAGGCGGAAAATGGATGCACCCCTTCACCGGGGCTATCGGCGGACCACGGTTGCACATGGAACTGGATATCGGGGGTTGCAAGACCCGGGCGGGTTTTCACAAAACCGGTCGCAAGGCTGGCGGCCATTGTCATCGGGCCAGACCGGAACATTGCGTATTTCAGCGCGATCTTGGCTTGATTGAACAGGCTGCGGACCTCGTCGTTCAGCGTGGGCTCGTTGCATTTGAACACGAGCCGCGCTTGCAGGTGGTCTTGCAGGTTTTTACCCACGCCGGTCAGGTCGTGTTGTGGTGGAATGCCATTTTCGCGCAGGTGTTCGGCGTCGCCGATGCCTGATTGCATCAACAGTTGCGGTGAATTGATAGCCCCCGCAGAGATAATGGTTTCGCGGCGCGCGGTGATGCTGCATTCTTTGCCGGAGCGATCCAGATAGGTGACGCCGGTGGCGCGTTTGCCATCAAGATCGATCTGCTTGACCTGTGCATGGGTGATGATTTTCAGGTTTTCACGGTCGCGGATCGGCTTGAGATAGGCCACGGCAGCCGAGCAACGCCGGCCCTTTTTGGTGGTCAGTTGGAAATACCCGACGCCTTCTTGGTTCTTGCCGTTATAGTCCGGATTGAACGGGTAGCCGGCCTCTTGGGCGGCGGCGACCCATGCGTCACAGATCGGGCGCTGGATACGCATGTTTGACACGCTGAGCGGGCCACCGATACCGTGGAATTCATCCGCGCCGCGTTCTTGATCTTCGGATTTTTTGAACAGCGGCAGCACATCGTTCCAGCCCCAGCCGTCGTTGCCCATCTGGCGCCAGCGATCATAATCCTGCGGTTGGCCGCGAACATAAAGCAGGCCGTTGAGCGATGATGAGCCGCCCAGAACCTTGCCCCGAGGCCAGTCAATGGCGCGTCCGTTCAGCCCAGAACACGGCTCTGTGCGGTAACACCAATCAAGCGAGGGGTTGTGCATGGTTTTGAAATATCCGACCGGAATATGGATCCAGGGGTTCAGATCGCGGCCGCCTGCTTCCAGTAAAATAACCTTGTTTGCAGGGTCAGCGCTTAGCCGGTTTGCGACAACGCAGCCCGCTGAGCCCGCGCCAATAACGATGAAATCTGCTTCCAAAATTCCGTCTCCTTCAAGCTTGTTCAGAAAATCCTATGCAAGTTGATCGAAACATACTAGCCTTTTTGAAACAAAACGTCTCAATAATTGTTATCTAGGGAGGATACGATGGGAATTCACGACAAATTAGGGCAGATATCGCGACGCGATCTGTTTCGGGTTGCGGGTCGCTATGGCCTTAGCTCGACATTGCTGGCTGCGGGCAGCTTTGGTGGTGCGATGAGCCTTGCAAACTTGGCAAGTGCGGCAGAATCCACTTATGAAAAGCGCTTTGCCAAGCCCGCCAAATACACGCTGAAATTTGGTGCCGCAGGCTTTAACGCACAGAACCTTTTGATTGAACGTGCCGGTGCGTTGGAATTTGCGCGTGACCTCGAAAGCCGCACCGACGGAGAGATTCGCATCGAGTTTATCGGCGACAACCAGATTTGCAGTCAGACGTCTTGCGTCGAAAAAACCCAGCAGGGCATCACGGATATCTTTGCCGCATCCACGCAAAACTCGGCGGGTGGTGCGCCCTATCTGAACGTGCTGGATTATGCCTATATGTTCCGCAACCGTGCCGACCAATACCATTTCCTCTACTCGCCAAAGTCGCAGGCTTTGCTGCGTGATCCTTATGAAAAGCGTCACGGTCTGAAATTCCTGTTCAGCCACGCCGAGCTGCGCGGAATCCAGTTGGGCCTGAAGTGGGAGGACCGCGACACAGTCACGTCGATTGACCAGCTTGCAGGCACAAAGAACCGCGTGA
>Ga0316208_1002633_pt1 | contig 14198 bp, 14 predicted proteins | sample 3monopyrite_MG_FD_204944 | JGI IMG/M metagenome (GOLD analysis project Ga0316208, IMG submission 204944) | Microbial mat bacterial communities from mineral coupon in-situ incubated in ocean water Damariscotta River, Maine, United States -... | ecosystem: Environmental > Aquatic > Marine >... | reverse complement strand
AATACTATTGAAGATTCCGAAAAGAAAGCAGATACATATTGTAATAAAGTAAAGCCGTTTTTTGATGTTATTCGTTATAGCTGTGATAAGCTAGAATTACTCATAGATGACGAGCTTTGGCCACTAACAAAATATCGAGAAATGCTATTTACAAACTAGAGTAGCATTTAATTTAGTGGCTGCCTAAAAAGTAATTTTTAGCGTCATATTGAGCACAATCGAAATATCTAACATACTTATATTTAAGATTTTTCGACTGTGTTCATAATGACAAATTTATAGCCCTTCACTGCTTTTTAGGAAGCCTCTTTTATTACATTTTCTTCAAAAAGACCTGAAAATTACTTACGTATAACTACGTATTTTTTTAAAATATTGTATAAAAATTGAGTATTTCAGCTAATTATTTTACAATTTATCGAATTTAACAGATTATTCTTACGTTTTCAGCCCAAGCACTAAAAAATAGTAACTTATTTTCATTAAATTTGTATTGCTATTAATCTATTATTATTTAAAATGAAGAAGTTACTACTAAGTGTTGCGGCACTTATGGTCGCAACCCTCTTATTTTCTCAAGATGACACTGTTGATGTGAAAGAGAAAGTTTCTCAAGACAATTCTGTTGTGTTGGTTGATGATGGAAATCTATCGTCATAAATCTTGTTTTTAATTAGAGCGTTTAAAAGCTTTAACTAGTACAATTAGTGTTAGTTAAAGCTTTTTTGATTACTATAGGATGCTATTATATTTGTAAGCTTTTACTATATTGCGTTGCCCTTTAATCTGTTCTTGAATGAATCTGTTTTACAAATAGATTATAATTGGCGATAAATAGAACTGGTTTTTATAGCATTTTTTGTATCATTTTTTTCCTATTTTTTCTACAAAAAACCTATTCCCAAGAAGAAATAAAAAGAAAGCCCATCAAAACTTTTAACAGGTCTTATGGTGTTGAAGTGCGTGGTAAAAATGCTTTTTCAATGGCAGCAGGCGCAACAAGTCCTAATGGAGATTTTCCTGATGCTCTTTATGAAGCATATATGCATATTGGGTATAAACGCTTTTTAGGGCCTTATGTAAATATCAATATTAGCTTCAATAAATATAACTTGGCATTTAAAGATGTGTTTAATGAAGGCTTTATGTCTTTTGATGGCAATTTGGAAATTGTGCCATTCCCTAAAAATATTTTCTCGCCTTTTATTTTTGCAGGAGGTGGAATTAATGCTTCTAATTATTTTAAAGAGACCGATTCTAAAATTCAAGGAGGAGCAGGCTTCGAGATATTAGTTTCATCATTAGTAGGAGTAAAATTATTTGCAGAGTATAATATGGCATTTACCGATACATTAGATGGAAGAATATACGGCAAGTCTAATGATGCATTTTGGAGAGCAGCAATTGGATTAAACCTATATTTTGGCAAAAGAGGCAGAAAAAGAAATATTAAAAAAAATGAACCAACAGTAATTAATTCCAATCCAATAATTCACTCAAAAAACTAAATACTTTAGTACTTTTGCAGCATATAAAAATACCCTTTCAAGAATGAGTAACGAGGTTAGTAAACGATATGCGCAAAGAGGCGTTTCAGCTTCAAAAGAAGATGTACACAACGCCATTAAAAATATTGACAAAGGGTTATTTCCCAAAGCTTTTTGTAAAATTGTTCCAGATTATCTTACCAACGATAACCATTATTGTTTAATAATGCATGCCGATGGTGCTGGAACAAAAAGCTCGTTAGCTTATATGTATTGGAAAGAAACTGGCGATATTTCGGTTTGGAAAGGGATAGCACAAGATGCTTTAATAATGAATATTGATGACCTTTTGTGTGTTGGTGCAACCAATAATATTATGCTGTCTTCTACCATTGGAAGAAATAAAAACCTCATTCCTGGAGAGGTCATTGCTGCAATTATCAATGGTACTGAAGAATTAATCGCTGAATTAAAGGAATTTGGTATAACTATTCATTCAACTGGTGGCGAAACAGCCGATGTTGGCGATTTGGTTAGAACTATTATTGTTGATTCAACTGTCACAGCTAGAATGAAACGAGACGATGTTATTGATAATGCCAACATTAAAGAAGGAGACCTTATTGTAGGATTGGAAAGTTTTGGTCAAGCAACCTATGAAAAGGAATACAATGGTGGTATGGGAAGCAATGGTTTAACATCGGCAAGACATGACGTGTTTCATAATTATTTAGCTAAAAAATACCCTGAAAGTTTTGATGCATCTGTCCCTAAGGAATTGGTGTATTCAGGACAGACTAGGTTAACCGATAAAGTAGAAAATGCTCCCATTGATGCTGGTAAATTAGTATTATCTCCAACACGAACATATGCACCAATCATAAAATCTATTCTATCTAAATTTAAAAACGATAAAGTGCATGGGATAATTCATTGTAGTGGTGGTGCACAAACTAAGATTCTTCATTTTGTGGGTCATCTTCATATTGTAAAAGATAATATGTTTGCCATTCCGCCATTGTTCAAATTAATTCAAGAACAATCCAAAACAGATTGGAAAGAAATGTACCAAGTATTTAATTGTGGCCATCGAATGGAGCTGTATGTTGCTCCAGAAATTGCTAATGACATTATTGCAATTTCAAAATCTTTTAATGTTGATGCTCAAGTAATTGGAAAGGTAGAAGCAAGCGATTCTAAAAAATTGACAATAAAAAGCGAATTTGGCGTTTTTAATTATAGTTGATAAATTTTCTAAATAATGGCTAAAAGTTTCAATCACCAATTATCTATTATTACAGTATTTCTAAATGTATTTTTAATAAGTGCCCAGCAAAATTTAGATTTAACCTTATATCCAGAAGACTTTGTGACTTCGCATTGGAAAGAAGTAAACATAGCCAGTTTAGATATTAGCGAAGTCGCTTTTGTAAACTGGAACTCGGGAGGTTCCAATTCAATTTCAGGATTGTTGGGATTGGAAGTTCAAAGAAATTATAAAAAAGAGCACTTACTTTGGGAAAATAGAGCAGTAATGCGTTATGGAGTTAACAAACAGCAAAACCAAAGTTTGCGAAAAACCGATGATATTTTGGAGCTTAAATCACGTTTTGGCTTTAGAAAGAATACAAAATCCAACTGGTACTATTCCGCAAATTTTAGCTTTACAACACAGTTTACCAATGGGTATAATTACGCAAATAGCGATGAAAAACCTATCTCACAATTTATGGCACCAGCATATATGTTTTTAGGTGTTGGTTCAGTGTATGGGGAACATATTGAAGAATTTTCAGCATATATGTCTCCTTTAACTTTAAAATCTACGTTTGTATTAGATCAAGACTTAGCAGACGCAGGTTCTTTTGGTGTAACACCTGCAGTATATGACAATCTTGGTAATAGATTATCTAAAGGAAATAATTCAAGAGAAGAAGTTGGAGTTTTATTAACGAGCACTTACGAAAATATACTTATGGAAAACATTTCTATTAGAACCCTGGTAAGTTTGTACACCGATTATTTAAACGATTTTGGAAATGTTGATATCGATTGGGAACTGAATTTAAAATTTAAAGTAAATAATCATGTTCGTGCTACAATGGGTTCACATTTAAAATATGATAATGATGTAAAAATTGCTGTTGAAGATACTAATATGCCAGAGGAAACCGTAATTAAAGGCGCTAAAGTACAGTGGAAACAGCTTTTAGGAGTTGGTGTGTCTGTAGATTTTTAAAAAAATTATTATTTATTTTTTTGTTAACTTTTTTTTGTTGATAAATTATAAAATATTGACAATCAATTATTTATAATAAAAATTTGTCAACCTTCTAATTTTTTTTACGTTTTAAGTTTATTTTTTTACGTTCTTTATACTCACTAAATTGAATGTAAAATTTTAAATTAATCCAACAACATGCAAATACAAACCCAACCTATTGTAATTCCTACAACCTATTCACAAGAAGATGCCTTCAAAGCTTCTGTAAAATACTTTAAAGGCGACGACTTAGCTGCTCGTGTATGGATAAACAAATATGCTTTAAAAGATTCCAAAGGCAACTTATATGAGTTAACGCCTAACGATATGCATAGACGTATCGCAAAGGAAATTGCAAGAATTGAATCGCGTTATCCAAATTCATTATCTGAAGATACTATTTTCGATTTAATCAAAGATTTTAAATACATCGTACCACAAGGAAGTCCAATGGCTGGAATTGGTAATCCTTACCAAATTGCATCACTTTCAAATTGTTTTGTTATTGGAAACGAAGGCAATTCCGATTCGTATGGAGGTATCATGAAGATTGACCAAGAACAAGTGCAACTTATGAAACGTCGTGGAGGTGTTGGCCACGATTTATCTCATATTCGACCTAAAGGCTCGCCTGTTAAAAATTCAGCGTTAACTTCAACAGGCATTGTGCCGTTTATGGAACGTTATTCTAACTCTACAAGAGAGGTTGCCCAAGATGGTCGTCGTGGTGCTTTAATGTTATCAGTTTCTATAAACCATCCAGATTCTGAAGATTTTATTGATGCCAAATTGGAGCAAGGCAAAGTAACTGGAGCCAATGTTTCAGTTAGGATAGATGATGAATTTATGAAGGCTGTAAAAGCCAACTCAACCTATACACAGAAATATCCAATTTTTAGCAGCAATCCTAAATTTTCAAAAACCATTGAAGCCAATAAACTATGGAAAAAAATTGTCCATAATGCTTGGAAATCGGCAGAACCTGGTATTTTGTTTTGGGATACCATTATCAACGAATCGGTTCCAGATTGTTATGCAGATTTGGGTTATAAAACAGTATCTACCAATCCATGTGGCGAAATTCCTTTATGCCCTTACGATTCTTGCAGGTTATTGGCTATGAATTTGTTTTCTTATGTAGAGAATCCTTTTACAGAGCAAGCCACTTTTAACTTCGATTTATTTAAAAAACACATCCATGTGGCGCAACGCATCATGGACGATATTATTGATTTGGAGTTAGAAAAAATTAATGCCATAATCGCAAAAATAGATGCCGATCCAGAATTAGATGAAGTTAAAGCAACCGAAAGAAATTTATGGTTAAATATTAAAACCAAAGCCAACGAAGGGCGTAGAACAGGAATTGGTATTACAGCCGAAGGAGATATGTTGGCTGCTTTAGGTATTAAATACGGAAGCAAAAAAGGAAATGCTTTTTCTGTTGAAGTTCATAAAACCTTAGGGATTGAAGCATATAGAGCATCAGTTTATGCTGCAAAAGATAGAGGTGCTTTTGCAATTTTCGATGCTGAACGCGAAAAAAACAATCCGTTTATTCAACGTTTAAAAGAAGCAGACGATAAGCTGTATTACGAAATGTTGGAACATGGACGTAGAAACATTGCTTTGTTAACCATTGCTCCCACAGGAACAACCAGTTTAATGACGCAAACCTCCTCAGGAATTGAGCCTGTGTTTATGCCAGTTTACAAACGAAGAAGAAAAGTAAACCCAAACGATAAAAATGTTCGTGTGGACTTTGTAGATGAAGTTGGAGATTCTTGGGAAGAATATGTGGTATTTCATCATAGGTTCAAGCAATGGATGGAAGTAAATGGCTTTGATGCCAATAAAAATTACTCTCAAGAAGAACTGGATAAAATTGTTAAGAAATCGCCTTACTACAAAGCGACTTCCAACGATGTAGATTGGATGAGCAAGGTAAGTATGCAAGGTGCTGTACAAAAATGGGTAGATCATTCCATAAGCGTGACCATTAATTTACCAAACGATGCTACCGAAGAATTGGTTGGTCAATTATATCTGGAAGCCTGGGAAGCTGGTTGTAAAGGCGTAACTGTTTATAGAGATGGTTCACGCTCTGGTGTATTGATTTCAAATGAAGAAAAGAAAGATGATGAGCAAGAAACTTTAACAGCTTTTCCAACCAAACGACCACAAGTATTGGAAGCCGATGTGGTACGTTTTCAAAACAATAAAGAAAAATGGATTGCTTTTATTGGCTTAATAGATGGTAAACCATATGAAGTGTTTACTGGTCTGGCTGATGATGAAGACGGGATTTTAATTCCACGTTGGGCAAATAGCGGATTAATTATTAAAAACAAAAACGAAGACGGAACAACGCGTTACGATTTTCAGTATAAAAATAAAAGAGGTTACAAAACTACTATTGAAGGCTTATCGCATAAATTTAACCCAGAATTTTGGAACTATGCCAAATTAATTTCAAGCACCTTACGTCATGGCATGCCAATTGATAAAATTGTCGATTTAATCAATAGCTTACAATTGGATAGCGAATCAATCAATACATGGAAAAATGGTGTGGTTAGAGCATTAAAACGTTATGTAGCTGATGGTACTCGTGTAAAAGGACAAGCATGTACTAATTGTAGTTCAGGAAATTTAATTTATCAAGAAGGCTGCTTAACTTGTAAGGATTGTGGTTCTTCTAAATGTGGATAATATTTTAGATTGTTTTTAAGGCTTCAGGAAACAGGTTTGGGTCAAAACCCCAGAGCAAGGGTAGTAGGTAATATGTGATTATTGCAATTAGGATAATTGAAATAATATTCATCCAGATTCCTGCTTTCATCATATCAGGAATTTTTAAATAACCCGAGCCAAACACAATAGCATTTGGAGGTGTTGCAACAGGTAGCATAAAAGCACACGATGCAGCCACGGTTATTCCTACCATAAGCGTAAAGGGATGTACGTCTAACACAAGAGCAATAGGAGCTATTATTGGTAATAGCATAGCTGTAGTTGCAAGGTTAGAAGTAATTTCTGTTAGGAAGTTAACCGCAAATATTAAAACAAAAAGTAATGCGAATAATGGCAGGTTTTCAAACTGTGTTATTTGTGAGCCAATCCATTGTGCCAATCCACTTGTTTTAAAACCTTCGGCTAGAGCCAATCCTCCACCAAAAAGTAACAAAATTCCCCAAGGTAACTTTACAGCACTTTCCCAATTAATAATCTTTTTCTCTTTTCTGTTTTTGGTTGGAAGAATAAACAAAATGGTTGCACTAGCCATAGCAATAATGGTATCGTCAATGGCAGGAATTAATTTTGAAACTAAAAACGAACGTGTTATCCATAAAAATGCGGTGATACAAAAAACCGTTAGTACTATTTTTTCTTCATAACTAATTTTGCCTAAATTTTTGAGTAGCCTTTTTATTTCTGCTTTTCCTCCAGGGAAGTCTTTTTGTTTAAATTTAAAAGCAATGGTTGTTAAATATTTCCAGCAAATAAATAGTAAGGTTATGGAAATAGGTAAACCATAAATAATCCATTTTGAGAAAGTCATTTCAATATTGTATTGTTCTTCTAATATTCCGGCAAATATAAGGTTGGGAGGCGTTCCAATTAATGTAGCAACGCCTCCAATAGAAGCGCTATATGCAATGGCTAGCATTAGTGCTTTTCCAAAAATTTCGTTTTCGTCTTCTTTGGTTTCAGGATTGTCCTTGAGCTGTAAAATAATTGCCATACCAATTGGCAACATCATTACTGTTGTGGCTGTGTTGGAAATCCACATGCTTAAAAACGCAGTTGCTAGCATAAATCCAAGTATAATACGGCTAACACTTGTCCCAATAATGTTTATAACCGTGAGTGCAATACGTTTATGTAAATTCCATTTTTCTATGGCGATAGCAAGAATAAATCCGCCTATATAAAGAAACACGTACTTATGCCCAAAAGCAGCAGTGGTTGTACTCAATTCCATCGCTCCAGTAATAGGGAATAAGATAATTGGGAGCATCGCTGTAACAGCAATTGGAACGACTTCAAAAATCCACCAAATTGCAACCCAAAGGGTAGTTGCTAAAACAGCAATTCCTTCAGGGGATAATCCCTCTGGTTTGAAAAAAAGAAGGGTAAAGGTAAATAATAATGGACCTAGTATTAGTCCAAATTGTTTTAAGGCTTTGCTTCGCATAGGTTAGTTATGATGATGCAAAATACAATTTTTATAAATAAAGTAATTATATTAAACTTCCTTCATTTAGGTATTTGTAATCTTCTAGCTCGTTTATTTTTTCAATCTTTTTTGTGCAACCGTTTTTTAATAGATAAATCTCATCAGATGTTTCAATAATATGAGAGTACATCTGATCTGTAAAAATAACCACTTTGTGCTTTTTTTCAGTATTAATTATTCGTTTTATGTATTCAATTTGTAAAGGTGCAACATGCGAAAAAGGTTCATCTAATAATACAATTTTGCTGTCGCTTTTTAAAATCAAATAGATTTCCACAATACGTTGTTCGCCTCCAGACAACCTATTTATTTTGGTTTTTTCGTATTTTTTTAATGCAGAAAAGGTTAAAACAAAACCCTTCCAACTTACTTTAAAAAGCTTAAATAATGTACATAATTTAAGATTTGGCAAGAATTTGTGCTGAGGTAAATATTTTATAAGTTTCGTTTGGTATAGAGGTTTTAAAATAGGCTTACTGTCTATTCTAATTAATTTATATTTTGGTTGAAGATTCCCAAAAATTATGTTTAGTAAACAACTCTTGCCACAGCCATTATTGCCAAGTATTCCAGTAACAGTACCTGTTTCAGCTTTAAGGTAAATACCACTTAAAATACGTTTGGACTTAAAATTTAATTCTACATTATCTATTTCAAGAATCATATAAATTCCTTAATAAGGAGTAGAAAGGTAATGGTTATTAAAATATCGACAAAAAATAATACCGAAAATAGTTTTAAGGTAGATATACCAAGGTTTTTATAAAAAATAAGTTTTCGCTTTGCCGAAGTTTCATTTACAGCGTACCATAAAAAAATGGTCAAAAGCAGCTTAGTGACTATTGCGGCTAAAATATTTGGGTTAACAATAGTAATGATTATGTTTATAAAAAAAGACCATAAAACAAATGATCTATAAAACGCCATTATGGACATTAATTGCTGCATATACACAAATAAACGGTTAATGTAAGTAAATATTTCGTTGAAATATGGAAGTTTTTCATTCATTGAAAATTCATAAATTATCGTATTTTTGCCACACAATTCACCTGAGTAGATGTTAGAAAAAATCCAGATAGTAAAACAGCGTTTTGATGAGGTTAACGATTTAATAATTCAACCAGATATTATATCAGATCAAAAACGTTATATACAGCTAAATAAAGAATATAAAGACCTTAAAAAAATTGTAGATAAAGGAGAAATATATAAATCTTTAACTGCTAACATTGCCGAAGCTGAAGAAATTATTGCTGATGGTAGTGATGCCGAAATGGTCGAGATGGCAAGAATGCAGTTAGAAGAGGCAAAGGAAAAATTATCACCTTTAGAAGATGAAATTAAGTTCATGTTGATTCCTAAAGATCCTGACGATGCCAAAAATGTTGTTGTAGAGATAAGAGCTGGAACAGGAGGTGACGAGGCAAGTATTTTTGCAGGAGATTTGTATAGAATGTACTCAAAGTATTGTAGTGACAAGGGTTGGAAGGTAGATGTTGTAAGCTTAAGCGAAGGTACTTCGGGTGGTTTTAAAGAAATAATTTTCGAAGTATCTGGCGAAGATGTTTACGGCACCTTAAAATTTGAGGCTGGTGTGCATCGTGTACAGCGCGTACCTCAAACAGAAACACAGGGTAGGGTTCATACGTCTGCAGCAACAGTTATGGTACTTCCCGAGGCCGAAGAATTTGATGTGGAATTGGATATGACCGAAGTACGTATTGAGCGAACTACATCAACAGGTCCTGGAGGGCAATCTGTTAATACAACTTACTCAGCAATTAAATTGCACCATGAACCTACTGGAATGATTGTAAGTTGCCAAGACCAGAAATCGTCCCATAAAAACTTGGAGAAAGCATTAAAAGTATTACGCTCACGTTTATACGAGATGGAATTAGCAAAAAAACAAGCTGCAGATTCCGAAAAACGTAAAAGTATGGTGTCTTCAGGTGATAGAAGTGCAAAAATTAGAACTTATAATTATCCTCAAGGACGTGTTACTGACCATAGAATAGGATTGACATTATATGATCTTTCCAATATTATAAATGGTGATATTCAAAAAATAATTGACGAACTAATGCTAGCAGAAAATACGGAAATGTTAAAGGCTAGTGATGATGTAATATAAATTCCTGCGAAGGCAGGAATCTCATGAATTGAAACTTAATAATTAAATAATGGATTCCTGCTTTAACAGGAATGACAAAGCGTAAAGATTGACAACACAAGAATTAATAAACCAAATCAAAAAAAAGAAATCCTTTCTCTGCATTGGATTAGATGTCGATTTAAATAAAATCCCACAACATTTACTTAAAGAAGAAGACCCAATTTTCGCATTCAATAAAGCTATTATTGATGCAACTCACCATTTATGTGTAGCTTACAAGCCCAACACAGCATTTTATGAAGCTTACGGTTTAAAAGGTTGGCAAGCTTTGGAAAGAACAATCAATTATCTAAACCAAAATCATCCTGAAATTTTTACTATTGCTGATGCCAAACGAGGTGATATTGGCAATACAAGTACCATGTACGCTAAAGCTTTTTTTCACGACCTAGGTTTTGATAGTGTTACTGTAGCACCCTATATGGGAAAAGATTCGGTAGAACCATTTTTGGCTTTTCAGGATAAACACACCATACTTTTAGCTTTGACGTCCAATGAAGGTGCTTTCGATTTTCAAACGCTAAAAGTCAATAATAAAGAGTTGTATAAAGAAGTTTTGGAAGTGTCAAAGACTTATAAAAACTCTAAAAATTTAATGTATGTAGTTGGCGCAACAAAAGCAGAATTTTTAGCAGATATTAGAAACATTATTCCTGAAAGTTTTTTATTGGTTCCAGGAGTTGGCGCACAAGGCGGCAACTTACAAGATGTTTGTAAATATGGAATGAATGATGATATTGGGTTATTAATAAATTCTTCTAGAGGAATTATTTATGCTTCAAATGGAGTTGATTTTGCAAAAGCTGCTGCAAAAAAAGCCGAAGAAATACAGCTGCAAATGAAAACACTTATTTAAACTGGAACTTTAGTTTCAAGTTGCTCTCTAGATAAGTACTTTAAACGGTTTAGCTTATTTAAAAGTTGTAAAGCTTTATACTCCGAAATATCACTTAACGCCGAATCTGTTTGTCTTAAATTATAAGCCTGTTCAACAAGTTGCTTATAGCGTTTGCTAAGTTTTTTTTGATGCTTTAGAAGAATATTGCTTCGATTCATTTTGCTAAAAATCAAGTAATTAAATATACATTTTTTTCTTGAAAAATAAAAGTGAGATTATTGACTTAATCATAAAAAAGAAACCGATTTCAGTTAAGGAAATCGGTTTCTTACAAACTAAGACTAACTAACTTATAAGTGAAGTGAAGACAACTTAATAAGATGCCTTTCAACAAAGGTCTTTTATTCAAACGGTTTTAATGTTATGTTAATATTAGATTTAGATTACCATTGATTTAATATCTTTAAAAAGCATTCGAAAATTAAATCACATGAAACAGTTATTTGCGATACTTATAATTAGCATGATTTCTATAACTTCAAACTCTCAAACTAAATGCAATTGCTGTACCGAAAAACACACCGAATTTGATTTCTGGATAGGTAACTGGACTGTAACAAACCCTGATGGATCAGCAGCTGGAACAAATACAATTGAAAAAATTCAGGATAACTGCATATTACGAGAAAACTGGATTAGTGCCTCTCCAGGTTTTACAGGAACTAGTAATAATTTTTACAATGCCGCAAAAAAACAATGGGAACAAATTTGGGTAGATAATCAAGGCGGAAGTCTTCACTTAAAAGGAAATAGAAAGGGCAACCAAATGATTTTACAAACAAATGTTGCTAAAAACCAAAACGGCGAACCGTTTTACCATCGTGTTACTTGGACTAAAAATGACGATGGCTCAGTACGACAATATTGGGAAACTATTACCAACGAAAAGAAGATTAATGTCGCATTTGATGGACTTTACAAAAAAAAGAGATAGAATTTCATCAGTCGTGGCGAACCAAATTCTAAACCCTCTTAAGTTGTTGTAAACCTAAAATTAAATTCCCTTCCCTTTGGGAAGGGTTAGGGATGGGCTTCAATCCTGCAACGCAAACACGCGCTTTAACAAATCGGTCGTTCTAGATGATACTTTAGTTCTTATTTCTTTTTCTTCAACAGCAATCATGGTATAAACGCCTTTTAGTGCTTCTCCAGTCACATAATCAGTTAAATCTGGATTGACATTATTGGTAAAAGGAATACTGTTGTATTTGTTAATTAAATTCTCCCAAATTTGGTCAGCACCAACGTTGCTAAATGAGTTTTTAATTACTGGGTTGAATTTGTCGTATAAAGCAGTTTTGGTTTTCTCGGTTAAATATTGCGTAGCTGCATTATCTGCACCCAATAAAATATTTTTTGCATCAGCAAACGTGATGTCTTTAACAGCGTTTACAAAAATTGGTGTGGCTTCTTTTACAGCATCTTCAGCAGCTCTATTGAGTATTTGTAAGCCTTCATCTGCTAGATTACCTAAACCAATATCTCGCAATGCTTTATCTACTTTTTGTAATTCTTCAGGAAGTAAAATCTTTACCAACTCGTTTTTAAAAAAACCATCTTTAGCTGTGAGTTTGGTTACTTGTTTATCAATTCCAAAGTCTAGAGCTTGACGTAATCCTGAAGCAATTTCTTCATTTCCTAAACCTCCTCCTTGAGGTAATTGATTCACAACTTGTTGCAACTCAGCACAAGCAGTTACATTAAAAATTAAGATTAGGGCAACAATTCTTTTAATCATAGTTTAAGGTTTTCTATCTTTAACAAAGATAAATTTTATAGATGAGAACCATTCAAATTTTATGCCTAATATGTTTTTTGGCATTATTCAATTGTAATTCTAAGGAAGAAACTAAAAATATTACTAAAACAGTTATTGAAACTGAAAAACCCAAGCAATATATTACTGTACTTGGTATAGCACAAGATGCTGGCTATCCTCATATCAATTGTAAAAATGACTGTTGCAAATCGTTTTACGATGGATTAGAAACAAAAAAACTTGTGTCCAGTTTGGGCTTGGTCGATTTAGAAGATGAAAAAAAGTACATTTTTGATGCCACACCAGATTTTACAGAACAAACACAACTCCTAAAAACCAATCATTTAGATAGTGGCAATATCATCGATGGCGTATTTTTAACACATGCACATATTGGTCATTATACAGGATTGATGTATTTGGGTTTTGAAGCCTTAGGCGCTAACAAAATTCCTGTATATGCCATGCCAAGAATGAAACAATATTTAGAAACAAGTGGTCCTTGGAGCCAGTTAGTAACCTACAATAATATTAATCTTAAAGTATTAGAAAATGATTCAGTGGTAGCCTTAAATAGTAATTTAAAGGTAACCCCTTTTTTAGTGCCACATCGCGACGAATATTCTGAAACTGTAGGATATCGTATTGAAGGACAAAACAAAAAAGCATTGTTTATTCCAGATATTGATAAGTGGGAAAAATGGGAACGCAACATTATTGAAGAAGTTAAAAAAGTAGATTATGCTTTCGTGGATGCGTCTTTTTTTAGAGATGGCGAGCTAGACAGAGATATGAGCAAAATACCACATCCTTTTACTACGCAAACGACAACCTTGTTTGAGAATGAAGATTTAGAAACAAAAAATAAAATCCATTTCATTCACTTTAATCATTCAAACCCAACCATAAAAGACTCACATCGACTAAAAGACAGTATTCAAAATCTTGGGTTGCGATTTGCTAAACGAGGAGACATCTATGATTTATAGAAACTTATAATATTCTTAATAAAGCCGATAAATTTTTCAATATTCCGTAAGTTTGCAACGCTTATAACAGATAAAATACGAATGCAACAAATAGCACCTTACAAACCAAAACATAAAGTACGAATAGTAACAGCAGCATCCTTGTTTGATGGTCATGATGCATCCATAAATATCATGCGACGAATCATTCAAGCCACAGGTGTTGAAGTCATTCATTTAGGACATGATAGAAGCGTGGAAGAAGTGGTTAACACAGCTATACAAGAAGATGCCAATGCCATTGCCATGACCTCGTATCAAGGAGGACATAACGAGTATTTTAAGTATATGTATGATTTACTAAAGGAAAAAGGTGCGGAACACATCAAAATTTTTGGTGGAGG
>Ga0316208_1002629_pt1 | contig 14234 bp, 10 predicted proteins | sample 3monopyrite_MG_FD_204944 | JGI IMG/M metagenome (GOLD analysis project Ga0316208, IMG submission 204944) | Microbial mat bacterial communities from mineral coupon in-situ incubated in ocean water Damariscotta River, Maine, United States -... | ecosystem: Environmental > Aquatic > Marine >... | reverse complement strand
TTCGAAGCGTTCTGCGCGCCGGGCTACCACCCGATGGCTGACGGAATCGCGCTCGAGGGAATCCGCTTGATCGATGAGAACCTGGCGCGGGTTTTCCGCGACGGATCGGATCTCGAAGCGCGCACCCATCTCCTGATGGCCGCATCCATGGGCGCGACTGCGTTCCAGAAGGGACTCGGGCTGATCCACGCTCTCTCGCATCCCGTTGGCGGAGTCACCGGCCTCCATCACGGCACAGCAAACGCGATCTTCCACCCCTACGTTATGGTGCATAATCGCCCGGTCATCGAATCACGTATGCCGCGAATGGCCGCGACCCTCGGCCTCGACGCGTCGGGCGCATCGACTTCGTTCGATGCCGTCCTCGACTGGACCCTTAAGCTCCGCGACGCCCTCGAATTGCCGGCAACCCTCGGCGACGTCGTTCAAGACGAACAAATCCCCGGACTCGTGCGAATGGCCCAGGCCGACCCGTCCCTCACCACGAACCCGAAGTCCTGCTCGGCGGCCGAGATCGAGTCGGTTCTTCGCAAGACGATCGCGGGCGACCTAACGCCCTAATCCCGCAAAACGAAACGAGGCGCGCGTGTTATTCAGCCTCGGTCGTCTGACCGCTCGCCGCACGCCGCACCATCCCAATCGCGATGGCGCGAGAGGACGCGAGGGGCGCAACCGCAATCCGTTCGTCCCGCCCGTGCGCGCCGCCAACGGCATCCATGGTGACTTGCATCGGCACGAAGCGCAGGATTTCCTTCGCCACGCCGACGAAATGCCGGGTATCCGTCGCGCCGGGAACGAGCCCCGGTGAAACGATCGCTTCAGGCATCACGTCCCTGACCGCCGCGGCGACGAGCTGAAACGCCGGGCCCTTTGCGGAAGCGGGCGCAGCCGCTTCGCCCCAGGACTCGCCGACGACCTCGATCTCGGGATCATCGATCGCGTCCTTGATATGCGCCAACACATCCTCCGGCGTATCTCCCGGCAGAATTCGAACGTTCACCGTCGCAACCGCACGCTCGGGAATCACGTTTTCCTTCACACCGCCCTCGACGAGGGTGACCGCGAAGGTTGTCCGGATCAGCGCGGCGTTCAGATCGGACTCGAGGAAGCTTCGCTTCACGATGCCCCCCATCAGCCAGAGATTATTCATGGCGAAGCGCTGACCGAAGGGAAGGTGTGGCGCGAGGGTTTCGAGCATTTCGCGAAGGGGCATCGAAAAGCGCGTCGGCATGGGATTGTCTTCAACGGCTTGAATCGCCTTCGCAAGCTTTCCGATCGCCGTATGCGTGGGCGGCATCGACGAATGGCCGCTGATGCCCCGAGCCGTGAGCGTGACCGTGTAATAGGCCTTCTCCGCCGTGACGACATTTGCAACGACGCCATCCGGAACCAGGGGATGTCCGTCCAGGATCATCCCGCCTTCATCGATGAGAAAGGCGAGTTCGATTCCCCGTTCGCGCAGGAGCGCCGCAACGCTGGCAGCGCCGACTCGACCGCCGATCTCCTCGTCGTGCCCGAATGAAAGGTAGATCGTACGGGTCGGCACAATCCCCTCCTCGAGCAAAGCCTCAACGGCCTCGAGCCAAAGGATCACGCCGATCTTTACGTCGAGAGCACCCCGCCCCCAGACGTAGCCGTCCTTGATGACGCCCCCATAGGGCGGCTGCGTCCAACCTTCGGCCGCCGCTTCCGAGACCGGGACAACGTCCGTGTGGGACATAAAGAGGCCCGGCGCGAGGGAGGGATCAGACCCCTTCCACTCGAAGAGCATCGTATGCTCCTTCACCTTCTCGAGTTTGAGCGTCGCGAAGGTTCGCGGATAGGTCGCGCGCAGATAGTCTTCGAGTTCATCGAAGGGTTCGCCGCGAAAGTCCGCGTCGTTTTCGTAGCTCACCGTCTCAAAGCGAATCGCGCCGGCGAGGCGTTCCGCGATTGCCGCGGAAAGAGCCTCGTCCGCCGATGCAACGGCAGGCATCCCAAGAATCACCAGGGTGGCGAGGCCCCCCAGAACTCGTGCCATGCGTCCCTCTAAGACCTGCTGACGAAATCCCATCTGCTGACTCCCCTTTGCGGCGGCCTTCGCGGCCGAGGTCAGACACTATCACGATTCAAGAACTCGGATGACGCCCGCAAAGGCACGTAGCTCGTCGGCCTCAACTAGGCGACGCTCCCGCCATGGCCCGTGGTGCAACCATCTATAAAGTCTCGCTCGAAATTTCCCTGGTCGATCGCCACGTGTATGCCGAGCGTTCGATCACCGTCGCGCGCCATCCCTCCGAGACCCACGAGCGAACGCTGGTCCGCGTGCTCGCCTACGCCCTTCGCTACGAAGACAGCCTCGAATTCGGCCGCGGCGTCTCGGCCATCGACGAGCCGGATCTCTGGAGCCGGGAGGGGGACGGGCGTCCCCGCCAATGGATCGAAGTCGGACAACCCGAGGCCAAACGTCTCATCAAGGCCGCACGCCAGTCCGAACGAACGACGCTCTTCGCGTTTGGCGAGGGGCTCGCTCGATGGCGCGATGCGCAGCTCCCCGACCTAATGGATCAGGCGGATCTGAGCATTGCTCGGGTTGACGATGCCTTCCTGGCAGACCTGTCTGCCGCAACAGATCGACAGCTCCGCTGGTCCGTCACGTTAAGCGACGGACTTCTCTTCCTCACGAGCGGTGAAGACAGCTTTGAGACCAGTCTCGAGGTCTGGCTCGGCGATCCCCTCGACTGAGACGACCTTCGCTAGAAACGCAGCGTCCACTGCAGCTTTGCGAGGGGTTCCGTTCGGGTGGGTCGAACTTCGTCGCGGGTATTCAGTCCTTGATTCAGCACGATGAAGAACTCGCGGCCGTCCTCGATGATCCATCGAAAGCGACTATTCAGTCCGAGCGAATCGCTCACGCTGTCGTACTGAAGCAGCGTGACCCAGGAAATTTCCGACGTGAAGAAGAAGCTCATCCGCGCGCGCACGACGTGGATATTTTCGTCTCCACCGGGGAGCCGCAGGTTGTCGTAGCTGTAGTTGATGCCCGCCTGCACGTGCTTCGTAAAGCGGATGAAGGAATCCACGTTGGTGCGGAAGCGAGTGCCATCGAAGAACGTGCCGTAGCCCACCCGCGCTGAACCGCCGACCCGGCGATTCAGGCTCGATGCGACCCGAACTCGGATCTCGTCGAAGTGGTAGCGCCCGACGGGGACACTGAAATTTTCGAAGGCGGTATCCACCGCTTCGTAGCGATGTTGGTACTCGAGACGAATCCCATCGAGGATTGGATTCTGGACCTCGATCGCGCGCCAAGTGAAGGATCCACTCTCAACCTGGCGCCCTTGTTCCGTGATGATCGAGCCGCGCAAGCGGGTATCGATCGTTTGGATTCCTGGTGCCTCAGGCCGCCACCTCCGGCGATAGTTCCCGCTGAACTCGCGAATGCCCGTTCGATTCACGAAGCCCAGCGCCGGGTCGAATTGATCATCCAAGACCCGCGCAACCGCTTCCCAGTTATGCGTGTCGTTGGGGTAGGAGACCATCCCCCCGAACGCATAACCCGCTCCAACAACCGCAGAGGTATCCTCGTTCAAGCCGCGATCGGGACGGTTATAGCTGCCTTGCGCCCAAGCACTCGCGCGGAAGGACTTGCCGTCCAGGAAGTTCGAGTTGCGATAGATGAAGTCGATGCCGGCGACCGTGTTCTGACCGTTTCCCTCCGGCTCACCGTTCGTCACGATCGCGCCTAACGTGGATTCACCGAAGTTGGCCGCCGCACGAAGCACCGTCACGTTGGTCTGGTCCGATCGATCTCGCTCATCAATCAAGACATTGAGAAAGCCGAGCTTCACGCGCCCAACACGACCCGTGATCTTGCCTCCGGCGAGGATCTTGACGGGGTTGCCGCCTTCATCGAGTCCGATTCGTCGTGAGAAGAAAGGTCGGCCGTTCCTCGACAAGTCTCCAAAGTCGAAGATCAGGGCGTCCTGCAGGAAGAAGTCCCGCTTCTCCGGAAAGAAAAGCGCGAAGCGCGAAAGGTTCACCTGGCGTTCGTCGACCTCGGTCTCCCCAAAGTCCGTGTTCACCGTCAGCGCCGTGGTCACGCTTGGAGTGATTTTGTAGAACGCGTCAAAGCTCGGATCGAGACGCGTGTAATGTCGCTCCTCAAGATCCTGATCATTCGGGGGCGGATTCGCGTCATCGACTCGTCGAACGGTCAGCGCGGGAATCACCTGAAGGCCGACGGTCTGCCGGATGCCTTGCATGCCGACGAGATCCCCCGCCCGTCCCATCGCCGTCAAAAAACGTTCACGGACCGGATCAGACCAGCGATCGATCTCATCACGTCGTCGAATCCCGCGCGCCATGTTGAAACCCCATACGTCGGTGTCGGGATCGAAGTTGATCGTCGCGTAGGGCAAGGCGAGTTCCATCGTCCAGCCCTCGGCATCGACAGAGGTCTTCACGTACCAACGCCCGTCCCAACTTCCCTCCGCCCGGCCGCCTTCGAGCAGCAGGTCGCGCCGCACGCCGTTCGGGTTTACCTGGAAGAAATATCCGTTCTGGCGATCGAGAAAGGGATCGATCGTGAATCCGAATCGGTCGTCCGCCCGGGTATTTCCGTCGCGCTGCATCGCCGAGGCCACGATCTCTTCCGGCGCCGAATCCCACATCCGCGCTGCGATATAGAGATGGTCCTCATCGGTCATGATGTAGACCTCGGTCCGCTCGGTCGCCGGCTCACCCGGATCCGGAAGCGCCTGGGTCAGGCTGCCCACGTAGGCCGCGTTCTCCCACTCCTTCGGGTCGATCACGCCGTCAAGCACAGGGGCATCGAGGGTCCATCCAATCTCGATCCGCGGGCGCTCAGGCTCCTCCGCCCGCGCAGCCCCGGGCAAGACGATCGCCGCCAGAACCGCTGCACACGCGCCCATTCCCATCGCGAGGCGAAAGAATTTTTTGGGGCGAGCGGTCAACATTTCGCCTCCTTGGGCGCGCGCAGATGGGCGGGCTCAGGGGTTGAGTGGGCGCGGGCCGGATCTTAACGACGAGACCCCCTCGTCGATAGGCCAAGTGCACTTCCATCGACGAATTGCGCGGCAGATTTCTTCTCGGCAGACGGTGGCCCGATCCATGCGCAAAGCGTCGGCAGCTCGTGTGTGCCGGTGCTAGTCGATGCCTTCTTCTGACCCGACCGCGGCGTAGGGCTCGTCCTCGAGCATCTCCGCAACCAATTCGAGAGAGGGAACAAAGGCCCGGGAGACGACGCGTGGGTTCGCGATCCGGTCCATCCGGAACATGCGTTGCGCATCAGCGCTCGAGGTCGCGTCGGCAACGAGGTCGATGTCGACCGCCAGGATGTACCAGAACGGCGAGCGAATGAAGATGCCGTGGGGCTCGACCCGGCGCTGGCTACGGGCGCCGTGGCGATCGGTGTACCGAAACGCCATGCAGACGCCTTCACGAAAACAGCGCTCGAAGGCGTCGAGCAGGCTCGGTGTCATCTCGCCGACGGATTCGCGCATCGCCGTCGACGCGCGGCGACCGATCACGATGCGCTGGCAAAGCTGGCGGAGCTGCGCGCGCCGCTCGGGGGGAAGGGACGCGAGCACCTTGTTCATCGCCGCCGTGTTGCCCCGATTGAAGGGCAGCCCCGATACACGCCGCGCGATCTGCACGGAGAGCCATAGCCCGACCGCCTGCTGGGGATCGAGATGGAGCGCAGGCAGCGGAGCGTGTCGCGCGAAGCGAATCCCACCGCCCCGCCCGCGATCTCCTTCGATGTCCATCCCTCGCGTGCGCAGCAGGGCGACGTCGCGGCGAATGGTGCGCACGCTGACCTCGAGTTCCTCGGCCAGATCGGCCATCGAGATCCCTTCCCGTGCGCGAATTGCGGCCACCAACGCGTCGAGGCGATCCCCCCGCGCGAGTTCGCTCGTGCGCGTCCCCGCGCTTCTCTTGGGTCGCTCGCCCTGCCCCGACTCGGCCATGCCTCATGATGCCTCACAAATAGGACAGGATGTGACCTATTCGGACATAGAATCATCCTCGTCGAAGAAATCGAACCCGCGAAACCCATCTCGCGGAACCCATCCAAAGGAGTCACATCATGTCGGTCGCCGAAATCGGAGCAAAGCTCGTTGCCCTCTGCCAGGAAGGAAAAGGCCTCGAAGCCGTGGACGCCCTCTACGACGAAAAAGTCGTGAGCATCGAAGCACAGGACAGCCCGGAGCTCCCCGCCCGCATGGAGGGCATCGAGGCCATCCGCGGCAAGAACAGCTGGTGGTATGACAACCACGAGATCCACGATTCGACCGCATCCGGCCCCTACTGCGGCCATCGCGAAGACCAGTTCGCCGTCCACTTCGAAATGAACGTGACCTTCAAGCCGACGGGCGAGAAGCAGCAACTGATCGAGGTCGGGCTCTATACCGTCGCGAACGGGAAGATCGTCCAGGAAGAGTTTCTCTATCACGTGTAGATGCTGAGCTGCGCATACCACGTGTGAGAGCACGACGGCGCAGCAGCGTTCAGCCGAGCAAAAAAGGGCCCGGGAGATTCACTCCCGGGCCCTTCTCATTTCAGCGTGCTTCGATTCGGATCAGTTGATGATCGTGAGCTCGACGCGTCGATTGCGGCGCTTGTTGTCCGCCGAGTCGTTCGGAACGATCGGCGCCGACTCACCGAAGCCCTTGACCGTGAAACGGTCGGCTTCGAGGCCCTCGGACACGAGGTAGTCGCGAACGCTCGAGGCGCGTCGCTCGGACAGGCCCTGGTTGTAGGCAGCCGAGCCATCGGAGTCCGTGTGGCCATCGACGCGAATACGCACGTCGGGGTTGGCCTTGAGCACTTCGATGTCCTCTCGGAGACTGGACGTGAAGCCCATCTCGATTCCGGCACCGTTCACCGCGAAGCGAAGATCGTGCAGCGTCCAGCAGCCGCGTGCGTCGACGCGAGCGGCCTTCAGCGTGTTCGGGCAGTCATCGCGCGGATCAACCACGCCGTCACCGTCCGTGTCGGGAAGCGCCGCCGCAACGGGCGTCGCGCGGGGAGCCGGTCGACTCGGTGCAGGCGCGCCACCGAGGTAAACCGACGAGGAGAACTGCTGAAGCGCCGACGCCGTGCCGAGACTCGAAGCGTTGCGGAAGCTTCCGCAGCTCGTGATGTCGGCGATCGAGCGAAGGAGCGTGGCTCCCGCGGCCGCGTCACCCGACTGGATCGTGTGGAAGCAGACATCGCCCCGCTCGCTCGCGAGCGTGCGGGCGGCTTCGAGAGTGCGCTGATCTTCGTCGGCGCGACCCGCATAGTCCGTCGCGAGGCCGTCACTGATGATCAGCACCGCGGCGCGACCGGAGCCGCCCGAAAGCGCTTCCGCGGCTTCATTCTCGAAGATCGAGTAGAGCGGCGAAGAACCTTCGAGGAACTCGGCATCCCGCGCGACCGACGCAAGGCCGTTTCGGTCGAATGCGGAGATACCGGACGCTTCGCGCTGACCGCCACCGAAGTGAACGTGACCGGCGTCGTAGGAGCCGTTCGGCATCGCGGCGACGACGGATTCGAGGGTCGACTTGCCGTCGGCGAACTGCGCCGACTGCGAACCCGAGGCATCAAAGATCATCAAGGACTGCGTCACGGCGACGCGGCCGCTCGGCGGGGTCACCTGGACCGGTGCCTTGTAGGGAATGGGTGCGGTGGCGCAGGCGCCGGCGAGAATGGTGGTCGCGAATGCGCCAGCAAGGCGAAGCGACATTCGAACGGGGTTGCTCTTCATCTTCGGATACTCCTCTGGGTCGTTTCAACGACTTCCCGGCCGTGGCTCGGGGCACGAACACTAGCGGTACGGTCGGCAACTGGGAGCTTTCTACGCAATTCCGCAGCAAGTTTTCCAGAACGATGCACCGGGGTGCGGGGAATCCGATCCGATTGCCGCGCACCACGATTCACTTCGTGGATACGCTTTTCTTGCAGGCGAATCAGAGGTCCTCCGTTTGCATGAATGCGGGACCGCACGAAATCGCCACATCGCCGTCGCGAAAAATATCGTTGCCGTCTCTCGGAAGACTCCGGGGGCAGCCGCGGGACGGGCGCGCCCCGCCCGCAGTGCGACGGCAACTCTCGCGGGAACACCGGCGCGACCGATCCGCGCCGTCACCTGACTCCGGGCCCAGGCACTTACTCAACGGTCGATCCCGTCCTTCCATGCCTCCCGCTTTAGAAGCGACGAGGTTCATCGAGACAAACGAGCCATGGATATCCCCAAGCTGATCAAGCGCGTGCGCGCACACTACGAAGGCCGCGCGTTCTCGCCCCGGCTCGTCACTCAGCTCTGCGACGAGATCGAACGTCGCGCGCATCCCGAGGGTCTCGAGATCGCACGGGGCTTCCGCGTTCCGATCGAGCTCCTCCTCGATATCTTTCAGCCCGTCGAGCAGACGCCCCGCCCGGCGATTCTGCATCCCGCCCCCGCGGCGATTCTCGCGATGGGCTTCGGCTACCGCATGGATGCGCCCTTCGCACGCTACCCGGAAGACCGTACCCCCGGACCGAATAACATCGCGATTGCCGAGATGACCGAGCGATGCCATGCGCTCTTTCCCGAGGCGTGGCTCGGTGCCCAGTACGAAGTGGGCCTCGCCCTCGCCGCGAATCAGGGAACGAAGCCCGAGCTGATCACTCCGGCTCGAGATTGGAATACCGCCCAGGTGCTCGACTACTATGTCGAGAATCTTCCGCGGTATGCCTTTGCTCAGAACCGCTGCGTGATCGTCGTCGCGCATCTGCATCATTACGGACGCTGTGAAGCTCTACTGGCGCGGGCTGGAATCGAGGCTTTCCCAGCGCCGAAGGAAGTCGCGGCCTACGCAGACTACGACGCAGCTGAAGCGCAGCCCCGCTTCCGCTCACCCTGGGAGTACCTGGTGAACGATTTTCTGGCCCTCTCGAAGGACGCGACCCGCACCTTCAGCCGAGTCAACGAGCCTCGTGGCGTCGGCGCCACCGCGGCCTAACACGACTCGCTGAGGTTCCCGTTCAGAGGGCATCGCTGAGGAACTCGATGATTCGCGGGAATGCCCGGCGATCTTCGAGTAGGAATCCATGCCCACCCTCGAAGAACTCGAGCCGACTATCGGGGATGCGCGCGGCGAGATTCTCCATGTTCTCGGGTGGGGCGATTCCGTCGTAGCGCCCGCCGATCAGAAGCGTCGGCATCGAGATCTCGGAGAGGCGATCCCACGTATCGTGGCCCAGGCGCGCTTCGAGCTGCCGCTGCGCGCCCCGCGCCTTTCGTTCCGGATCTTCATCGTCGCCCGGAATCGCCTGCCGCTTCTTCACGAACGCAGCGATCTGCGCGAAGCGCTTCTCGTCGCGCCCCTCGCCGCCCTGCGCCCATCGCGTATCGCCGATCGAGATGACCCGAGTCATGTACTCGTCCGGTCCGAGCGCCGCGAGTTCATGCAGCGGATACGAAGCGCCGCCCCCGCCCCCACTCGAAGTACACGCGAGTACCAGCCGGTCGATTCGACCCGGATGCCGGAGGGCCAGTTCCTGAGCGACCATCCCGCCGAAGGACACTCCGAGCACGTGCGCTGAGGGCCAGCCGAGATGGTCGAGGAGCGCCGCTGCATCGTCCGCATAGTCGGCCATCGTATACGCCTGATCGGGCTTTCCGGATTGTCCCAGGCCGCGCTGATCGTGGGCCAGGAGTTGGCAAGCGTCAGTGAGCGGGCCGTCGATCAAACGCGGCCGCTGCCGCAGATCGCCCCCGGTCCCATTGATAAAGAGAAGGCGTGGACGCTCACCGTCCGCGGGCGCGTCCCCGGAGAGCTCATAGTAGAAGTCGATGCCCCTCAGTATCGCTCTCGCCATCGACCACCCTCTCCCTGGTTCTCGTTCGAAGTCGACGTTACCCGGCCCGCGCTTCGCGGTACAAGTCGAGCGCTAGCCCGCCAATCGTGCGCGGGTTTCCGCCGGCGTCGAGATCTCGCGACCGTAGCGTTTCGCAATCTCAACGACGGCGCTGACAACTTCTGAATTCGTCGGCTGGCCGTCGGCGAGTTCTGGATAGGGGTAGTCCCCTAGCCCGATCGCAACATGCCCACCCTGCGCGATCGCGACCTCCGCGAGGGGCAGCGCATTCGCGCCGTAACACGCCGCGGCCCACACACAGTCGACACTCTCAGGTACGAAATCGATCAACGCCTGGAGCCCACGCTCGGTTCCGGGATGCCCCGGAAGAAGCCCCCCTTCGGTGGTGAACAGCTCAGCGAAGAGCGTGTTGGGGAGGACACCGGTCTGACAGAAGGCTTCGAGGAGGCGCAGGGAACCGACGTTCCAGATCGCCGCCATGGGCAAGGCCCCCGCCGCCTGCGCCCGTCCCGCGAGCGCCTTCAGCGCGCCGACGGAGTTGTAGTAGACGAGTTCGTCCCCGCCGACACTCTCCATCCCCTCGCGCCAGATCCCCAAGGAAAGACTTGCGAGATCGAGGGGCACGAGGTCCGCGCGGGTTTCCTCCTTCTCGCCCATCGATTCGATATGGCCGATCCGCTCATCGAGATCCGTGACCGTGTTGGCCCCCAGGGTCGGCATGATCATCGCGTCGGTTCGCGCCCGAATCTGACGGGCGGCTTCGGCGTAGAGATCGAGTTCGCTCGAAGGCGCCCCCGTCTCCGGGTCGCGAGCGTGGTAATGAATGATCGAGGCACCGGCCGCGGCGCAGGCCTCGGCATCGAGCGCGATCTCCGTCGGTGAGAACGGGATATTCGGATTGGGCGTGCGGGGGGTGTACTCGTTGAGCCGCGCGTCGATGATCAGCTTTTCCATTCAGGCAGTCCCTTTGCGCGGCTCTCTCGATCCGCGGTTGCACCACAATTGAGCTGAAGATGGCTCGTTGCGCGGGAGACGGCGAGGCGATCCGTCTCAGGCTCATCGCCCGATACACTCCCTCAGCCCCTTTCAGCCTCCATCGGCCCCCATCAGCCCCCATCAGCAGCCCCCGCCGGTCCGGGCTTCTTGCCGGCTCGTGATGGTCCCCAATCTGGTGAAACGGGCTAAGCTTGCGCGGCCCGAACGATCGTTCGCCTGTGCCTCCGGATCGATTTCATCGACGCAATTGATGGAGCGCGCGACCGAAAACGATCGAGATCTCGCCTTGCCGAGCCCCTCGGAGAGGCGCCCATTCAGGAGCCCATGTCATGAAGACTGATAATCCCACGGCCGAGGATCTCGGCTACCTCCCCTTCGACGCCGACAACCATTATTACGAAGCACTCGACGCCTTCACGCGCCACGTCCCCCAGAACATGCAGGCGCGCTGCGTCGAATGGGCGGAGATCAACGGTCGCAAGCATCACGTCGTCGGTGGCAAGCTCGCCCACGCGGTCAAGAACCCGACCTGGGATCCGATCGCTATGCCCGGCGCGATCTCCGACTTCCTGCGCGGCAACCCGGACGGCACGAACATGATGGCGGCGCTGCGCGAACGCGAGCCGCTTCCCGACTACTACATGAACAACGATGCGCGCATCGCCAAGATGGATGAGCAGGGCATCGAAGCCATGTGGCTCTTCCCGACGCTCGGTGTTCTCTACGAAGAGCTGCTCAAGCACGACACGGAAGCCGTGAAGACCCTCTTTCACGGTTTCAATCGCTGGCTCGATGAAGACTGGGGCGTCGCCCACCAGAACCGCATCTTCGCCGCGCCCTACATCACCTTGACCGACGTCGACTTCGCGTGCAGCGAACTCGAGTGGGCCCTCGCGCAAGGCGCGCGCGTGGTTTGCATGCGCCCCTCGGCGATCCACACCCGCGAAGGCACGTTCTCGCCGGCGCATCCCCGACACGATCCCTTCTGGGCGCGCGTCTCGGAAGCGGGCATCACGGTCGTGGTCCATGCCGGTGATTCCGGCTACACGACTCACGGCTACGTCCAGGATGGGTTCACCGCGGACGCCGCGAGCTCCGCCATGGCGCCTAACATCAAACACTTCAACATCGAGCGCGCCGCCTACGACTTCCTGATCACCTGTGCCTTCGAGAAGCTCTTCGAACGACATCCCGGGGTTCGCATCGCCTCGATCGAGAACGGAGCTGAGTTCCTGGAAGACCTCTTCCGGAAGCTCAAGCAGTCCCGCGATCGTCTCTCGGTGGCGAACTACTACAAGGAAGATCCCGGCCTCCTCTTCAAGGAGCACGTCTGGATCAATCCCTTCTGGGAAGACGATGTCTACGAAGTCGAAGGCCATATGGGCGCCGATCGCGTGATCTTCGGATCCGACTGGCCCCACATCGAAGGCATGCCGACGCCGCTCGACTACGTCAAGGAACTCGACAAGTTCAGCGATGACCAGAAGCTTCGAATCCTGCGGGACAACACCCGCGAGCTGAACGAGCTTCGCCCGGCCTAGCACCGTGGCGGCTATCAGCTGCTTCACCGCTTGGAAATCGCCCACATGGACGCTCAAATTCGAGCGCCATGTGGGCGTCTTCTTTTCCAGATCCCGCTACGCTCGCGTATGATCAAACAGGCCTAGACATTCGTTCGTCCAAGGCCTTGAGCCCCTTTGCCCAGCAGCAAGCTGCCCTGAAGGAATAGCCCCCATGAGTCGCGCCCTCGACGGAATCCGTGTCCTCGACCTCACCACGCCCACTGGCGAAGCCACCGGCCGCATCCTGGCCGACCTCGGCGCCGAGGTGATCAAGGTCGAGCCCCCGGGCGGCTGTGAAGCGCGCTTTGCCCCGCCCTTCGCGACCACGCCGAGCGCGGCGTCCCCCCGGCCAGAAGCCGGAAGCGGTGACCCGGAACAATCGCTTTTCTGGAAGGCCTTCGGCCTCGGTAAGCGCAGTGTGGTCCTCGACCTCGACGACACGTCCTCCGACGGCGACCGTGATCGCTTCCTGGCCCTGGTCAAGACCGCGGACATCCTGCTCGAATCCTCGACACCCGGAGAGATGGAAGCGCAGGGACTTGGCTATGACGCCCTCGCAGCACTGAACCCGATGCTCCTGTATGTGTCGGTCACGCCCTTTGGTCAGACGGGCCCCTACGCCAAACATCCCGCAACCGACCTGACCATGTCAGCCGCGGGCGGCTATCTCAACATGACCGGCGACGGCGACCGACCGCCGCTTCCGGTGGGCCTCCCGGAGACGGCGCATCTCGGCGGAACCCAGGCCGCGGCCGATGTTCTGATGGCGCTCTACTCGCGCAATCGCTCGGGCGAAGGTCAGCACCTCGACTCCTCGATCCAGGCCGCCGTGCTCTGGAGCCTCATGTATGTGAGCGACTACGGCGCGACCGGTCAAGACGTCCCCGGCTTCGAAGACACCCGAGCATCGCGAACCGGCAGCATGGAAGTCGTCCCCGGCCTCTCGCTCCCCGTGCTCGAGCCCTGCAAGGACGGCTACGTCGTCATCGTTCTCGTGCTAGGCGCCCAGGGTGCCTTCGGCTTCAACGCCGCCATGAACTATATCGGCGAACAAGGCGGCCTCGACGCGGACCTAATGGAGATCGACTGGATGACCTGGATCCAGCAACTCCAGGAAGGCACACTCGATCTCGAAACCGCCAACCGCGGCGTCGATCAGTTCAAGGCGTTCCTCCGCACGAAGACGAAGGCCGAGATTCAGGAACAGGCCGTCCTTCAGAAGTGGCTTATCGCGCCGGTCAATCTAGCTCCCGACCTGCTCTCGGATCCGCAGCTGCTCGATCGCGGCTTCTGGACCGAACTCGAGGGACTCAAGCAGCCCGGCCCCTTCGCCCGTCTCTCAAAGACGCCGATCGAATACGACCGCGGCGCGCCGACCCTCGGACAGGACCAGGCCCTCGTCGAATCGACCACGCGGAAGCCCTCCGCTCCGACCGTGACCAGCCCCACGCCCCGCACGAAAGCCTTTGAAGGCCTCAAGGTCGCGGACTTCTCCTGGATCGCGGCGGGTCCGCTGATCTCGAAGGACTTCGCGAATCTCGGTGCCACCGTCCTGCGCGTCGAGTCCGAATCCCGAGTCGACACGCTCCGGTTCCTGCCGCCGTGGATTGGGGATCCCGGAACCACGACGGGCCATACCCACGCGAACATGAATCAGAGCAAGCTCGGTGTCGCGATCGACTTCACGAAACCCGAAGGCATCGCCGTCGCGCATAAGATGGTCGAGTGGGCGGATGTCGTCGTCGAAAACTTCACGCCGGAGACCGCCGAGCGAATCGGCCTTGGCTACGAGCAGCTCCGCGAGATCAATCCAAGCATCGTCATGCTCTA
>Ga0316208_1002627_pt1 | contig 14242 bp, 13 predicted proteins | sample 3monopyrite_MG_FD_204944 | JGI IMG/M metagenome (GOLD analysis project Ga0316208, IMG submission 204944) | Microbial mat bacterial communities from mineral coupon in-situ incubated in ocean water Damariscotta River, Maine, United States -... | ecosystem: Environmental > Aquatic > Marine >... | reverse complement strand
AATGTTACAAAAGCATGTGCTTTTTTGGTTTTAAACTGCACACAATGTTATTATTTGCAATGTTTCAATACTTCGGCAAACTCAGTATAGGTATTTTACTCTGGGCGTTACCAAAGCAAAATTCTGTTCAAGTAAGCGAAGATTATTTTTTTCAAAATCCCCCCAAAAAGAAAGTTAAAACTCAAATTTTAATTGCACACTTACACTTTTGGATTCAGGTTTACTTCGACTACGCTCAGCACGAGTTTTTTTGGTTTCGGTATTTAAATTAGAGAGCGAAATCCCTAATAATCGTACAGATTCGTTTAGTGTATCCTGATATAATAATGCCTTTGCTGTATCTAAAATTATGTCTTTATCACTTACATAATAAGGCAAGGTTTTGCTTCGTGTTTGCAAGGTAAAATCACTGTACTTAATTTTGAGCGTTATAGTTTTTCCAGCGACTTTACTTTTATCTAAACGTTTTGCAACTTCGTCGGCGATAAGCTCTAGTTTTTCAAGCATAAATACTTCACTTGTAAGGTTGTTATAAAAGGTGCGTTCAGCAGCTAACGATTTTCTAATACGATGTGGTTTTACGTCACTATTATGAATCCCTCGAACAATGTAGTAATACGATTTCCCTGATCTTCCAAAATTTTCTTCTAAATAATCGGCTGATTTTGATTTTAAATCCTTTCCCGTAAAAATGCCCTTTTGGTACATTTTCTCGGCAGTTACTTTACCAATACCATAAAACTTCCGGATGTCTAATTGCTCTAAAAACCCAAGAACTTCTTCTGGATTTACGGTTTTTTGCCCATTGGGTTTGTTGTAATCACTTGCAATTTTTGCCACAAATTTATTAATACTAATACCAGCAGAAGCGGTTAAACCAACTTCATCAAAAATGCGCTGCCTTATTTCTTTTGCAATAAGGGTTGCACTAGGGTTTCCTTTTTTATTTTTCGTGACATCTAAATACGCTTCATCTAATGATAAAGGTTCTACTAAATCTGTATAGTCATAGAATATGTTTCTAATTTTTTTAGAAATTTCGTTATAACGTTCAAAGTTAGGTTTCACAAAAATAAGTTCTGGGCACAATTTTATGGCCAAATTCCCAGACATGGCACTTTTTACGCCAAATTTCCGTGCTTCATAACTCGCTGCACTAATAACGCCACGTTTTCCACCACCACCAACTGCTACAGGACTACCTTTAAGTTTAGGGTTATCCATTTGCTCAACAGAGGCATAAAACGCATCCATATCGACATGAATTATTTTTCTTATTGGTAAATCGGTTGACATCCTGTAAATTTAGACATTAAATGTCTTTTGGCATTCCTGCGAAATCGAAGATTCACGAATTCATTAAAATTAAATAAAAATCAATGAATAAGGCAGGAATCTCAATTTGAAGTTTTGAGATAAATTTAATGAGGTACCCACTTTCGTGGGCATGTTTATGATAGAAATAGAACGTAAATTTTTAGTAATATCAGACGCTTTTAAAGACCAAGCGCAGCAAAAATTCAGGATTATTCAAGGGTTTTTAAATCGTAATCCTGAACGAACGGTTAGAATAAGGCTTAAGGATGATAAAGGAATGTTGACTTTTAAAGGCCTATCATCCAATGATGGTTTATCACGTTTTGAATGGGAAAAAGAGATTTCTAAAAATGATGCGAAAGTGCTATTGGAGTTTTGTGAAAAGGGAGTAATTGATAAGCTGAGGTACGAAGTTAAGGTTGATAATCATGTTTTTGAAGTAGATGAATTTTTTGGCGATAACGAAGGATTGGTTATAGCTGAGGTAGAATTACAATCAGAAGATGAAACTTTTTCAAAACCAGATTGGCTAGGGAAAGAAGTCACAGGTGACATTAAATATTATAATTCGCAATTAAGTAAACAACCATTTAATACTTGGGAATAATGAAAAAGAATAATTTTACAATTTATTTTTAAATTCCCCCACATTTCAACTAAGAATTATTGTGAACAACAAAAGCTGCTTAAGGTTGAATAAATTCATATTCATGCTCTACTTTACAAATTTTGGTGTTGTACCAACTGTACCATTGTTCACGTCCTTTTTGTTGTGCAATTAAATGCTCAGAGTTCTGTTTCCAAGTTTTTATAGCTTCTAAACTTTCCCAATAACTCACAGTAATACCTACAGCTTCACGTGCACTATCAATGCCTAAAAAACCAGATTGCGTTTTTGCTAAATCTTCCATTTTTTGAGCCATCTCACTATAACCTTCGTTATTTCTTGTAAATGTAGATGTAAATATTACTGCGTAGTATGGTTTAAAGTTTTGCATAAGCCTCTTTTTTTGTTTGACTATTAAGTGGTACTTCAAAGATAATTATCTTCTCAGTTTTATTGCCATCAATATCTGTCATAATTATGCGCAAATATTGTTTGCTAACCACAATTTTTGTTGGATAATCATTTAAAGCCGTTACATCTTTAATGGCATCGCTCCAAGTTTCACCACATGCATCGTTTACAACAGTTTTTAACTCATCAATATTGACATCGATAAATCTACTAGCTTCTTTTTCTGAAATAGGTAAAACCTTAAATTTGCTATTACTTGATAATTTTTTAAGTGGTTTCCAGCTCGAATAATAATGTTGCCAATTTATAATATCACCATGTGATTTATCATCAATTATAGCAATACTATTTTCATGTTTTTGAAAGACTTCTATGTTTCTAAAATCTTTATGATGCTTTACGCTTACAGTTTTATCCCCTAAAGTCTCTTCGTTATTGAGCTTAAAGAATAAAACGCCATTAAAATTTGTATTAACAACATCTTTTCTGCTGTTCTTTTCTGAAACACCTTCAATGGTTATAGTAAACTCATCATAAACTACTTTAAAGCGTTTTTCTAGCTTTTCCTCAGTTAAGTATCCATTGAAAACATATCCTTCTTCAAAAAATTCGTAGGCATCAATGCCTCTTACTTTTACCCATTCTCCAGCAAGCTTTTTACCACCATCTACAATATCAAGTTTTAAGTTGGTGTGTTCGGTAATTTCAATGGCTGTTCCGTAATCAAGTAAGCCAACCTTTGTGGCACCTTGACTTGGTTTTTTTCTCACAATCAATCCATTTTCTGCTGAAACGTATTGAATGTCCTGTGCATGTGCAAAACTTAAAGTTAAACACATCAATAAAAAAATTCTAAATAACATAAGCATAAGTATTTAATTAATAATTCATTTTACAAGATGTAAGCTTATTCCTGTTAATTTATTTACCTAGATTTTTTCACTGTTGGACTTTTAATTGTTGTTAAAGTGTTCTTAAAACTTATTATTTGTTTTATTTTAATAGAATTTTTAGAACCTAAAAGCGCTAATAAATTAGTATCTTCGCACCAAATTAATAAATCAAAAAACACACATAAAATGGAAGCAGTTGCTACTGATTTTGGAATACATGAAGCTCTTAGGAAATTAGGAGTAAAAGACATAAATGAAGGAACTTCAACAGGTTCAAACAACTTTTCTAATGGCGATATTATTGAAAGTTACTCACCAGTTGATGGGAAATTAATAGGAAAAGTAAAAACGACTACAAGAGCAGATTACGATAAAGTGATGGATGTGGCCACAGCTGCCTTTAAAACTTGGAGAGATGTACCAGCACCTCAACGAGGAGAAATTGTGCGTCAATTTGGAAATAAATTAAGAGATTTAAAAGAGCCACTAGGTAAATTAGTGTCTTACGAAATGGGTAAATCCTTGCAAGAAGGTTATGGCGAAGTTCAAGAAATGATAGACATTTGTGATTTTGCAGTTGGATTGTCTAGACAATTAAACGGTCAAACCATCCCTTCAGAACGTCCAGGTCACGTCATGCGTGAACAATGGCATCCTATTGGTGTGGTTGGTATTATTTCGGCATTCAATTTTCCAGTAGCGGTTTGGTCTTGGAATACAGCTTTAGCATGGATTTGTGGCGACGTTTGTGTTTGGAAAGCATCCGAGAAAGCACCTTTGTGCTCTATTGCATGTCAAAATATAATTGCGGAAGTATTAAGAGACAACAACTTGCCAGAAGGTATTTCTTGTATCATTAATGGCGATTATAAAGTTGGTGAATTCTTGACAACAGATACTAGAATTCCTTTAGTGTCTGCAACAGGTTCCACAAGAATGGGAAGAATAGTAGGAACGACAGTTGCTCAGCGTTTCGGGAAATCTTTATTGGAATTAGGCGGAAACAATGCCATTATTATTACGCCAACAGCCGATTTAAAAGTGGTTGTTCCTGGTGCTGTTTTTGGTGCTGTTGGTACTTGCGGACAACGCTGTACTTCGACACGTCGTTTAATAATTCACGAATCGGTTTACGATAAAGTACGCGACGCCATTGTTGGTGCCTATAAGCAATTAACCATTGGAAATCCTCTAGATGAAAGCAATCATATAGGGCCATTAATTGACCACGATGCCGTAAATATGTATTTGGCTGCTATTGAAAAAGCAAAAGCCGAAGGAGGTAATGTTTTAGTTGAAGGTGGTGTTTTAGAAGGCGAAGGTTACGAAAGTGGATGTTATGTAAAACCAGCCATTATTGAAGCTGAAAATCACTTTGAAATTGTACAGCACGAAACGTTTGCACCAATTTTATATTTAATGAAATATTCTGGTGGTGTGGAAAATGCTATTGAAAAACAAAATGGAGTTGCTCAAGGATTGTCATCAGCCATTATGACAAATGAAATGAAGGAAGCAGAAAAATTCTTATCTTATGCTGGTTCTGACTGTGGAATTGCCAATGTAAATATTGGAACATCTGGTGCTGAAATTGGTGGCGCTTTTGGAGGTGAAAAAGAAACTGGTGGAGGTCGTGAGTCTGGAAGCGATGCCTGGAAAGTGTATATGAGACGTCAAACCAATACCATTAATTATTCTGATGAATTACCTTTAGCACAAGGTATTAAGTTTGATTTATAAGAAATTAAGCGATTAAGAAAAGAGGTTGTCTAAAAGAGAAAAACAGGCCATCCAGAACATTTATTACAGAATCTCAAAAAATCTACATTACGTGTTAATGAGAAGTTGTAACTAGTTAGGTTTAGCATAAAATATTTTTTAGAAAACCTCTTTTTGTTTCTAATTGTACTTAATTTTTCTTAAAACACGAACCGCTTCCTTGTATAATTTATAAACTTCGTTACTATAATTTTTTAAATAAGGTTTAGAACCCTCTAATTTAGTAATGGCTTCTTCAAACCCATTGAAGTAACAAATTAAATAAGTTACAGGAAGGTTTCTTAAATCGAATTCTTGCTGCTTATTGAGAGTCGCTCCAATTTGAATATCCTTTAAAAGCGCATTGTTAGCATTATAAATGTGATGCAATATTTTCTTGTCAAACTGAGGTGGCTCAAACAATAATTGAGTTTCTATAGTGTAGGAAGCATTGTCGTTAAACTTAATAAGCGTTTCTTCAAGTTTATAATATTTGTTTGTGCCTTGAAGCCCTAGATTCACATATTCTATGATATTGAAAACATTTTCATTATATGAAATGGATACTTCATCTAAAGTCGAAAAAAACAATCGTACTTGTTCGTTTATTAATTCAATATCCACTCGCGAATAAAATATTTTGTCTTTTACCTCTTTTTTCTGTCCCGCCCAACACATCACGAAATATTCTTTAAACACTTTGTATTGTGGGCTAAAATCCTTTCGTTTTTGCAAAAAGTCGAATACTCCATCTAAAGTATATTCAATATTGTTTTGGGCATGATTTTCAATGGCGACAACAATCTCAGAATTCACATCCTTTACTTCTATATCAAACACCTTTGGCATGCTCATGCTTCCATCTCTAAAAAATATAGAGCCACCATAATACTTCCATATATTTCTTCGTAATGAAGTGATTTCATTAATTGGCCTAATAGTAACCAATCCAACTACTTTATCGTCAGGTAAATGAGGAAACGGGATATTTTCATATTGTACAATAGGTGGATTTGCCAAATATGCATTGATGAGGTTTTGTATTTTGCTATCATCAAAAAAATCGACTCCTACAATATTGTTGTCCTCATCTTCAATACCAATAATGATGTACGAGTTGTTTTTAGGGTTGCTATTGGAAAGCGCACAAATGTGCTTTAGAAATTTTGCCTTACCTTCTCTTTCACTAATATTTATTTTTCGCTTTTTATCATAAAAACTGTTCTCATCATTATGAGCCAAAAGGTTTTTAATAAGTAAGCGTTTGTTAATCATAGTTATTTCCTGTGAAAGCAGGAATCTTTTATTATAGATTTTTCTTAACAGTAACACTATTTGCTTGTGCAGATGGGAATACCAATAAATCGGCAATATTTACATGTTGAGGCCTGGTAATGGCAAAATAAATAATATCTGCAATGTCTTCAGGTTGTAAGGCCTTATATCCTTTATAAACAGTATCAGCAACAGCATCACCTTTATAACGAACTTGTGAAAACTCAGTTTCAACTAGTCCAGGATTGATAGAAGACACTTTAATCTCGTAAGGATTCAAGTCAATACGCATGCCTTCGGTAATTGCCGCAACAGCATGTTTGCTAGCGCAATACACATTTCCTTTTGGGTAAACTTCACGTCCAGCCGAAGAGCCAATGTTTATGATATGCCCAGAATTCCTTTCTATCATTTGCGGAATTACGGCTTTACTCACATACAATAAACCCTTTACATTAATGTCAATCATGGCATCCCAATCATCCAGCTTTCCGTCTTGTATTGGGTCCAAACCATGTGCATTTCCAGCATTATTAATAAGAATGTCTATGTGTTTGAAAGACTCTGGAAGCGACTTGATAGCGTTAAATACTTCAATTTTATCCCTAACATCAAAATTTAAAGTAATAACATCTGTTTGTTTAAACAATGCACTTTTTATAGTGTCTAAGCGTTCTTGACGTCTTCCACATAAAATTAGTTTTATGCCATGTTTTGCAAATTCGTGAGCTGTGGCTTTGCCAATTCCACTAGTTGCGCCAGTTATTAAGGCTGTTTTGTTCTTACTCATTATTTTGTGTTTAAATATTTATGGCACTTTATGCCCTTGACTTGCTACTAATATTGAAAACCAATCTTCTAGTTCTAGATTAATTTTCAATGCATCGTAAGCATCTTTAATTCTTTTTGTGTTTGTTGTTCCAATAACTGGATGAATGTTTGCAGGATGTTTTAAAATCCAAGCTAATAATAGTTGGTCTTCAGTTGCACTATACTTATCGAATAAATTACCTAGGCATTTATGAATTCGTCTGGTTTGTTCATTATCATCTTTAAATACGATACCTAATGGAGACCAAGACATTGGAGTAATATTATTGGTCATCATTTGATTTAGTGTGCCATCAAACATAGCTTCATTATGAGTTAGTGAAAACTCAACTTGGTTAATCTCAACAGGAACTTCGCTGGCAATTAATTCAACTTGTGAAGCTGTAAAATTCGACACTCCAAAAGATTTTATTTTCCCATCTTGCCTTAATTTGGCAATGGCCTCCATAATTTCATGAGGATGCATTAATGGGCTTGGTCTATGTAGCAGTAAGGCATCTAAATATTCTGTTTCAAGATTTTTGAGAGATGTTTCAACCGAGGAGATGATATAATCTTTAGAATAATTATAATGCTTAATGCTATTGTTTCTATTTGGACTCACATAAGCAATACCACATTTAGAGATAAGTTGAATGCTATTTCTATCAAAACCACCTTCTTTTAGAGCTTTACCAAAGTCAGATTCTGTTGTGAAACTTCCATAAATATCGGCATGGTCAAAAGTGGTTAAACCAATTTCTAAGCATGAATTTATTAAGGAAATTGTTTCGCTTATGTTGAATTGTTTTCCCCAATTTCCCCAATTCATCGTGCCAGCAATGATTCTTGAAAACTTGATTTTTGACATCAGATTGTAGATTTGTTGGTTAAAAATAGCAAACTATAGCTTAAAACTGCTTTAAAACAGTGGATTTTTTAACCAATTATTAACAGCACTACATCAAATATTTTAACAATTTGCGGTGTTGAAAAAGACGCGTTATATTCACGCTTCAAAAAAATAATAAAATGATAGAAGATAAAGGTACAATTGACATTAAAACTATTAACGAGAAAATAGAAAAAGAGAGCGCTTTTGTTGATTTACTTACCTTAGAAATGAATAAAGTAATTGTAGGTCAAAAGCACATGGTAGAACGTTTGCTTATTGGTCTATTGGGCCAAGGACACATCTTACTTGAAGGTGTTCCAGGTCTTGCAAAAACATTGGCAATTAATACACTATCGCAAGCAGTAGATGGAAGTTTTAGCCGAATCCAGTTCACACCAGATCTATTACCTGCAGATGTTGTTGGAACTTTAATTTATAATATAAAAGAAAATGACTTTTCTATAAAAAAAGGGCCAATCTTTGCCAACTTCGTATTAGCAGATGAGATAAATAGAGCACCTGCAAAAGTACAATCGGCTTTACTGGAAGCCATGCAAGAAAAGCAAGTAACTATTGGCGATGAAACCTTTATTTTAGACAAACCATTTTTAGTAATGGCAACACAAAACCCAATAGAACAAGAAGGAACTTATCCTCTACCAGAAGCACAAGTAGATCGTTTTATGCTCAAAACTGTTATTGATTATCCAAAAATGGATGAAGAACAACTCATTGTGCGTTCTAATTTAAAAGGAGGCTTTACAAAAGTAAATCCAGTAGTGTCTATTAAACAAATTCTTAATGCCCAAAAAGCAGTAAGGGAAGTTTACATGGACGAGAAAATAGAAAAATACATCTTAGATATTGTGTTTGCAACACGTTATCCAGAGAAATATAAATTAGCCGATTTAAAACCGCTTATTTCATTTGGAGCATCACCTCGAGGAAGCATCAATCTTGCAAATGCAGCTAAATGCTATGCGTTTATAAGACGACGAGGTTATGTAATCCCCGAAGATGTTCGTGCTGTTGTACACGATGTATTGCGCCACAGAATTGGCATTACTTACGAAGCTGAAGCCGAAAATGTAACTTCAGAAGACATCATCAATAAAATTGTTAACGAAATTGAAGTACCATAAAAAGTTAACAGTAATCAGTATTCAGTAGACAGTGCTTACTCGAATTCTGATTTATTTTGACTGCTAACTGAAGACTGCACACTGCATACTGAAAAAATGGATACTAAAGAGTTACTAAAAAAAGTTCGAAAAATTGAGATTAAGACACGTCGCTTGTCTGATCATATTTTTGGAGGAGAATACCACTCTACCTTCAAAGGACGAGGCATGACCTTTAGTGAAGTGCGCCAATATCAATATGGTGACGATGTGCGTAATATAGATTGGAACGTAACTGCGCGAACAAACGAGCCACACATTAAAGTTTTTGAAGAAGAAAGAGAGCTTACAATGATGCTAATGGTAGATGTATCTGGTTCCGAATTATTTGGCACTGTAGGGCAATTTAAAAATGAAGTTGTTACAGAAATTGCTGCAACCTTAGCTTTTTCGGCGACACAAAATAACGATAAAATTGGATTGATTTTATTTTCGGACGAAGTAGAACTATATATTCCACCAAAAAAAGGACGATATCACGTACTACGCATTATACGTGAATTAATTGAGTTTCATCCAAAAAGCAAAAATACAAATCTAGCAGAAGCTTTAAAATTTTTATCAAGTGTGATGAAGAAAAAAGCCATCGTTTTCGTGTTAAGTGATTTTATTGCTGATGATTATGACCATACATTAAAGATTGCATCACGAAAGCACGATGTAACAGGAATTAGAGTCTATGACAAACATGAGGAAACAATACCAAACCTTGGAATGGTGCAAATGCAAGACGAAGAAACAGGAGAGTTAATGCTAGTAAATACAGCTTCAAAAAGAGTAAGAATAAACTATGGTAAATTCTATCAAGAAAAGGCAAATTACTATAAAAACAGTTTTACAAAAGCTGGAGCAGGAGTAATAGATTGTCGAGCAGACGAAAGCTATGTGAAAAAGCTTTTGGGATACTTTAAACGAAGAGGATAAAAGAAATGGTGCGCTACGAATCACGAAATAAGTACTTTAAAACAATAAAGCATAGAACAGCTGTTCTGTCTTTGTGTGTTGCTTTATACTCTGTATTCTCTTTTGCACAAAAAATATCTTCAACCATAGATTCTACATCCATTAAAGTTGGACAAGAACTAATTTATAGTATTGAGGTTGAAACAGATACATCTAGCCTTGTAGTGTTTCCTGAGGGACAAACATTCCTGCCACTGGAGATGATAGAATCCTACAATGTAGATGCTATAAAGTTTGGAGACCGTTTCAAATTAACTAAAAAATACGGACTCACACAGTTTGACTCAGGAACCTACACCATTCCAAGACAAAAAATTTTAATAGGAGATTTTGAAGCTTTTACAGACTCACTAAAAGTTGAGGTAAAGAGTATAGAAGTAGATACAACCAAGCAACCCTTATATAGTATAAAACCAATTATAGAAGTAGATAAAAGTCCAAGTAAGTGGTGGTTATATTTTCTTATTATAATTTTGTCCATAGCAATTATAGGGTTTTTATTGTATTGGTTTATTTGGAGAGAAAAACCACTAACCGAAGACGAAAAAGTCGCCCTGTTACCTCCTTATGAAAGAGCAAAATTAGCATTAGTAGAGTTAGATAAATCTGGATATCTACAAAATGAAGAAATAAAAGAATATTATTCTGAATTAACAGGGATTATTAGAAAATACCTTGACGAAAAAGTATATGATCATGCCTTAGAAAGCACCACTGATGAATTAATAAACAGGTTGCATGTATTAAAAGATGGCAACCAAATAGATCTTAGCAAAGAAGATATTAAAAACATAGACACCATTTTGCGACGTGCCGATTTGGTAAAGTTTGCAAAATCTAAACCAGATAAAGAGCTAGCGGTAATGGATAGAAATACTATTGATATGGAGATTGACCATGTTAAAGAAGCACTTCCAGAACCAACCGAAGAAGAACTTCTAGCCGATTTAAAATATCAAGAAGAACTAGAAGAGAAGAGAAGAAAAAGGAAAATAGTTATTACAATCGCAGCATCGGTATTGATTTTAATAGCAACTTACATTGGGTTTGGAATGTATTTTGGATTTAAATATGTAAAAGACACCATTTTTGGAGACTCTAGCCTAGAACTTCTTGAGGAAAAAGATTGGGTGACAAGTGAATATGGAGCTCCAGGAGTCATTATAACAACACCAAAAGTACTTGAACGAAAATCTATCGATTTACCAGAGGATCTAAAAACCCAGATGCAGGTGGCAACTTTTGGGTATGGTAATGCAAGCACTAATTTTGATATTGCTGTTATTTCAACAAAAATGGCTTCAACAGAACCTCCTGGAGGAAATGCGCAAAAAGACCCAAAAGAAGGCGAAAACAAAATAGACCTTATACAAGTTGCTGAAGGGCATCTTAAAAGCTTTGAGAGCCAAGGAACCAAAAATATTATCACTAAAAACGAGCAGTTTATAACACCAAATGGTCAAGAAGGATTAAAAACCTATGGAACTGCCGATTTTGTTACCGAAACAGGAGAAGAAGTAAGAGGCAATTATGTCATCCTTGGTTTTACAACCCAAAACTTATTACAAGAAGTGATTTTAGTTTGGGAAGTGGGCGATGTATATGCAGACCAAATAATGGAACGCATTTTAAACTCCATAGAATTAATTAAAATAGAAGACGAAGAATAAATGTTTGAAGGAATAGACTTTTTAAATAAACAACTCTTTTGGGTATTCTTAACAATCCCTTTGGCTATTCTATGGTATGTGTTTAAGTATAAAAAACAAACAACCGAGTTTAAAATTTCCAGTATCAAGGGCTTTAAATTGGGAAGTTCGTTGCTGCCAAAATTTAGGCATGTTTTATTCTTACTACGGTTGGTTGCTTTAGCATTGCTAATTACAGCTTTGGCAAGGCCCCAAACGGTCGATGTGTCAACAAAAACAAAAACAACACGAGGAATAGATATTGTTATGGCCATAGATGTTTCTGCAAGTATGTTAGCCAAAGACCTAAAACCAAATAGGTTAGAAGCTTTAAAAACTGTAGCAGCAGAGTTTATTCAAGGAAGACCTAACGACAGAATTGGACTAGTGGAGTATGCTGGAGAAAGTTATACAAAGACTCCTATAACAAGCGATAAGTCTATAGTTTTACGTTCTTTAAGGGACATTAAATATAATACTATTATTGATGGAGGAACAGCCATTGGAATGGGGTTAGCAACCGCTGTTAACAGAATAAAAGACAGTAAGGCAAAAAGCAAAATCATTATTTTATTAACAGATGGTGTAAACAATTCAGGTTTTATTGACCCAAATACAGCTAGCGAATTGGCTTTAGAATATGGTATAAAAGTATATACTATTGGTTTAGGAACTAATGGTATGGCATTGTCACCAATTGGTCAAAGTCAAGTAACTGGTCAGTTTCAGTATGGTAGAATTCAAGTAGAAATTGATGAAGATCTATTAAAAGAAATAGCAAAAATTACTGGAGGACAATATTTTAGAGCAACCGATAACCAAAAATTAAAAGAAATCTATAAAGAGATTGACAAATTAGAAAAAACAGATGTCGAAGAATTTAAATTCTATAACTACGAAGAAAAATACCGTCCATTGGTTGTATTAGCAGGCATACTATTGCTAATAGAATTATTATTGCGATTTACAATTTTTAGAAGCTTTGTATAAAATAGAATAAAGATAAAAGAATCAAGAATAAAGATAAAAATTATATAAATGCACTAGCTAGTTACTGATTACTGCGACCGCAAACTGAATACTGAAAGAGATGTATCAATTAGAAGAAAAAATATGGTTTTGGCTGCTACTTATCATTCCAGTGATAGTAGTTATCTTTTTGGTGCTTCAAATCTGGAAGAGACATGCGCAAAAAAAATTTGCTAATGATTATTTATTAAAAAGGTTAAGTCCAAATAGGTCAACTTTTAAGCCAATATTAAAACTATTGGTTTTGTGTTTAGCTTTTGCCAGCTTAACTATTGCTATGGTAAATCCTAAAATTGGCACTAAGCTAGAAACTATAAAACGCCAAGGAGTTGACATTGTTTTCGCTGTCGATGTTTCAAAAAGCATGTTGGCTGAAGATGTTGCTCCAAACAGGCTCGAAAAATCCAAACAATTAGTGACTCAAATTATAAATAATCTAGCAAGCGATAGAGTTGGAATTATTGCTTACGCAGGAAAAGCATTTCCGCAACTACCAATTACTACAGACTATGCTTCGGCAAAAATGTTTTTACAAAGTATGAACACAGATATGTTGTCTTCGCAAGGAACAGCAATAGATGAAGCCATTCAACTAGCGAAAACATATTACGACGATGAAGAGCAAACAAATAGAGTACTTATTATTATTTCTGATGGTGAAGACCACAGCAATATTGCAACCTCAGTAGCCGAGGAGGCTAGCGACGAAGGCATCAAAATATTTACTATTGGTGTAGGCGAAGCCAAAGGTGCTCCAATACCAATTAAGCGAAATAATATTGTTTTAAATTATAAAAAAGATAACCAAGGCCAAACAGTTATTACTAAGCTGAACGAAGAAACATTAATCGATATAGCAAAAGAGGCAAATGGACAATATATTAATGGTAAAAATACCGCCGAAGTGCTTGAAACTATTCGCAACATTTTAAACAATATGGATAAAAAGGAATTCGAAGCCAAACAATTTGCAGAGTATAAAGATCAATTTCAATGGTTTTTGGCATTTGGTATTTTCTTTTTATTAATCGATATATTATTACTGGAACGTAAAACCGCATGGTTAAACCGTTTAAATTTATTTAACGAAAACTTATGACACAGTCACGAGAAAAATTATTAATATTCGGTAAGTTTTTTCAAATTTAACGAAAACTATTTGTTATGAAACATCTATTATTCTTCATATTAACCCTATCAATTTCTGGTGCATTTTCACAAGAAAAAGATAAAGCATTGCTAAAATCCAACGACTTTGTGTATCAAGGAAATACTTTAATAGAAGATGATTTTATATCAGCAGAAAAGGAGTACAGAAAAGCCATTTCTAAAAAACCAAGCAACGCTATAGGAGCTTATAACCTAGGAAACGCCTATTACGAAACCAAAAATTTTGATGAAGCTTTATTGCGTCA
>Ga0316208_1002626_pt1 | contig 14247 bp, 10 predicted proteins | sample 3monopyrite_MG_FD_204944 | JGI IMG/M metagenome (GOLD analysis project Ga0316208, IMG submission 204944) | Microbial mat bacterial communities from mineral coupon in-situ incubated in ocean water Damariscotta River, Maine, United States -... | ecosystem: Environmental > Aquatic > Marine >... | reverse complement strand
AATTCTTCGGTCACTGTGCGGTAGAATTTTTCCGCATGCAGCGCACCGTCTTCGCTCGTTGCGAATTTCAGCATCAGGTCGAAGACTGGTTTTGCGTGTCCTCCCAGATCGTGGTAGCGCTTAACGGCCGCTCCAGCGAGTGCCTGGTCTTTGCTTCGAACGGCACGGTCGATCATCGCCAGGACCTTGTCCGGTGACTTGAGGCGTTCCGCCTGGTCGTCTTTCAACGGCCACTGCTCCCTCGTCATGCCGTTCCGCATGCCTGCAGAATTGTGTGCCGCCAGCAAGAGACTGACGACCGAGTTTCGATGATTGCTCACGCGGGCGATGTTTCTCCACGCGTTGGCTGCATCGGAGGCGTGCACGCCGACAGAGTCTCCATGCACTGAGCCGATGACCTTGTCGCCGCTGGCCGCTTTCGGTCGACCGGGGTCATGCAGGAGCTGCAGGTTTGCCGCCAGCGAGATTGCTTCGGCGACCGTGTCCTGCTGAAAGCCCTCGGCCAGTGCCTGAGCGACGGCATCGGTTGCTGAATCCGGATTACCGGTGAGGATTGTGAATGCCAGGTCCTCGACCCACTGATCGTCGGCCTTGCGGTCGCCGGGGGCGATTGCCAGCAACTTGTACTGATCAAGAACTGCGGGCAGCGTCGTCCACATCTGCGGCTCAGGTCGATTCCTCTTCAGTCGATACTGCGCACTGTCCGTGCAGAAGCGGACCGACTGACTCAGAAGTGACTGCGCGTGCTGTTCGCCGACCAGGTCAACCGCCAGCCATGCTCGCCAGGCAAGCACGACGCGATGGACGTTCGTGGAATCCTGCACGGCATACTGCACATGATTGAAGATTTCGCCGCGAGACTGACCACGCATCGCCGCGAAAACCTGCTCGGCTTTTCGTTGATCGCCCGCGCGAGTGGCCGCTCGCAGCGCCAGTCCATCTGCGTTGGGGTCGGGTTTCACAGTCGGCGTTGGAGTAGCTGCGGTCTTCGGAGCACCGCCGAACGCATGAATTCGCTCGGTGTTGCGATACAGAACTTTCAGGATGGGCAGAGCCTTCAGTTCTGCCGGCAGGCGTTCTGACATGTCCAGGGCCGGAGCCAGTGCCATGAATGTGTGAAAGCCGATGTAGTCGTGGCCGCGGAATGTTCGCGCGTTGGCGAGAGTCCCGGCAGCGATCAACGACTTAAGATCAGTACCCGAACTTATTTTGCCGACCAGAACTCGCTGCAACTCAGGCAGCGGCGTCTCCTGCATCAAGGAGATGAGAGGTTCCAGGTTCTTCGGCGTTGCAGCGTTGGTGCCTTCTTCGGCTCGCAGCGGAGAGAGTCCGAGGTCAGCAGCCAGAGTCGTACCGAGACTTCCTGCCAGCATCCCTCGTCCGACATTGCTGAGAAAAGTTCGTCGTGTGTTTCGAGCCATTTCGATTTTCCCCCTGAAAAATTTGGTGACAGCCGATGATCGTACAACAGCTAACGCCGATGCGTTACAGCCGTTTCTCGATTTGCAATCGGTTTTAAGAAAGGACGGAAGAGACTCTGTCCACGTTGAGCCTCGTTGAAGTCAGTTCATACGGGAAGTATCGTGCATGCGAATGTCAGCACATGTCGCGTCGACCGAATTTCGGACACTCAATCGAAACACGGGCTCTTCCATGAAGTTGTCAACTTTCGCCACACGATCGCAGCAGCCACGGTCGCAGCAGCCACGATCTCGCATGTTCGTCTTGTTTGCTCTGTCCGTGCTCGTGTCTTGCGAAACGGCAGCGGCGCAGGAGTCAACGCTTAAGGTTGCCGACTCAGTCAGAGGAAAGGCAAAGCCGACCGGCGTGACGTTTGGACTGACCGCGTTCAACGCTCCGAACGGTAATGGACGCAGAGGTGCAAATGGGATCTATATCCCGCCGAGATCGTCCGGCTCGAAACAGATCACCGAGATGTCGTTTACTTATCACCGGAGTGGTTCCGCGCGCGGCGTGCAGGTCATCCATCCCCTTGGCGACGGCCACGTCGTCATCTCAATCCTCCCGGACAAGATCAACATCAATGTAGACGGCCCGTGGCCCGGCACCTTCGGTCGCGATACTTCGTCGAAGCAACTGACAGCCGCCTTTGCGGAAGTCTTTCGCGTGCCAGACGGAAAAGTTATTTCGGTGCGAACGCGTGTCTTTCCCAACGGAGTCTCAGAAGTCGCCATTGACGGAAGCGTCGTGGCCACGGCAAGCACTGCCGAAGCACTGCCGTTTGAAAACGAGGAGCGCTTCGGGCAGACCAACAGCCCCAATCCGGCTGGTGTGGTCCCTCCAAAGAAGTGGCCTGCGGGTTCGGCCGGAATCATTCTTGGCCCTCTCGATGGAGGATCGAACGTTGCGGAGAAGATCGTATTTCGACGTCTTGCTGCTTCGAGTATTCCAGCTCCTAAAGTTGCCATGAAGGCAGCGGCGAATCCGAAGCCAGCGACAGTGTCTAAACCGGCGACTTCAGGAAGCCTGGCTGCCAGCAGCATCTGCAACGCTCTGGCTGAAAGTTCGGCTGTTGTGAAGGTCGCTTCCAAAGCCGAATTTCAGACGTTGCGCGACGGAGCCAAGCCTGCAATCTATTCAAAGCCGTCAGGTGTGTGGAAGTCAATTCCGTCCCACTTCGCCGGCATGAAGTTTCTCCAGCGGCTGGCGGGATCGGATCGTCGTCTGGAGTTCGAAGTTGAGAAGGCTGGGATGATCGTTCTGGCAACATCTACACGGTGGCGCGGGGGCGGAAGTGTTTCTGCCGAAATGGCGAAAGAAATGACTTCACGACAGGGACTGCTCGACCATGGGTGGCGAGAGTTCGATGGTGGTCTCAGTTCCGACAATTATCCCTGGGCAACGTTTTATCGAATGTGTCAGAAAGGTGAGTCGTTCAATATAGCCACCGAGAAATACGTTGCTCCAACGATCATTCTGCCACTCGTTGCGAATAGCAAACCTGCTACTCCTTACACGCCACCAAAACCTGCTCCGACAACTGTCGTCACGGCTCAAAAGTTGACGCTTGATACGCCGGTGAAACGCGTGCTCTCGGTCTGGGGCATTCATGATGACAAAGGCACTTACCGAGTGCAGCTATTCAGCGACGGGACGACGAATCAAAACTATGGTTGGAAACCCATTTCCCGGACTAAGATCGAGATCAGAGACGGCGCTGGTGATCTTGTCGATGGTGGGTCGACTCTCCTGGGAAGCTGGAAAGCGGGAGCTATTATCGATGGGCGGTTGCTCATGCAGGGCTGCTGGGTCGCTGGCACAACTGACACCATCGAGGATGCCCAGCCGGATTCAGAACTCGACAGGACGGATCGAGCATTTCAGGAGAATCTCGTTGGCAACTGGCAACTCACCGCCAGCAACCGCCGAAAGAAAACACACTTTTTGTTGCCGGTGCAGTTCTCTGCCGATCATCGAGTGATTGAAGCTGGAAGGACAATTGCGACCTGGACTTCCGAGAGAACGCAGATCGACATTCAGTTTCTTGATCGATCAATCGGTGCTGCAGCTCTCAGCCCGCGCAAGAAGGACGAACTATCAGGGCGCGCAAAGTCCAGTACCAATGACCTCTGGACGGTACGGTTTGACCGGATCAAAGCACTTTCCACCTGGGACACGGAAAAGCTCGGCACGGTCGTGCTCTATTCAAATGGGCGAGTCAGCGATCCGCTTGGAATCGATGGTCATGGTTTCTGGTGGAAAGACGGCCGCAGCCTTCGCTTCAGTCGATACAAGGTTGATCTCTCCGCAGATCAGCGATCCTTCTCCGGCACCGACCGCTATCGCATTGCCATAAAAGGTACGCTGCTGGCCGGCCCCGAGAACTGAATATCGCTTGGCAGGAGCAGAAGCATGAGGTATCGCCGGCCGTTCTCCGCAGTGTCGCCGAGTCTGTGTTTTGTTCTGACCGTACTCACGCTCTGTGACGTCTCATATGGGCAGGAAGTTGCAAGCTCTGCTTCAGAAACGGTGGTGGATGCCGCTGCTGATTCTCGAGCTGAAGATCGGGGCTGGCCGTTCGTTCGTGGGGCAACTCTCGATGGACATTCGGCAGAAACAGGAATTGCGAGCGAGTGGCCGGAACAAGGACCGCCGGTTTTATGGACTCGTGAGATCGGGCAGGGGTACTCGGCTTTCGTCGCCGCGCCGCCCGATCTGAATGGTCGAAGGCGAGTCTATACACAGTCGCAAACTCTGGCCGGGCAGACGGTGTTGTGCCTTGATGGCGATTCCGGAGACACGATCTGGTCTTACCGCTACGACTGGCCGTTTGAGGCGGCTGGCGTTTATCCCGGTCCGCGGTCCACTCCGACACTGTCCAATGACCACGTTTACTTTGCCGGGCCGAGTGGTCTGGTGGGATGTTTAACGGCCGACACCGGAGACCTCGTCTGGTCCAGAAATGTTGTTGAGGACTTCGGTGGAAAGGGAGCCGAGTTTGGCTATTCGTGCTCGCCGACTGTGGTTGATCGGGCGGTCGTTTTGCCCGTCGGTGGCGAAGACGCAAGTCTGGTTGCGCTTCGGCCAACTGACGGAGGACTGATCTGGAAGAAGGGCAGCGACCCGGCCAGCTACACACCAGCGTTTCCAATTGAACGAGACGGCCGGAACCTGATCGTTGGGTACATGCAGAATTCGCTGGTCATCGTTGACGGGCAATGTGGCGAGCTTGTGTGGAAGCTCGACCTTTCAAACGGTTACGACGAACACTCAGCATGGCCAATCTACAAAGAACCCTATCTCTGGATATCCGCGCCGTTCCGTTCCGGTTCGCAGTTACTGGAGATTCCGGGCAAGGATTCGACCGAGACAGAACTGCGGCGTGTCTGGAAGAATCGATTGCTGTCGAACGATGTCACATCGAGCGTGCTGGTCGACGGACATCTTTACGGTTTCGACCTGTTCGAAGCACAGTCGAAAGTGCATCGCCCGTCGCGCGGAAAGTTTCGTTGCGTCGAATTCGAAACTGGCGTCGAGAAATGGTCAGTCGGAACCGGGCGTCCGGTTCGGGAAGACTCGGTGAATACACCGTCCGACGAACCATTCATCGGCCAGTGCGGTATCGTCGTCGCGGATGGCAAGCTGATCATGCTGAACGAAGTCGGCGAGATGATTCTCGCCCGCGTCAACGCCGAACGTTACGAAGAGTTGGCTCGAACGATGGTGCTTGGTGGCGAACTTGTCTGGACTCCGCCGATCCTGAGCGATGGCCGAGTCTATATCCGCAACCATTCGCGCGCCGTCTGTCTTTACGTGGGGAAGCCGGAAGAGCTGCTTGTCGATCAGCCGGTGCTAACCGTTAGCGACGTTCCGCAGAGCGAGTACTACGATCTGGCCGCAACCCTGCTGTCGATCGAGCCGGAGTACGCATTCGACCTCCCATCGGACGAATGGCTTTGGAACTGGTATCTGACGTCGATCGCGATTCTTGGCGGAGCCAGCATTTTCGCGGCGGCGATCCAGTTGGCCGTCCGCCAGAGTCGGAAACAAGCGGCAGGGCGAATCACGTTTCTGGCGTCGTCATTTCTGGCGGGAGCGTTAGGGACAACGTTCCTGAGCGGGTGGACCGACGACTTTGTATTTACCTGGCCGGTGTGTGTGTTTGTCGCCTTTGACGGGCTTGCTCGCTCGCTCAAGTGGACACGCGATTCTCAGGCGGCGAAGAAAGAGAAGCTGAAGGACTGGTCGCGCCTCGCCGCGTTTCTGGCGATTGCGGTGGTCTACTTCCTGCTGTGCCGACGGCTTAGCCTTGTCACCGAGTGGGTGTTTCTCGTCGGATTTCCAGTTGCGTTGCCGTTCGCCAGAGTCGCTGCCCGATGCGACCAACGCCCCGGTGCGAAAGCCGCAATCGTCAGCGCGACGGCGACGCTACTCGGATTCACCGCGTACTACGCGGCCGCCGTGAAACTCCTTGAGATAAAATACTGATCGTCGATGCGGCGTCAAAAGTTGGAGTCTCGCGACGTCTCACCTGACCGTCGCCGTTTTTCCCTTTGCGACTTCGCGTCTTTATGTGATCCTCATTCTGAGGCATCGGTAAGAGGCGTTTCTATCAGGAATCGCATCGTCGGCTCGTCGCTTGGAAACCGTCGTCTCCGTCAGTAAGTTGCTTCGCCATCGTTCAACGCATTCTGTTACCTGGAGCTTCAAGTGAAAATCTGCGTCGCCATCTGCATCTGCCTTCTGACGGTTTCTTCAAGCGTTTGCCTCGCCGACAAGAACTCGGATATTTCTCCCACGTTGGCCAAACCGGGCAAAGTCATGCTGAGTGACACCTTTGACGGTGAAACTCTCGGCAAGCAATGGGCAGCGGCGAAAGGCGAATGGAAGATCAAAGACGGAGCCATCGTTGCGAAAGAGCTGAAGGCCGATGAGCACGCGGCAGTGCTGACCTGCAAAGTGAAGAATCGGGATTCGATTGTCCGGTTTTCGTTCAAACTGGACGGGACGACGAAGGGGTTCAACTTCAGCCTGAATCATGCAAAGGGCCACCTTTTCCGAGTCATCATCGCACCGACCGGATTGACCGTCCGCACAGACAAGGACAAGAAAGACAAGACCATTAAGAGCGAACTGATTGCTCAGGCGAAGGCAAAGTTCGAGCAGGGCAAGTGGTACACGCTGCAAGTCGAAATGGTCGGTGACCGAGTCGTCGCCATGACCGACAACGGTCTGAAAGTCTCCGGTCAGCACCCACGTCTCGACACCGAAAAGCCGAACTACCGATTCGTCATGCGTGGCGAAGCGCTGTCGATCGACGACCTGACAATCCAAGCCGCCAAGGAATAATTGCCTCCCGGCACATTTGGCACGAGGCGTGTACTAACGGCAGTCGGCAACAAGAGATCGGCACGCAGGCTTGTGTGGGGGATTGTCTATCGGGTTTCGATAAGACGCATTTTTCTTCAGCGATAAGTCACCTCTTCGAATTTTCGGATTCGAAATATAGACTCCACACCGCTGAGTCAGAGACGATCCCTGGCAGAAGCTGGAGCCGTTCACCCTGGAGTGAACCAGATACTGCTAGACCAGACAGCAAGTCCCAGGTGGACTCGGTTTCAAGGTCGATGATGTCATCTCCGCGGCTGCGGAATGTCAATTCTCTGCCGCCCGTACGCCGATCAAATATGGTTGCCGTAAAGGTCTCACGTTTCAGAGAAACGACGACAGGTATGCCGTCTACGGTATCATTGACAGGCGAGCTGCGGTAGAGCGTCGGGAATTGCCAACTTTTGGACCCCGTACTTGTCAACAACCCAATCAATAGACCGCTGTCGGGGTTGTGGAACCCTCGCGAATACGCCGACGTGGCGCGAGGCATCAGGACCACAGTGGTGTCCGGATGACTGACTTTCCAGTCGCTCCATTCAGTCATGACTGACGGAATTGTTTCGAGTTTGGTCCCAATCATTGGGCCACGCATCGCTTCGCCCAGGATGTGACTCCAAAGACTTTCCGTCTTCGAGTCAATCATGACCAGGCTGCCCTCCCAGAGCAGGCCTGACACGCCTAGTTCCAGCGTGCGCGATCCAACGTCTGTGGCATACACGATGCCATTGTGGCACAGGTGTCACCATGTGGCGGCAATACTGAGACCGCCAAGTGTGTCGTTAAAAACTTCTCGATCAGGCCCCGTCATCACGTTGAGTGGCCACGCTCTGGCCTGTCCGTTGACCTCAGTGCCAAGCACAAATTCGTTGTCTTGCACTTTACCTGTTGCATCAATAGCTGACACAACGTCAAACCCGGAGACTACGGGAGGCCTTGGTACAGCTTCAATCGGATGGAAATTTTCCGGCGTGGGAGGACGACCAACCCCCAAAGTCTCTGCTTCTCGTATTCTCAGATTGGCGATACGGACAGAACGTTCATGCCGGTCAAGTAACCAGGCCGTTGCCGGAAGAACGCAAACAGCAGCCAATGCGCCCAACGCGACACATCGCAAAGTGCGACGAGCGTAGTTTCGCGGGGAAAATTCGTTCATGCTTCAGTTGCCGGAATTCAGGTCAAAATTGGCGCTACTTGTGCCGCCTTCGATGATCACGACTTTTAGAATCGTTTTTTCCGAATCCCTGTACTCTTCCGGAATTTGACTTCCCACATCGACCTCTCTCCCAGCCTCGGCTTCGCTCGGATTCATCGCTTCCAATTGTCCCCTGTCCATACCCTCCTCTGGATCACTACTGAATCCTTCCGGCTCGTTGAAATTTTCAATCCAGACTTTGTTTTCCCCAAGAGCAGCACCGGTAGCAAGTGAATACGAACCATCTGCGCCTGTCTTCCCGCTGCCCACAAATCCACCGGCTGTAAAATTCACGATTGCTCCTTCTAAGGGAGCTCCATCAAGCGTAACGGTCCCAGCGACAGGCGCTGTGACAGGACCTGAATTGCCACCACAGCCTGTAAGAATTGCCAGAAGAACAACAGACGCAAGGCGACGTGACCCCAACATATTTCCCTCGTCGATTGAAATTGAGTTACCAGATACGTACAGCGCTGTAACGAAAAAAGGCCGAGCCATGGGATACCATGGCTCGGAGAATTGAGTAAGTCGCATCAGAAATCCCCTGGCAGTTCGCCGTCGTGAATATAGGCAAGTTTGACGAAAGTCTCGTAATCCATAGTGTCGCTCAGAAACTTCGTCGCTCCATCACAGAGCAGGAAGTGGGCTCCCCCAGCGTGGCCACTACTGAAAACCCAAGCGTACACTTTGCCATCGGCTCGTCCTTGCCAGGCTGCATTGATATGCCAGTCGCGAGCTTGAACCGGGGTTACCGTTGCGTTGGAGTTCGAGACGACCCGACCGTGACAGCACGTATGTGTTCCAACAAGTCCCCACGGTCCGTAATGTGTTGAGGTCCGGGAACCACCTCCGCCCCAGGCTTCACCAATGGCAATGCAGTTACTGGTTCCATCTGTAATATTCTTGAATTTAGCAGCGCCGTTGTTTCCGAATGCTCCCTGACGCTTATTGCTCAAATGCCTTGTGTAATTGGAATCGTAGTCAGTGAATTGTCCGGCCGAAAACAGGTAGCTGGTTCTTGTTGCATCACGTCGCGAGTAAAAGGTACCTCCGCCAGGCAAGTAGGTTGATTTGATGCCTGCTTCGGGATGAGACGGGCACAAATACGATCTCGGGACCACTTCCCACAAAGCGTTGTTTACAGCTGAGTCCGGCGCCGTTCCTCCAGCTCTAGGATTGGAGCTGCTTGATCCATTGTTGAAGTCCCACTGATCAAACCGACCAGTTTCATCAATGTAGGGAAGCAGCATCGTCCATCCCGTCGTATTTCGTGTCGCTCCATTGACGACGTTTCCGGTCGTATAGCGTCCTGAGTTCAGCAATGCCGCAGGGAACTGCCCATGCACATCATGATAATTGTGCAGTGCCGTTCCCATCTGCTTGAGGTTGTTCTTGCACTGCGAGCGGCGAGCGGCTTCACGAGCCTGTTGGACAGCTGGCAGCAGCAGCGCCACCAGGATCGCAATGATTGCGATTACAACAAGAAGCTCAATTAACGTGAACCCTTTGCGATGTTTCCGCTGAGTAACTGACATGTGACGCCTTCCTTTACGAGAACGATGTGAAACGAAGAAAATTCTGCCCGAATTCTACAACGACTGACGTTGCAAATTGAAAATCGGCCCAGAAAGTCGAATAGAAAGGGCTTTGAAGACTTGACGAGTATCAAATCGAACGATGACTCCAGACGAGATTAACTCGGTCAGTCATAAGATCAATAGAAATCGATGCGTTGTCTGGAAAATTTTGGTCGCGGGGGGGGGAGCAGAGCTGCCAAGTCCTTTTGAGCTTATTCAATGACAACCGAGGATCAATTTGTCGCGGTCGGTAGGTCATCGACATCCAATTGCTGTGCCGGCTAAGGCGAGAACGTCGTGGGTCGTTTGCTGTCCGAGATTGCCTGACGGGGCTTTTCGGATGCGAATCTCAGGCAGTCTATCTCAGGCAGTCTATAGTTACCTTCGCTGGTCTACCGGGACAATGGTTTCTACCGGGACAATGGTTGTCGTCTGACAGTGCCAGAGGCCTTCGTCGGTTGGCTTTTCAACGGACTGGCAATTGTCTCAATGTCAGTGTCCAAGTCAACTGCTCGGCATCATCTAAGCCAACGATCGATCATCATGCGGGGTGAAATGCTATCGATCGATGACCACGTCTGTTCATCGAGGTTGCATTCTCTTGATGCTTCCAGCGAGGAAAGCTGACTTGAGATCTGCTTGAATACTTCGCGAGCATTTTCCGGCTGGAGCATTATTTCAAAGCAGATAACGTTGAAGCCATCATTGTACCTGCCCAGAAAGGAGGCTCCTTGATCGACGTACTGTGCCCGCTGTGTGCTGATTCACGTATTGGCGAATTCGATGAAGATCGGTTTCGAAGTTATCTCTGTTGTAACGTTTGTCGGCTGATCTTTGTGCCGTGTGAGTACCACGTTTCACCGTCTGACGAAAAGGCTGAATACGACCTGCATGAAAACTCGCCGGACGATCCAGGCTATCGAAAGTTTCTCGGTCGACTCTTTGAGCCAATGAACGATCGACTTGCCGCCGGCAGCACCGGCCTGGACTTCGGCTCCGGCCCCGGTCCGACGCTGTCAGTCATGTTCGAAGAAGCCGGACACAACGTTTCCATCTACGACCCGTTTTACGCGCCGGACGAGACCCCACTGACGCGCCAGTACGATTTCGTAACCGCCAGCGAAGTCGTCGAACACTTCCGCAACCCCGCCGACGATTTGCAGCGACTCTGGTCCTGCGTCAAACCCGGCGGCCTGCTGGGCATCATGACGAAGCGGGCTCTCGATCAAGCATCATTCGCAAACTGGCACTACAAGAACGACCCAACCCACGTCAGCTTCTTCTCCCGCGAGACATTCAACTGGCTGGCAGAGTTGTGGCGTGCGAGGCTGACCGTCGTCGGGAGTGACGTTATTCTGCTTGCGAAACTTGGGAGCACCTGACTTCGCTCGGTTTTAGCGACGAGTCTGTTTGCTGATTTTCCTGTTTGTTGTTCCTATCACTGCCAGAGGCCTAAACGATGGCGAATAGAAGATTGTGGATTGGTGCAGTGTTCGCATTTCTGGTCGTGCCCGTCGTTTCGGAAGCCGCCGGAAATTCGGATACCGGAAGCGAGACGCGACTTCACTTTGATGGAGCCACAGGGCCGGGATCGGGGAAACACGTCGTCTTTGTGACTGGTGAGGAGTACTACCGGTCGGAAGAAGGGATGCCGATGTTTGCGAAGATTCTTTCGCAGCGGCACGGCTTTGACTGCACGGTGCTGTTTGCAATCGATCCGGAATCCGGCGTCATCAATCCGAATAAGACTCGTCATATCCCCGGCCTGGAAGCGCTGGCTTCGGCGGATCTGCTGGTTCTGTTTACTCGGTTTCGCGAGTTGCCTGACTCAGACACGAAGCACATTGCGGACTTCATCGATGCCGGGAAACCAGTGATCGGTTTTCGAAACGCGACTCATCCATTTCGTTATCCGGCCGACAGTGCCAGCGCGTATGTTGACTGGAGTTTTCGCAGCACGAAATGGCCGGGTGGATTCGGGCAGCAGATTCTGGGAGACACCTGGGTTTCGCATCACGGGAAGTTTCTCAAGGAAGCCACGCTGGCGAAGGTCAATGCAAAACATGCCAGTCATCCGGTGCTTCGAGGTGTTTCGCCGGAGTTGTTCGCTCGGACTGACGTCAACGGTGTTAACAAACTGACGGCGAAAGACACGGTCCTCTATCACGGTTATGTGCTGCCCGGTCTGAACCGTGATGACGCTCCCGTGACGGACGGGCGGAATGATCGACCGATGCCCTGGGCGTGGTTCCATGATTACACCGCTCCATCTGGGAAGACTGGCCGTTCATTCTGTCTGACGGCCGGAGCTTCGGTCGACTGGCTGGAAGAAGACCTGAGACGGCTGGTGATCAATGCGGTTTACTCGCTGACGGGTCTGGAAGACGAGATTCCGTCTCGCAACAACGTCGACTTTGTTGGTGCGTACGAGCCTTCCGCGTTCGGATCTCACACAGACGCTGAATGGAGCAAGTTAAAACTGCGGCCTGCCGATTTCGGACGGTGATGACCTGAGTTACGTAGGCTGGGTCTCGACCCAGCATTATTCAATACGTAATTGCTGGGTCACGACCCAGCCTACTCACTGCGCTCGACCGCCAGCCACACGGAAATCATTGACTACCGCTGTGTGGCCCGCCGGCCTGTCGGGCACGAGTCTTGACGGACTGCCACGCTGGTTCGGTAAGATGGCGAGATCGTTTTCTGTTGACTCGTTTCTCTGGAGCCAACTCATGCTGCAGCATTCGGGAATTCCCCGCCGCACGGCTATTCAGGTCGGTGGAATCGGGTTGCTGGGCCTGGGGATGAATCACGTGGCCGGTCTGCGAGCGATGGCTAAGCCGGATGCTTCGTCGACGCGCAAATCGCCTGCGAAGTCCGTGATCTACATCTTTTTATCCGGCGGCTTGGCGCAGCATGAGAGCTTCGATCCAAAGCCGCTGGCGCCGGATAATATCCGCGGCGAGTTCTCTCCAATCGGCACGCAAACGCCGGGAGTTCATGTCAGCGAGCATTTGCCGATGCTCGCCGCTCGAAGTAACAAATGGGCGCTCGTCCGATCGCTGACCCATCCGTACAACGAGCATTCGATCGGCCATCACGTCATGCTGACCGGCCGGACGCCGGTGCCTCGCGGGTTCTCCGGCAACGAGCCGCGGTCTTCGGACTTTCCCTGCATCGGGTCAGTCGTCAACGGAGTCATGCCACGGCGAAACAATCTGCCACCCGCGGCTGTTCTGCCGGAGCAACTGGTTCATGTGACGGGCCGAGTGATTCCCGGTCAGTTCGCCGGGCAAATGGGCGACGAGCACGACCCCTGGATGATTGAGGCCAGCCGTTTCAAAACTTCCAGCTACATTCACGGAGCGTTCCCGCAATACGGCTTCCACCGGTGGGAAGGGGCGACCAATCCGGAGAACTACAAGTTCGAGGCTCCGCGGCTGGTGCTGAGTCATGGCGTTTTGCAGAACCAGTTTGAAAGCCGAGTTCAGCTGCTGCAGCAAATCGAACGGCAACGACGGGGGCTCGACCGAGCCGCACACATCGAACAATTCGATCGGCACCGACAGAATGCGATTTCGATGTTGACCGACAGCGGAGTCCACCGGGCACTCGATGTCCATTCTGCCGAGGCGAAAGCTCAGGATCGATACGGGCGGAATTCGTTTGGCTGGTCACTGCTCATGGCGAGGCAACTGGTCGAGGCCGGAGTCAGCATGGTTCAGGTGAATCTTGGCAACGACGAAAGCTGGGACACTCACGAAGCCGCGTTCAAGAATCTCAGCAACTTTCTGTTGCCGCCGACCGATCGCGCGGTGTCGGCATTACTCGACGATCTGGACGAACGAGGCCTGCTCGACGACACGCTCATCGTGATGGCTGGCGAGTTCGGCCGCACACCCAAAGTCTTCGCCGAACCGAGTCTGAAATCCGGCTTGCCCGGTCGCGATCACTGGGGAGCGGTGCAGACCGTCTTCTTCGCCGGTGGAGGAATTCGCGGCGGCAACGTGGTTGGATCGTCAGACAAAATCGGTGGCTATCCGAAGTCTGATCCGCAGAAGCCGGAGAACATGGCCGCTACGATCTATGAATCGCTCGGTCTGCCCCGGACGGTGACCTGGACCGACAAGCTCGATCGCCCTCACCATGTGTATCATGGCGACCCGATCGCCGGGTTGAAGTCGTAACGCACGTCGGTTGTCATCAGCCACTGCCGGTGTTACGAAGTCCGCATGGAAGCGTGCCGCGAATTCGGGGAGCTGCCATTTGACTCGGAGGTCTCGAGGAGGTTTCAGGTCATTGCGTAGGGTGTGACCAGCGGAGTGAATCCACGTCTGGTGTGCCGGCGCGGGCAATCGTTGGAGTCTGTTGCGGCCAGAACTGCTTGTAGATCTCCGCGCCGGCACACCGCAATTCACGTACGGCCCGCTTGTCACACCCTACGGTTCGTGACACGTTTCGGAAGACTCACCCAGTGATGCAGTACTCCGTTTTAAACAACGATGGATTTTGATTCGTGGAAGATAACGAAGACTCGGTCGGATCACCGAAACTCTCTGCGGACGCCTTAATTCAGGCGATCGAGATCCTTGAACGTGTGGCTGACTAATGATACGGCGACCACCG
>Ga0316208_1002623_pt1 | contig 14253 bp, 11 predicted proteins | sample 3monopyrite_MG_FD_204944 | JGI IMG/M metagenome (GOLD analysis project Ga0316208, IMG submission 204944) | Microbial mat bacterial communities from mineral coupon in-situ incubated in ocean water Damariscotta River, Maine, United States -... | ecosystem: Environmental > Aquatic > Marine >... | reverse complement strand
CAGCGTCACAATATTCAAACTGTATTGTGGGACGTTGCAGCGGCTGATATTTCGCCTCGGGCAACTGTGCGATCTGTCGAAAAAAAGATTCTGCAGAAAATTCGCCCAGGCTCGATTCTCTCTCTGCACGATAACTCACAGGCAGCTCGCGTCACCCCCGCTGCGTTACAAGAGGCGCTGCCTCGGCTCATCGATGATAACTGGCAATTTGCCAAGCTTGGCTCTTTTGCTGCCTGAATGCATTGCAAGCAGATGACTCGTCAATATTCAAGCCTTGCTTATCGGCTTGTCATACCTAACCCGGACAAGCCGGAACCAAAGTAGGTTAGGCTTTCCAGCCTGACAAATGTGGTTTCCATGAAGCTCACCTTAAGATTTATCAGCGAACGGGCTTTTTTCTCGAAAGGTTTGTGCGTAATGATGTCAGGCTGGAAAGCCTAACCTACGATTCATCAAAACATCCTGCCACTTTTATTCGAAGCGAAGTTCTGCGAAACAGATGGGGGGAAACATCTTCGCCCGCATCTGTGGCTACGTCTCAACAGTTCGCAAAAACAAAAAAATATCCTCGAAGGCACCCAGTCCGCCTTCACTTCTATGCCAATCCTGCCACACTGCGTTCTGACCACTGAGAAGTTACTGTTTTCTTCAGCATTCGAACTATCAAATGGAGTGCTTTTGACCTTTGGATTATGTTACGCTAGAATCAACGCGGGCGAAATCCTGCGACTGGATGAACCATCCATTTTAGGAGTGGGAAGCCGTTCTGGATAAAAGTTTGTTTATCCAATCAATAATAAAAATGCCGCCGTAGCTCAGTTGGTAGAGCAACGCATTCGTAATGCGTGGGTCGGGAGTTCAAATCTTCTCGGCGGCTCTTTTTCTCTGTTTATTAACTGAAATTATTGCGAATGTATCTGATTATCGCGTGCAGCAAACGGGAACAGAGCAACAGTGGTTTGCTTGCCGAAGCTGCACAACGGGCGGTGAAATCGCTTGGACATGAAGTGGAACTGATCCATCTGAAAGAATACCCCCTTCCATTTTGCGATGGGGAATCGGCTTACTCCGATCCGAATGTTGCGATTCTTGCAGAGAAAATTGTTCAAGCCGAGGGAGTGCTTCTCGCTTGCCCGATTTACAATTACAGCATCAATGCGATGCTGAAAAATATGATTGAACTGACGGGTCAAAACTGGCAGGAGAAAGTCGTCGGATTTTTATGTGCGGCTGGTGGAACGAGCAGTTACATGTCGATTATGGGAATTGCCAGCAGTATGATACTCGATTTTCGCTGTTTAATTCTCCCCAAATTTGTTTACGCAACAGGAGAATCATTCGAAGGGAATCGCATTAATGATGAAGATGTGGAACAACGCATCGTTGAACTAAGCCGTTCCCTTATTCGCATCGGCACCGCGATGCGGAACAATCCATAATAATGAAATCTGCATTTATTCTCTTTCAATAGCAAGAAAACTCAACACGTCAGAAAGTATTACGATGTCTGCCCAACCGAAAGTTATTTTGAGTGCCTTTGCTGATGAAGCGGCCAATAAAAAGACAGCCGTGGAACAAATGGCCGTTCTGGCTGCACTCGGCTTAAAATATTACAGTCCCCGCTTTGTCGATGTGACTGGTTCGGGCGAAGTAAAACATGTTGTCGATTTAAGCGATGACGAATACAAACAGCTTCGCGAATTGCACGAAGAATACGGCATGCAGGTTGCCAGCATCGGTTCCCGGTTGGGGAAAATCAAACTGCTCGATGTCGAAGATGGTTCACACAATAAATACGTTGATCCTGAAGAATACCTGGCAGGCGAAGTGCAAAGTACAATCAACGCGGCGCAAAAACTGGATGCAAAATTAATTCGCGGGTTTTCATTCTATCACCCACAGACGGAAAAGCCGCAGGGGTATGTGGATCAGGCAGTCGAACGGCTCAAGCCGATTGTGGCTGCCTTCCAGGAGGCAGGCATTATTTATGCATTGGAAGTGGAAGCGAATTTAATTGGACAAAACGGACACCTGCTGGCAGAGTTGGCTCAAAAGGTGAACAGTCCGAATATGGTTTTAATTTTTGATGGGGGCAATATTTCCTGTCAGAATTTATCACCTGTTGAGTGCTTTGCAGAATACGAAGCGATGCGAGATTACATCGGGTGGATTCACATTAAAGATTATCAGATGGACCCGACGATGGAATGGACCGGGGTTGTCGATGAAGAACGGCTCAAAAACTTTGTCCCGGCGAATATTGGTGATTCCGGTCACGAAGCGATCTTCCGAGATCTGGCAAAACACTTACCTGATTTAACCAAGCGGCTACAAAAAATGGGAGTCCCCGGCTTCTTTACCGAATTGGAACCACACCTTAAAGGTGGCGGACAGTTCGGCGGGTTCAGCGGACCAGATGGGATGGGCGTAGCCGTTCGTGCCCTTTGTGAATTACTCGATTACACACATATCGATTACGATTTACGAAACATGAGCGACATCACCAAAGCCCGTGGCTTCTAATGACCAGGCAAGCCGAACTGGGTAATCGCCCTGGCACCTTTCGCGTGACCAATTCGTTTCGGGTTTCTATTACAGCAATAAAGATGAACGCCCAGCAAGGCTGGTTTATTCTGTTAGCCGTCATCCAATGATACTTTTTTGTTACTTGCGCAACGCGCAAAGAAATTGACCATTTGTAGTATGATGGAATCGGCGATCATTCTTATTTCAGGAACGGCTGTCGGAGTTATCGCCGGCATGTTTGGAGTGGGGGGCAGCTTTCTGCTTGTCCCGCTGTTAAGCATTGCTACCTCGGTCCCAATTCAGTTTCTTGTGGGAAGTTGTACCTCCCAGGTGTTGGGGCCTGCGACTGCTGCGTTGTTATCGTTTCGTATCCGCAGGCGAGATTTACGCATCCCCGTCATTTTGATGGGCGGGATCGTAATGGGGACACTGGCTGGTTCAGAATTCCTTTCTCAAATGCAGCAGCGGCTGGGGGAAGATTCTCAGGCGATGACAGCCGCCATTCAATACAGTTACATCGCTTTGTTGTGGATACTGGGACTGTTCAGCCTGTGGGAAGCAAGACTGCATCGTCAAGGAAAGCCATTGGCGATTGGCTGGTTGAAATTCTCGAAATTGAAACCGACCTGTGAAGTATTCGGGCGAGATCGTAAGCAGAAAATATCGGTTATTTCGTTAAGTCTGTTCGGTTTATTTGTTGGGTTTCTCGCAGGTTTTCTGGGTTTGAGTGGCGGGATCATTCTCTTCCCCGGCTTGCACTACGCTTACGGAATTCCTTCAAAACGTTCTGCAATAATGTCGCTGATTCTGGTCTGGATGATCGCATTCCAGGCAACTCTCATTCACGCTGCACATGGTCGGGTCGATTTATATGTTGTTGCGTTACTACTTGTAGGCAGCACTTTCGGGGCTAAATTTGGCGTCTATTTAAGCCTGCGAACAACAGGCGGAAAACTCCGCGAACACTTCGCCGGACTGCTTCTTGGAACCGCTTCTGCGATTACCATTTACCTGTTGCTACCCGGGCGATAAACAAAACAGCCATTTTCAACTTTTTTAAAAAGTGCAGTGCGCGGGGAACCATCAATTTCGGTTTTAATGATCAATTATTACGGAGAAAGTAATCCTTATCCACGTACCCTTATAGTATCTCAGAAAAAGTCACTCAGGCACATAATATTGTCGTAATGTGCCAGCAAGAAACAATGAACAGACTGAAAAAGTCAATTAAAACTTGAGTTATTTATGTAAGTAAGTAAGTAGAATAGTATGTCGGTGCAGGTGATCAATCAGCAGGGGAAGTTTCATTGAACAGGCTGGAATTTCAAGCATTGTCGAATGAACGTCTCGAAGAGGCAGGTATTTTGCTTGCATCCGGGAAGCCATCGGGTGCATAGTACATGGCGGGCTATTCTGTGGAGCTTGCTTTGAAGTCTTGTATTCTTCTCCATGTTGAAAAAACGGGGATCATTTTCGAAGACCGAAAGTATGCAGGTGAATGTTTCACTCACGATTTTAATACTTTGCTCGACAAGGCGAACTTAAAAATAGAATATAATATTCTACGGGGCAGTCAAGATCCTGATGAGATGCAATTGGCTGCAAACTGGCTTGTTGTGACCAAATGGAATGAAAGTTCTCGGTACTAGTGCAGCTTCAATCCTAAAAGAAGGGGTTGTAAAAGATTTAAGGAGCGACAACGGAGCGGGTTATGGAAACAAACACCCCAAATCTAAGCCCTGTAAGGGCACTAGACTCATTTTCAGTCAGAAGCAAAAGCAATGATTGATGCAATAAGTCATCATCAAACCGGAGTGTTAACATGGCTGAAGAAATACCGGTAAACCAGATTGAAGCGGGCGCACAATTTGCCCAAGCGTTTGCTCAAAAGTACAAACCATCTGTTGCCTTCTGGATTAAGCCAGCCAATTCAGACCGTTGGGATTTCTACTTTGCTTCAGACGACATCACAGGCAAGAATCCCAGCGAAGTTTATCTGAATGTTTTGAAAGTAATCAATGAAACTCCCAGTCAATGGCTTGATCCCTTTCAAGTCAATGCGATTGGCTCAACTGAAAGAATTGCACGAGAAGTCATTGGAATCCGCGCCGGTTCAGGTGCGAATCTTCCGATCATTTACCGGAATACCTCATTGGGAGGGATCGAAATCGACAGTGCGTATATTTACCGGGAAGATTTTCGGACACAGGCAGCGATGGGGCAAACAAGCCAGAGCCACCACTGATTTAATTTGCCACAAAACAAGAGAACTCAAGCTAGCTGCTTCGTGGCAATGGTTCCTTCGGGAGAATTTCTAACTTCGTAGCCGGCGTCTTGCAATTGATTTCGCAGTTCGTCTGCTTTGGCGTAATCTTTATTCGTGCGGGCATCGTCGATTCCCTGGCACAATGCTTTGACATCGAACCCGCCTGCATCATCAGATTCTTCCTCACCTTCCAACTCCGCGGCATGTTCCATCGGGGCGACATCGAGAACACGATTGATGATACGCAACGCAGCGAGGGCTTCATGGGGATTATCAGGTTTGCTGGAAATCCAGGTGAATAAAACGCCAAGGGCACCGGAGATGTTTAAATCATCGCGAAGTGCCCCCAGGAATTCTGCAACAACCGGGTAGCTGTTATCAATTTTAGCCGCTTCGCCTTTTGTTTGTTCTTCGAGTTTTGCATTCAGTTCCGTTAATTTCCGAACCGCGCCTGCAGAATCGCGGAGTCCTTTTTCGGTGAAGTTCATATTGCTGCGGTAGTGTGAACGAATTAACTCGTAACGCAAAACTGCGGGATGCATATCGCGCCCGGTCACTTTACCACTCAGGACATCACGAACGGTATAGAAGTTGCCCTTGCTTTTGGACATCTTTTCGCCCTCGACAAGCAAAAATCTTGCGTGCATCCAGAAGCGGGCAAAACTTTCTTCGCCGGAACAACCGCAGCTTTGAGCGATTTCACATTCATGATGCGGAAAGATTAAATCTTCGCCGCCGGTGTGAATATCAATAACGTCTCGCCCCAGCAGTTTTTTCGCCATGACCGAACATTCAATATGCCAGCCGGGGTAACCTGTTCCCCAGGGAGAATCCCATTTCATAATATGAGACTGATCCGGCTTCCAAAGCAGAAAATCGCCAGGATGTTTTTTATTCGATTGATCCGCTTCTTCAACGCGTCCGCCCGATCCTTCCCGTAATTGATCGAGCGAGTTGCCACTTAACTTCCCGTAATCTGGAAAGCTTTCAACACTGTAGTAAACCGCTTTATCATTCCCGATATACGCATGACCGTTCTTCAACAGCTCTGCGATCATTTCCTGCATATCTTCGATATGATTGGTCGCGTGTGGAATATGTTCGGGATATTCAAACGCAATCTTCATGCCGAGCTTGCGGGCATCATCAAGAAAAGAATCGGTGAAATACTGCGCGACCTGATACGGATCATCCGGATTATCCAAGGCTCCTTCGGGAACCTTGCCCGATTTTTTATCTTCTTTAAGCCGCTTGGCTGCCAGTTCCATTTTGTCTTCGCCGCCACCGTCTGCCAGATGGTCTTCTGTCATGTGACCGACATCGGTGATGTTCATCACGTGTGTGACATCGTAACCTTCTACTTCCAGAAACCTGCGGATTAAATCAGCAAACAAGAACGAGCGAAAATTGCCGATGTGGGCAAAATCATAAACCGTCGGCCCACACGAATACATACGGACCACGTTCGGTTCCAAAGAGGTAAATTCTTCGGTTGATTTGGTGAGTGAATTGTAAAAACGGATCGACATCTGAAAAACTCTTCCTGATTGATAGGTAGTAGGTAGTAGGTAGTAGGTAGTAGGTAGTAGGTAGTAGGTAGTAGGTAGTAGGTAGTAGGTAGTAGGTATTAGGCGTTAGGAAGTAGGTTAGGCTTTCCAGCCTGACAACTGAGACTTCCAGGATCTTTGTAGCTTTGATTTTGAAGTAATATCTGGTCGCAATGTTCTACTTGGAAATTCAATTAACAACAGAGCAATTTGTCAGGCTGGAAAGCCTAACCTACGATACTGAAACGGCCTGGTTTCGCGAATAGTCCTCAATTCTCCAAACCTTGAAAAGGCCAACTTGGCAAGTTTCGTGAAATTGAGGGGCGAACGGGATGTTTTTACCGTTCAGCAGCCTGAAATCTCCTCTTTTGTGACCTGCTCTACAGTTGCCTGAAAGCTTTGAACCTATTATCGTTCGTGGACAAAACACGTTTTCAATACATTTTCAGAATGTTTGCAAAAGTGGTTTCCGATGGGTTGATCTGTTGGCAATGGCTAAAGAGAGAACAAGTTTCGATCATTACGGAACACAGACAGGAATGTCTGTGTTCCTTCAAAATCAATAGAATATCCTGACAGATATCAAGGAATGAATCGATGGCAGAAGAGAAAATTGAAGATGTCGTAATCATTGGCTCTGGTCCTTCCGGCTGGGCGGCTGCGATTTATACCGCGCGGGCAGAATTGAAACCGCTTCTGTTTGAAGGGGCGATCAATAACGAAAATTATGCGAACGGTTTGCTGCCACTGGGACAGTTGGCACAAACAACTGAAGTGGAAAATTACCCCGGATTTCCCTCAGGAGACCTTTCTGGTTATTTCAGCACCGCGTTTGACGAACGAAAAGCGGAAGAGCTCAATACAACGCATCACAAAGCCGGCGTGAGTGGACCGGAACTGATGGAGTTAATGCGTCAACAAGCCAAGAACTTTGGGACACGCGTGGTCACCGATGATATCGCCTCCTGCGATCTTTCCTCGCGTCCGTTTATATTAAAGTCACTTTCCGGGGAAGAAATAAAAACGAAAGCGGTCATCATCGCCACTGGCGCCCGAGCGAATTATTTGGGGCTGGAATCGGAAGACCGCTATAAAAATCATGGCGTTTCTGCCTGTGCAGTTTGTGATGGGGCGTTACCTCGTTTTCGAAATCAGCCTTTAGTTGTCGTCGGCGGTGGTGACAGTGCGATGGAAGAAGCGAGTTTCCTCACCAAGTTTGCATCAAAGGTTTATGTCATCCATCGACGCGATGAATTCCGAGCCAGTAAAATTATGGCCGAGCGTGTGCTTGCGAACGAGAAGATTGAAGTGAAATGGAATTCGGTTGTCGATGAAGTTCTCGGCGACGAGAAAGATGGCGTCACCGGCGTACGAATTCGCAGCACCATCGATCAAGAGAAAACCGAAGACCTTGCCTGCACCGGCTACTTTGCAGCGATTGGCCATACACCAAACACCGCTTGCCTGGATGGGCAAATCGAAACGCACGAAAACGGCTACATCAAATGGACGGTGCCGTTTCGGACCAATACGAACATCGAAGGCGTGTTCGCAGCCGGCGATGTCGCTGACGATAACTACAAACAAGCAATCACCGCAGCCGGTTCGGGATGCCAAGCCGCTCTCGATGCCGAACGCTGGCTCGAACAACAAGAATAAACAGACAAGCCGGGCCAGCTTCGAATATTCTGCTATTTCGATAGACCAGTTGAAGAAGATTTGTTACAAGGGATCCCAATTATATATAGTATTAAACTGACCTTATGGAGCATTGACTACAGACGATTGGGCAATATCCAGAAGTAAGCCTTTGGCTTGACCACTATATTATTACAAAGATCGTTCGCAGTAGTTCAGGCGACTCCTAATATCCAACAATCAGCGGGATCGAAATGAATACAAAGCTGCCTACAGATTCTAATCCTTCCTCGCTTTCTAGCGAAGCCTTCTTGGGAGGGAAGTTTACTCAGTCCGAATTAGTCATTGGGCTTGTTGGAGCCGTCGGGGCGAACCTAAACGATGCTAGCTCTGTTATAGAAGAGCGATTAGAAATCTTTGGATATACTACAAAAATCATAAATATTTCAAGTGATATTATTCTGCGGATTGCTGGAGGACTGGCAAATTTCGAGAATGAATATGATCGAATCAATGGGTTAATGGATGCTGGAAACGAAGCTCGAAAGAATGCTACCGATCATTCCATACTTGCACTTGGCGTGGCTGCGACTATTGCAGCAGATCGCCTGCTCAATATCAAAACCAAGTCTCCAGAACCTGCTGCAAAACGTGCTTACATAATTAAATCACTCAAACATCCTGAGGAAGTAACAAGGCTCAGAGAGATTTACCCTGAAGGATTCTATCTACTCGGTATTCATACTGAAAAGGAGGAGCGACATAAGTATCTGATTGAAGACAAACGCCTTGAAGAGAACCAAGCGATTGAAATCATGAAGCGAGATGAGAATGAACAGCTAGAACACGGTCAGGGTACCAGTGACACATTTCATATGTCAGACTTTTTTCTCTGGCACAATGATAATCGCAATCAATTTAAAAATAGCTTGTGGCGAATTTTAGATTTGCTTTTTGGCAACCCTTACATCACGCCTACATTTGACGAATATGCTATGTTTATGGCCTTTTCGGCATCGCTCCGGTCTGCTGATCTGTCTCGCCAAGTTGGAGCAGTTGTAACAAAAGAACGAGAAATTATTGCAACTGGTGCTAATGATTGCCCAAAATATGGTGGTGGATTGTACTGGCCAGAGTATGATGAAGATAAACTCAAAATTTGTGATGAAGAAAATGGTCGTGATTATAAACGAGGCAAAGATGCCAATCAGGCTGAACTGCGAAGTATCATCGACGATATCATTCAACAGTTAGACAGCGAAGAAAGCAACTCTTCTGATCACTCTGAGCTGCGTCAAGCACTTGAGTCCAGCCAACTTGGGGATATCACAGAATACGGTCGAGTTGTCCATGCCGAAATGGAGGCTCTTCTCTCATGTGCAAGAAACGCAATCAGTACGCGGGATTCCACCTTGTATTGCACAACTTTTCCATGTCACAATTGTGCAAAGCACATAATTGCTGCAGGAACAAAACGTGTTGTGTACATTGAACCATACCCAAAAAGCAAGGCGAAAAAGTTGCATGATGATGCAATCAGTTTGGGGTTTTCTAATCATGGCGAAGACAATAAAGTTCACTTCGAGGCATTTGTAGGCGTTGGCCCACGTCGTTTTTTTGATTTATTCTCTATGAAGCTAGGGTCAGGTCGCCGCTTAAAGAGAAAAGACAAAGTTACAGGCAATGCGTTGAATTGGGAGCCAAACGAGGCTTGGCTACGGATGCAAATGCTTCCTTGCTCATATACTGACAAGGAAACTATAGCTAGTTCTATGTTTAACGACTTTTTGAAAGGGGAAAGTGATGCCAGATAACAAAACAATCTCACCTCAACGTGAAGAGCAAGATCTATTTATGATACATCTCAATAATGCAAGTGAAATTGTCCACTCATGGCCTGCGTGGAAGCAGGCGGTGTTAGGTGGAACCATCAATGTTGCTGATTCTAGTACAACAGGCCATGATCAGATCTTGCATGAGGAACCAAAATCATCGAATGATTAACCGGTCAGTGACGAAAGTATTTCATCTCCTTATACAATGGCATGTTAATTTATCGAATTTCTTCTATCTACCTATTCCGATATTTTAAGACGGACGCAGGATTACCAGAATGTTAACAGAACCAGGTTGTTTGAAGCGTCGGGAACGGTTATGGGCCTCTGTCCCTGAGAATGTGGAATGGCTACTTGTTGCGGACCCGCGGCACGTTTTATATTTGAGTAATTTTCTTGTCCAGCCGCTCAGTTTTTCCGGCGGCGAAAGAGGATTGCTTCTTTTGGAGCGGGATCGTGGGGCGACATTGATCGGCGATAATTTTGCATTGCGATCAGCCACTTCTGATCCATTCGTCGATGATGAAATGATGGAGCCGTGGTACGATCATAAAAATTCGGTCATCAATCGCGATCATGCACTGCTTAACGGACTCAAAAAAATTTCCGAACGGCTGTATGGACGCATCGGTGCGGTCGAAGCGGAATGGTTGCCCGTGGGTGCCTGGGAAGTTCTGGGAGCGGATCACGAATCGCATTCTACAAATATTGAAGTAAAGGATCTTCATCAAAGTAAGCGATCTGTCGATTTGGGAACACTGCTTCGTTCACTCCGCCGGCATAAAGAGGCAGATGAAATCGCGTTGACGAAACGTTGTATGAAAGCGTGTGACGCCGGGCAGGCACGTTTGCGGGAAATTATTCGTGAGGGAATCAGTGAGTTTGAAATCTATCGCGAAGTTCAAAACGCAGCCTTGGAAGCGGCTGGCTGCCCCGCGATTATCTACGGCGATTTTCGTGCCACCAACGGCACCAACTTCAAAGCGGGGGGCTTACCCACCGATTATAAACTGCAAGCGGGTGATCTGTTCATCCTCGATTATTCCGTGGTTATTTCGGGATACCGCAGCGACTTCACGAACACGATGGCTGTCACAGAACCAACACCCGAACAAGCCGAATTGTTTGCCATTTGCCAGGCAGCAATGGCTTCGGGTGAGGCAGCCATCAAAGCAGGAATTCCTGCAGCGGAATTGTATCGCGCGGTGCAAAAGCCGTTTGTTGAAGCGGGGAAAGAAGACTTATTCCCGCATCACGCAGGCCACGGCATCGGGTTAGCACACCCCGAAGCACCGATTATTGTTCCCCACAGTGAAGACATCGTCCAAGAAGGGGACATCATTACGATTGAACCAGGTGCGTACTTGGAAGGAGTTGGCGGGATGAGAATTGAACATAATTATCTTGTTACTGCTGAGGGATATGAACGATTGAGTAACCACGAAATTTCTATTCAGTAAAATAGCATGTTCGGTAATATTTCGATTAAGAAAAAACGTAACACAAAGCTGAGTCTTGCCCCAGCCTGCAATTTCAGACGGCAAACTGGAACTCAGCCCAGTTTACGCAAATGCACAATTTGAAAATCTCAGAACCTCTTCCATGTGCGACATTTTTGGCATTTGCAGGCTTGATATTTCCTCATCAATATTCGATTATATGAGGCATGTTACAGTTCGTGATCTGGATTCATTTCTTGTTCCGTCAAATTTACGATTTGTGTCAACGTGACACTGATCGAGGGGTGGGGTTGTATCCTATCGATCTGCTTTGCTGTGCTGCTTTCGTCTTGAGAAATCTTCACTTGTTCCGAGTGAATTTGATCTGGTTGATACTCACCACATTTCTCGACCCTCTGACGGAGAACTCTCATGGCAAGCGTAGCAACTCATACCATTGTGCGTAATGTAGCTTTAATTGGTCACGGTCATGTGGGAAAAACTTCGCTGACAGATATGCTGTTGTTCAAGGCAGGCATGACTGATCGCCTCGGCTCGGTTGATCAGGGAACCAGCCTGATGGATGTTGACGATGAAGAGCGGAATCATAAATTAAGCACCTCTGCCCACCTGGCGCATTTTACGCATCACAACATGCGTATTAATTTAATCGATACTCCCGGCTATCCCGAATTCATGGGACACGTAATCAGTTCACTTGGTGCGGTTGAAACGGCTGTTCTTGCGATTGATTCTCATAAAGGGATCGAACCGAATACTCGTAAATCTTTTGAACTGGCTGGTCAACTCGGGTTAGCTCGCATGATTGTCCTCACGAAATGCGAGTGTGAGAATATCGATTTCGAACTTCTTCTTTCGGAAATTAAAACAGCCTTTGGCGACCGCTGTGTCTTAATGAATATTCCGGTGGGAATTGGACCCGCATTTAACGATGTGGTTTCCACTATTCACCTTTCCGATCAAATTCCGGAAGGTGTTTTACTTTCGCCGAAGCAGTCTCATCAAGAACTTGTCGAAGATTCTGTCGAAGCCGATGAAGAATTGATGATGAAGTATCTTGAGGGAGAAGAAATCGAAGGAGAGTTATTAAACAGGGCAGTTCGATGTGGCGTGCAGGCAGGTTTGTTGATTCCAATATTTTGCACCAGCGCGGTGAAAGATATCGGTATCAATCAGTTTATGGATGGACTGGCGGATTACGCGATACCTCCTGATGCCCTGAAAAGATACGTCACATTAGCAGATGGCACACATCAGGAACTGGATCAATCCAAAGATGCCCCGTTGGTGGCACAGGTTTTCAAACAGCAGGTCGATCCTTACGTTTCCAAGCTGAGCTACATTCGCATTTTTTCAGGCGTATTAAAAAAAGACAAACAGCTTCACGATACACGATCAAAAGAATCGTTGAAAATTCATCAACTTTTCGACATGCAGGGGCATGATCATCAAGCGATTGAACAAGCCTTTCCGGGTGATTTGGTTGCAGCAGTGAAAGTGGATGACCTGAAAGTTGGCGATACGATTAGTGATGGCTCGTTGAGCATTCAACTCCCGCCGATGAACTTCCCCACGCCGATGGTCGGTTTAGCCGTAGAACCGAAAACGCGAGCCGATCAACAGAAAATTTCGGGAGCGCTGCACAAAATTGAAGACGAAGACCCCACGTTCACCGTCAGCCGAGACGAACAGACACACGAAATCGTCATCCATGGTCTTAGTGAATTGCATTTAAGCATTATCGAAGAGAGGCTCAAAGAGCGGGACCATGTTGAAATTATCACGCATCAACCAAAAATCCCTTATCGCGAAACAATCACCGGCAAAGCGGAAGGAAGCTACCGGCATAAAAAACAATCGGGCGGTTCCGGTCAATTCGCAGAAGTTCACATGCGGGTTTCCCACCTTCCCAGAGAGTTCGAACCGGATGAATATTTCACCAAAAGTAACTTCTCACATCTTCGTGCCTGTCACTACGATAAACCAAATAACTTCGCATTTCTCGATTGTATTTCGGGGGGATCGATTCCGAACCAATTTATTCCTGCGGTTGAAAAAGGTGTCCGCGAACGGTTAGCCAAGGGTGTACTCGGCGGCTACCCGATGCAGGATATTTGCATTGAATTGTTCTTTGGGAAAGATCATCCCGTGGACAGCAACGAAACTGCATTTCGAATGGCTGGCAGCCACTGTTTGCAGGAAATTGCTCAATCGGCGTCCCCCGCACTTCTGGAACCGATTGTTTCGCTGGAAATTTCGGTTCCAGAAGAAAACATGGGAGATATTAATGGCGATCTCAACAGCCGCAGGGGCCAGGTGATTGGCATTGAACCTGCAACAGCAGGGATGCAGATTATCAAGGCACGCGCCCCGCTGGCTGAAGTAACCAAGTATGCCCGTGTTTTACAAGGCATGACAGGGGGGCAGGCAACCTTCAGTATGGAATTAAGCCACTACGAACCGGTTCCCTACCCAGAACAAAAAAAAATACTCACTGCCTGCGCAAAGGAATAACTGATGAAGCTGAATACAACGTGATTCAGAGTACCAATTCGCAGGTTGGGCCTTAACTCGGGCTGCACTCAGACTGGGCTGATGAAAATGTTGTTGACCCTCTTTTTAAGCTACCCGAACAGAACACCGGCAAAAGCAGTCTGTTTACCTGGTCATTCAGGGAAGGGAGTCATCTGCCTCGCTCCCAGTCTTTCTAAAATAAGAAAAAAGCTTTCTAAAATAAGAAAAAGGAAAATTGACTCACGCAAAGACGCAGCGACGCAAAGGATTTTTACGTAGACTCTTTTTGATCAATGCATATTCTTTACCAGAGTCAGCTTTCCTGATTTTTCTTTCTTCTTCTTTCGTAACTATTCAGCGAAGTAAATCAGTTTTGTTGATTCACTCTTTAGCCTATTATTTGCCTCAACAATCTTTCTCGCAGGCTGATCTCTCGAAAGTCTACAGCTTCACTTTACGGCGTTCCA
>Ga0316208_1002622_pt1 | contig 14267 bp, 11 predicted proteins | sample 3monopyrite_MG_FD_204944 | JGI IMG/M metagenome (GOLD analysis project Ga0316208, IMG submission 204944) | Microbial mat bacterial communities from mineral coupon in-situ incubated in ocean water Damariscotta River, Maine, United States -... | ecosystem: Environmental > Aquatic > Marine >... | reverse complement strand
TGAGCGGGGACGAAGGAATTTGATTCGTACGCGACCATCGCAACGATAAAGTGGTTGCAAGTACAAGAAAAACCACAACGGCAAGAACTCGTTTCAGCATCATAGCCCTTTTGAATAAAGGTTTTAAATCAACTCCAACATTCAGTTCCCACGTCGCATCCAGACAGCAAACGCGATACTGATAACACCAAGCAGAACCAGCCACAGCGACCAGTTCGCAGGTTGTTCTGGGGAAGCTGTTAACGGATTTGCATTCACCGGCAAGCTCTTTTGGTCTTTGGAGTTGGCAGATTGCTCCAGATTCTTCGGGCGTTTACCCCCGTGCCAGTATTGCTTGCCTGTAATCGCATTAATGACGCGGGTACCATCAGCCAACGGGGGGACAAACAGTGAATCAGGAAAAACAGGGTTCAATTCAACTTTCTTAATCTCCCACTTCTGTAGTGAACGATAGCCAGTTGTAGTCGTCAGCATCATACCTTTTTGAGGGAACCAGAAACCGGGTTCGACTTCCTTGAACCCTTCTACCTGGTAAAGCAAGAATCCTTCATTCTCAATTGATATCGGCAAATATCCATGCTCGGGATCCAGTCGAACAATATAGCCTTCCATGCCGATGGGATCTCCGGAAATCTCTAGTAATCCATTTTTGGTGACTCTCGCTTTCTTTGCATTTTGGATACGATTTCCCAGCCACGTCCGTGTCGTATCGTCCCACAATCCCTGAAAAGGCTGGTTAAAATAATACTTGACGGATGTAATACGAATATTATTTTCATAAATCCCAGCAGTCGTCGGACTCTCTCGTTTTATATCCTTTGCTGAGTACCCAAATGAGTAGTAACGCTTGTAATCTGCCATGCGTAATGAGCGAGTCGAGATTCCCGAACTATTCCAGCTTGTGCTTTGATCGCGAAAGCGTCCGGTATCCTCCCAGACCCAATCGTGATCTGCACCAGCAAACTCATAGCCTGCCTCTTTAACGAGAGTATTCGTCTCCGGCTTTGAATTGATTTGAGAGACCACGCGAATGGAGACAATTTTCTGCTCCCATTCCGCAAGATGCTGCTTCGCCTCGTCTATATCTGTTGCATCAACACGGCACTCCACAAGAAACAGTACCAGGATCGCCCCTAAGACAAATCTCACGTTCACGATCTCCATTATGACTCTGGATTCATAAAACAAGCGTGCGACTTATTGCACTCTATCCCAGTTTGCTCAGTCCCTCCCGAGCAGTTCTCGCAACCGTTAGGCGCGACGAAGCGAACTTTATCACCACAACCAACAGCATTTTTAACACAAAACCTAGTACCACCTTGGTAGCACCATGCGGTAGGTCCTCCGTTGTAACCATCGGTGCAACCAAATGTGGCAGTTCCATCTTCACACCTGCAGGGGTGATACCCACAATGAGCATACGAGGTTTGCCAACAGTAATAGTCTTGTTGAGCCTTGACTTCAGCAACAAGAGCAAGACAGAAGCAAGCAATTCCGATACCCATTAGCACGCGAGAGGCGATAGAAAAACACAGCGTTGACTCCTTTAGTTTAGATGAGCAAAACATCCCGACTACAGTTAGTTACACACTAATCGTAAATCCACTCTGATCATACCCCCCCCCCTGCGCTGTCAAGAAAATGTTTGCGTTTTTTTGAATAATAACTTTAATAGTTTATCAATGAAATGCTATGCAAAACTGACAGGATATTTTGATGAATCGTAGGTTAGGCTTTCTAGCCTGAGACGAATTACACTGATTCTTTCAATGAATAAAACAGCGATCACTGGTCAATCAGAGAGTCAATCTCATGGAGACCACATTCGTCAGGCTGGAAAGCCTAACCTACTTTTCCCTAATGCCTATCCCCCTGTTTGCTTCCAGCTACGCCGGGTTAAGGTACGTTGTACGTTTTTGAGTGTACGGCATTACTTACCGTTTGCAGTAGCTTCTGGTGTTCCGATTGAAGTCTCAAAGAATTTCAATGCGGGTTGGAAGGCAAATTCGTGGCTGCCGGGTGGTTCGCTGAATTTTGGCTTGGGACCGCCTGCCTGTTGATAGAGGTTCGAGATTAGCTTGATTGATCGCTTTGCTTCTTGCGGACTGAATCCATCTTTCACTGCATTTGAAAAATGGATCGGGCGTGGTGATACCAGCAAGGCCATTTCAGGGAGATCGAATTGAGGTAGTAAGCCAGGAATCGCACCGCATCGACAATGTCTGTTGCGATCTTGAATGAACGAAACCCGCATACTTCCGAAGATCCCCTGCACCGATGTCGCTGCAACACGTGGATCGAACGCGGCTGCAGAAAGTGCGAGCAAACCACCGGTAGAAACTCCGGTGACCCCCACGCGTTTCCCATCGACCTGTCCATCTGCAAAAACGTGATCGAGAAGTATCTGTTGATGAGCAAACAGCAGGCTGTACCAGCAATAACCATCGAGCCGTAAGAGTCGATCAAGTTCATGGTGCGTATCGCGTCCCGGTTCCATGCCAACGTTTTCCATTGCGAAAACGAGATACCCTTTTTCCGCAAACTGTGCAGCACAAGCATGCTGGTAGCTGTTTTGTTCCTCAAGAACTTGCTTCACTTTGCCATGCCCCATGAAACAGACAATTGTGGGAACACTTTTCTTTTTTGCAACGTGAGGTGTTAACCGATAGAAACGAAAAATTCTGATTTCGTTATGACGAACATGAAATTCCTGTTGAGTGAATTTGTCTCGTTCAATCGAATCTCCCACTGCAACGATTTCCATTTTCCCAGGGTACGCAAAGACGAGCCGTTGTTTGAATTCCTCTCGCTGTTTTTGTTGCCAGGCAGCCCATTGTGCCTTGTTCTGGAAAGAGGGAACAGCAAGAGGATGCTTTTTGGTTGCCCATTGTTCGTACGAGAAAGGTTTTTCCACTTTAACAGGGCCCGAAGTATTTGGTTGATATCCTGCGATTTTTGTTGCCTGAGGAGCCTCCATCACCGCCAGGCAAACCCACCATTTCGGCAAGCCCGTCAATTGCTCCCCTGCATCGAACTGACAGTAATAAATGGAAGCGGAATGCTTTCCCCCTTTCAGGTTGCCATTGCTTGATCCACGATAAGCAGTTTTTTGAAGCCGTTGCCAACCGAAATCAGCGGGAGAACGTCCATCAGAAAACGACCAGGCTCCGGTATCGTTATATTGAAAGGCGGCAAAAACAACGGCCGGCTTTTTGAAGTTGATGACAACGCGATCACCACTGCCTCCATCAAAAACATATCTTGACTGCCCGATAAATTCTTCAGGCGCCTGCTGAATTTTGTACTCACGATTCAAAAATGTCTTTGTTTCCACCCTGGTGATAGCCGGGAGAATATTCGTCCCCTCAACCAATGCAACAACTGCAATTAAGGTTGAGAATGACTTCTCGTTCTTACTAAATTCTTCAAGCGTTGTGATGAGTTTTGCAACATCATCGACCAACAGGGAATCTGGTTGATATTGGAGCAGCGGCAGGATTTCCTGTAACTCGCCTGTCTTACCATTCAAGTGTAATTGCAAGCCGTGTGTACGGATTTGTTTAACGAGTTTGTCATCACGATGACCGCTGAGCCATTTGGGCCACAGGCGAATCATTTCGACACCTGCTTTGGCAAAATCATCGATTTGATCAGGACCGGCAATAAACCCAAGCTGTCCAGACTTTGGCAGCAATTGGCGAAACTGTTTTGCCTGAGGGACACTTCTGACACCAACAAGCACCCGTTGCGGATCCCCAAAGTTCAAAACTTCTTGTGAAACCGCTTTGTTGTACTGATCACCCTGCTCTTTCAAATCGAGCAAGACATTAATTTTCCCACGGCACAACTGGAGGGCTTCGCGTAATGTCGGGATTTGCTCGCCCCGGTATTTTTCATTGAACCATGAACCGGCGTCAAGTTTTTTCAGTTCTGCTATCGTCAATGCCGAAGCGACGCCTTGAGCATTGGTTGTTCGATCTACAGTGGCATCGTGCAGCAGAAAAAGAACACCATCTTTACTGGTGCGAACATCGATTTCGACAGCGGTTGCCCCAATTTCAATCGCTCGCTGAAGGGCACAAAGCGTATCTTCGGGACGTTCGCTACTGGCCCCGCGATGTGCAACAATCTGCTGAACCGCCCAACTCGCCTCAGTCGCAGTTTCGGCAGAAAGGGAATTTGAAAATAGATTGCTGAATAGAAATAAGGTCGCATAAAATATTTTCATCGGATCGTTTTTTTCTGTCAAAAAATGTTTCTGTTTAGCAACGTTTTATTGGGAGGATGGATTGAGATCGTAAGGAATCGTCCTGAAGATGACTTTAACGGTTTGAAGAGAGCCACCCCAGCGTAACCGGATTCACTCATCACCCTTTATTGATTCAACAATATAGAATTGCGCAGCTGAAGCCTTCTGTCAATTCATGAGCAATAACCGAGTCGGAACGAACATCTATTTTGATTAGTTCTCAAAATATTTGAATTTCGTGGAAAATTTTATTGACATTTTTCCGTTTTGCCTCAAAAATCTATTCTGAGAGACACACACAGATTCCTACCACAATTTCTCACATGGAATTGCTTTGCAGCCGATAGTAGCCAAGTGACGCTTTCGTTCTACTATTTTGCGAAGCAACCTTGAATGTTGTTCCCCGCTCGTCCCCAAGGACCGGGCTTTTAGATCGGGTCGAATTGCATTTCGCAGAGGAGTGAGAAGTATTCATGATGAATCTTAAGCGTGAAGGTTTTGTGTATTGTTGAATTAATCGACATTAGTACACCTTTTATTAACTTTGGAGACCGGGTATGCCCAAGTCCAATAATGCGGAGCCAGATTTCGAACTTATGTTTGACGAACAGACAGCTTATGTTGCAGATTTTGCTGATGCTTTTGATATGGAAGAGTTTGAGAATCTCGGAATCAATCCGGTTTCTCCCACAGAAGCCAAACCAGGATCAGAAGATAAAGTAATGATGCTCGCTGCACGATATGCAGCCGGGATGCCACTTTGGCATGATGGAGATTGTTACGACCACGCCCCTGTTCTGGATGCAGAACTTCTCAGCGGAAATCGTGACGAACTCGAAAAAGAACCTGCCAAGGAAGAAATTGTGTGACTGCTATAATCATACAATAATTTAACCAATAATAAAAAAAAGGAGCCAGATTGGCTCCTTTTTTTTGTATTGTGAGGCACAAACAGAAGCTGCAAAGTCTTATTCGAAGTCTGAAATTTTAACGATCTCCAATTCTCGTGTTCCCTGGGGAGTTTCCACAGAAACTTTGTCCCCCACTTTTTTTCCTTCCATCGCTTTGGCTAACGGGCTGGATGTGAGAATTTTCATCGGTTCGCAGTCGTAATCTTCTTCACCGGGGCCGACGAATTCGTATTCTTCTTCGTCATCCCACTGCAAATCATTGACAGTGACGGTGCTTCCAAAGGTGACAACTCCCTTGGGCATGTCTGCTTTATCGACAATATAACAATTGGCCAGCTTTGATTTGAGAAGATTGACCTTTGCCTGTGCCATCCCCTGTTGTTCCCGCTGACCGTGGTATTCAGTGTTCTCCTTCAGATCGCCTTCATCGCGAGCCTCAGCGATACGTTTCGTAATTTCGGGCAAAACTTCGTGTTCAAGATGCGCAATCTCCGCCTTTATTTTTTCATGTCCCTGACGCGTGATTGGTTGACGATCCATTTCTCTGTTCCTCAGATAAAAATAAAGACGGGACAAGGCAAATCGCCCCGGCCCGTTCGTAATTTGATAATGATATGATAAACCGTTTTGTCATACAGTGTAAATCTGCAATGAGAGTAAATCTGTAATGAGACAAAATGCGAATTCAAACGTCCTGCCAAGAGCGTTCGGCTGCGCTTTTCAGAACGGCATCGCACACTTTAGCAGTTTCCAGTGCAGTACGGAAGGTCGGTTCGCACGCAGTTCCTTCTTCAATACTTTTCAGAAAATCAGCTACCTGATGCACGAACGAATGCTCGTAGCCGATACTCAAGCCCGGAACCCACCAGTGATCCATGTAAGGTTGATCGCCATCGGTAATATGTACATTTCGCCAGCCACGCACTTTGGAATCATCCGAATGGTCGAAGAATTCCATGTGGTTCAAATCGTGCAAATCCCAGCGGATTGAAGCATGCTCGCCATTAATTTCAAATGTATAAAGTGCTTTATGCCCCCGTGCATAACGGGTTGATTCAAACAGCCCCAGCGAACCATTATCGAAATGGCAGTGGAACAGGCACGCATCATCGATTTCGACTTTTTCAACTTTACCGGTCAAGGTGTGCATACGCTCTTTGATAAATGTTTCGGTGACCGCTGAAACATCTTTAATGCTCCCGTTGAGCCAGATTGCGGTATCGATACAGTGAGCCAGCAAATCCCCCGTCACCCCCGAGCCAGCCGCTTTTGCATCGAGTCGCCAAAGTGCTGCTCCACCTTGAGGCAGGTCTTCGCTGATCGTCCAGTCCTGTAGGAAGTTGGCTCGGTAGTGGAAGATTTTGCCGAGCTTTCCAGAATCGACAATTTGCTTGGCGAGAGTAACAGCGGGAATCCTGCGATAGTTGTACCAGACCGTATTGGCAACGCCCGCTTTTTCGACTGCATCGACCATCGGCTGTGATTCCTCAGCTGTTCTGGCAATCGGTTTTTCGCAAAGGACCATCTTTCCTGCTTGGGCAGCAGCAATGGCGATTTCTGCGTGTGTGTCGTTCGGGGTCACAATATCAATCGCATCAATATCATCCCGTTCGACCAGTTTTCGCCAATCGGTTTCGTGTGATTTGAACTGCCACAGCTGTGCAAATTCTTTCGCTTTCTCTTCGGTTCGCCCACAAACTGCTTGCAGAACGGGGCGGTATTCCAGTTCCGGGAAGAAATCGTTGACTCGCTTATAGCCGTTCGTGTGAGTCCGCCCCATAAAACCGTAGCCAACCAGGCCAATACGTAATTCTTTTGCCATTTGATGTTCTCCTTATGTTGTTGAAAACCGTATTAATATTAATGAACGCACTATGCCGCCAGACCATTTTTTTCTCGAAATTGACGATCAAAATCATCAAAAGGACGATGCCGTTCCTATTTTAAATCTTCCAATCACTCTTGGGTGGTCAATCGTCCAGAATCCTGTAGAAAAAGGCTTTGAATATATAATTCAACTGTTGCAAACCCCGCTGAAGTTGCCTGAATGTGAACTACGGCTTCATCAATATGATCAAGTTTCATAATACTTCTCTCCTGAATGACTATCGCTGGCTACTTACCAGGGGCATCACTGCCCCGGCTCGCCCTTCACAGACAGGAATGTCTATGTTCCTGAATCAGTCCCAGCCGTTGGCGTCTCGCACTTGAATCATTGTATCGAGAATCGTATTCCAGGTGGAAGCGGATTCGAGCATTTCGTTCGGGAACATGCAGCCATCCCAGCAGATATGTTCGATGCCCCGCTCTTTCGCTCCTTCAAGCCAGTATCCGGAACATTTGACGATATCGAGTTTCCCGTTCGGATCATCAGCCGGGCAATGTTTGCCAGTTTTATCATGCGATCCGGTCCCATGCACGTTGCCATCGTTCTGGGCGACATGGAAATCAATCGTCCACGGACGCAGCGCATCGGTCATTGTTTTGTAGGCGGCCCAGAATTCCTCTTCAGAATAGCCGGGCTGTAACAAGGCGTTTCCTGGTGAGTTATAGCCCATCAGATATAAATAGGTATGCGCCAAATCGGCCTGGAAACCAACTGTTTCGGGCATATCAACCGCTTCGAGTAAATCGACCATGTCTTTCCAGGAGTGCATCCCGCCCCAGCAGATTTCACCTTCAGCAGCAAGTCTTTCCCCATGATCGGCTGCCACTTTCGCCGCTTTTTTGAAAGTCTCTGCGATCCGTTTTGTATTACCAGCAGGATCTTTCGACCAGTCTTCCACGCCGGATGCAGAATCGATCCGAATACAGCCGTAGCTTCTTACGCCATGCTCGTTGAAGATTTTTGCAATTCGGCACGCCTTTTCAACGGCAAGAATAAATTTGCCTTGTGCTTCGTCATCGCCCATCGCCGCATCACCAACAGTACCTGGCCAGATCGGTGCGACCAGCGAACCAACCTTCAAATTGTAGCTGGCAATTTTATCGGCCATCGCTCGTAAATCATCATCACTGGCATCGGGATCGGTATGCGGGTGGAATAGGAAAGAATCGATTCCGTCATATTTCTGCCCATTCACTTGTGCAGCAGCGGTCATTTCGAGCATCTGCTCCAGACTGATCGGCGGATGATCGGTCTCTTCTTCTTTACCGACTAAACCGGGCCACATCGCGTTGTGTAATTTGGGAGAAGAATGAGACATACTGTTACTCCGTTTGAATTAAAATGAGAGTGCAAGGGAAAAAATATTCCCGTTATTGATACAATTGCTCAAGGTGGTCAGTTAAATATAATGAATCGTCCAACGTTTATCAGCGAAGAGTGATGTATATTTGCCGAAAATTCAACCGAACTGTTCCTTTTTTCTTTCTCCAGACAGATTCAGATTTGCTAATACGATATCATTATCCTCGCAGATAAGACTTGGTTAATTATAACGCCTCAGCCCTGTTGCAGCGTTCGCTGTTGCGGACCACGATCAGAATCGGGGACAAGATTACTTTTTCACGCAGGTGGCTCACTATCGTTGTCGCAAACATCAAATCAACTAAACCACCACCGGCTGAAGCCGGTAGGTTCGACGTATAGAATGTGAGCAAACGACTGAAGTCATTTGCACACATTTAAGTTATCTGAAAATTTTCACCACCATCACGAGGTTCGACATCTTTTTGCTGGCGAATATACTCCATTATGACTTCATCGGTTACGTTACCACTTGAAGCCACAAAGTATCCACGTGCCCAGAAGTGACGACCCCAACACTGTTTTTGAATATGCTTAAACTCCATCATCAATTTTCGAGACGTCTTACCCTTGATATACCCCATCACCTTGCTTGCCGAAATGTTCGGGGGACAAGACAGAAGAACATGAACGTGGTCACGAGAAACTGCTCCCTGAAGAATTTCGATGTCATGTGTCTTACATATTTCACGTACCAGATCACGAACCCGCAAGCTGACCGCACCTGTCAACATCGGCTTGCGATACTTGGTAACCCAAACGAAGTGGTATTTAATATCATAACGACTGTGCGAACTTGTGCGATAATTTTCCATTCATACAGTATAAAACAAGAACCTGAAGGTTTCGCCTGAAGGCGAGGGTTTTTGACCCATCGTGGAGACAATAACAGTGGCGCGAGAACCAGATTCTGCAATTGAATCCGATTTGATAATGAATTTATATGGGTGGTCATCATGCTTGGAGTTTTGGGGATTATTCTGTCGTTAATATTGCTGATGGTTCTGGCTTATCGGGGTATCAACGTATTAATTCTGGCACCGCTGTTATCAATGCTGGCGGTGATAATGGGTGGCGGGGCGCCGCTGCTGGCGACTTATACTCAGGTTTATATGGAGAGTTTGGGCGACTATCTGGTGAAGTATTTTCCTCTGTTTATGCTGGGGGCGATCTTCGGAAAACTGATGGATGAATCTGGCTCGGCGCTTGCAATTTCGCAATTTGTTGTGGCTCGATTAGGTCAGCAGCGGGCGATTTTAGCGGTGGTGCTTTCGTGTGCCATTCTTACGTATGGCGGGGTTTCGTTATTTGTGGTTGCTTTTGCGGTCTACCCGATTGCAGCGGCTTTGTTTCGAGAATCGGACACGCCCAAGCGATTCATCCCGGCTGCCATCGCGCTGGGTTCATTTACTTTTACGATGACGGCGCTACCCGGCACCCCGGCCATTCAAAATGCAATTCCGATGCCTTTTTTCGGGACGACTCAGTTTGCCGCTGCAACTCTTGGGACAATTGGCGGGTTGATCATGTTATGCGGCGGAACGTGGTGGCTTAATACACGCTCACGATGGGCGATGAACGCCGAAGAAGGATACGGCGATCACTTCGATGGAGTGGAAGCCAAAAAAGAGAATCCTGCGACTCCATCCTTCTGGATCGCGATCACGCCGATTGTTTTAGTGATTGTCGGAAACCTGCTCTTTAGTAAATTTTTGATTCCTCAATGGGATACCTCTTACCTGGCAGAAGAAAAATATGGCGAAACCGAACTAAAAAAAGTGTTGGGAATCTGGTCGATTATTTGTGGATTGGTTATTGCGATCACCACGTTGATTCTGCTTCACTGGAAGCGTTGGAAGAACCTGAAGGAGTCTGTCAATCGCGGAACGATGGATTCGTTATTGCCGATTTTCAATACTGCTTCAGAAGTGGGTTACGGCACCGTGATTGCCTCTTTGGCAGCGTTTGTTGTCGTGCGTGATTTTGTCGTGAATATATCCCCCGGCAATCCGTTAATTTCCGAAGCGGTCGCGGTGACGGCATTGGCAGGAATTACCGGTTCGGCTTCAGGGGGCTTGAGTATTGCACTGAGTACGTTAGGCGATACATATTTGCAAATGGCTCAAACAGCGGGGATTTCGCCGGAACTTTTGCATCGGGTCGCATCAATGGCAGCGGGCGGTTTCGATACTCTCCCGCATAACGGGGCGGTCGTCACACTGCTTGCGATTACCAATTTGACACATCGAAGTTCTTACGCCGATATCTTCGTGGTTGCGGTCGTGATTCCTTCCATCGCTACAATTGCCGTCATCATCCTTGGAACGATGTTTGGTTCCTTTTAGATGGACATCACCAGGTTTACCGGAAAAGAGTGACCCGTAAGACGGTTTTCTTTTTTTTTAGTTTCTTTCATGGTTAAATAATAAAAGGAGCACAGACATTCCTGTCTGTCCTGCTTGAGCATCCCGTATTCAAGGCAGACAAGAATGTCTCCCCTCCGTTCAAACTGTTTTTTGAATGAATAAAGGTTCTCTTAAAGAACCACGAAAGGAACGAAAAATACGAAAATAAAAAATGCCAAAGACCTCTTTTTTTATCTCTCTGCGGTTCTCCGCGAACTCTGCGGTAAAACTTATTTGATTCCGGTCATGCCGAGTTAAGGAGACAAAGGTTCCTTACTTTTCTTTTTGGATTTCCCGAGAAAGGACTCCAGGGTTTCGTAACAACCGGCCATGGTGTAGATGTTGATTAACGCTTTATCCATCATGTGTTCGCCGGCTCCCAGTTCGACAGGGGAAATCGAAAGAGATGCTCCGTAACCTCCTTCGGAAGTTGCTTCGATTGTCGGGAAGTACAAATTATGACCGTTGCAGTAACCGAAAAAGAAGGTGTGATCAACATAGGAACGCTGTTTGAGGCGGTTGGCGTGATTGCAGAAAAACTCGCCAGAACCACTCACAAATGCAATTTTCCCATTCAATAACACCGTGTTCAATTCGGCTGGCACACCATCCTTCACTTCGTCCACAAAACATTGAATCAGTTCCGGAAAGAATGCTTTCTGAAACATGTAAACAACCAGTGGATTTGAAAAATCGATGCGTGAAGTGAATAAAAAACGATCCACTTTTCCTTTTACAGATGTTTTTTTCGGCTGTGATGTTTCAATCGATTTCGCCATCTCGATTACATGCCCGGCCAGTTCTTCGCCAAACGCTTTGACGTGACGGAAATTTTTCGTCGGATTCGGACTGAGATCCCCGGCGGCTCCCTGCATGAAAACACATTTTGTGTGCAAATCTGCTTCCACTTTTCGTTGTAGAAAGCCGGGATAATCGGCTGAGTATTTCAGAAGGGCTTCTTCAGTCATCACCGGATGAGCCGCGAAATTTACCAGTATCGCAATCGGTTTTCCCTGCTTGTCATCAAAACGCAGAACCGCCAGCATCGGGTCGATTGCTTTTGGTTTTCGTTTTGTATGTCGGTTTCGATTAAAGGGAACATCCTTTTTCGCGACGCCCAGCCGGGCAGGTATCGCTGAGGCATCTGCTTCCAGTATTGCTTTGATGATTAAACCAGGAAGTTTTTCGTTGTACGCAACAGCGGCATCGAACTTTCCTTTTCCGAAACCTTTCTTATTCACCAGTTCGATGCACGGTCCATGATGCGTATGCGAGCCGCTGATGAGAACATGCTCGATCCCTGCTTTTTCGGAAATGGTTTTGCGAATTTTTGTCATCATCGCGCGAGTGGGACCGCGCCCCAGATCCAGCCCAACGAAGGCAACTTTATCCTTTCCCGCCTGAATAACAATCGCTTTGGCAAACAGAGAATCGAGTTTCCCCAGTGCCAGTTCGTCATGCCTGGCGCCATACCCCCAGAGAGGCAAACCGGGCGGCGGGGTGATATCACGCTCTCCAAATCCAACACGAAATTCAGTCGTTTTTTGGGGAGTACTTGGTTTTTTGGAAGTGTCCTCTGCCAGCAGACAGGGAGAGGATATTGCGATTACTACAGCGAGTAGAGTCAGGCAAATCAGAATAGTTCTATTCATTGATCGTACTTTCATGGGATCCTTAATTAATTCAAAAAAAACAGTTTGGACGGAGGGTAAACATTCTTGTCTGCCTTTAAGATTAAGATGAAGATGCTCAAACGTGACAGACAGGAATGTCTGTGCTCCTTTTTGAATAAATAGAGGTTGCCTTCTGTTTGTTCGTAATTGTTTTGTCACAGTCGTAGGGTCCGCTACCCGCGGACCACCGCACAAATAGGGGGGGCCACTTCCCAGCGTGGTCCGCAATAGCGGACCCTACGATTCTATCATTCGTGGCAAGTCTGCTTCAAGTTTTTTCATGGCGGTTTCGTAATCAACAATTGGCTTATATTGAAAGTCATGTATTGCCTTTTCAATCGAATAAGTATGCGATTGACTGAGCTGCATCGCGACAAATCGTGTCATTGGTGGTTCTGGAGTTGTTTTTCTCAGTAATCTGTAGGTTAATTCAACCGTATGACCAAGATGATAAGCAGCACGAGCGGAAATTCTTTTTTGGATTGGTTGTATCTGCGCGATGGTAAGAATTTGGTTAATCCATGACCAGAGATTTACGGGGACAGGATCGTTTATAAAATATACTTGTCCGCAAACTGGAGAATTGGAAGCTAACTTTTCCGCGGCCTGCCAGTGAGCCGCGGCTGCGTTTTCGACGTAGCACATCGAAACCAGATTCGTTCCATCCCCCACTTGTCGAATTTTTCCTGCTGATGCTTTTTGTAATAAACGTGGTACGAGATGGTTATCGCGTGGCCCCCAAATTAAATGTGGTCGCAAGGCGCACGTCAGTAAGTCGTTTTCATTATTCGCTGCAAGAACAGCTTGCTCTGCTAATGCTTTACTGTGCGGATAATGACACAGATATTTATTCGGATACGGGAGCGTTTCATCGGCGTCAAGGTGCGGCTTGCCATCAAAAATAACGCTGGGAGAACTGGTGTAAATCAGTTTGCTAACCCCCTGCCCTTTACAGGCTGCGATGATGTTTTGTGTGCCGAGTGTGTTGATTTCGTAATATGTTTTCCAGATTCCCCAAATGCCGGGAATGGCTGCAACATGGAAGACGGTATCAATTAGTTTGCAGGCGGTTTGCACGGTTGAAGCATCTCGCAAATCTCCCCGCATCAGATCGACACCCATCTTCCGTAATTCGGGGTAGTCGCCTCGGCTCAGGACTCGAACATTTTTTCCCTGTTCAAGAAGTTGCTCAACCAGATATTTCCCCAGGAAACCGCCGCCTCCTGTGACCAATACATTCATATCCAAAACCATTCCCTGTTCGGTTTCACCGCGATAATTTCAAACTGGGCCAGAGACTGGGGTCGGACATGTAGGGAAAGTCTTCGCTCAGTCCGTACGGTTGACAATTGCCATGAAGATCGCGCGATCTAATGAGGTAATAGAAACCGATCGAAGGAACATTTTCCGGATCGAAACCGGTGAGAACATCTTTGCAAAGCCAGCAGGAAACACGTGTTTTATCCCCTTCAATTGAACCAGCCATCGGGATTTCATCAAGCGATAAAGTCAGGTTTCTTGACTGCGAGTGAGATAAAGCAACTCGCCTGATTTTCTCGGGCAAATTCTTCTTTTCCTGAATCGCAGGAAAGGTTAATTCGAGGTGGTGACAAAAACGGTTGGCCCGTTTATTCGATTTCATATCACGAGTATCAATATAAAAATCGAGATCGGGACGCGCGAGAGTCGCTTGGGGTTGCTTGCCTCTTTTTTGGGCCAGTTGTGTTTTTTCTGGTTGAGGCAACATCGTTTCAGCAGTAATCGCCATCCCTGCATCGT
>Ga0316208_1002621_pt1 | contig 14270 bp, 15 predicted proteins | sample 3monopyrite_MG_FD_204944 | JGI IMG/M metagenome (GOLD analysis project Ga0316208, IMG submission 204944) | Microbial mat bacterial communities from mineral coupon in-situ incubated in ocean water Damariscotta River, Maine, United States -... | ecosystem: Environmental > Aquatic > Marine >... | reverse complement strand
GGACGCGTAATGCCAACCGTGTCGCATTCCTGAAACGCGTCCGACCCAATAAGGTGCGTCGGCACCTGGCCCGTCAGACAAATGAGCGGAATGGAGTCCATCAACGCGTCCGTAAGACCCGTAACAGCGTTCGTCGCGCCGGGCCCTGACGTCACCAGAACAACACCCGGTTTTCCTGTGGAGCGCGCATAGCCTTCCGCCGCATGAACAGCACCCTGCTCATGGCGCACCAGGATGTGCTTGATGCCTTCCTGCTTGAAGATCTCGTCATAGATGGGAAGGACAGCACCCCCGGGATACCCGAAAATGGTATCGACACCGTGATCCAACAGTGCGCGGATGACGATTTGAGCACCTGTCATCTCCTGGCCGGACATGGGGCTTCCTTCCTTCATTCTGAGGGGCTCAGCACGAACCCCGTGAAACAGACAAACCGCGGCCCAAATTGCACGAAACCGATGAAAACAAGAGATTTTCAGGGTTTTTGGCGCAAAGCCGCGGAAAACGAGGGCAATCTATCCACTCGATGTCCAAGGGTCAAGGACTATTCGTAAATAAATGAAAAGATTTTGGTTATTTGGCTTTCCAAATCTTGCGCAGAAACCCTGTTCCACGAAATCATTTGTTGCCGGAACCAGGTCGACTGACGTTTGGCATATTGGCGGCTCTTAATCGCCGCCGCCTCAATAGCCTCCTCCAGCATCATTTCTCTGGCGAGATACCGCCCAAGCTCCGGCACACCCAACGCCTTCATGGCCGGCAATGACGGTGACAAATCCTGTTTAAGCAGAGCCTCCACCTCATCAACCGCCCCCGCCTCGACCATCAGGCGAAAACGTCGGTGAATGCGCTCAATAAGCCAGTCGCGATCAGGTTCCAGCACAATCTTGGCAACAGGCCCCAGGTCCGGAGCTTCTACCGGCTCTGCCTGCCAGGCGGTGAGCGGTCGGCCTGTGGCCCGGAAAACCTCTAGCCCCCGCGCGATACGCTGCGGGTCGTTTTCGTGGACCTGAGCAGCCCAATCTGGGTCCACGTCGCAAAGAAGCCCATGTGCCGCCACCGGCCCAATCTCATCAACCTCTGTCCGGGTCGACGCCCGAATAGTGTCCGGAATATCAGGAACCTCCACGAACCCTTCTGTCAGCGCGCGGAAATAGAGCCCCGTCCCACCCAAAACGATCGGCACTTTGCCGCGTTTTTGCACGTGGCCAATCGCGGACGTCGCCTCAGTAAGCCACTGGCCGGTCGAATAGACAATATCAGCAGAGACATGCCCATAGAGATGATGCGGCGCTTGTCGTTCTTCCACCACCGACGGACGGGCGGTCACAATCCGCAGATCGCCATAGACCTGCATGGAATCCGCATTGATGATCTCCCCATCCAGGCGATCAGCCAGAGCAAGCCCCAAAGCAGACTTGCCGCTGGCCGTTGGCCCTGCGATAAGGACCGCCAAAGGGTCTTGCCCATCTCTGCTGGTCTGGCTCACTCACCACTCCTGAAAACGAAAGCGTTGCCGCTCCCATCATGTCCCATGTTCTCACTCTTATAGGCAATACCAGCGCAGAGCTCACGCAAGATCATGTGGATGCCGTTGTGGGCGCCCTACAGACAGCTGGCGCGCCTGATTGGTTGAACCCCGGACATGCCTGCGATCTGCCCCTGGATGCAGCAGATACATCCACGGTTGCAGCAGCCCGCACAGGCCTGAACGGCGCGGCCATTGACGTGGTGTGTCAGCCGGTTGCCCATCGCCGGAAAAAGCTGCTGGTGGCGGACATGGACAGCACCATCATTGAGCAGGAATGCATCGACGAACTGGCCGACGCTCTGGGCATTCGGGACGCCATCGCCGCGATCACAGAGCGTGCCATGCGCGGCGAGCTGGAATTTGAGCCTGCCCTTCGAGAACGCGTTGGCCTCCTAAAAGGTCTCGCAGAAAGCGAACTCCAGCGGGTTTATGAGACGCAGATCACGGAAACACCCGGTGGACGAATGCTCTGCGCGACCATGGCAGCCCATGGCGGCACCTGCGCGCTTGTTTCTGGTGGCTTCACCTTCTTCACCGAACGGGTGGCGAAATCCGTAGGCTTTACGTCTAACCAGGCAAACACACTGCTTGTGGAAAAGGGCGCCCTGACAGGGGAAGTATCCGACCCAATTCTCGGCCGCGAGGCGAAAGTCTCCGCGCTGAAAAATCTGACGGCTGAGCTTAAGATAGATCCGCGCGAAACCATGGCCGTAGGCGATGGCGCCAATGATCTGGGCATGATTGGGGATGCAGGCCTCGGCGTTGCATTCCACGCCAAACCGGTGGTCGCCGCAGCGGCACCCGCAGAGATCAACCACGGAGACCTTTCGGCCCTGCTTTACATTCAGGGATATCGGTCAGACGAGATCGTGAACCCCGCCTGAGCCCAATGCTGTCTCGCTTAAAGCACCGCCGCAGCACATTGAGAAGACTCAGATGTCATGCCGGACGCGTCAGCGATCCGGGATCCATAGGGCATGTCAGCTTTGCGGAGAAAGTCCCGCAGACCCCGGCTTGAGGGCCGGGGTGACAGTTTTTATTTCAAGAAACCTCCGCTCAACCTAGGTCAAACAGGAGTGCTCCGAGGACGGAAACCTATTCCTCTTCTTTGATGCGGACTGCGACAAATCGCAGGTCGCCATTGCTGGCGAGCAGGAGAAGAACAGATTTCCGGCCTGACGCCTTCTCTTCTTCCACGTAAGTTTTCACATCAGACGGACTGCGCACGTCATTCTGGGCAACCTCAACGATCACATCGCCACGGCGAATGCCCTTCGCTGCAGCCGCACTTCCGGGGTCAACAAAGGTGACAACAACACCTTCCACATCATCTGGGACACTGTACTGGCTGCGGGTTGTGGAGTTGAGGCTTGAAAGACCCAGACCTAGAACCTCGGCGGTTCCTTTTTCGTCTTCCTTGCCATCATTTCCACCACTGGCATCCGCAGTTTCGGTTTCATCCAACCGATCAATCTTGACGTTGAGCGTCTTTTCTTTGCCATCGCGGATCACCACGACATCAACCGTGCGACCGATCGACGTTTCGGCAACCAGTTTAGGCAGATCGCGCATCTCGGGCACTGCCTTACCGTCAAATTCCACGATCACATCACCTGGCTCAACACCGCCATCACTGGCTGGACCCTCAGGATTCACGCCAGCAACAAGGGCACCTTTCGGCTCTTCTAATCCTAGACCTTCAGCAATTTCTTCATTCACCGATTGGATGCGGACACCAAGCCAACCCCGGCGGGTTTCCCCATACTCACGCAACTGCTCGATCACGGAAACCGCTGTGTCGGAAGGAACCGAGAATCCAATCCCAATCGATCCACCAGACGGTGAGATGATCGCCGTGTTCACCCCAACGACTTCGCCTTCCATGTTGAAAAGCGGACCACCAGAGTTCCCTCGGTTGATCGACGCATCGGTTTGAATGAAGTCATCATAAGGACCAGCATTAATGTCCCGGTTGATGGCGGAAATAATGCCCGCAGTCACTGTGCCACCAAGACCGAATGGGTTGCCGATTGCCATCACCCAGTCGCCGACGCGCGATTCGCTTGATTTACCAAAAGACACGTAAGGCAGATCGTCTGTCGGCTCCACTTTGAGCACAGCAAGGTCTGTCTTAGGGTCACGACCGATCAGCTCAGCATCAAGCGCCTCGCCGTCCGCGAAGATCACTTTGATCTCATCAGCGTCCGCAATCACATGGTTGTTCGTAATCACATAGCCGGACGGATCAACAACAAATCCGGAACCGAGCGACTGAACGCGGCGCGGAGCGCCTTGGCGACCCTGTCGCTCCAGGAAATCTTCAAAAAAATCTTCAAAAGGAGAGCCTTCAGGAAGGCCCGGCACTTGCTGACGTGTGTTTCTGCCACTCACCGTCTGTGAGGTTGAAATGTTTACAACCGCAGGAGACAGGCGCTCGGCAAGATCTGCAAAGCTGTCTGGCGCGCCACGTGCAAGACTCGGGGCTACACCGAGAGGTTGGAGAGCAAACACCAAGCCAAAAGCCAGAACAGCTCCCAACCAGGCTTTTCGAGTGGTTTTTCCCTGATCCATCATCGTGTTTTCGGCCCTCACCAGCATGTCACATAAACTCCTGATCCACCCGAGCGCGAGAATGGCCCGTGATGCAATATTCATAATCTGCCTGAACATGGGGCAAAGCCGGTTCAATCAGAGTTAATAAAGTCAATTTTCCCAGAATAGAGCCCATTTCGGCCTAGGGGATAAGTAAGACCGCATTTTGACAGAGATTGTGGACGAATTGAGGCGTGAAAGCCGCCAAATTTCATCCACGCACCAACCACACGATCACAACCCCGAGAGCCAGGGCCCCAAGGCCGAAACGGCGCAGCGTTTCGTCAGGTGTGGATTGCGCCATGGCCATCATTTGCTTTAGCCCGCCAGGGAAGGCCGCATAAACGACCCCCTCCAGGACCAAAACCAGCCCAATTGCGGTAATCAAATCAGACATTTAAGCTCGTGAGCGCCAATCGAGGGGGCGCTTTTAGCGCCCACCCCTGCCACTTGAATCACCGAAATAGCGGAAGAAATCGCTCTCAGGGGACATGACCATTGTCGTCGTATCCCCATTGAGACCTTCTTCGTAGGCAAGCATCGAGCGATAGAAGGAGAAGAACTCCGGATCTCTGCCATACGCGTCTGCAAAAATTTCGTTCCGCTTCGCATCACCCTCACCACGGATGGTGTCGGATTCTCGCTGCGCCTCCGCAACCAACACGGTCACATCACGGTCAGCACGTGATCTGATGCGCTGAGCCGTTTCTGCACCTTGCGCACGAAGCTCTTGTGCTTCCCGCTCACGTTCGGTTTGCATTCGGCGATAAACAGCCTGACTGTTTGCCTCTGGCAAATCCGCAGCCCTGATCCGCACGTCCACCACTTCGATGCCCAGATTGGAGCTCGCTGTGTTGAACTCGGTTTTAATGCGGATCATCATGCCACTGCGGTCATCGCGAACAAGCGTTTCAAGGCTTTCTTCACCCAACACGTTTCTGAGGGAAGACACGAAGATCGGATTGAGCCGCCGCTCGGCCAGCGCGACATCACGCACCGACTGGAAGAATTTCAGCGGATCAACAATCTTGTAACGCGCGAACGCATCTACGACGAGACGCTTCTGATCACCTGCGATGATCTCTTCTTCAGGAGAATCGAGGTTCAAAATGCGTTTATCGAAATAAACAACGTTCTGAATGAAGGGAATTTTCCAGTTGAGGCCTGGCTCCGTTATGGCGACCCGAGGATCACCAAACTGAAGAACCAACGCCTGCTCGGTCATCCGAACTGTAAAGAAAGTTGAATACGCGACGACCACTCCCACAAGGAGAAGGATCGCACCACCTAGTCCAATTGCCCGGTTCATTAGCGGTTCTCCTCATTGCGCGCGCCAGACCCAGGCGTCAGTTGATTAAGCGGCAGATACGGAACAGCGCCACCAGCACCTTGCCCCATAAGAACTTTGTTCATGCCACCCAGAACACGTTCCATGGTTTCCAGGAACATGCGTTCGCGGGTCACGCCTTTTGCGTCTTTGTACTCATTGTAGATCGAGAGGAAGCGTTGCGATTCACCTTGAGCCTGCGCCACCGTCTGCTCCCGATAAGCGCTTGCCTCCTGGATCAGCTTTTCAGCATCCCCCCGCGCCTTTGGGACAACGGTGTTTGCGTAAGCTTCAGCTTCGTTTCGCAACCGCTCCTGGTCAGCCCGGGCTGCCTGCACATCACGGAACGCATCAATAACAGCAGCTGGTGGATCGACCTTCTGGAGTTTCACCTCCGTCACGATGACGCCCGCACCGTATCCGTCCAGAATTTCCTGCATGCGTTCCTGAACTGTCACCTGAGCCTGCAATCGACCAGACGTCTGCAGCACCTGGAACGTCGACTGGCCAACCACTTCGCGCATCACACTTTCAGCAACAGCTTTCACCGTGCGTTGCGGGTCTTCAACATTAAAGAGATAGTCTGCCGCATCCCCGATCCGCCAAAGGACGGAGAAGTTGATGTCGACAATGTTTTCGTCACCCGTCAGCATCAGACCTTCTTTGCCAAGGGCTGGAGATGTCCGGGCTCCACGATTGGCAAACTGTGCCGATGCGTTGCCACCCACATCAACCGTATTCACCACGGTTACTTGCGGCGTGAGAACGGTCTCGATTGGATAGGGAAGTTTGAAATGAAGCCCCGGAGGTTGGGAATAGGCATATTTGCCGAAGCGAAGGACAACGCCTTCTTCATCCGTATTCACCCGGTAAACTGAACTATAAGCCAGAAGTCCGAGAACGACCAATGCGAGCACAATCCAAACACCCGCACTACCACCGGCACCGGTTCCAGTGGAACCGCCACCGCCGCCGCCGCCTGGAATAAAGTCACGAAGGCGTTCTTGGCCCTTCCGGATCAGTTCTTCCAGATCGGGGGGCTGTTGGCCACCACCACCGCCTCCACCTGAGGGGGGCTGACCCCAAGGGCCTCGACCGCCGCCATTGCCGCCGCCTTGCCAACCGCCGTTGCCGTCACCGTTCTGATTGCTCCAGGGCATGGAACTTCCTTTGTCCGTAAAATCTAGTTGTCGCCGAGTTCGCCAAGATTAGCGAATCCTCTGCCGTTCTTCATCACATGATAGCTGCTCTATTGTCGCATTACACGGCTCACCGATAGTAATTCGACCGCCTCGGCGTTATATGACACTCACCTATCCAACGCAACGCGCGCCACTCTTCCTAAATGGGGTTGAAAGGGTCTCTTCGCCACCTTCTCAACCGAAAGAAATGTAAAGAAAGCCTCTAAAATGGCCACGCTCGACAAATCGAACATCCTGAATGCACTTGCCACCGTTAACGACCCCGATAAGGGTATGAATGTGGTCGCTGCCGACATGGTCCAGGGCCTGGTCATCAAACAAGGCCACGTTCTCTTCTCACTGGAAGTAGATCCTGCGCGTGGCCCGGTGCTGGAACCAGTCCGAAAGGCCTGCGAAGATGCTGTTTATAAGGTTCCAGGCGTACTCTCTGTCACCGCCGTTCTCACTGCTCATAGTGGCGAAGCCCCCCAGGCGGCAAAGCCCGCCCCAAAAACCGCTCCAAAGACCGCGAGCGCCCAAGAGCTCAACATTCCTGGCGTGAAAAAGGTCATTGCTGTCGCAAGCGGCAAAGGCGGCGTGGGAAAATCCACGGTCGCAATCAATCTGGCAATCGCATTGGGCAATCAAGGCTTCAAAGTCGGCCTGCTGGATGCCGACATTTATGGCCCCTCCGTCCCTCGCATGATGGGGATCACCGAAAAGCCTGATACCACCAACGGCAAAAAGCTGATCCCACACGAAAAATACGGCATCAAAACCATGTCGATTGGATACATGGTCGATGAAGACACAGCCATGATCTGGCGCGGCCCTATGGTTCAGTCCGCCCTGATGCAGATGATGAATGATGTGGTCTGGGGCGAACTGGACGTGCTTGTTGTCGACATGCCGCCTGGCACCGGCGACGCACAGCTCACCATGGCGCAGAAAGTGCCCCTTGCGGGCTCTGTCATTGTCTCTACACCCCAGGAGATTGCCCTGGCCGACGTTCGTCGCGGCATCGCCATGTTTGAAAAAACCCACGTGCCGGTTTTTGGGATTGTGGAGAACATGGCCTATTTCGTAAGTCCGGGGTCAGGCGAGAAGACATTCATCTTTGGTGAGGGCGGCGCACGACGGACAGCCGAAACCCTTGGCGTGCCCTTTCTAGGAGAGATCCCCATCTACCCCGTTATTCGCGAAGGCCTGGATGAGGGAAGACCCATCACCGCAACCGCTCCACAAAGCGCGGAAGCCGCTCCTTTCGCAGAACTCGCCGCGAAGGTCGCAGCGAACCTGACCGGAACCGGCCCAGAACGCGCGGCGCCAAAAATAGTCATTGAATAATCAACTCGGGACAAGAAAAAGGCCGGCCAATTCCGCTTAAAACAGAAAAGCCCGGCCAATCCCAAAACTTGTTTCTGAGCTCTGTTAACGGCCAGCGACGAGCGTTGCTTTTTCTGCCGTTCCATCAGGGGCCGTGAGATCCCAACTATCACCCACGTTCCGCGACACTGCTTCAACGCAGTAAGGTGGCGTATCCGCGCCCGTCTCAAAACAGGCATTGGTCCCATCTACAGACCAAGTCCCATCAGCAGACGTGCCATCGGGCAGAACCTGACTATAGGTGCCGTCACTATTGATCAGCACCGAGCGTGTTCCCGCCGGATTTTCAATACTCACCGTATTGCCATAGAAATTCGCGAACGGGTCTGCCAGCGCCGCACCGGTCATCGCAAACATGGCTACCAAAAAACTGATTACTAGTCGCATCTTGTCCTCCCAAGAATATTGATGCTCGCACCCCATTTGAGGACTGGATGCTGACACAAGCTCTATCCACTTGGGAAGATAAAATCCGCGCGCGTCTTTTTATGCCTACCTATTGAGATAGTTCAGCGGCAATCCTGCCCGTGGCCAGGTACATTTCACCAACCGACCTGATGAGGAAAGCGTCAGATAGGCTGTCCTAAGATCATCGCCACCAAAACAGATATTTGTGGTGATGAAATCGTCCGTCGGAAAATGCTCAATATCTCCCTCAGGTGAAATCGAGGTAATGCCACCATTGAAGATCGTGGCAACACAAACATTGCCCTCTGCATCAACGGCCAGACTGTCAAAATAGTTGAGGCCTGTTGGGTTCCCGATCATCCGGCCATGGTTCGGCGGCCCAGCCGAAATGATGGCGCCGGGCTTCTCAATATCAAATCCCCAGAGCCGCCCTGCCTCGGTGCTGGCCACATAGACAACCTTTTCATCTGGCGAGAGGCCGACCCCATTGGGTGTTTCAATTGGAAAGACAACCTGGGTGATGGAGGACCCGTCCGGCTGCGCATAATAGAGCGCACCGAGATCCTTCACGCGGCCATGTGTTTTCCCAAGATCGGTGAACCAGAAGCCGCCCTGCTTGTCGAACACGATGTCGTTTGGCCCGTTGAGCGGAATGCCGTCACACTCCCTGTAGAGCTCGGTCACCTCACCCGTCTCAAGATCGACGCGCTCAATCCGACCGCCGGAATAGTCATCCGGCTTCCCGCCTGGGACAGTGAGTCCGCCCACATCGTGCCATTCAAAGCCACCATTATTGCAAACATAGACCGCACCATCGGGACCGATAGCCGCACCATTGGGGCCGCCGCCGAGATCCGCCACGACTTCCTTTGAACCGTCCGGCTGGACCCGTGTGAGTGTTCCCCGCTTGATTTCCACAAGCAGCACACTCCCGTCTGCCATGGCGATTGGACCTTCGGGAAACTCCAGCCCACTCGCAATCTCTTCCATCTGCATCACACCAACTCCCTGATCATTTTGTTTTGATGCGGAGAGGGTCGGTCAGCACAATGAGAACGTCAACTCAATAGATCACAACAGAGCGGATGGACGCGCCCTCATGCATAAGGTCAAAGCCTTTATTGATATCTTCGAGCGGCATGGTGTGGGTGATGAGGTCGTCGATATTGATCTTGCCATCCATGTACCAATCGACAATTGACGGCACATCCGTGCGGCCGCGCGCGCCACCAAAGGCGGTGCCCCGCCAGCTGCGGCCTGTCACCAGTTGGAACGGACGGGTTGAGATTTCCTGACCCGCGCCGGCGACACCGATAATGATGCTCTCGCCCCACCCTTTATGGGCGCATTCAAGCGCCTGCCGCATCGTGTTGACATTCCCAATGCACTCAAACGAGTAGTCAGCGCCGCCGCCAGTGAGCTCCACAAGGTGCCCAACAATGTCGCCCTTGATCTCTTTCGGGTTGACGAAGTCGGTCATGCCGAACTGCGCACCGAGCGCCTTGCGATCATTATTGAGATCAACGCCGACAATCTGTTTCGCGCCCACCATCCGTGCGCCCTGGATCACGTTAAGACCAATGCCGCCAAGCCCAAACACGACGACCGTTGAGCCCGGCTCCACCTTCGCCGTGTTCACAACCGCGCCGATACCCGTCGTCACACCGCAGCCGATGTAACAGACTTTATCGAAGGGCGCGTCTTTGCGGATTTTGGCCAATGCAATTTCCGGCACGACGGAATAATTCGCGAAAGTCGAGCACCCCATATAGTGCAGCACAGGCTTGCCCTTATAGGAAAAGCGGCTGGAGCCATCCGGCATCAGGCCCTGGCCCTGGGTTTCCCGGATCGACTGGCAGAGATTGGTTTTCGGATTAAGGCAATAATCGCATTCGCGGCACTCGGGCGTGTAGAGCGGAATCACATGATCGCCGATGGCGAGCGAGGTGACGCCCTCGCCCACTTCCACAACAATGCCCGCGCCTTCATGTCCCAGAATGACCGGAAAGAGACCCTCGGGATCATCACCGGACAGAGTGAACGCATCCGTGTGGCAAATGCCCGTCGCCTTCATCTCGACCAACACTTCACCCGCCCGCGGACCCTCCAGCTGCACTGTTTCGATTTCGAGAGGTTTGCCCGCCTCAAATGCCACCGCCGCACGCACGTCCATCACATCACTCCGTGTTCTTATTATCGTTCAAAGAGCCGCGTCGAGCTTCTTCAGCCAAGATTCAATGCGCTTTCTATTCACCCCGAGATCTGAGTGCCCAATCTTCGAGCGGCTGTAAATCGCGAAGGTCGATGTCCCATCACCCAGGTCTATGGCCTCAAAGGTGATGGTATCGGGAAAGCGCATCAGCGCTGATCGCTGCACAAACTCCCGCTGCCCATCGTCCGCCTGTTTTCGTGTCACACGGGGTTCCGCCAGTGCCACATCTGCGAATGCATCTTCCAACGCCTGTGGATCAACTGTGAATATTTTGGGCGTCGCGTGTGGCGTCGCATTCTGACAATAGCCCTCGGGTGCGATCAGAAACTGATTGGGCTTGCGCGTCAGTTTGAATGTCTTGAAATCCATGGCGTCTCTCCTTTGAGACAGAGGCTACACCCGTTCCAGCACGAGAAGCGAATAGTCTGCGCTATCGCGCTCATCACGTGGCTGTCGAACATTACGCACCTCGCGCCATTCTGAGCGATCAAAGTCCGGAAACCTGGTATCTCCCTCTGGAGAGGCATGCACTTCTGTCAAATAAATGCGCGTCGCTTTGGCAAGGGTCGCCGCATAAATCTCTGCACCGCCTAGGATCATGATCTCGTCAACATCGAGTTCGACGCAAAGCTCTTCCGCTCGTACGAGCGCCGCCTCAACACTGGTGAAGACCTCGCCACCCGGCGCATCATAGTTCGGGTCACGGGTTACGACCAGATTTGGGCGCCCCGGCAATGGCCGCCTTGGAAAACTCTCCCAGGTCTTCCGCCCCATAATGATGGGCTTTCCCATGGTCGTGCGTTTCAGATATTGCAGATCGCCGGACAGGCGCCAGGGCATGGCATTGTCTTTGCCAATCACACCGTTTTCAGCGATAGCCACAAAAAGACAGATATGCATGTCGCCTCACTGCTGAGTCCGGGAGAAAACCACTCATCGCTATCTATCACGCAGCTTGAATAGGCTCAAAATTTTTCGGCTGTATCCATGATCCTCGGCAAAGCCGACTGCAAAATCGGCCGGTCAATTTCGCAATACTTCTTGCTTCGAACCTCGATTGATCCCGTAGAAAGAACATTCTGCAATGGATGGAACCCTTCACCGCTAAAGGAAAAACCCATGACCGTTTACGTCCTCGCCCAATTCAAGATCCATAATCGCGACCAATATGAAAAATACGCCACTGCCTTCCTGCCCCACTTCGCCCAGCACAAAGGCACAGCCCTTGTTTCGGACGAGAATGTTTCTGTAAAGGAAGGCATCTGGGACAATACCAAAGCCGTGCTTCTCTCGTTTCCAGACGAAGCCGCCTTTGAAGACTGGGCGCTGTCCGATGAATACCAGCAGATCGCAAAAGACCGGCAGGCCGCGACGGAAGGTTCCGTCGTCCTCCTACACGGCCTGCAATAGATCAAACAGCGACAGGTGCTGAGATGTGCGGATGCGGGTCATAGCCGACCAGCTCAAAATCATCATAGGTGAAATCAAACAAGCTTTTCACATCCGGATTGATCTTCATCTGCGGCAATGGGCGCGGTTCCCGCGAGAGTTGCAGATCTGTTTGCTCCAGATGATTGAGGTAGAGATGCGCGTCCCCAAACGTGTGAATGAATTCGCCTGCTTCAAGGCCCGTCACCTGCGCCATCATCTGCAATAGCAGTGCATAGGAAGCGATGTTGAAGGGGACGCCCAAGAATACATCGGCTGAGCGCTGGTAAAGCTGACACGACAGCTTGCCGTCAGCCACATAAAACTGAAACAGACAATGGCAGGGCGGCAGCGCCATATTGTCCACATCCGCCACGTTCCAGGCCGAAACGATGAGGCGTCGTGAGTCAGGATTATTCTCAATCTGGTCGATCAGGTTTTTGATCTGATCAATCGTGCCGCCGTCCGGCGTTGGCCAGCTGCGCCACTGGTGCCCATAGACGGGACCGAGGTCCCCCTTCTCGTCCGCCCATTCATCCCAGATGCTCACCCCATTGGCTTTGAGATAAGCGATATTCGTATCGCCCGCGATGAACCAGAGCAACTCATGGACGATGGACTTCAAATGCAGCTTCTTGGTCGTGGCCATAGGAAACCCGTCGGCCAGATCAAACCGCATTTGATGCCCGAAGACAGAGCGTGTACCCGTGCCCGTCCGGTCGGTTTTATCAGCGCCTGTGTCACGGATCCGGCGCATCAAGTCATGATATTGCTGCATGAAAGGTCTCTTCTCAATCTTGGCGGCTATTCTAACAAGCTCTCCGATTCGTGCCACTCGACATTGATGTCACTTGATAGACGGCTCGCCCTTCGCTCTAATTGGCTCATGCCCATTGGGGGAGAATAGAGCATCTTGGGGAGGAAGCTCATGCGTTTGCAGGATAATTTCGAATATTACGCCCGCATCCACGGGGACGCGTTTTACGCCCGCTGCGGCGACCGCGCCTTGACCTATGCGGATGCCAATGAAGAGGCCAATAGGCTGGCTAACCTCCTGATATCGCAAGGGTTGGAGGTCGGAGACCGCTTTGCCTATCTCTCCAAAAACTCCCTTGAAATGTCGATCCTCTATCACGCTGCTGGCAAGGCAGGCGCCGTCCCGGTCCCACTCAATTACCGCCTGGCCCCCGCAGAATGGGCCTACATCATCAACGATGCAGGTGCGAAACTGCTCTTTGCCCATAAGGATCTTGCACCCGCTGTGGATACGGTCCGAGCGGACCTGAAGACCGTCGAGACCTGCTACGCCATCGATGTCACCCCACCCTCCGGCTGGAAAGACTATGCCGCCGCCCTTGCTACCCAGGACACCGCGAATATTCCCGACCGGGGCGTCACGGCCGATCACGCGCTCTATCAGATGTACACGTCCGGCACGACAGGTCGGCCGAAAGGCGCGATCCTCACCCATGGAAATATTCTGGCGAATCTAGAGCAGATGCGGAATGTGATTTCCGCGCGCATGACCTTGGGCGACAAAATCCTGGTTGCCGCGCCCATGTACCACGCCGCCGGAACCATGGTCAGTCTCCACGGGCTCCATTCCGGCGCAGGTGTCGTCATCCATGAAGATTTCGTGCCGGGAAACGTGGTTGATGCGCTTGCCAATGATGGCATCACCACGACGGTACTGGTGCCCGCCATGATCCAGGCCTGCCTCGTCATGGTGCCGGACGTGAAGGACAGAGATTACTCGTCTCTCAAAGCCATGGTGTATGGTGCCTCTCCTATCGCGGAGGAAACGCTTCGCAGCGCCGTGGAAACATTTGAGTGCGATTTCTATCAGGCTTTTGGCATGACAGAGACAACCTCATCTGTCGTCTATCTAAATGCGGAAGACCATGTTCGGGCGCTGAAGGACAAACCGGAATTGCTGCTTGCCGCGGGACGCGCCATTCCCGGCACTCATGTGCGCATTGTGAATGAGAATGATGAGGACGTGCCTATAGGAGAAGTCGGCGAAATCATCTGCAAAGGTCCCCAGATCATGCAGGGCTACTGGAACATGGAAGAGGCAACCGCCGACGCCCTGCGGGACGGCTGGATGCATACAGGCGACGCCGCCAGCATGGACGAAGAAGGCTATGTCTATATCCAGGACCGGATCAAAGACATGATCGTATCGGGCGGCGAAAACGTCTATCC
>Ga0316208_1002619_pt1 | contig 14287 bp, 18 predicted proteins | sample 3monopyrite_MG_FD_204944 | JGI IMG/M metagenome (GOLD analysis project Ga0316208, IMG submission 204944) | Microbial mat bacterial communities from mineral coupon in-situ incubated in ocean water Damariscotta River, Maine, United States -... | ecosystem: Environmental > Aquatic > Marine >... | reverse complement strand
GTCAAGGTTGCGTTCAGCGTCCCGGACGGCGCGCCGGGCGCGCAGATCTGTCGCAAGGCAGGGACCGGCCCGCGCCGCCGGTCTTTCGTCGAAACCGTCAGGACCGCGGCCTGCCCGGTCCCTTGGCACAACAGTGTTTTCAAAGGCGGCGGGCTGGTCAATACTGCGCGCGGAGGTAGCCCATGACATGGCAGACGCTGCAAGCCTGGTTCGCCGGGATTTCGACCGGCACCTGGACGGGGGCGCTGCTTCTGGCGGCCCTGTTCTGGATCGGCGGGGTTTTCGTGTCCTGGCTGTTGCGCCGCGCGATCCGGCTGCTGGTCGAACGCGACAGGGACCAGCGGATCGACCGGATGGCGGTCTCTTTCCTGTCCAAGGTGGCCAGTGTCTTTGTCTGGGTCGTCAGCGTGACGCTGTATGCGCACATGATTCCGGCCCTGGACCGCCTGAGCACCGCGCTGCTGGCCATCGTTCCCGTCTCCATCGGCTATGATGCCGACATCGATCAGGCCCGCGCGATCATTCTGGAGCTGGCCGCGCAGCACCCGCTGGCCGAAGACATCGCAGGCTGCCCGGTGGTGCTTCTGGGCCCCTCCAGCGTGGACCTGAGCCTGCGGGTCTGGTGCGCGGATTCGGCCGACGCCTGGAGCGTGAAAACCGATCTGACCGAGCAGATCAAGAAGCGGTTCGATGCCGAGGGGATCGAAATTCCCTATGCCTATCAGAATGTCGTGCTGAAAACGCCCCAGGAAACGCGACAGGAAACGCCCCTGAAAACGACCCTGGCCTCAACCGGCCCGCACGAGGCCCAGAAGAAACACGAAGACCGCCAGCAGTAGCAGGGCCAGCGTGGCCGTGAACAAGACCTCGATCAGGCCGAAAGCCCTGCGGTCCTCGCGCGCGTCCTCGATCTGCCTGCGGATCAGGACAAAGCGAACCGAGGCCATCAGCACCAGCGCGGCGCTGACCGCGACAAGCGTCAGCCCGGTCCCGGTGTTGTCGGGGGTCGAGGGCAGCTTTTCGATCAGAAACCCGAACCCGGCAATGGCAATCGCGGTTCTGATCCAGGCCAGATAGGTGCGTTCATTCGCGGTGTGGTCGGCAAAATTCCGGATCATGGTGGCGGGTCCGTCCTTCGGGTCCTGGTCGATCGGCGGCAGACTACACGAAAATGTGGCGGGCGCAGGGGGCAAAAAGACCGGCGCCGAAAAATCACGCCAGTCCCCGGCCGCGCGGGTCGACCGGGCGTGGCTGGCGTATTCGCGCGGCCGGCCTTATGATGCTGCGGCGAACAGGCAGGCCGTATCGATGAACCCACTGAAATACATCTGGGAAAAGGGAATCGCCAGCGCGTTCCTGACGGGGCTGTTTGTCCTGTTGCCGGTAATTCTGACCCTGCTGATCATCGAATGGATCGTGTCGAAGCTGCGCGCGGCGCTGGGGCCGGGCAGCGTGCTGGGCGCGCTGATGCCCGCCGACGGTGACGGGGGCTTGCCGCGCGCGCCGCGCAATGGCCCCGAAAGGACCGAAGGCTGATGCTGGGACTCAAGGACCAGATGATCGCCCTGATCGAAAACTACGGCGTGATCGCGCTGTTCCTTTCGCTGACGCTGGAAACGCTGGGCCTGCCGCTGCCGGGCGAAAGCGCGCTAATCACGGCGGCGGCGGCGGCCGGCGCGGGCGGCCTGAACATCTGGAACGTGGCGATCGCGGCCTATGTCGCGGCGGTGCTGGGCGACAATATCGGCTATCTGATCGGCCGGCGCTATGGCAAGGCGGTGATCCTGCATTACGGCGCGCGCATCGGCATCACACAACAGAAATACGTCAAGGCGGAGGAAATCGCCGACAGATACGGGGCGATCATGGTGATCGTGGCGCGGTTCATCGTGCTGTTGCGGCAGTTGAACGGGCTGGTGGCCGGATCGACGGGGATGCATTGGGTCACGTTTCTGGCCGCCAATCTGCTGGGGGCCGCGCTGTGGGTCGGATTCTGGTCCGTTCTGGCCTATCAGTTTGGCCAGAATGTCAGCATTCTGCCCTGGATCTGGACGCATCTGTCCACGGTCGCGGCGGTGGTGGTGCCGCTGCTGATCGTCGCGATGATCGGGCTGGTCTGGTGGTCCCGGCGCCGTGATTCCGACATTACAGGATTGTAACTTCGCCGTCAGGCATCGCCGCGGGCCGGTTCCTACCTTCCTTGTCACAAGCATCAAGGAGAGTTGACATGGAACGTATCAGGAATTTTGTCGCCAGCGCGCTGATGGCGCTGATTGTCCTTGCCGGGTTCGGCTTCGGCATCCTGGCGGTGGGCTTTACCATCGTCCTGGGCGCCGGTTTCGCGCTGGCCCTGCGGCTGGCCGGCCCGCGCCTTGCCGCGCAGGCCGAAAGGCGGGCGGCGCAAGAACACCCCGAAGCCCCGGCCGAACCGATGGACGCGGCGCCCGCCGCCGGATGATCGGAACCTGGCAGATCGGCAGAACAGACGGCAAGCAGGGCTTGCCGTCTTTTTTTATACATTTTCAGGCGGGTATATTCATTACACAAATGTAATTCCACGGAGAGCGTATTTTCAGCCAGGCCCCCCATATCGATCTTATCGGACGGGATGATCCCGGCCAGTAACCAAGGAGCCTACACCATGAAACGCAACAAGATCGCACTTGCCATGACTTCGGGCATTGTCGGACTTTCGGCCCTGAGCGCAACCATGGCCTTTGCTGGTTCCGGCCAGAACAACACGGCGACGCTGGAACAGTTCCTGAACGCCAATCCGGCTGTGGCAGCCGTTGTCCCCAATGTGCAACGTAGCGTCGGCGGCCCGATTACCAGCGCCGAATTTGACGACGAAGCCGGCGGCAACTCGGTTGTCGAATTCAAGTCGACGCTGGCGGATGGAACCGTTCAGGCCGTGTTCTACTCGATGAGCACCGGCGAAATCACCGAAGGCACCGCCGAGAGCGGCGGCATGGATGCCAAGAGCGGTGTCCTGGATCATGACGGCGACCGCAATGTCGACACCGGCATGTCCAGCGGCGCGTCCAATGCCACCAACAACTTGAACACCGGCGGCCATTGAGGCGCAGCATTCGGTCGCTTCGGACCGAAGCCCATGCCAGGACGATGGTGGCCCCCGCAAGGGGGCCATCGGCATTTGTGGCAAATCACGCCTGATTTTATTCAATAATATCATATTATTACGAAATAACACCGATGTATAGGTCCTGACAGCGGTTTCTGATCTGGCCCCCCTAGATTGACATCATCGGACGGGATGGTCCCGACCAAACACCAAGGAGACGACACCATGAAGCGCAACAAGATCGCACTCGCCACCACTTCGGGCATCCTGGGCCTTTCGGTTCTGGCCGGCTCGATGGCCTTCGCCAACAGCAATTCGAACGGCGATTCGGCAGCCGAGCTGCAACGGTTCCTGACCGCCAACCCCTCGCTTTCGGCGGCCGTGACCAGCGTTCAGACCCAGACCGGCGGCCAGGTGGTCGGCGCCGAATTCGACAACGAATCGGCCAACAACGCGGTCGTGGAGTTCGATGTCAAGCAGGCGGACGGCTCGGAGCAGCACGTGCTCTATACCGTCGCGGATGGCACGATGGCGGTTCAGGCCGCCGAGCAAGGCGACGGCGACCATGATGGCGACCGCGACCAGGGCGACCGGGACGGCGACCATGACCGTGGCCAGAACGGCGACGGCGACCATGATGGCGACGGCGACGGCGAAATGAACGACGACAACTAAGTCGCGCCGGACCGCAATCCATGGCACAAACACGGGGGCCCCTGCATTGGGGGCCCCTGCATTGGGGGCCCCAGCACCGGGGGCCCCTGCACGGGGCCGCCGGCATTTGCGGACCCAAGGCATCGAACGGAGCGCGTGATGAAGATCCTGGTGATCGAGGATGACAAGACAACCGGCGCCTATGTCGCCGATGGCCTGCGCGAGGAGGGGCATACGGTCGATCTGTTGACCAATGGCCGCGACGCCCTGTTGCAGGCCAGCGCTTCGGATTACGATATTCTCATCGTGGATCGCATGGTGCCCGGACTGGACGGCATGGCCCTGGTCAAGACGCTGCGCGGTGCCGGGAACCAGACGCCGGTGCTGTTCCTGACCTCGCTGGGCGGGGTCGATGACCGGATCGAAGGGCTGAACGCGGGGGGCGACGATTATCTGGTCAAGCCCTTTGCCTTTGGCGAATTGTCGGCCCGCGTCGCCGCGCTGGCCCGGCGCCCGCGCGCCACGCAGGAAGACACCGTGCTGCGCGCCGGGGATCTGGAAATGGACCTGGTGCGCCGCAAGGTCACGCGGGCGGGGCAGGTGATCGACCTGTTGCCGCGCGAATTCGCGCTGCTGGAGCATCTGCTGCGGCGCAAGGGCCGGGTGCAGACCCGCACGATGCTGCTGGAAGGCGTCTGGGACATCAGCTTCGATCCGCAGACCAATGTCGTGGAAACCCATGTCAGCCGGCTGCGCGCCAAGGTTGACAAACCCTTCGAGTCCGAGTTGATCCAGACCGTGCGCGGCTCGGGTTACCGGATCGAGGGCTGAGCCGTGGCGAGGGCGCGCGGCATCTGGAATTCGACCCCGCTGCGCCAGTCGCTGGCCATGTCCGTGCTGTTCGCGCTGGCCAGTTTCGCCAGCCTGGCGGTGACCTATGTGATCGTGCGCGACAATGCCCAGGCGTCCCTGCGCGCGACGCTGGAACAGCAGATGGCCGGGTTCGCCGCCCTGCCCGGCACAGAGGACATCGTCGATTTCGTGCGCGCGCAGTCGCGGACCGCATCGGCCGAGGACCGCATCCTCAGCTATGTCCGGCCTGACGGGCAGATCGCCGGCAATGCCGCGCTGGTCGCCCCGGCCAACGGGCCGACCCTGATGTCCATCGACCGGGGCAATGACCATATCGACGGCGATTACCTGGTTCTCAGCCGGCCGTTGCGCGGCGGGCAGATGACCATCGCGCTCAGCGCCGGGCCGCTTCAGGATATCCGCGAGGCGTTCTTGTCGGTGTTCCTGTTCAGCCTGGTCCCGACGGTGCTGCTCGTCGTCGGCGGCGGCGTGCTGCTGGCCTGGCGCGCGGTCGATCGGCTGACGCGGATCGACGCCGCCCTGGACCGGTTGACCAGCGGGGATTACGCCGCGCGTGTCGCGCCGATGCCGGGGCGGGCGGATGATCTCAGCCTGATCGGCGCGCGGATCGACACCATGGCGCAGGCGCAAGAGCGCCATATCTCGGCGCTCAGGCAGGTGTCGGCGGATATCGCCCATGACCTGAAAACCCCGATCCAGCGCGTTTCGGTGCTGCTGACCCGGCTGCGCGACAGGCCCGGCCTGGCACCCGAGGCCGCGGCGCTGGCCGACCAGGCCAACGCGGAAACCGATGGAATCGTGCGCACCTTTCAGGCGCTTCTGCAAATCGCCCAGATCGAGGGCGGATCGCCGAAGGCGCGGTTCGAACCGGTCGATATCGCCGATCTGGCCCGCACCTTCTGCGAGGTCTACGAGCCCTCGGCCGAGGAATCCGGCCATGCGCTGACCTGCGCCATCCCCGACACGCCGGTCCGGGTGCGGGGCGACAAGACCCTTCTGGGCCAGGTTCTTGCCAATCTGATCGAGAACGCGCTGCGCCACACGCCGCGCGGCGCGGTCATTTCGGTCAACCTGGATCGGCGCGACAGGGCGGTGCGGCTGTCGGTCGGCGATACCGGGCCGGGTATTCCGGTGGACGAGCGCGAAAACGTGCTGCGCCGCCTGTACCGGCTGGAGCGCAGCCGCACCACGCCCGGCAACGGCCTGGGCCTGAGCCTGGTCGCGGCGATCATCGAGATGCATGACGGCGCCTTGCAGCTGCTGGACAACGATCCGGGGCTGCGGGTGGCGATCACGCTGCCCGATATCACGCAGCCCGAATTCACGCAGCCGGGGTCCAGCACCGGTTAGGCGCAGGGCGGCCGCTGGGGGTCCGGCCATCCGCCAACGGATCGCGCCCCGGCAGGCAAGCCGATCCGGCCCCGCGCCATCAAGGACGCAACGCCGCAAGAAGCTGAGAGCGTTTTCCGCAAGTCCTTGAACCCTGCCGAAAAAGGCCGTCTAGTCCTTGAACGGTCGGCTTTCGGGCCAGCTTTCAGGCAAACACGAACCGGTTCGCAGCTTGATACGCAGAACAAAGACTGGACGGCATGACGCAATCTTCTCGGAATACGGGGCGCGGTCACGGGCGCGGTCACGGGCCGGCCGGAATTGCCCGGATCCTTCCGGCGATGAGCACGCCGCTTGCGTCGATCTTCGGCAGCGGCTTTCTGGTGGTCGTGCCGGTGCTGGTCAGCGCCGTCGGACCCTGGGCGCCGCTGGCGATGGGGGTCGTGGCGCTGGTGGCCTTCGGCGTCGGCGCCATCGTGCGCCACAACATCGTCTGCGCCGAACCGGTCCTGGAGGCGGGCGAGAAGCGGCTGACCGTGATCTTCGAGAGGATCTCGGACGTCGCGCTGGTCGGCGCCTATGTGGTCTCGGTCTGCCTTTACGTGCATATCCTTTCGGCCTTCATGCTGTCCGGGCTGTGGCTGGACAGCGACTTCAACAAGAGCCTGATGACCAGCACCGTGATTGGCGGGATCACCGTCATCGGGCTTGCCGGCGGGCTCAGGCCGCTGGAGCGACTCGAGACCTGGGCGCTGTATCCGACGCTGGCGATTCTGGGCCTGTTGCTGGCGGCCTTCGCCTGGTTCGACATCGGTCTGCTGGCCCGGACCGGCGCGCTGCCGGTCGTCGACTGGCCGGGCCGCAGCCCCTGGCAGGTGGCGACCATCGTCGCCGGCACGCTGATCATCGTGCAGGGCTTCGAGACCACGCGCTATCTGGGCGATCGGTTCGATGCCGATACCCGGATCCGCGCCGCGCGCTGGTCGCAGTATTTCTCGCTTTCGGTCTATGTGGTCTTTGTCGCGCTGGCGATGCCGGTGGTGCCGGTGCTGGCGGGCCGATACGGCGACACCAGCCTGATCGCGCTGGCGGGCGCCGTGGCGGTGTGGCTGCCGGTGCCGCTGATCGCGGCGGCGGCGCTGTCGCAGTTCTCGGCGGCGGTGGCCGATACCGTGGCCGCGGCCGCGAACCTGCGCGAATCCAGCGCCGGGCGGATCGCGCCGCGCTGGGGCTACCTGGCGGTCGGGCTGGCGGCGGCGGCGCTGGCCTGGACCGGCTCGACCTTCACCATCATCGCGCTGGCCTCGCGGGCCTTCGCCTTCTACTACCTGATGCAATGCGTGGTGGCCTGGTCGGTCTGCCGCACCAACGGCGAACGCGCCACGTTCATCGCCATCGGCGCCGTGCTTGCCTTCGTCCTGGTGTTCGCGGTGCCGGCCGGGTGATGACCGCGCGCCGCCGCGTCGGCGCGCCTTACCGGGTTGCGCGCTTGTCCGGGACGACACCGCCCGAGGCGAGAAACGCCCAGGACCCGAGCAATGGCGCCAAGCGGCGATCCAAGCCCAGATACTGGCCGGCCCGGGTTTGCCACAGCAGGGCGAACACGAAGATGTAGATCACCGCCGCGCCGATATCGGTCGATCCCACGACATAGGGGCCGCCGAAGCCCTCGGCCGTCGACCAGATGACAAAGGCCAGCACCGATCCGCCCAGATAGGCCAGGTTGGACAGGATCCCGAAAATCAGCGCCAGCGCCAGCGCCGTTTCCGCCAGCGCCACGAAATACGCGAAGGCCACCGGGTTCACGTTCACCACATCGACCCAGAACCCGATCCAGGCCTGCACCGCCGGCGGCTGGCCGGGCATCGCCCCCATCAGATAGGTTGCCATGTCGTTGACGAAGGCGGGGCGCCATTTGAACTGGGCGTCGATCAGCCAGACGATGCCGAACAGGATGCGGATCAGGCCGATGGTGTTGGGCGTGGGAAGAGAGGCGGGTTTGCTGGACATTTTTTCGTTCCTTCAAGGCCCCGTGTGCAAGGGTTCGGGGTGAGTGTGCGCGATTGAACCAAAAGGTGCCGCGCCGGGGGATGCCCGGCGCGGCGGTGGTGCGGGCGGCCCGGTCGATCAGGCCTTGTCGTCGTAGACGACCTCGTTCCCGTCATGGGTTGTGGTCATGTAGACGATGACGGCGACGATGACGGTCAGGAATACGGCGCTGGTCACCATCGGACCGAAGCCCAGGCCACCGTTGGACACATCCTGCGACAGCAGATCCCCGATCGAGGCGCCCAGCGGGCGGGTCAGGATATAGGCCAGCCAGAAGGCCAGAACGGCATCCAGCCCGAAGTTGCGAAAGCCCAGATAGATCGCCGCGATCACCACGCCGAAGATCACGCCAGCCGACAGGAAGCCCAGGCTCAGGGCTTCGGCCATGTAGTCACCGAACGCGGTGCCCAGGGCAAAGGTGAACAGGATCGCCAGCCAGTAGAAGGCCTCACGCGAGTTGGTGAAGATGGTGTGGATCGACAGCGTGCGTTCCACCGCGAACCAGACGGCGAACACGATGGCGAGGATGATCGAGAAGGTTATTGTCGTGCCCAGCAGCGTGTAGCCGAGATTGTCGATCAGGTTGTCGGTGACCAGCGTGCCGACGATGCTCATCAGGATCACGGCGACCCAGTAGTAGGCCGGAACATAGCGTTTCTGCGCGAACTGGAAATACAGCGCGACGGCCAGAATGGCGCCCATGATCAGCGAGGTGTTGGTCAGGCCCAGGCCCAGCTGGGCGTTCAGGAAGTCCGCCGCCGTTTCACCCATGGTGACGGCCAGCAGCTTGATGACCCAGAAATCCCAGGTCACCTTGGGGACGCGGTTTTCGTGCCCGACGGCGTTTGTTGCGGTGTTTGTTGCGGCGCTCATTGCAGGACTCTCTTTCTGATTTTGTCTGGCCCCATGGAAACGGGCCGGGGTGCGATTGACAGGAAGGGTGATGGGGAACGGCGGGTGTTATTCCATGAACCAGCCGTGACTGACGACCAGCGACTGACCCGTCAGCGCGTTGGTCGGGAAGGCGGCAAAGACATGCGCCACTTCGGCGACATCCTCGACCGTGGTGAATTCGCCGTCGACGGTGCCGCCCAGCATGACGCGCTTGATGACCTCGTCTTCGGAAATGCCCAGTTCGGCGGCTTGCTCGGGGATCTGCTTGTCCACCAGCGGGGTGCGCACGAAGCCCGGACAGATCACGTTGGCGCGGACCCCGTGCCTGGCGCCTTCCTTGGAAATGACGCGCGACAGGCCCAGCAGCCCGTGCTTGGCGGTGACATAGGCCGATTTCAGCGGCGAGGCTTCCTTGGAATGGACCGAGCCCATGAAGATGATCGCGCCCGCGCCCTTTTCATACATGTGCGGCAGGCAGGCTTTCGAGGTCAGGAACGCGCCGTCCAGGTGGATCGACAGCATTTTCTTCCAGTCGTCGAACGGGAAATCCTGAAGCTCGTGCACGATCTGGATACCGGCGTTGGACACCAGCACATCCACCCCGCCCCAGGCCGCGACGACCTTGGCGACACCGGCGTTCACGGCGGCTTCATCGGTGACGTTCATCTCCACGCCCATCGCCATGCCGGGGCCCATGGCCGTCAGCGCGGCGGCGGTCTTATCGGCGTCGGCCAGCCGCAGGTCGGCGATGGCCACCCTGGCGCCGCTTTCAACATAGCGTTTGGCAATGGCCGCGCCGATGCCGCGTGCCGCGCCGGTGATGATGCAGATCTTGCCGTTCAGGTTCATGTCCAGGGCCCTTCTTGATCGATCGGTCGACGACCGCCGGGGCAAGACAGCGCCCCGTTTCCTGAGCACGTTATCGGGCATGAACCTTCAAGCCATCTGGCCCGAACATTAACTTTTTGACATGTTCGGGCGCTTGGCGGCCCGGTCTGAAACCATATTTGGGGGCCGTATTGGGGCTGGCAACCCGTCAGATCACCAGCCGGATGGCATAGGCCACGACCCCCAGCACCGCGATGCTGCCCAGCCAGATCGCGATGAACCACAGCCATCTGGCGACAAGCGGGTGCCGGGTCATCAGTGATACCCCTGCGACGGGTCGATCTTGCCGCGAAACACCCAATAGGCATAGGCGGTATAGGCCAGGATGACCGGCACCAGCACCACCGCGCCGACCAGCGCGAAGCCCAGGCTTTTCGCCGGGGCGGCGGCCTGCCAGATGGTCAGCGACGGCGGCACGATCATCGGGTAGAAACTGATGCCGATGCCGACGAAGCTGACGACAAAGAAGCCAAGCGCGGACAGGAAGGGTTGCAGATCCTTGCCGTCCCTCAGGCCGCTGAAGAACGACCAGACCAGCGCCAGCATCAGAATCGGCACGCCCATGGTCCACAGGCTGCCGGGCAGGTTGAACCAGCGGTCGAAATAGACCGGAACCAGGAACGGCGTGATCAGGCTGACCACGCCGATCAGCGCCAATGTTCCGGCCCCCAGCCACCGGGCATAGCCGCGCATCTGCTCTTGAATGTCGCCCACGGTTTTCAGCACCAGCCAGGTGGCGCCCAGCAGCGCATAGCCGATCACCACGGCAAACCCGGTCAGGATGGAGAACGGCGTCAGCCAGTCGAACCAGCCGCCGCCATAGGCGCGGCCGGTCACCGTGATGCCCTGCACCAGCGCCCCCAGCGCGACCCCCTGGCAAAACGCCGCCACGGTCGAGCCGCCGAAAAACGCATGGTCCCAGACGCGCTTCCAGCGCCGGGTGCGCCAGCGGTATTCGAACGACACGCCGCGAAAGATCAGCGCCAGCAGCATCAGCGTGATGGGCATGTAAAGCGCCGGCATGACGACGGCGTAGGCCAGCGGAAACACCGCGAACAACCCGCCGCCGCCCAGCACCAGCCAGGTTTCGTTGCCGTCCCAGACGGGCGCGACCGTGTTCATCATCAGGTCGCGGTCGGATTCCGACCGGGCCATCGGAAACAGGATCCCGATGCCGAGGTCGAACCCGTCCAGGATGACATAGACCAGCACGGCAAAGGCGATCAGACCGGCCCAGATGAAGGCAAGAGTTTCAAATCCAAGGGCCATGGCTCAGTGTCCTGCTTTCGATGTGTGTTGGGTGACGGGGCCGATGACCGCGCCGCGCACGGGTCCATCATGCAGGTCGGGCCGCGGGGCGCCGGGGCGCGCATTCATCAGCCGCAGCACGTAGAACGTGCCGGCGCCAAAGACGAAGAAATACACCACGATGAAGGCCAGAAGCGATGTCGCGACAGCCGGCGCTTCGACCGGGGCCAGGCTTTCGGCGGTGCGCATGAGCCCGTAGATCGTATAGGGCTGGCGGCCGACCTCGGTGGTGATCCACCCGGCCAGCACCGCGATGAAACCCGAAGGCCCCATCACCAGCGCCGCGCGCAGCAGCCAGGGCTGGTCATAAAGCCTGCCCTTCCAGCGCGCCCAGGCCGCCCACAGCCCCAGCCCCAGCATGGCGAATCCGATCGCTACCATGATGCGGAAGCTGAAGAACACGATCACCAGCGGCGGCCATTCCGCGCGCGGGAATTCGTTCAGCCCCTGGATCTGCCCGTTCAGCGACCGGGTCAGGATCAGCGACCCCAGATAGGGCACCTCGACCGCGTAATCCAGCCGGCCGGTTTCGGCGTTGGGGATGCCGAACAGCGCCAGCGGCTGGTTGTCGCCTTCGCGGTCGAAATAGCCCTCCATCGCGGCGACCTTGACCGGCTGGTATTGCAGCGTGTTGATCCCGTGCTCGTCGCCCACGAAGATCTGGACCGGCGTGACCAGCACGGCCATCCACATCGCCATGGAAAAGGCCCGGCGCGAATCCCCGTCCGTCCTGTCGCGCAACAGGTGCAGCGCGTGAACCGCGGCGACCACGAAGGCCGTGGTCAGATAGGCCGCCAGCACCATGTGCACCAGCCGGTAGGGAAAGGACGGGTTGAAGATGATCGCCATCCAGTCCTCGGGCACGAATTGCCCGTTTTCAGCGATGGCATAGCCCTGCGGCGTCTGCATCCAGCTGTTCACCGCCAGGATCCAGAAGGCCGAACCCAGCGTGCCCACCGCGACCATGGCGGTGGCGAACATGTGCAGCTTTTCGCCGACCTTCTCGCGCCCGAACAGCATGATGCCCAGGAACCCGGCTTCCAGGAAAAAGGCCGACAAGACCTCGTAGGCCATCAGCGGGCCGATCACCGGCCCGGCGCGGTCCGAAAACACCGACCAGTTGGTGCCGAACTGGTAGGACATCACGATCCCGGAAACGACGCCCATGCCAAAGACCACGGCGAAGATCTTTTTCCAGTAATTGAACAGGCGCAGATAGGTCTCGTCGCGCTTTTTCAGCCACAGCGCGTTGAGAACCGCCAGATAGCTGGCCAGGCCGATCGAAAAGGCCGGGAACAGGATGTGGAACGAAACGACAAAGGCGAATTGAAATCGCGCCAGCGTTTCCGCGGAAAAACCTTCAAGCATGGTGCCGGATCCTCGGTTTTGTATCCAGACCGCGCGGGGGCCGGTCGATTCCGTCATCCCGCGCGGCACAGGCGGGATATAGGTCAAACCCCGCGACAGTCCGCGTCACAAATTGCCGCAGCCTGCGCGCGGGCCCCGCCCGCGCCGATCCGCGAGCGGGGCCCTGTTTTCGGGGCCTTGTCCTGGGGCCTTGTCCTGGGGGGCCGTGTTCGGGCTTGGGTTGGGGCGTGGGGGCAGGATACACCAACCGGCCCCCCGATCCGTCAAGCCCCCCAATCCGTCACCTTCACCGCCGCGGGGCGCCGCAGCGACCACATTTCGCCCAGCCGCATGTTGGCGGTGAAATGGTGGATGACCGCCAGGGCGCTGTGGCCGATCAGGTAGACCCACACCAGGTTGGCCAGCGCCAGATGGACGAACATCGCCACGCCGACCAGACCGCCGGCATCCGGGTTGCCGGTGTTGATGAAGAAATACAGCGTGCCGCTGGCGGCCATCGCCGTGACCAGCAACAGCCCCAGCCCGTGAATCGCCCCGGCAAAGGCGCCGTCTTCCTGGTAAGGGGGCAGGCGCAGTCTGGTCAGCGCGGCAAGATGCGCCCTTGTGTCGGCCCAAAGCGCGGACAGGCGGGCGCCGCTGAACCACGGGAACAACAGCCCGGGTGCGGTGCCGGCGCGGCGCAGGGTCAGCACCAGCCAGAACAGCACCATGAAGACGAAGGCGCTCAGCCCGCCGACCTGATGCACGTTGAACCAGGCGTTGCCGATGGCATCCGGCGCCGGGGCAACCAGCACCAGGCTGGTCAGCAATTGAACGATGATCGCCAGGCCAAGGCCGATATGCGCGATGCGCGTCATGAAGGAATGGCGAATGGGTGTGTCAGACATGAAAGAACCTCCAGAGTGTCCGCGCCCGTTCTGACCCGGTGGCCTGTTCGCCCCCTGACCTGCGGTATACATTTTTGCAAGATCCCGGGCCGGGTTACGGGGCCGGGTTACGGGGCCGGGTTGCTGGGCAGGCCCTTTCCGGCCCCCCTCGCCACACCCCCGGGCGGACGCGGGGGGCCTGGGGCCTTATCGGGGTTCCAGGTAATCGTGCACGACCTTGCCAAGACCCAGCGTCAGGTCGGCCAGGATATGCGATGCCGACAGAACCTCGCGCACCGGAAGCGTGCTCAGCGGGGCCAGCGCGTGATCGTGCAGTTCCAGCCCGGCCGGACCTTCCCAGGCGCCCTTGACGGTCACGTCCTCCAGATAATATTCGACCAGCTCGCAAATGCGCGGCCCGCAGCAATCGACATCCGGGATGATCTTCAGCAGCCAGCTGGGTTCGGCCAGCGCCCGGGCAACCCGGTCAAGATCCAGCGCGCGGTGCTTGTAGCCCATCGTCGCGCTGGCAACCTGCACCGATCCGACTTCCAGCGTGCCCACCAGCGTGTCCTTTTCCACCCGCATCCGCGGTTCGCCCAGCTTCTTGGGAAAGCCCCAGATCTCGCGGCCGCCGGCGATCGGACTGTCATCATTGAGGAACATGGCGTGCACATAACCGCCCTTGCGCCCCTGGTATTGCACCGGGATGACCTGCCCGGATTCGGTGTAATCGCCGAACCCGGTGCTGTCGGGCATGCGGATGAATTCGTATTTGACGATCGGTTCGGTGACCTGCAACGGCTCGGGCACCACGGCGCGCAGGGCTTCGATATCCGTGCGATAGGTGACGGTGAAGAATTCGCGGTTGACGAACCGGTAGGGGCCCTTGGGATAGGACGGGCTGGTCAGCGGCATCGCGAAAGCGTTCTTGACGACATCGGCGGGGGTCATGGGGTTTTCCTGTCTGTTGCGG
>Ga0316208_1002618_pt1 | contig 14289 bp, 14 predicted proteins | sample 3monopyrite_MG_FD_204944 | JGI IMG/M metagenome (GOLD analysis project Ga0316208, IMG submission 204944) | Microbial mat bacterial communities from mineral coupon in-situ incubated in ocean water Damariscotta River, Maine, United States -... | ecosystem: Environmental > Aquatic > Marine >... | reverse complement strand
TTATATCTGCACCTGCTACAAAGGCTTTTTCTCCGCTACCAGTAACTATAATAACTTTGGTCCTTTTATTTTTATTAGCCGCATCAAATGCTCGGTGCAATTCTTCAATAGTATCTCGATTTAAAGCGTTTAATTTTTTTGGACGGTTAATGATTATGGTTGTTATTCCATTACTTTCTTCAGAAATAATATTATTATATCTCATAAATTTTTAATTTTAATTTTTTTCTTTAAATAGCTCCAACCCTTTAATTGCAAATGCTTCAGATTCATAAAACCGCAATGAAGTTTTAATAATTTTATCTGATTTATCTCGTGGAGATTTGCTCTTTATTTTTGCTTTTGAATTATTTAAATTTATGGTAAATTCATCATTCAAACTAGAAGATTCACAATAAAAATAAATTAATTGTCCTTCAGATTCCCATGTTCCCTTACCATAAAAATTTTCTTCTGAATTTGCTTCTCCTGATATATCTCTAAAAAAATGATACAGAAATGTTCCATCAATATTTAGTGAAAGTGTCCATTTTATTTCAGTTCCATCAACACTTTTAGGTTCTCTTGAATACATGCCAGATTGTGCAAGTGTATTTAAAATGACACATAGAAATATTATGATCGTGATAATATATTTGTTTTTTATATCAAAAAAAATACGATTATAATTCATAGCTTCATTTTTTGAGATTCCTGCCTGCGCAGGAATATGTTATTCTTTAGGAAATGTCACTTTAAATGTTGTGCCTTTATCTTTTTCTGAAACAAACGAAATGTTTCCTTTATAGGTTTCTACTATATTTTTAACCATAGCTAAACCAAGCCCCATACCACTGGTTTTAGTTGTAAATTTAGGTTCAAAAACCTTGTCTATATTCTCTTCTGCGACACCTGAGCCATTATCTGCAACCGAAATAATGACATCGCCATTACTTTGTTCAACATTAATTACAATTTTTGGTGTTTGGTCGCCAGAGATTGCTTGAGTCGCATTTTTAACCAAATTGGTTACCACTCTAATAAGTTGTGTTCTATCAAATTTTGCTATAATTTCTTCTGAATCGGCAGTAAAAAAAATGTAATCTTCATTGAAAATATCTAGGGCAAGCTTTACAATTTTTACCACATTTAAGGTTTCATTTTGTTGCGCTGGCATTTTTGCAAAGTTTGAAAATGCCGATGCAATAGAGCTCATGGTATCAATTTGCTGAATTAAAGTTTTACTGTATTCATCAACTTTTGAATGGATCTTTTCATCTTCAGGGTTAAACTTACGCTGAAAATTTTGCACCGTTAAACGCATAGGCGTCAATGGGTTTTTAATTTCATGAGCTACCTGTTTTGCCATTTCTCTCCAGGCTTGTTCGCGCTCGCTTCTTGCTAATTGTACGGCGCTTTCTTCAAGCTCATCAATCATACTATTATAAGCGTTTACCAAAGCCGAAATTTCCTCGCTAGTATCATCTACTTCAATTCTTTCATTTCTTTTTTCAAGCCTTGTTGTATTGATTTTATCACTAATAGTCTTTAAAGATTTAGTGATGTATTTTGATAATAGAAAGGCTATAGCAATTGCTGTTAATAATACCAACATGAAAGCAAAACCTATACGTTGTAAAAATTCTTGTAGTTCTTTGGATAGGAAATCGTCTTTTTCTAAATACGGGATATTTAATATCGCTATTGGCTTAGATCTATTATCTGTGATGTAAGTGTAAGAAGATTGAAAGGTTTCACCATTTTCTTTATGCTTATCAACATATCTGTGTAGCGCTATTTCTGAGGCATTATTAAACTCTACGTATTGGGTTAATGCATTCATAATTTCTGCATCAAGACATTTATCTGCATTAGTATCTTGCAAACCTGCTTTTGAGGAAATTAAGAGTCCGCCATCTAAATCGTATAAATTAATTTGAAGTTTATGGATATCTGCAACATTATATATTTCATCTTTGAATATAAAAGGGATATTTTCTGTTTTAATTTCCCAAGTATTTTGCCTACCGTTTAAAACACGTTTTAGATGCGTTTGAATACTACCTTCTTTACGTTCTAAACGCCCCTTATGATAATCTTGACTTTGTTCTTTGTATTGGTATATGGCTACCGCCGAAATAAGTACAGATGCCAATAACACCAGCAATATCATGGCTAGAAATATACGGGTGCGTAAAGCGAGTTTTTTTAGTTTCATCTGCACATTGTCATTGCTTTTTATCCATCAGATGTAACATCTTAAAATAAAATATGCCTTTTTGATTTAACTTTTAAATTAGATGTTTCATCTACAAATTATGATTCAATAAATATAGCAATAATCAAACCAAAAATCCTTCGGATAAAATTCAAAATAATCAAACACCAAATTCCAACAGAGTTCGTTTTGAAGTTTGGGATTTTAATTTTTAAGCATCTGGGTTTTTGTCTCGAATATTCTTATAAACTTTAAACCCTAACATGATGAGAATTCCCAGGATGATAATGCCAATGATTCCCCAAACCCAATTGATGGCGCTTTGTAAAATGACTAGAAAAACAACTGCGAATAGGATGAATGTGGCGCCTTCGTTCCAGATGCGCATAAAACTTGATGTTTTTTTTACAACATCGTTTTGCAATTGCTTGTAATATTGATGTGTTTTTAGGTGATAGATGAAGAGTAAAAGCACGAAACCGAGTTTTACTTGCATCCATGGTAGTTGCAGCCAATAAGGTTGTAAAATGAGTAACCAAATGGCGAATAGAGTTGCCAGAATAGCTGATGGCCATGTGATGATGTACCACAAACGTTTTGACATAAGCTTAAGTTGTTTACCAAGAATTTCTTTATCTGGTGATGGCTTATGATAGGCTTCTATTTGGTATACAAACAGACGAGGAATGTAAAATAAGCCCGCAAACCATGTGATTACAAAAATGAGATGAAAGGCTTTTATGTAATTGTAATATTCCATTTTAACTTACTGCTTCTGGTGTTTTTACCCAATTATTAATCCATTTAGATAACAAGTCTACAAATGCTGCATCGTCATTTAAGCATGGTACTACTGTAAACTCTTTTCCGCCTACTTCATGGAATATGTCGCCGCCTTCCATAGCTATTTCTTCTAGTGTTTCTAAACAATCGCTAACAAATGCCGGAGTTACAATAGCCATATTTTTAATGCCTTGTTTACCTAAGCGCTCTATAGTTCTATCTGTATATGGCTGTAACCATGGGTCGAAGCCCAAACGGGATTGAAAGGATGTTGAATAAGTACCTTCTTTAAATTGAAGTTTTTCTGCAACTAATCGGGTAACTTCTAAACATTGATGTTTATAACAAAACTCGTGTGCCTTACTTGCTGTAACGCAACAACTTTTATCTATTTTACAATGCGATTTTGTTACATCGCTTTTTCTGATATGACGCTCTGGAACTCCATGATATGAGAATAATAAATGCTCATAATCATTTCCTTTTAAATGATTTTTTATGGCGTTTGAAAGCACTTCTATATAATCTGGCTTATTATAAAAGGCTGGTACTGATTCTATTTTTAAATTTGGGAAATGTTGCTGACGAAGTTCTTCGGCTAATACTGTAATGGTTTCTGTAGTTGCCATAGCAAACTGTGGATATAAAGGAAACAACAATACCTCATCAACGCCTTTATCAACCAATTCTTGAAGGCTTTTTTTAATGGTCATACTACCATATCGCATAGCTAATGCAACAGGTTGTTCTACCTGTTTTTGTATTTTATTTTGAAGGCGTTCTGATAGTACAATTAAAGGCGACCCTTCATCCCACCATATTTTTTTATAGGCTGCTGCAGATTGTTTTGGTCGTGTATTTAATATAATACCCTTAACTAGTGCTGTTCTCGCAAGAAGTGGGATATCAATTACGCGTTCGTCCATTAAAAACTCACCCAAATATTTTTTTACATCTTTTGGTTCTGGGCTATCTGGAGAACCAAGATTTACTAATAAGATTCCTTTTTTCATGTTGCAAAAATACGATACAAATTGCAATCATAATATTTAGCTGCAAATAATTCCATCCGATTATTTCTTGGTAGTTTCTTTCTCTTCCAATTTTTGATGATAATATAACTTAGGTCTTTCAGCTTTATAATCACAATCTTGAAAAATACCGCACGATGTACTGGAACGCGCTAATGATTTAGTGATTATGTTTTTTGATAGTGCTGCTATTTCTGGGGTTAAATATTTCATATTATTAAGTTTATATTTTGAGACTGTCAGGTTTTTGAAACACAAGTGTTCGGAAGACAATTAAAATACGATTATTTTTAAATAATGTGAAGATTAAAATGTAAAACGTTTTAAAAAACACCCCTAAAGTCCCCTCAAGGGGACAATCGTTCTATTCAACTGAGTGAATTGTCCCCTTGAGGGGACTTTAGGGGTGTTAATATATAATAGCAACGGCTAAAACTCTACCGAACACCAATATTTTGAAACCTGACAGGTCTAATTTAACTCAAAGACATCACATATTTCTTAGGCGTTGTGCCATATTTCTTTTTAAATGCAGCTATAAAATGGCTTGATGTGCTATATCCTACTTTATGCCCAACTTCATTTACATTATCGTTGCCAGCTTCTAATAATTTACGCGCCACTTCCATTTTGTAGTCAAACAAAAAACTAAAAACCGAATCGCCATAAATTTGTTTAAAGCCTTCTTTTAACTTTTTAAGGCTCAGCCCAATTTCATCAGCTAATTCTTGTAAGCTTGGTGGTTCAGCCATTCTTGACACTATAATGTCTTTCGCTTTTCTAATTTTAATCACGTTGGTTTCATCAACTAAAAACGGGCATTGCTCAATATCGGCATCCTCACTTCTATTAAAATACAAACTCAACAACTCATAAGCCTTCCCTTTAAAATACAAGGTCTTAATAGATTGATTAAGATTGTAATTTATTAATTGATTCAATACTATCGCCATGGAAGGTGATATAACACCATCTTTATAATATTTTTTATCCTTATTATCTTCACTCAAAAAAGTAATATAATCTGCTTCTTGCGAAAATAAAGCGTGAAAATTTTTAATTGATATTAATACTGAAACCATCCAAGAATGCGGATTAATTTCTAAATTTATTGGAAGGTTACGCTGCGGATTATAAAGCAATAATGAGTTTTCCTCAAGAATATTTAGTCGATATCGCCCTTCATTAAAAACAAATTGACTAGAACCCTTAACACAAAAATGAAATTGAATAAAATCGCTATCTATTTCTTTATCAAGAGATTGTATTTCGCCTGATTCATTTTTATAAGCCAACACTAAAACACCTGCATCAACCTTCGTTTCTTCAAAAGTACTTTTAGCGACACTTTTATTAGCTTTAAATTCTTGATTCATATTTTTTTATTTAGATTGATTATAAATAAAACACCTAAAACATGCCGAATACAATGCGAAAATATGACATTTATCATGTAATAATAAAAAATAACGTTAAAAAACCACAAACGATACTAAAAGTTCTTTGAGCGTTACTTTTTTTTAAAGCATCCCTATATTTTTGCTTCACATTATCAGGTATAGCAATGCAAAAATACAATATTAGTAGAAGTAGTTCCTTTTATTCCATTGGTTTGAGTTATAAAAAAGCCGATGCAGATATAAGAGGTCGTTTTAGTTTGGATGAAGAATCTAAACTAGCATTGCTAAATCAAGCTAAAGAAAATGATATTGAAAGTTTGGTTGTAACTTCTACCTGCAATAGAACCGAAATATATGGTTTTGCTCAACATCCCTTTCAGTTAATCCAACTCCTTTGTGATAACACTCGTGGAACGGTTGAAGAATTTCAAGAAGTTGCCTACATTTACAAAAACAAAGATGCTATTGCACACATGTTTCGGGTGGGTTCTGGTTTAGATAGTCAAATTCTTGGAGATTTTGAAATTATAAGTCAGTTAAAAATCAGTACAAAATTATCTAGAAAACACGGATTATTAAACCATTTTACTGAGCGTTTAGTAAATGCTGTTATTCAAGCTAGTAAACGTATTAAAACAGAAACTGATATTTCTTCAGGAGCAACATCCGTATCTTTTGCTTCAGTACAATATATTTTCAAAAATATTGAAAACGTTTCTGATAAGAATATATTATTATTCGGAACAGGAAAAATTGGTAGAAACACTTGTGAAAACTTAGTAAAACATACCCAAAATAAGAATATAACTTTAATAAACAGAACAAAAACCAAAGCAGAACAAATTGCTGGAAAGTTTAATTTATTGGTTAAAGACTATGCCAATTTACAAGAAGAGATTAACGAATCTGATATTCTAATTGTAGCTACAGGTGCGCAACGCCCTACTATTGACAAGCACATTATTCAATCAGAGAAACCCCTCTTAATTTTAGATTTATCAATTCCGAAGAATGTTAACGAAAATGTTCAAGAATTGGAAAATGTATCGCTTGTTCATCTAGATCATTTATCTCAAATTACTGATGAAACTTTAGAGGCTCGAAAAGCTCATATTCCTTCCGCCGAAGTAATTATAGAAGAAATAAAAGCCGAATTTAACAGTTGGTTAGAAACCAGAAAGTTTGCCCCAACTATTAAAGCTTTAAAACATAAATTATCTGATTTCGCTACTGCGGAATTAGATACACAACGCAAAAAACATGCTGATTTTAATGAGGAACAAGCCGAATTAATTAGCAATAACATCATTCAAAAAATTACTAACCACTTTGCGCATCATTTAAAAGATGATGACGTATCTACTGATGATAGTCTTGAACTTATTAAAAAAGTATTTCAGTTAGAACCTTCCACAAAAAATGTTGATACTGCTTAAACTCCAAAAATGACGAATATAAATTGTTCCTTTTTTGCTTACTTATCGTTCAAAAAAATAACCGTAACTAGGCTATGCTAATTTTTTCCGCCTCAATTAATCTAAAAATAATTCAATTTATCCATCCATCATTTTGAAATCTAATCAGTATAAAACCATAAGAATTGGTACGCGCGATAGTGAATTAGCACTATGGCAAGCCAAAATAGTACAAAGTTTACTTGAAGATGCAGGTCATAAAACAGAACTAGTGCCTGTAAAATCTACGGGCGATTTAGTTTTAGACAAACCGCTATACGAATTAGGCATTACAGGTATTTTTACCCGAACTTTAGATATCGCGATGTTAAATCATGACATCGATATTGCGGTACATTCTTTAAAAGATGTGCCAACAGTTTTGCCAAATGGTATTGTGCAAGCAGCGGTTTTAAAACGTGGTAACGTAAATGACACGCTTGTTTTTAAAGACAATGAGGAATTTTTAGGCGCTAAAGAAGCTGTTATTGCAACTGGTAGTTTACGCAGAAGAGCGCAGTGGCTAAGTCGCTTCCCAACACATACTATTACCGATTTACGTGGTAATGTCAATTCCCGTTTACAAAAACTTGAAGATAGCGATTGGAACGGTGCCATATTTGCAGCTGCAGGTATTGGTCGCATCGGTATCAGACCTGAAGAAGCCATCAATTTAGATTGGATGATTCCTGCTCCAGCTCAAGGCGCCATTATGATTACTGCCTTAGAAGAAGATGAATTTGTAAAAGCAGCATGTGCTGAACTAAACCACGAAGAAACAGAAATTTGCACCACTATTGAACGCGAATTTTTAAATAAATTAGAAGGTGGTTGCACAGCGCCTATTGGTGCTTTAGCCTATATAAAAGATGAGGAAATCAACTTTAAAGGGGTTTTATTAAGTCCTGATGGCACAAAAAGAATTGATGTTACCCGAGTTAAAAAACTTGGCGAACATCATGATATGGCTCAGTATTGTGCCGATTTTGTTATAGAACGTGGTGGTAAACGTTTAATGGACAAGATCAAAAATTCCACTAAAAAAACGAATGTATTTTCTACAAAATCATTTACCGAAGATCAACGCTTATTATTTCATGAAAAGGTAGTTGTAGAAAGTTCAGATTTCATAAAAATAAGTTTGAATCGTATTCATCCGCGTTTCTTAAAAAATGAAATTCAGAATGTTGTAATTACTAGTAAAAATGCTGTTGAATCACTAACCACAAACTATTCAGCAATAGAATTACAATTTAAAAATATTTACTGTGTGGGTCGCAGAACCAAACGTCTAGTTGAAAATAAAATAGGCAAAGTCAAGCACACCGAAAAGAATGCTCAAAAATTAGCGGAGTATTTAGTGGATTATATAGAAGGCACCGAAGTTACTTACTTTTGTAGCGATATAAGGTTAGATGCCTTACCAACTATTCTAACCGAAAATAACATAACAGTAAATGAAGTTGAAGCCTACCAAACTAAATATGATGGTTATAAAGTAGATAATTCTGTTGAAAGTGTCATGTTTTTCAGTCCATCAACCATAGAAAGTTTTGTGCGTAGTAATAAAAAAGAAATAACTGCTTTTTGTATTGGCGAGACTACTGCAAAAAAAGCTAGTAAGCATTTTAAAGATGTTAGGATAGCAAAAGTACCAACAGTAGAAAGTGTAATTGAGTTGGTTAATGAACATTATGTGTAATGTTTGACTATGAAGCTATCTCCTGCGAGGTTTTAAAAACCTTGTAGGTATTAAAAAAATAACAAAAATAAACCTACAAGGTTTTAAAAACCTCGCAGGTCAAAACAAAGACATGAGTATTAAAAACGATTTATTTTTAAGAGCATTAAAAGGAGAAACTGTAAACCGCCCACCAGTATGGATGATGCGTCAAGCTGGGCGTTATTTACCGGAATTTATGGCTATAAAAGAAAAGTATGACTTCTTTACACGTTGCCAAACTCCAGAATTAGCCAGTGAAATTACCGTTCAACCCATCCGAAGATACGGTATGGATGCTGCCATTTTATTCAGCGATATTTTGGTAATTCCTCAAGCTATGAACATCGAGGTACAAATGAAGCCAAATTTTGGGCCATATTTACCAAATCCTATTCGCTCTCAAAAAGATGCTGATAACGTGATTGTTCCAGACGTAAAAGAAGCTTTAAATTATGTCTATGAAGCTGTAAAAGCAACCAAAGAAAAACTTAACGACGACATTCCGTTAATTGGTTTTGCAGGTTCCCCATGGACCATTTTATGCTATTGTGTGCAAGGTCAAGGCAGCAAAAATTTTGATAAAGCCAAAGAATTTTGTTTTACAAACCCGATTGCAGCACATCAATTATTACAAAAAATTACAGATACAACCATTGCCTATTTAAAGGAAAAAGTAAAAGCAGGATGTAACGCCGTTCAAGTATTCGATTCTTGGGGAGGCATGCTCTCGCCTGTCGATTATCAAGAATTTTCGTGGCAATATATCCAACAAATCATAGATGCTTTAAAAGACGATGCACCAGTAATTGCCTTTGGTAAAGGCTGTTGGTTTGCCCTTGGCGACATGGCAAAATCTGGCGCTTCGGCTTTAGGTATAGACTGGACATGTTCTCCAAGAAATGCGCGTTATTTAACCGGTGGAAACATCACGCTACAAGGTAATTTCGACCCAACACGCCTTTTTTCTCCACCATCAGAAATCAAAAAAATGGTACACCAAATGATTAACGAATTTGGTAAAGACAAATACATCGTAAACCTCGGCCATGGTATTTTGCCAAACATTCCGCTAGATCATGCCAAAGCGTTTATAGATGCCGTTAAGGAATTCCCCTCTTAATCTCCCCAAAGAGGAGAAACTGTTGAGGAATCGCTCATCCATTCAGGGTTTTTAAATTGAATGGAAAGTTTAAATAATAAAACATTTCAAACTCCCTCTCCTTCGGAGAAGGTTGGGGAGAGGAATAAGGTTGGGGAGAGGATGATCAAAAACATCATTTCAGGAATTAAAGCATACTTCGGTGCTTTCAGTTTAATTTCAAAATTAAAACTATGGAATTATTTTGCTATACCCATGATAATTAGTTTGGTAACCGCAATTGCAGTTTTTGGTTCAGCCTACGGATTATCAGATAATATTGGCGCTTTCATTTCAAAAATATGGATTTGGGATTGGGGACACGACACCTTTTCTTCAATTAGCAATTTTATTGGTGGGCTCATTGTTATAGTCATAGGCCTTATTCTTTTCAAACACATCATAATGGCGCTATCCGCACCATTTATGAGTCCCGTTTCAGAAAAAATTGAAGCCCATTTTACAGGTAATCCTCCACATTCGCATAGAGATACAACCTTTATGCAACAACTCTTGAGAGGCATCCGTATTAACGGTAGAAACTTAATCATGGAATTGCTACTAACCATTCCTATTCTGCTTTTAAAGTTTATTCCTGTAGTCAATATATTTTCAACTATTTTGTTATTCTTGGTGCAAGCCTATTATGCCGGTTTTGGTAATATGGATTACACTTTAGAACGTCATTTTCAATATAAAGAAAGCTTGCAATTTGTGCGTAAGCATCGTGGCTTAGCCATAGGTAACGGTATTGTTTTTATTCTGTTTTTATTAATTCCAGTAATTGGTGTAATTTTAGTGCTTCCATTATCGGTTACAGCAGCTTCAACCAGAACGGTAGAAGCGCTTCAACTTAAAAACACGCCAACCAATGCCGCTTAATATTGATTCATATCATGTCATCCCAATACATCCAAAAGACGGATGGACTGTCTGCAACTTTTCAGTCGCTAATGAAGACCGATTAAAACACTATTTCCCAAAAACATTAGAGCAGAATTTAACTCCTGATTTATCAAATATTTTTGTCGCAAAAATGGTTAAACAATTTGAAACTAAGGAAGAATTTTTATTCACTTTACGAGAAAACGAATCCAATAAATTGGTTGGTTTAGTTTATATTAAAGAAGTGGATTGGACAAAAAAACAAGGTGAATTCGCATATTGTATAGATTATAGTGTTGAAGGTAAAGGCTTAATAACAGAAGCTGTAAAACAATTATCAGACTATGCTTTTTATACGCTGGGTTTAAAAACACTGCAAATCATTTCACATAAAAGTAATATTGGCAGTGTCAAAGTTGCTGAAAACAATAATTTTACTTGGATTAAAACACTTAAAAATGAGTTTACACCTCCAGGAGGAAAACCACTAAATATGGAGTTATACGAACTATATAAAAAAATAGAATCTTAAAATATGCCACATTTTGTTATTGATTGCTCAGAAAATATTTTAACACTTCAGCAACCTGGAAAAATCATGCAAGACGTACACAAATTGGCTTGTAACACGGGTTTATTTAATGACGCAGATGTAAAAGTACGACTGAACCCTTTTAAAGAACATTATTTAGTAGGTGGGAAACAAGATGATTTTATTCATGTTTTTGCTAATATTATGGAAGGCAGAACTACAGAACAAAAGGCTAATCTTTCTAAACAAATTGTTACACAATTAAAGACTTTGTTTCCAACTGTTCCCTTCATCGCTATAAATATTAGAGATTTTGAGAAAGCAACTTATTGTAACAAGAAGATGATTTAATCAATGAAAGACAAATTCTACCAATACATCCAAGATTTACAAGATAGCATCACATCAAAACTTGAAGCTATAGATGGTAAAGCCAAATTTCAAGAAGACATTTGGAAACGACCAGAAGGTGGCGGCGGGCGAACCCGTGTTATTGAAAATGGAAACGTTTTTGAGAAAGGCGGCGTAAACATTTCTGGAGTTCAGGGTAAACTACCAAAATCTATGCAAGCCTATTTTAAAGTAGGCGATGTCGATTTTTTTGCCTGCGGATTGAGTTTGGTTTTGCATCCTAAAAATCCGATGGTGCCAACGGTTCATGCGAATTGGCGCTATTTTGAAATGTACGATAAAGCAGGAAACATTATTGATAGTTGGTTTGGTGGAGGTCAAGATTTAACACCGTACTATCTGTTTGAAGAAGATGCTAAACACTTTCATCAAACCTGTAAAACGGCCTGCGATAAGCATAACCCCAAGTTTTATCGAACATACAAAAAACGTTGTGATGAATATTTTTATAATGCGCACAGAAACGAAGGCAGAGGCATAGGTGGTTTGTTTTTTGACTATTGCAAAGCTTCTGATAATATGACTATGGAAAATTGGTATAACTTTGTAACTGAAATTGGCGATAGTTTCTTGGAAGCTTTTGCCCCAATAGTTGAAAAACGAAAAAAATTACTATACACAGATGAACAACGCAATTGGCAAGAAATACGCCGTGGACGTTATGTAGAATTTAATTTAGTACATGATAAAGGCACCTTGTTCGGACTAAAAACTAACGGACGTATAGAAAGTATTTTAATGAGTTTACCTCCGCATGTGCAGTGGGTTTACGACCATCATCCTGAAACTGGAAGTGATGAAGATAAATTAATTGAAGTATTAAAAAACCCTGTAGATTGGGTTTAAAATAGAACCAAGACCTCAGGTCTGATAAACATAAAGCTATGTATCCATTACGAAGAAACAGAAGATTAAGAACCAACGAATCAATTAGAAGCTTAGTTCGCGAAACCATAATAACACCTAATGATTTTTTAGTCCCACTTTTTGTGGTTGAGGGTAAAGGTATTAAAGATGAAATTCCATCAATGCCTAACTACTTTCGTTTCAGTTTAGATTTGTTAGAAGGCGAAGTAAAAGAGCTTTGGAAACTGGGATTAAAATCGGTGTTACTTTTTGTAAAAGTACCAGATAATTTAAAAGACAACAAAGGTATCGAAGCATTAAACCCCAACGGATTGATGCAACGTGCTATTAAAACCGTTAAAAACGTATGCCCAGACATGTTAGTGATGACAGATGTGGCGTTAGACCCTTATTCTGCTTACGGACATGATGGTATTATCGAAAACGGACAAATCATAAACGATGAAACTGTCGAAGTTCTAGCAGAAATGAGTATTTCTCATGCACAAGCTGGTGCTGATTTTGTTGCACCTAGCGATATGATGGACGGTCGTATTCTTGCTATTCGCGAAGCCTTAGAAGATGAAGGTTTTACAAATACTGGTATTATGAGTTATTCTGCTAAATATGCTTCTGCGTTTTACGGCCCTTTTAGAGACGCTTTAGATTCTGCCCCTGTAGATTTAGTGGATATTCCCAAGGATAAAAAATCCTATCAAATGGATTATGCCAACCGTTTTGAAGCCATTCGTGAAACTGAAATGGATATTGATGAAGGCGCAGATATCGTGATGGTAAAACCAGGTTTGTGCTATTTAGATATTGTTCGAGACATTAAAAACGAAGTAGATGTGCCTGTTGCAGTTTACCAAGTTTCTGGAGAGTATGCCATGTTAAAAGCTGCAGCCGAAAAAGGCTGGCTAGATCATGATGCTGTTATGATGGAGCAGATTACAGCTATTAAACGTGCAGGTGCTGATATTATAGCGAGTTACTTTGCCAAAGATGTAGTAAAATTTTTATAACTTTGTGGAAAATTAAATTTTATGACAGCGGTAATTGGTATTCTAAATAAAAACGCAGTTGCTATTGCAGCCGATTCAGCTGTAACTGTATCTGGTAGTAATGGAAGAAAAATATATAACACTGCTAACAAAATTTTTACTTTATCAAAATTACATCCCGTTTCAATCATCATATATAATTCAGCGAATTTCATTTCTACACCCTGGGAAATAGTAATAAAAATATATAGAAGTGAATTAAAAGAAAAATCTTTCCCATTACTAAAAAATTATTCGGACGATTTCTTTAAGTTTTTGAAGTCTAGAAAATTCTTTTCGTCAGATGAAACAATTAGTCATTTTACTCAATCATTTATATACTTTTCTTTTGAAGAGTTGACTAAAATGGCAATTAATAAAGCGATTGAAAGTGAAGAAGATCTTGTTTCGGTGTCAAGTGAAGACAGAATAACTTTGTTTAAAAAAAATATTATTGAAATAATTGATTTTCAAATCAAGCAATTTAAATCTGAAGAAAAATTAAAAGACTTTACTTCATTAACAAAAAAAAGATTTAATGAAGTAATTGGTGATCAAATTAAAGAAATAATTGAAAGTGAATTTGAAGAATTTAATACAAAAGAAATTTTGACTAAATTTTCAACTTTGACATATGAATATATTAAAAGTAAAGCCTTTTTGGGTTCTTGGACTGGCTTAGTTTTTGCAGGTTATGGTAATGATGAAATATATCCGACTACGATTAGCACTAAAGTTGCTGATGTTTTTGATAATAAAATTAGATTTTATACTGAACATGTCGAGAAAATAAATGATAGTAATTCTGGTTCAATAATGCCATTTGCACAAAGAGATGTTATTGAT
>Ga0316208_1002617_pt1 | contig 14299 bp, 10 predicted proteins | sample 3monopyrite_MG_FD_204944 | JGI IMG/M metagenome (GOLD analysis project Ga0316208, IMG submission 204944) | Microbial mat bacterial communities from mineral coupon in-situ incubated in ocean water Damariscotta River, Maine, United States -... | ecosystem: Environmental > Aquatic > Marine >... | reverse complement strand
TCGGGGCACAGCGAAGCGTACAGACTATTCAAAAAAACAAAAGGGCGCTGGAAGAAGATCTGGAAGATTCCCAAAAGCAAATTGCCGACTGGGGTGCCGCTGCTCTGGAACAACTTAATGCAGGTGACGAGAACGCCGCCCGCACTTCGCTGTATCGAAAAAAAGAAATGACGTATGTTGCTGCAGGGCTTGAGCAACAGGTGCAGATTGCTCATTCCACCTACGAAAGTTTGATGACAACCTACCGCGCCTTGGAAGCCAGACTGGCAGAAGCCAAACGAAAGCAATCTGAACTGGGCGTCAAACAAAGTGACGACGACCACTCCGCGTTGACCGCAACCGCAAAACAATTGCGGGAACAGGAAGTGGAAGACGAATTAGCCGCCCTGAAAAATCGCGTTCAGAATTCTTAAGGACCGTTCGAATAATAACTGTCGTATCCTAGATGTTCTATTTTCTTGGCTGAAGGCCATAATCATCATAGCCTGGGGCAACGCCCCAGGAACAGATGAGCCGTCCACCTTTTGGCTGAAAGCCATAATCAAAAACATTGAATATGGCTTTCAGCCAATAAAAGCAGTCTAGCAATTTCACCTGGGGCGTTGCCCCAGGCTATGGTGAAAGAGGCCTTTGGCCAAAAAATAAGTATGAAATCAGACAGTAATTGTTCGAACGATACTAACCCGGATAAATCGGAAAGAGTCAACAATCGGCTTTAGGTTGATGAGGTGGATACCGTATTTGATGGGTGCAAGCACGCCATCCTACGACACGACAAAACAGAAACTGAAAATGTGACTGTTATTGTTTACCCGATGCTAACGCCATTCAGTTACCGTACCCTCTTCAACGGGAAAAACTGCTTCTTCTTCCGTTGAGGCAGGGCGAACGGTCAGGCGATTGATGACCTTATCGACACCGTAGAGAGCCTTGACGTATTCCTTAAAATCAGGACAGTTGCATCCCGTTTTAACAACCCCTTCCAGGCAGACAGCGTCGTCCGATACCCGGCGAACGACCAGGTGATCAAATTCTACGTCTGACTCGGATTCCAGATGGTGAGCCAGGTCTTTTTCTACGTGGTGATTTTTACGGTCAGAGAAATCATACTCGGAAAAATCTCCGCAACCGCAATCGCAATCTCCGCACCACTCTGTCGTGTACTGCTCTTTTGTTCTATCCTTCATCTCGAAACTCCTTCCTCAAAAGTACCATGCGTTTTCATTCTCCAACGCCACCACTTTCTCTTCCTTGCACCCTCCATTTTACAATAAATATGTTCTGAGCCAAGACATTTCAGCGGTTTCTTATGAGTTATTCGTAAATTACTAAAATTTCAGGAAGAAACAGCAGCGAAATTGCCTCCCTGCATGGCGAAATACACAGTATGGAAAGAATAGAGCAAGTTGTTCGATTAGTAATGTGAGAAATTATCCAAGGGATGCCTGAAATTGCAATAGGCGGTAATAACTTCCTTTTGCTACACGATTTGCTATGATAAACGGGCAGTTTACATTTTGAATGTTAAGTTGCAGTCTTCTTATCTAAAATAATCACTTCTTTAACAGTACGAATATTTCCTGGAATTTTCGCCCGGCTTTCCCTGGCTGAAAGTGTGAGTCGGAAGTCTTTCGTTGTAGGGTGAGCGCCATTTACTCTTAATTCTTATGATAGTACAGGGAACTTCTATTAATTCAAAAAATAATAATTGAACGGAGGGTAGACATTCTTGTCTGCCTTTAATACGGGATACTCAAACACGACAGACTCCGAATGTCTGTGCTCCTTTTTGAATTGATAGAAGTCCTCTACAATAAATCTCTTTGTTTGTGGCAAACCAGCCGCTCTGGCTTTATGGACGCAATATTAACAGGTTATGAAGTTTCCCAGACGGCTTGGCTGTATCTGTCGTCGATGTTAATCATCGCCGCGTTTTACCGCTTTCGCCGAACTTGGTCGCTGCGCAATTTTGACTTGATCCTGCTGCTCTCTCTATCGCCCGGAATATTAATGGTTCGTTCCCAGCAGGGGGCTTCAGCCGGGTACACTTTTTTGTTTCTGAGTACCGCCTTGTGGACCATTCGGCTGCTTTTGGATCGCTATCTAACAAAGCGAGCACGCATTGATCCAAACCTGATCTCGCCGGGGATGATATTTCTTGGAACTTGCGCCTTTGCTTTTTTGATGATCGAATCAATTACGCGACCAGCAGATCCAAGTGCAGTCACCACCGTAATGAAGGGAGAGAAAATAATCCAGGCAGCTTCGTCCCCCGGAAATTCTGATCCGGCGGTGATCCCCAACCCGCCTGACAAGGGAGAGTCCGATCCAGAAGAAGCTGGCCCGACAGCTTCACTACTTGGGGGAACCCTCTCGACGATATCGCGTCTGTTTTCCGGATATTCGATTTCAAACGATTCATCGATCAGGTTTGGAATTGTGGAAGAAACAGCCGCCAGGATTTTGGCCATCCTGGCGCATATTGCGATTATATCAGGACTCTACTGGATCGGTCGTTATCATTTTCACGACAAAACGCAGGGGTTTGCCATGGCGACCATTTACCTGCTTATGCCTTGCACATCGTATGTCGTTAGTGAGGTCGATCAGGTACTGCCTTGCGCTTTCATTATTTGGGCAATTGCCAGTTATACTCGACCGCTCGTGGCGGGTGTGTTAATGGGATTTGCCTGTGGCTCCATGTTCTTCCCGGTCTTTCTTCTCCCGATCTGGGTTTCTTTTTTTGGCTGGAAACGCTCTTTGAGGTTCTTCGCTGGCATCGCGATTGTGGCTGCGATTCTTGCAGGATCGGTTGCGTTAATTACTCCCGATACCTACACATTCACCCAGCAAACAATTAATCGTATCGATATTCGATTGCTCAGCTTTGAAGGAGGTTCGGGAGAACAAGGTTTTTGGAATTCCATCCATCCTGCTTACCGAATTCCAGTCATGGTTGCCTTTGCGATTATGGTCATTACCTTAACGGTCTGGCCCTGGAAAAAAACGCTGGAGGTGTTGCTTTCCTACAACGCGGCGATCATCGTCTTTACGCAGTTCTGGTATCCGCAACTGGGCGGAGTTTATGTTCTCTGGTATTTGCCCTTGTTAATTCTGGTTATTTTTCGTCCCCGATTGCTTGCCCAATGCGATTACCCCGCTGTTCAGTCTCAACAAGCAACTCACCTGGAAGCAAGTTCCTCTTCCCCAAAAACACCAGGAGCCAGCATTGTCTCGCAACCTTTTTATCGCTGAATGGCTTTTTACCGCTGATTCGTTTCGTCCTGCCGGCACCGAAGTCTTACCTCTGGAATATTCAAGGGAACCTCTATGGATTCAAAAAAGGCATCTATCAATTCAAAAGGAGCACAGACATTCCTGTCTGTTTCGTTAGTATCTTATCAATGAAATGCTGCACAAAAGTGGCAGGGTATTTTTGATGAATCGTAGGTTAGGCTTTCCAGCCTGACGAATGTGACGTCCATGAGAACTACTCGCTGATTGCCCAGTGAGCGATGTTTTATTATTAGAAAGATCAGTGCAATTTGCGTCAGGCTGGAAAGCCTAACCTACTTTTATGGTTCCGGCTATACCGGGTTGGGTAAGCCGTATCAAAGGCAAACAAGAATGCTATCCACCTTTAATTATGTTTTTTGAATTAATAAAGACTCCCTGAAGTAAAAACCAACCACCTCAATCCTTCTTCATCAGATACCTGTTGCTATGTTGAAACTGTTTCTATTTATTGCCCGATTTTCCATTACAGCCTGGCTCGGGGCTGCGATTTTGTTTGTTGTGCTGACGGTGATGGAAATTCTATCCGGACAGTTTGACAGTATGGTGCTTGACGGCCTTGTCTTGTTGAGATTTCCGATTTATTACGCATTCACATTCACACTGCTTGCAATCAGCCTGACTGCAGGGGTTGCGTGCTGGCTTCGCTCAAAAGGAAAAATCGGTAAACTGTTTACGGTGTTAGTTGCGGCTTCGCTACTGCTTCTCATTGGTGATTACCTCTGGGTTTACCTTCCATTGGAAGCGATGCTGAGACCACTTGGCGTTGCCCGCTCACAAGATTTCCCTTTCTATCACAAGCTGACTGAAGCGTTGAATTCTGTCGCGATGCTGCTTAACTTGATCGCTGCTTGCGCCATTAACTGGCCGGGGAAACTAGAAAATGATGATGCCAGCTTACCGCGTAACTGACGGATCATCTTATTTCTTTTCACTCTTTTTCGTCTCTGCATAATGGAAGTCGTATGACTACTCGTGCTGGTAAAGTTTATCTGGTTGGGGCTGGACCTGGTGACCCCGGTTTAATAACTCTCAAGGGGCTTGAATCTCTTCAGCAAGCCGATTTTATTTTATACGATGGGCTTGTTAACCCACTAATCCTTCGGCACTCTCGCGCTGATGCAGAACGAACAGGCAGAGCCGATGAAGCGGGCAAGCGGGTTCTGCATCAACAGCAAATTAACGAACGGTTAATCGAGCAGGCTCAGCTTGGGAAAACGGTTGTCCGACTTAAAGGGGGCGACCCTTTCATTTTCGGAAGAGGAAGTGAAGAAGCCGCCGCTTTGGCAAATGCCGGGATTGAATTTGAAGTCATCCCCGGAATTACCGCGGCGACTGCTGCTGCAGAATACGCGGGCATTTCACTGACGCATCGCGACCATGCCTCTGCGGTATGCCTTATTACCGGGCATGAAGATCCTGCCAAGCCAGAATCTGCTCTCGATTATAACATCCTCGCACATTTCCCCGGCACCCTGGTCTTTTACATGGGCCTGCATCGCTGTCAGGAAATTGTCGATTCGCTCATTGCAGCCGGGATGCCTGTTGAAACCATGGGGGCAGTTATTACGAAAGCTTCTACGCCGGCTCAAAAAGTGGTCACAGAGAGAATCGACAAGTTGCCGCAGCGAGTGAAAGAGGCTGGTTTGCATCCTCCTTCGCTTATTATTATTGGCAACTGCGTGCTACAAAGAGAGCAAATAAAATGGTTTGAAAACAAACCGTTGTTCGGATTGCGAATCGGTATCACACGCCCGATGGAACAGGCTGAACCTCAAATTCAAAGAGCCATTCAGCTTGGCGCCGATCCCGCATTGATGCCACTACTTGAAATCAAGGAACCTGAAGAAACGACTCTGCTCGATGCCGTTGTCGATGAAATTTCTAAATATGAATGGATTCTTTTCACCTCTGCCAACGCGGTGCATGGACTGTTTCGTCACCTCTTAAAATGTGGAAAAGATTTAAGAGTTCTTGGAAACTGTCAGTTGGCCTGTATCGGTTCAGCCACTTCGCTTGCCTTGAAGCAGTACCACTTGAAACCGGATCGGGTTCCTTCAAAATATCGCTCTGAAGATCTTGCTCGCGAACTGATCAAACTCCAACCGACCGGCCCGCTGCTTTGGCCATGTGCCAACCGGGGCAGAGATGTTCTCGAAAAAGAGTTTCAGGCGGCAAATATTGAATTGCATCAGGTGGTTGTTTACGAACACCACGATGTGCAGGAACATTCGCCACAAAGTTTACATTGGTTGAAGAACGCAGAAGTAGACTGGGTCGGCTTGAGCAGCCCGGCTATCGCGAGGGCCTTCGCTCGATTGTTACCAGCAGAAGCCCACGACCATTTAGGAAAAAAACTGAAGCTGGCAGCGATCAGCCCCTTAACCGCACAGGCAGCCAAAGAGGCAGGATTGCCGGTGCAAGTGGTTGCAGAACAGACAACCTGGGAAGGAATCTTCCAGGCAATCATCAAACAATGTCACTGTTCGTGATAAACTTATCACAACCACAAAGAAAAGTCCGGTAGTCTCTTATCAATGAAATGCTGTGCAAAAGTGGCAGGATATTTTTATATGAATCGTAGGTTCCGATTTATCCGGGTTTGGATTGCGCGATCAATGTGATAAAACGCTTTTATCAAACAGGACAAAATGCGACAGATAAAATGAAAAACAATCTCCGCAAGACAGTTTGTTTTTCTGACCTTCTGCCAAAAAGGAACAATACACTCAAGCCGCAAATCAGACAGTAATTGCTCGAGCGACCCTTAACGGCAAACCAAACGCGATTATCGAGCCTTAATTGTCAAACCCACCTGCGCAGTCGCCTTTGGCTTGCCGTTAAACAAAACAATAGCAACTCGTAATAAAAAGTGGAAACAAGGCGTTCCCTTTCCAAGGTTCAACCTCGCATCCAGGTATCGCAGGCTGCATCAGGTGCAAAACGATTGGGCAATGCAGCACAAGAGGCTAGAAGTCTGATCTACCGTGCTGGGCTTTCCCGCTTCAGTAACGGAATTGAATTCCGCTTGTCCAGGTTTGTAGATTGATGTTGCTGATTCTTTCGATATCGTATCCGGTGAAGATTTCGAAACGCTTCCAGACGAATCCGACATCGCCTCGAAAATGGACTCGGCTCGTATCTCCCAGGCGGCCCAAATCAACGACTCCTCGAATAACCCACGGCTTTCGCGGATATAATTCGAATCCGTAAGTAAAATTGGCCCCCAAATCGGTGCGTCCTGCATCGTTGAGCCAGTTCATTCCCAGGCCGGTATGAAATTGCATCGCTTCGTTTTGTGCAAACCGATACGTCAGATTCGCATCGCCCAGCCAGAGAGTATCGCCGGTTAGGTCAAGCTCTTCGGTAAATCTGTTCCAGGAAGTATCAATGCCAAATCGCGAAGATGTATCGAGCTTGACCTGCCCTCCCAGTCGCTCCAGTCCTGAAAAATCGGTGCCATAGTCAGCAAGGAAACGAATTTGCAAGTCGTTCCCAACTCCCTGTGAAAAGGGAACAATATCCAGCCCGCCATGATGCCCGTTTTCATAAGGGACGGGTAATAGAGTAGCCGGCTCCTCAAACGAATCGGCTAACGCCATGTGTGGCCCCCACCAGGGCGAAGAAGCACCAATCAGAAAAAGACCACCCAGTAATTCAGCCCCGATTTTATCCAGCGATTTCACATCGTCATCGTGACCATAATGATCATTGTGATGAGCAGCCGAGGAATAACTATTCTTTCTTTTTGGTCGTCGTTTTTTGAAGTCAGGATCAGATTCATCAACCGCATTGGTAACACGTTGCAGGCGTCCTTGGGCGAAAAGCGAAGAAGCATTCAAACTGAAAAACAACAGCGGCACATGAAGCGGCACATGAAGCGGCACAAGAAACAGAACGACTGCTTTCAAGAATGAAAACCGCGTTCTATTGCTTGATTGCATTCGCATGAGTTTTCCAATTGGATCCAGAAGATTCTCATTCGTTTGTCGGGTCCGCTACTGCAATTCATCTCCTTACAAAATCCTAAGCGGCACGTGCAGGGATTGTTGCGGGGTGATTGCTTTGGTGCCGAATGATATTTCGTACTGCGTAGTGCCTGTTGTTTGAATTTGAATAATACATCCGGGTACAGACTTCGCCGATAATCCCCAGGCTCAAAAACTGTAAGCTGACCATGATGGAAAGAACCGTTAATGTTAAAAGAGGATTCCCGGTCATGTCGGTTCCACTGAATATTTTCATGCCAAGTGTTGCCAAACCGGAAACCGCTGCAACGGCTCCGCACCAGATGCCGGCTCTGCCGAACAGTTTCATCGGGCTGTCAAAATACCGAAGCAGAAAGTTGACGGTAATTAAATCGAGTACCACACGCGTTGTGCGACCGATCCCATATTTTGTTTCGCCAAATTGCCGGGCATGATGTTTGGTGACAACCTCTACACATTTTGCTCCCCTGCGATGGGCAAGAATCGGAATAAAACGGTGCATCTCGCCATATAGTTCCAGTTCCTGAGCAATTTCACGACGGATCGCTTTGAGCGTGCAGCCGAGATCGTGAATCGGGAATCCGGTTGTTTTTGAAATGATTCGATTCGCGATTCTTGAAGGAAGCTTCCGATTGATAAACGCATCCTGACGATTTTTTCGCCAGCCGTGGACCAGATCGTAACCTTCCTCGATTTTTTCGACCATCATCGGGATATCGGTTGGATCGTTCTGTAAATCGCCATCCATGGTGATGACGACATCGTTGACGGCCTCATCAATTCCGGCTTGCATCGCTGCGGTTTGACCGTAGTTTCTGCGGAATTCGACCACGACAACATGCGGGTCTTTTTCGGTCAGCTCCGTCAAAGCTTCGATACTGGTATCGGTCGAGCCATCATCGACAAAGATCAATTCGTAGTCTCGACCCGTCTGTGAAAAAACCGCATCGAGTTGCTCGTGCATTAACGGGATGTTTTCTTCTTCGTTATGAATCGGAATCACAACCGAAATACTCAAAAGTGTTGCCGGGGTTTGATTGTTCATGATGAAAACCATTTCTGTATTTCGAATGTGGATTTCGAGAAGTGAATTTGTGATTGGAATGGAACGATTTCAGTGAAACAAATATTTTATGCTGCTTGAGAAATCGAAACGGAGGGTTGTTCTATTTTTGATTGTGGCGCATGATCGACCAGATTCGCAAAAGAAGTTTTTTGTAACGCTAACATCGAAACGGTCCAGCCCATGGCTGCTCCCGCAAAAACATCGCTGGGGAAATGGGCCCCGCATTGCACGCGACCAAAAGCGACAAACGCAGCCAGGAAAAAGAATATCCCTTTAGCTTGCGGGTGTAACGCTGATAGACAAACTGCAAACGCAAACGCGACCGTGGTATGCCCGGAAGGGAAACTCTGACTCGCTTCAATTCCGTTCAAATAAGGAAACCAGCCCTGGAAAGATTGCAGGATATCGATCGAGGCAAGATCCAAATCTCTGGGCCGCGCTCTTCCAATAATGAACTTGGCGATATTCGTGCACAGGCCCGCTCCCAAAGTAATTGCACCGATAAGCAGATAAGATTTCCTCTGTTTGCGATTGAGCCAGATCGCAACGATCAGAATAAAAACGACACCAATGCCATGCCCGAATGGTTCTGTATTTTGAACCATTTCGCGAATAAAAGAGGGCGTTTTTTCAAAGCGAAAAAAACGAGCCACCTGCATATCAATCGACAAACAGGCTGCCGCGATGAGGAACATCACAATCGGAAACACAGCACGAAACCAGACAGGCACCACGAAAAGCCGCGGCGAGGGATCCGATAAATTCAACGTTTTCTGAGGTGAAACTGACAACACTCAACCATCCCTGGCGCGAAGGCAACACGTATTGATAGGTACTCTTCGATGATCATCCATAATCACCGGGCATCTTGTACCAAATCGTAGTAATTTATCGCAAGAGGAATCTAAATTGCCTTCCCCACGTCCTCCCCCCCCTTTTTTGACCTCCCAGTCTGCACATTTGACTAGATAGTAGTAGTTCGTTGTTAAATCAGGCTGTTTTATTACTCAGATTAAACTTGAGATTTATTTTTAGTTCGCTACGATAATCGAACTGCTTTATCAATGGAATGCAGACGCATACGGTCAACAAATACAAAGGATTCGAAGGATGACCACGACTCTTAAAAGTTCTCGATTAACGCTTTCCGATTTGCTCTCCCATCTGACGCCGGAGCGTGCCTATCAATTGCTCGGGCATGAAGGCCGAAAACTGATTCAGCAGGGGCGCCGCTGGGATATCAATATTGATGAAGATGTCTACTTCAAAGGGGACTTGCTTCGTGTTTCGTTCGGTCGTGAAGGCGACTCTAAAGAGCCAACTAATGTGACGATCACACTGATTTCCTCTTCTGAACAGAGGTTGCATTACAACTGCACCAGTTGCGATGGAGTTTGCGGACATATCGGCGCAGCGTTTGCGATGATTTTGGAATCAAAACTGCAACTTGGTCTTTCCGAAGCACCGCCCGAACGTGTTCCTGCGGAAAGTCTCAGCGAACAGGAAGTGGTTGAGGTCGCGCTGAAGGAACGGGAAGACCGTGCCAAAAACGAAAAGATAAAGGTAAAATCTTCGAATCCAGAGATTCCCTGGACAGATTATACCGTCACGAGCACACTTTCCGGAAAATCGTATCGTGTGGCACTCCGCGGAGAAGAGCGAGGGATTTCGTACTGTTCGTGTCCCGATTTCCGCACGAATCGGCTAGGAACGTGCAAGCATATTTTGCATGTTTTGAAAAAGACATGCAAAAAGTTTTCCACGAAGAAGCGAGCCAAAGCGTACAAACGGAAAGAGACGTCGCTGCATCTGGAATATGGCGAAAACCTCGCGTTGAAGCTTGGTGTTCCCGATAAGCTCATACCAGATGCTCACGGCGTGATCGGTCCCATTCAAAACGCATCGATTACTGATTTGCACGATCTGTTCAAACGAATCAGCAAGCTTCAGAAGATTGGTCACGATGTCACGATTTATCCCGATGCAGAAGAATTTATTCAGAAGAAACTCTTCCAGGAACGGATCGAAAAGCTGGTGCAATCAATTCGTGTCGATCCCGAAAAGCATCCGCTGCGAAAGAAATTGCTCAAAGCGGAGCTGCTCCCTTATCAATTGGATGGCATTGCGTTCGCGGTTGGCGCAGGGCGGGCGATTCTGGCGGATGACATGGGACTCGGAAAAACGATTCAAGGAATTGGCGTTGCAGAACTATTACGGCGAGAAGCGGAGATCAGCCGTGTGCTTGTAATTTGTCCCGCTTCATTGAAATCGCAATGGCGAAACGAAGCTCACAAATTTGGCGATTTAAGTTGTCAACTCGTCATGGGAAAACCGGAAGAACGAGCCGAGCAGTATCAAAATGGTGCGTTCCTGACAATTTGCAATTACGAACAAGTGCTTCGCGATCATCAATTAATTGAAGACGTTCCCTGGGATTTGATTATTCTCGATGAAGGACAACGCATTAAAAACTGGGAAGCAAAAACGAGCCGACTGATTAAATCGCTCAAATCGACCTATGCTCTTGTCTTAACAGGAACGCCGCTGGAAAACCGACTGGACGATCTTTATTCCATCGTGCAATTTGTTGACGACAGGCGGCTCGAACCAGCTTACCGTTTCTTCAACAGACACCGCGTGGTTGATGAAAAAGGGCGTGTACTCGGCTACAAAAATCTGACCGATTTGCGAGAAACACTCCGTCCAATTTTGCTGCGACGAACACGCAGTTCGGTTATGAAAGACCTTCCCGAACGAACAGACGAAGTCATTCGCATTACGCCAACCGACGAACAGGCAGCAATCCACTATGGACAGATAACAATTGTCAATTCGATCATCCATAAAAGTTATCTGACAGAAATGGATTTGATCCGATTAAGGCAAGCCCTTCTCATGTGCAGAATGGTCGCTGACGGGACTTATCTGGTTAATAAGGAAGAGCCGAATTATTCGACGAAGATGGAGGAACTCGAACGGCTGCTTGGCGAATTGTATCAGGAAGAAGATCGCAAAATAATCCTCTTCTCTGAATGGACAACGCAGTTAAATTTGACCGAGAAATCGCTTGTCAAAATGGGACATGCTGGAACTTATGTTCGGCTGGATGGTTCTGTCCCGCAGAAAAAACGTGCGGAAATTGTGCATCAGTTCCAAAATAACCCTGACTGCCGATTAATATTGATGACCAACGCTGGAAGTACCGGGCTGAATTTGCAGGCGGCGAATACGGTGATCAATGTCGATCTTCCCTGGAACCCGGCTGTTCTGGAACAACGCATCGGTCGCGCCCATCGCATGGGGCAAAAACGCCCGGTGCAGGTTTTCATTTTGGTCACAGAAGATACACTGGAAGAACGCTTATTGACAACGCTTGCTTCCAAGCAGGAACTTGCTCATGCGGCACTTGATGTCGGATCGGATATCGATTCGATTGATCTTGTCAGCGGCATGCAGGAATTGAAAAACCGTCTGGAAGTGCTGTTGGGGGCATTGCCGGAAGCTCCCGTTGATGTCAGCGAGCAATTGAAAAAAGAGGAAGAAGCCAGACGCTTCGCCAGACGGGAACAGATCTCCACAGCCGGCGGTGAACTACTCGGAGCCGCCTTCAACTTCCTCGGCGAGTTACTCCCGGAAGCGAAAGAGACAGTCGCCTCGAAAAAGGTTGCTGATCAACTTCGAGAGAATTTCGAGCAATGTATCGAACGAGACGAAACCGGTGCAGCGAAACTGACCGTCACGTTAAGCGATCCAACCGCGTTGGATAATCTTGTGAATACCCTGGCACGCTTGATGAATAATTCAAACACAACTGAGGCCGATTAGTTTCAAAACGAGTAACGATTCCGTTTTGTTGTAGGATTCGCTATTGCGGACCGCGATGGAAAGTTGATTTCCCCATGACATGCGATGGTCCGCAATCGCGGACCCTACAGTTGCGTAGCGCCATGTGGCTTCCTTCATTATTGGAAGCACCAATGAAATCGAAAGCACATGGCGCGAGCATCTTGTGCCTGACGGCACCCAACCACTGAAGTGGTCAGGCTACCCTGATTCAAAATGAAAAGGGGATCCGTAAACCGTCCCAGGCGAAGGCGATATTTTCGGGCAGAGACTGACTTGCTTTCTCGTGTTCGATGTCATGTGCTATGTGCGTGAAGTAGGCTTTCCTGGGGCGGACTTTTTCGACTACTTCAATTGCCTGGGCAATGTTAAAATGTGTTGGATGTTCCCGGTAACGCAACGCATCGAGAATGAGGACGTCCAGGTTTTCCAATAACGGCCAGCTTTCTTCAGGGATTTCGCCGACATCGGTGCAATAAGCAACGTTGGCAAATCGATATCCAAAAATCGGAAGTTTGCCATGCAGTAAGCGTATTGGCTGGATGGGTAATCCGAGTAAATGAAACGGAGTCGTGGTGACCGATTGGAATTCAAATCGCGGAATCGCGCCCCGTTTTCTGTTAGCTGGTACTGGTGCAAAAGCGTAAGCGAATGCTTGTCGTAGTTGCTGTTCGACATTTTTTTCGCAGTACAGTGGAATATCACGGTCAAGCAGATGTCCGAATTGCCGCAGGTCATCGAGACCATAAATATGATCCGCATGCGCATGAGTGTAAACGGCTGCATGTACAAGATCGATAGACTCTCGTAGTAACTGAATGCGTAATTCCGGCGTGGTGTCAATCACAAAATTCCCTTGCGGGGCGTGAACCAGAATGCTGCTGCGTGTTCGATTATTCTTTGGATTATCCGATAAACAAATCGGACACTTACACCCGACAACAGGCACGCCATGGCTTGTCCCGGTTCCGAGCATAATCACTTCGCCGCTATGTTCCGACATTCTTGAACTCTCACTTAATGTTTTCATATTTGCACATTATTTTTCAGGATGCACCCAGTCGGTCGAACCATCTGCCCAGTTTTCTTTTTTCCAGATGGGGACTGTTTCTTTAATCTGGCTCATTAAAAATTGAGCCGCCTCGAAACCTTCTTTGCGGTGCGGCGTACTGATCGCGATACCAATCGCAATTTCTCCCAGATCGAGATAGCCGACGCGATGCGTGATGCTCACTTTTTCAATGGGCCATTTTTGCATCGCGTTTTCAGTAAGACGTTGTAATTCGATGATGGCCATTTCTTCGTAAGCTTCGTATTCCAGAGAACTCGTTTTTTTATCGCCAGTCACTTCTCGAACAGTTCCCAGAAACAGGACGACTGCTCCGCATAAATTTGAACGGACCGATTCGGTCAGTGCAGTGTAGTCGATTGGTTGCTCAGTGATGCTCAGTTGAATGGCATTGGCATCGCTTTCTGGTGAAGAATTTGTATTCGATGGCATGATATTAACCTCCGCTCACGGGGGGAAAGCAGGCGAGTTCGTCCTGGTTGTTGATGATGTCGGAATCATTCAGATAACCGCCGTTTCTGGCAACAAGCAAATGCGAAGAATAAACCTTGGCCTCTGGATGAGCCGTTACCAATCGCTCTTTGAAATTGGCGCAGCTAGAATTTGCGGGCAAAGAAAAAGAGAGTTTTGATGTCCCGATTTTTTCTTTCAGGCCGGCAAAGCAGAGGACCGTAATTTGAATAGGATCAGACATTGTTTCCGAATTTGTTTACGAGGAAATTTCGCTGGCGGGAATGGGAATCAATCCGTACCCGGCAGCAATAATGAGTAAGGGATGCAGTATCGTTTTACGGTTGTTATGTTCCATTTGCAACTTGCAGGCAGAGCATTCGGTCGTTGCCATGGTGAAGTTTTCGTGAACGACAGCTTCCATTAATTCTTGACCAATTTGAATGGAGTTTTCGTAGTTCTTTTTCGTGAATCCAAAATGTCCAGCCATGCCACTGCATCCTTTTTCGATAGGCATCACCTCCAGGCCGGGAATCATTTTCAGTAATTGTGGAAATGGTTGCTGGGGAGCGAGTATGCGTTGATGGC